>Ga0210144_1000510_pt1 | contig 20088 bp, 16 predicted proteins | sample Muzzi_PWA_D2_FD_185532 | JGI IMG/M metagenome (GOLD analysis project Ga0210144, IMG submission 185532) | Wetland microbial communities from San Francisco Bay, California, USA, that impact long-term carbon sequestration - Muzzi_PWA_D2 (SPAdes) | ecosystem: Environmental > Aquatic > Marine >...
GGGAGGTTATTTTTTCTTTGGCAGGTGAAATTCTGCTGTTAAATGGTATGTTGCCTAATTTAACTGGAGGGATTGGAATTATAATTATAGTAGCGGGAATTATTGGCTATAGTTTGAGAACCGGTTAGATTGTTTGTTAGATAGGCTATAACTAGTGTCCATCCATAAATTAGGATTTTTGTTCAATATCCCCCGCTAAAAGAGCGGGATAAAAAGGCATGTGAAAAAAATAACCACCCCGTTGGAGTACCGGGACAAGCCGGCATATAATTGATATTCCGAGGATTATTTTTTGAGCATAACGAAGATATTGGGCAAAAAAACCATTTATGGATGGACACTAGTCAGGTTTGGTGGTTCTGGGAAGCTTGATGTTGTGTTTTTTCATTAGCGCCTGAAAGTTGGTTCTTTGAAGCCCCACTTTCTGGGCTGCGCGGGTGACATTCCAGTCGTTTTTCATCAATGCATTCATCACGAAATTTTTTTCTACTTTTAGTATCGCTTTCTCACGGATTTCTTTTTTGATTCGTTTAAGCTCATCATTGGTTTCAGGAACATGATCGATCAATTCTTCAATATCAGCCATCTCTCCCAAGAGTGGGAGCTCTCGATGTGTAATTTTATCTTTTTCACACAAAATAACCGCCCGTTCGATAATATTCCTCAGTTGCCGGACGTTTCCCGGCCAATCATATGCGGTCAACCGTGCCACGGCATCGTCATCGAATCCAATAATCTTTTTTTCGAAATCGAGACAAAACTGATGCAGAAAATGATACGAGATGGGTAAAATATCTGCCTTTCTCTCTCTTAAAGGGGGAATGAGGATCGGGTATACGAAAATGCGATAATAAAAATCTTGCCTGAAAGAACCCCTTTCAACCATTTCTTCAAGATTCTGATTGGTGGCAAAAATCAACCGGACATCCACTTTTTCGGTCCTCGTGCTCCCTAAAGACAGGAATTCTCGATTCTCTAAAAACCTTAACAATTTGCTCTGAACACCCAGGCTGATATTGCTGATTTCATCTAGAAACACGGTGCCGCCGTTTGCCAGTTTGAAGATGCCCTCCTTGTCATGGTATGCCCCCGTAAACGCCCCTTTGGTATAACCGAAAAGCTCGCTTTCCAAGAGGGTATCCGACAACGTCCCGCAATCTACGGCAAAAAACACCTTGCTGTTTCTGTTGCTGTTGGCGTGAATCGCCCTTGAAATCAACTCCTTACCGGTTCCGCTTTCTCCGTAAATAAGCACCGTCGCATCGGTGGGGGCAACTTTTTGAACCATGGAAATGACCTTTTTAATCTTCGGACTCTCCCCGATAAGTTGATGGGAAAACATTTTTCGGCGCTTTTTCTGTTCCAAAAGTTTTCGGTTCTGAATCAACATTTCTCTTTGAACCAACGCCTGTCGAACAACCGCACGCAGTTCGTGCGGGGTAAACGGTTTAGGGAGGTAGTCAAAGGCCCCCATTTTCATAACTTCGACGGCTGAAGAAACGCTGGCATAGCCGGTGATAACGATGACCATGGTTTCCGGATAAGACGCTTTCAATCGTCGGAGAACTTCCATACCTCCCACGTTACTCATTTTTAAATCGGTGACCACCACATCGAACACGGTTTCATCCACCATTTTTAATGCATCATATCCATTGAGGGCATACTGGACGTCATAATCCATTTTAGAGAGTATTTTGACGCAGTTTCGGCAAATCTCAGGCTCATCGTCAATGATGAGGATAAGGGGATTATGGGCGGTCATCTTGATTTCCTTGGTTGAGTGGGAGCCTGATGGTAAACGTCGACCCCTGACCCGGCAGACTCTGAACACGGATGTCTCCGCCGTGCCGTCCGATGATGCCGTGTGTAATGGCCAAACCTAGACCGGTTCCGATTTCCCGGGTGGTAAAAAAAGGTTCAAAAATTTTATCCACAACCTCGGCAGCAATTCCTTTTCCGGTATCGCTCACGGTTATGTTTACAAATTGATTGTCCGGCAAAAAGACTGTTGAAATGGTAATTTTACCGCCGGGGTCAGTGGCGTCGGAGGCATTGAGGATAAGATTGATGAGCGCCTGTTGAATCTGTTCTTTATCCAGCAGCAATTCCGGGACTTTTTCTGAAAGCGCCTTTAAAATTTTTACATCCTTGAATTCAGCCTGTTTGCGGGTTAGCCGGATACATTCGGTAATAATGTCGTTAATGTTGTGATGCTTTTTGGCCGGGTTTGTCTGACGGGCAAAATCGAGAAGACTGGCAACAATCTTACGGCAGCGAAGCGTTTCATTGGTGATAGTTTCCAACTCCTCGAACATGGGATTGGCCGGATCGATATCCTCCTGGATCAACATGGCTGTTGTCAGGATGGTGGTTAGCGGGTTGTTAATTTCATGCGCAACGCCGGCGGACAATCGGCCGATAGAGGCCAGTTTGTCCTGTTGCATCATCGCCTGCTGGGTGTTGATATCCGCCGTAATATCCCGGGAAAGTTCGATGGCACCGATGATCTCGCCGTTTTCAAAAAACGGGTATGCGGAGATGGAATAATAGACATTCTTGTTATCCTTATCTTTGTGGATGTGGGTTTCCTTTGTCGACTTCCGGGTCTTAAGTGTTTCCTCAAGGGGACATTTATGATCTTCACCGGAACATGGAAAAGACTGCCTGTGGGTAATTTCATAGCAGTATCGACCGACAGCTTCCTTTCGCTCCAAGCCCAATTTTTTAAGAAGGGTTTCATTGATATCCAGAATCCGGTAGTCGGATCCGATAATTATCACATCTTCTTGAATCAGTTCATTGATGAAAAGATCATACATTGCTCTGTTCCGGTGGTATTCCTTTAATTTTTGACGCATTTGAATTTTTTCAAATGCCCTTTGAAGCGCCATTTCCAGAGCATCATCATTAATCGGTTTTGTTATAAAATCAGTTGCTTCATGTTTTAAACTTTTAATGGCAAGTTCCAAATCCCCGTGGCCGGTCAGCATAATGACTTCTGCTTCCGGATTTTTTCTTTTGATTTTTCGAAGCAATTCAATACCGTCGATGCCGGGCATTTTGATATCGGTAATCACCACCGGAATATCGTTATCATTCAAAATCTTGAGGGCTTGTGTGCCATTTTCAGCGGTTAGAACGTTATACCCGGTATGGGACAAAGAAATATCCAAAACTTCCCGAAGATCGGCCTCATCATCAACCAGCAAAATTGTTTTTTTCATTGTTTTGTTTCCTTTACGGGGAAAGTTATGCGAAAACAAGTTTCCCCTTGTTCGGTCATGGTCACCTTGATGTCTCCGTGGCAGTCTTTAATTATTCCATAACTGATTGAAAGCCCCAGACCGGTCCCTTTTCCCACTTCCTTGGTCGTAAAAAAAGGCTCAAATATTTTATCGGCAATGGCATCTGAAATCCCTATACCGGTATCTTTAACTTCAACGATCACCGCCTTTTCCTCTAATTTCGTTTTTAGTGTAATCTTTTTAATACCCATGGCAGGCTCCGGAGACCACCACTTTTCCTCTATGGCGTCTCTGGCATTCAAAAGAAGGTTGATGAACACCTGCTCCAAACGGCTTGGATCTGCCATTATGGTCGGCAAATTTTGATCGATATCCCAAACCACATCAATACCTCTCACTTTAAGCTGTTGACTGAAAATATCAAAGGCTCTTTTCAGCACGTCGTTGATCTGCACCTCAGCCAACACCACATCCGATTTTCTGGCGAACTGCCGCATATGACTGATAATGTTTGCGCTGCGATTCACATTGCGGTCGATCTTTTCAAGCATGGGATAAAGGTCTTTTTCTTCGATGACTTCGTTATTATTTATTTTTTTTAAGCAAAAGCTGCTGGCCGCTTTTATGACCGAAAGCGGCTGGTTCAATTCGTGGGCAATGCCGGTGGCCATTTCTCCCAGCGTCGCCATCTTACCGGCATGCATGAGCTGCTGTTCGGCTTCAAGCCGTTTGGTGATATCGCTGGTGGTCACCAGAAGGACTTTTTGCTCCAAGTACTCCGACGGTGAAATTCGGATGGCGACAAAAAGCATTCTGCCGTCTTTGTCGACATGCTTCACCTGGTTGATATAGGCAGACGTCATTATCTTGAAGGCATAATGGTCTTTTTCTTCGTCCAGAAACAAATCCAGAAAAGATCTATGGGTAATCTCATCCTTTTCATATCCGTAAACGCCTTTTACGCTTTTATTGCAGTCGAGTATTTCAAGAGTATTTACGTCCAGCACAAAAACAGCATTCGGAATGTTGTTGAAAATGGCGTAATATTTTCTTTCCGATTTTTCAAGCCGTTCTTCAAGCTGCTTCATACGGGTGATATCGAGGCATACTTCCATAACCGAAACGATATTGCCCTGTGCGTCCTGAATGGGAGATGTTCTGGCAAGCCAGTGCGTTGTATTGCCGTTCTTGTCCATGCCGGTTTCCTGGCCGTAATGAGATTGTCCGTCTTTGAATGTCTTTTCCACCGGACAGACGTCGCATTTTTCATCACGCTTCTTATACACACGGAAACAGAAATCCCCAGGGGTTGGATTAAATGTTTCTTCAAATTCTTTGTTGTAACTGACAAGCTGATAGTTTGGGTCCTGAATGGTGATCAAACAGGGCACAAGCTCAAAAAGATTTTGGTATTCATCTCTTTGTTTCTTAAGTTGAACCTGCTTTGAGGCAATTCTTTTGCCCATCTTGTTAATGGCCACAAACAGTTGCCCCATTTCGTCGTTTTGATTAATGTCGATATTGCTTAAATACTCGCCCCTGGCAATAAGATTGCTGGCATCAATCAGCTTTTTTATGGGCTGATTGACAAACTTCAACACAAAAACAAAAATAATGGCGGAGGTTACCAGAAAAGCAAAAACAGCCAGGGCGATGATTCCGTTTTTAAGAAACGCGATGTCGTTATCTGTCTGTTCAAGGGAGACAACCACATCCAGCGCCCCCAGTATTTTTTTCCCTGTGGGATGAATATGGCAGGAATCGGACGAACATCCGGTTTCATTTCGGATCGGGCTGATAATCCCGAGAAGATGATGACCCTGAGAAGAATAAAACGTCCTGGTTTTTTGTGATAAATCGAGTTCAACCAGAGGCGGTTCTTTCCGGTGACACACAATACAGGCCTCTGCTTTTATATTGGTCATCAGGTCGAGTTCCAGGGGGCGGTTCGAAAATTTAATTTGTCCTTTTTTATTATATATCCGAATCGTGTCGATTTCTTTCTGTTTGCTGATATTGTTAATGATATGATTGATGTCTTCTCTTGAATTCAGCGTCATGGCATAATGGGCGCCAAGAATAATGGTGTTGCTCAACCTGTCGGTTCCCACCATGATATCTTTCATGATCTTTTGGGTCTGGTATTTAATGTTGAAATAGGCCCATGTGGATATGCTCAAAAGCAACGTCAGGCCCACGGATAGAATCAGTTTTGAAACCAGGTTAAAACGAAGATGTAGAAATGGTTTGGACATGGTTTACCTAATCAAATAAAATTCAATTTTGATAGTTTCGAAAAAAGTCAATTTTTGCTCGCTCAGTGATCATAAAAGACTTTTTACGAGTATCTGTCCCGAAACGAGATATTTTGTTCAAGATCAAGGCATGCGAGAAAATTAACCACAGGCATATAGTTGATATTCCGAGGATTAATTTTCGAGCATAACGAAGAGATTAGGCAAAATAACCATTTATGGACAGATACTCATTATTTATTAGCACTACCTCATTTATTTTTCAACGGCCGCTCTTTGAAACCGTCTAAATATTTTTTCCTGGAGCAAGCGATGGTATGGGTTTCTTTTGTTTAATATGAGTCACCAGGATGCCGGCAACGATCAACAGCATGGCAATAAGGATGTTTCCGGTTATCGGTTCTCCTAAAATGACCCCCCCCAGCAAGACGCCGGTGATGGGCATAATAAAAATAAAAGAATGCAATGCCACGGCGCCGTATCTTTGCAGCAAACTGTTCCAGACCACAAAGCCAAAAGATGCCGTAACCAAACTCTGATACACCATGGCACCGATAATTTTAGAATCGATAAAAGCGATCATATGATGATCCCATAGAAAACCTTCCAAAAAAAAGAAAGGAACCGAAAATATCGTTGGAAACAGCGCTATTTGGAACGGCTTGAACGCGGCAATAATCCGTTTTGTATAGACTGCATTACAGGACCAGAGAAAAGCGGCCGCAAGAATCATCACATCCCCAACCTCAAAATCGCTCGCAACCCCCTTTTTCTCCAAAAATACAAACGCAACCCCGGCAAATCCCAGAAAGATGCCCGCAATTTTTCGTTTGGTAATCCGATCATCAGGAATAAAGAAATGTGCAAGAAACAGGGTGAAAAAAGGTTGAAAATTGACGAGCAAAGTTCCACGGGACGCATTGCTTTTGCTGAGTCCGAGGTAGAAAAGGGATAGTTGGGCAGTGAAAACAACAGAAATTACAATCAGTTGAAAAACCTGATCTTTTTTAATCTCAAAAGATCGTCCTGTGATTCTGGCCCATAAAAAAATTGCTACCGAGGCGATGCCGAATCTGATGCCTGCCGTGGTAAACACGCCCAAACCTTCAAGACTGATTTTAATGGCCACTGCATTGGCTCCGAAGAGCATGCATATAAACATTGTAAAGGAGGCAGCCAAAAAAGAGAAGTCTTCATTTTGTAGGCCAGCGTCGATCATCAATCTGCTTCTATTCTGATCGTTTCACCCTGATGGGGTACAATTGCCGAAAAGCCTTCATGCTGTAAAAGATTTGCAAATGCGAGGGACTGATCCTCCTCGCCGTGAACAACGGCGATCTTTTTGATTTTCAAATTCGATTCTTTGAGAAACCGAAGCATCTCGTTTTTATCGCCATGTGCGGAAAAACCGCCCAGTTTTTCGACATGGGCTTTTAGCGGATATGTTTTGTTTAAAAATTTTAACAACGGCGGTGAACCTTTTCGCCCTGATTTTTCATATTCGAGGCCCTGATCGAGAATGCGTCGACCCAGCGTATTTTGAGCCATATAACCAACAATGAGGATCGTATGACGGGGGTTGTGGATTTTGTGACGCAGATGATGCAGGACGCGGCCGGCTTCACACATTCCCGATGCCGCAATGACAATATGCGGTTTTTCTTCACGGTTCAGAGCCATGGATTCTTCCACCGAGCCTACAAAACGAACCTTATCAAAAAAGAAGGGATTTTTGCCTTGTTTTAAAAAGGTTTCATGGGTTTCTTTATCATATACTTCAGGATGTTCTCCAAAAACCCGGGTAATATTGGTGGCCAGAGGGCTGTCCACAAATACCGGAACTCGCCGGACTTCCCCTTCATCATACAATTCGTGAATGAGATATAACAGCTCCTGGGTACGCCCATAGGCAAAGGCCGGTATAATCACCGTTCCATTCCGCTCAAAAGTTTCTGTGAAAATTGTTTTTAACCGGGGTTTTAAATCCTCTAACGGCTCATGCACGCGGTCCCCGTAAGTACTCTCCATAATCATTAAATCCACATCAAGATCGTCGCTCAAGAAAGAAAGGGCAGGATTTTTTATGATCGGCTTGTTAAACCTGCCGATATCACCGGTGTAACATATGGTATATTGTCTACCGTTTTCCCGGAATTTAAGGATGGATATGGCTGATCCCAGAATATGACCGGCCTCGTAAAATGTGCAGACGGCGTCATTACCGATGGTTGCCGTGGAACGATAAGGATATCCTTCAAAAGTGTCAAGGGCATATTCAGCATCTTCAACGCTGTATAGCGGTGTCACGCCTTCGAGACGATATTTCAAAAGAACTTCGTTGATTTTTTCGGTGTTAATCTGATGACCTTCCTTTTTCAGTTCCTTCTTAATATTATTGAGTTTCTTTTTTGAAATCTTTTTATTTGGACCGGAAGTGCCCAGTTCGGCCAGAAATGATCGGACGGTTTTATAGTTGAGATAATCGGCATCCGACTCCTGGATATAGGCGGAATCCCTAAGGAGGTAGCCACTGGCATCCGCCGTAGCCCGTGTACAGAACACACGCCCGTTGAAATTGTTTTTCGTCAGTAACGGAATTCGGCCGGAATGGTCAATGTGGGCGTGGGAAAGCACGACATTTGTGAGAATCGCCGGATCAATCGGAAGGGTTCGGTTTTTTTCATTGCTCTCTTTCCGATGTCCCTGAAACATCCCGCAGTCCAGTAAAATACGATTTTTTCCGGTTTCGATCAGATGCATGGAACCTGTAACTTCCCGAATCGCGCCGTAGAAGGTGATCTGCATGTTAAGGTTATCCTTTCTGGTTAGAAATATGAGTTCAAATTTCACGCCCGAATATGAGCAAAAAGTTTTAAAGGTAGAAAAAAACCTAAATAATTTGATTGTCCGTCAAAAAAAAAGCCCTTACACTCACTTTTTTCATTGAATTTTTTATTTTTATTTAGCATAAGTATTTTCTTATTTCAATATGGTCTGTTTTCAGTTAAAAGGACGGCGGAAAAATTGTTATTATTCAGCATTAGCCGTGGGACGATTTGACAAATAATAAACCCCGATTCCTGAATTACATATAATTTTTTGAGATTTTTGATAAAAAGATCGTATAAAGCTTAATTTATTGTTTTCTATGAGGAGGAAGAGGATGTACAGAATACGAGTGGCGGTGTTGTGTTTGGTATTTGTTTTTGTTTTTGGAATGGCTCTAAATGTTGCCGGACAGAATAAAAACGATACAAAAGAGGCCGTTGAGAATATGGTTGTCCCGATGGGTGTTATTGTGATTAAACCCGATCCCTCGATCGAACAAAAGAAAGCCCCGGTCGAATTCAATCATGCCAAACATTTTACCTATGATTGCCGAACATGCCACCACAAATGGGAAGCTAACACCAAAATCTCCAACTGCACAACATCGAATTGCCACGATCTTTTGAAAGCACCGAAAAAGCCCACAAAATACCTGGTTTATACCGATGAAGGGATAAAGTATTACAAATATGCCTATCATCAATCCTGCATAGGGTGTCATAAAGAAATAAAAATCAAGCAGAATAAAATGGAAATGTCATACAAAGCATCGGAAATAGAGAAAAAAATCGTTCCGACCAGTTGTAACGAGTGTCATCCGAAAGAATAATTTTGACGGTATCAAATAACGCCTTTTATTTGGCCGTTAGCTTTTTTTAAGATCTTAACCTTTTCAATTTGTCAGGCTTTGAATCGGGGCGGGAATACGCCCGGCAAGTCTGATAAAAAGATTTGATCCTTGGGCATTGTTCACCGGAACAATGATAGATTCACCCAAAAGCCCTCCGAAAAAAGCACGCTCCCCCGCTTTTTTTCCAGGAACCGGGATCAGACGGGCGGCAGTGGTTTTTTTATTGAAGACCCCAATGGCCATTTCATCTGCAATGATTGCCGAGATGGTATCTTCAGTAGTGTTTCCGGGAATGGCAACCATGTCCAGACCTACAGAACACACACTGGTCAAGGCTTCAAGCTTTTCAAGGGAAAGGTAGCCGTCTTCGACAGCTCTGCCGATATTGAGATCCTCACTCACCGGAATAAATGCGCCGCTCAATCCCCCGACATGTGAGCTGGCAAATGCACCCCCTTTTTTAACGGCATCATTCAACAGCGCCAGAGCAGCCGTCGTTCCGGGAACACCGATGCTGCGAAGGCCGAGACTTTGGAATATTTCGCCCACACTGTCTCCGACATGGGGCGTAGGAGCGAGGGAAAGGTCCACCACCCCAAAACAGATGTTCAGATTTTCAGCCACTTCTCTGCCGATCACTTCTCCAACCCGCGTTACTTTATAGGCAGTTCGCTTTATAATTTCAGAAATACGCCCCAGATCTTTATTATCTTCGGATTCAAGTGCGCGATCGATCGCTTTTTTCACAACACCGGGGCCGCTGACACCGACATTAATAACGGCATCGGGTTCACCGATGCCAAGATAAGCACCGGCCATAAACGGGATGTCCTGGGGAATGTTGGCGAAAACACAAAGCTTGGCACAGGCGATACCATCTTTCTGTTCGGTTAACTCTGCGGCTTTCTTGATGGTTCGGCCCATCCGAAGGATGGCATCCATATTGATACCGGCTAAGGTCGATGCAACATTTACAGATGCGCAAACCCGTTCTGTCTCGGCAAGTGCCTCGGGAATTGCCCGGATCAGCGTCCGATCTCCTCTGGCCATTCCTTTTTCCACAAGTGCTGTAAACCCGCCGATAAAATCAACATCGACTTCTTTGGCAGCCCTGTCGAGCAGTTTGGCGATTTCAATGAGCTGTGACGTAGAAAAAGGGGCGCCCACCACAGCAATAGGACTCACGGCAATTCTTTTGTTAACCACCGGTATGCCGTACTTCTCTCCCACCTGATCACAAACCCTTACAAGATTTTTGGCAAGGGTTGTAATTCTTTTCATGATGTTGTCTTTAAGCGTCTTCAAATCATTTCCGACACAATCCAGCAGATTAACGCCCAATGTCACCGTGCGAACATCCAAATGCTCGTTTTGAAGCATTTCAAGTGTTGAAATAATTTCTCTATCTGTTAACATGTCTTACCTCTAATAAAAAATAGAACTAGATTCTGTTGATGGCCATAAAAATGTTTCGGTGCTGAATGCTGATATTCAGCCCGAGTCCCCGGGCTCTGTTTCTCAGATCTTCATAAAATTTTTGCTGGTCGATATGTGTCGGAATGTCGACCTCATAAATCATGATGTTTTTATCAGGATCGTCTCCGCCTTCAAAAACAGCTTGCAGATTCGTAACATTTGCACCGTATCTTGCGATCACTTCGCTGATACCGGCAACGAGCCCCTTGTTGTCCGGTCCTTTGGTGACGATTATAAACGGCTCGCTTTCATCAAAAGGATAATCTTCCTTGAGATGTTCAAGATATTTTACATACACATGCTGTTTAAGCGGTGTCAGCGCTTTCTCCAATTGTAAGCAAAGATCTTGGGCAGTTCGATCTGCCGGTATTGAAGCGATGAATATGCCCGAGAATTCCGACTGCAAAATGGTCTGGCTGACATTTTCAATATTACAATCGGCTTGATATAAAACCCTTGTAACCGCGGCGATAATTCCCGGACGGTCCTGTCCGAGCACTGAAACAACAATTTTTTTCATGATGCGTTTTCCTATTTGTCCATGGCTCAATCATATCTCTTTTGGTATGTTGACGCTGAATTCTGTAAGAGGTGCCATGAAAACTTAAAACTTGTATATGGCTTCATCGTTGTGATAAACAATTGATCGGTCATGGAGTTTTAACTCAAACTTCTCATCCTTAATTTTCAACAACGCTGCTAAAGCGCAACCGTCCGGGAAAACAGGGTGTCAAAAAATAAAAATATAACGTCTTTCATGAGAGAAAACAAGACGATTTTCATCATCATTTCAGTTGTTCTTTTTTTGCTTGAACTCGAGATTTTTGCGATTGCATCCATGAAGTCCGGCCGAAAATCCTGGCTGCAGGTGATGGATGCCAACGGAAATGTCATACATGAGACAGACGGTAAAAATCTCAGCGAGTTCAACAAATACTATTTTGAAAAAACATTCGGTCCCCTTGAACAGTACCGGGTCAAACTTGTAACCAAGGATTTACCCTTCCCGTTTAGAGCATGGTTTGCATCGGCCATAGGGATACCTGTTGCGGCCTTTCTTTTGTTTGCTTTTTTTGTGCGTGCATATCAATCCCTTTTTTTAAAGGAAGAACAAATCCCCTATGAAACGGATCCAACAAAAAGGGAATATGGAAACCGATTCGAAAAGATCATCGCCGCGATCAGCAGGTTTAATATTTTTATCATTGGATTTCTTATTTTTCTTGCGGTGTTTTTGTACTGGGTTATTCCCAATTTGATCGTCTATATCGGACGGACAGGTACAGAAACAATTATGCAATATAAATGGGTTTTTTTGGCTGTGGGCCTTGTTTTTCTGGGCATTTTCATATGGATAATATATTTAAGGTATCTTTTAGCCAAAAAGACCATAGACCGTCAGGCTGAAATCGACAAATATCGCCTCCGATTGGAATACAACAAGATCGATGATCGCCCTCCTCAATTGACATACGAACAGGTAGATACATCCGACACCTAAACCGAGCGATTGCCGAGTTTACCGAATCCGCATCATTATGAAACATTTGCGGTAGCAGACTACGGCTGCATGTCTCATGCCTTGCATCTCCGGCAAACTCGACAACCGATAATTTAAGTGAAGTACCATTTGATTTTTGCTCATCCTATCATCATTTAAGTCATCCCTATCGTTGCACAAATAACACGCCGAGTATTGATAAAAACATTGAAGAAATTTCTATCTAAAATCGTTCCAAAATCTATTTTGCCTTGACATTTGGTTTTTCCTTTGAGATGAGGATATTTAATTGTTTTTTAGTATAGGGGGCATGTTGTTTTTGCGGGTCGATTTCGCTCTAAAGGACCTTTCCCTTTTGCTGGCGTGACGACCTGAAGCTTAGGTCAAAATTGAAAGGATTTAGAAGGAGGTCAGAGTTATGGCAGATGGGATCGTAAAGTGGTTTAGTGACAAAAAGGGATTTGGATTCATAGAACAGGAAGACGGAACAGACATTTTTGTCCATTATTCGTCCATCACTATGGATGGATTCAAAACCCTTGCCGAAGGCGAAAGAGTAACGTTTGACGTGGAAGAGAGCGATCGGGGACCCGCGGCCAAGAATGTCAGAAAAGCTTAGCTTTTTCAAAAAACATGGTATTAAAGGCATCTCGTTGAAACAAAAATGAGGTGCCTTTTTCTTTTTTAATCAAACTAACACCTAAATTGAGCGATTGTCGAGGTTACTGATAATTTTGCTTATTTCTTCCTCAATGTAGGATACGACAGTTCTGGCTTTTTCAGTTGACATTCTTTCGATATCAGCTGAAAGTCTCTCAATGTCATCTTCATCGATCCCGGTGGTCATGTTAACCAAAAAAGAGTCGACTTCGCCATCATCAAGTAAGAATCCACAGGCGCCGGCTGCCCCCAAAAACTCATCTTTCTTAAAAATTGGAACAATGACCTTGACCAGTCCTGCATCACATTCTTCCACCAGACTTTTTTGGGTTTGTTTTGCCTGGGCTGAAAGGTTCATGTGAGCAACTGCACAGATATAGCTCTGCCCTTTATCGGTGGCCTTTATGGCAGGACATAACCTGTTTGCCCAATTTTTATAATCGGTAATTCTGATGCCGTCGATATTAAAAATATTGGCATCAAGGCCGGATCTACGGGTGATTTCCTTTTCGAGTTCCTTCCATTTTTCAACAGGTAAAAGGTCGGTCAAATCCATGATGAATGAGTTCCCTTCCTATTTTCTCTTTCCTATTTCCGGCTTATGCTGAAGCCACTTTTCAAGCCTGTAAAGCCCCTCTTCCATCGAAATTTTAGGTTTGTATCCCAGATCTTTTTTTGCCGCGCTGATATTGAACCAGTGGGCTGTTGAAAGTTCATCGGCTAAAAAACGTGTCATCCGGGGTTCACCGCTGATCTTAAACATCTTATAGAAAATTTCCAGGACAGCGCCAATCATCCATGCCGAGTTGCGGGATATCGAACGCTGAACAGGGGCCAGACCGGCTCTTTTTAAAATATTATTGACCAGTTCCCATAAAGGAACGGGGTCGTCCTGGCTGATAAAATAAACCCTCCCGGAAAGGTGATGGTTTTGTTCCAATCTGTCAGCAGCCTGAATATGAGCGTCGGCAGCGTTATCGATGTATATGGTGTCCACCAGGTTTTTACCATCTCCCACTATAACCAGGCGATTCGCCCGTTCAATTATTCTCGGCACCAGATGATTGTCCAGTGGACCCCATATCAGGTGGGGCCTCAAAACGATGGTCTTCAATCCCTCATCACCGGCCGCTATCACAATCTGTTCGGCCATGGCCTTTGTTTTCGGGTAATGAGTATGATATTTTTCAGGATAAGGGACAGACTCGTCAACACCTTCCATATCAGCGCCGCCAAAAACAACACTAGGGGAACTGGTATACACAAGACGAGAAACGTTATGCTGTTTACAGGCAGCGATCACGTTCCGGGTTCCGATGACATTGGTTCGGTAATATGTTACATAATCTCCCCATACACCGGGTTTCGCCGCAACGTGAAATACGAGATCTATTTCCCGACATGCCTGTTCGATAGCGGTTGCATCCCTGATGTCTCCCTGTATCTGTTCAACCCCCATTACCGACAGTTCCGAATAAAAGCGCCGTGAAAAGCTGACGACACGGTCGCCTCTTTCCACAAGTTGTCTGACAATGGCGCCTCCCAAAAATCCGCCGCCGCCCGTGACCAGAACTTTATGGAGAGACTTGCCGGTAATGGAGTCATTGTTTTTCATTTATATAATATTTCGAAACCTCTTTTTTGGGGACACAGATGAACACAGATTATCAAGATTTCTAAATTGGGGCGAAGCCCCTTGATTCAATATTATCTGTGTTTATCTGTGAAAATCTGTGTCCCATTTAACTTTACCGTGATTTCTTTTCAGCCCATAAGGCCAGTTTTTCACGGAAAATTTTTGAGTTGTGTCTAATGTCCACGGGAAAAGACTTGTGAAACAATATGGTGTTAATGTCCTTTGTCAATTCATTCCGCCCGGCAAGTTCAAGAAGCTCAATTTTTATCGTCTTTTTGTTTAAGCGATGGCGACTTTGTTTCAGTTCGATGCATATGATCGGTTTTTGTTGGTTGCGGGTGCCGATTCCCACAAGGGCGCTTCGAAACACTTGTGGATGATTGTTGAAGATGGCTTCACAAGGTATGGAGAAAAGAGTATTCTCTTTAGTCACCACACGATGGCTTTTTCGGCCGCAAAACCATATCCTCCCCTTTGAATCCTTCCATCCCACATCTCCCATCCGATGCCAAAAGGAATCTTTGTCTTCAATCTTGGCCGTTGCATCGGCTTCGGGATTTTCAAAGTACTGCCGTGTCACGAGCTCACCGGATACCGTTATCTCACCCATCTCACCATCTTCGACAACAAGATCATCCGACCATCTTTGGATAGGATCATCACTGATTTTTATGATGCGAATCTTAAGACCGTTAATGGGACGGCCGATGCATATCCCATAACCTTTTTCGCTGAATTTTCGGGTTTCAGTAAGGATTTCAGTACTGGTGATGGATATAATGGGAACCGCTTCGGTGGCACCGTAAGGGGTATGAATCTCGGCATCTTCACCTATCATGGAAGTAAATTGTTCGATAATCGATGGCAATACCGGTGCACCGGCGGAAATGACCCGTTTTAGAGACGGCAGGATAATGTTTCTCTTTTTTCCGTATTCACCCACGCGATTCAAAAGAGCAGGAGAAGCAAACATACTGGTAACGCCCTGGTCCAAAATGGCCTCGATAATCTTTTTCGGATTTGCTCGGGCGGGTTTGGTGGGGTCCATATCCGGAATGACCGAGGTGATCCCCAAAGGCGGCCAAAACAGCGCAAAAAGCGGAAATGTCGAAAGATCGATTTCTTCCATGGTCAGCCCCAGATGAGTTTTTATGTGACCCAGCTGTGCCTCGAAGTTTCCATGAGTGTATACAGCGCCCTTGGCGGGACCTGTGCTGCCGGTTGTAAACAATATGGCGGCAGTATCGTTCTTCCGGGTCTTGGCTGTCGGGTAGGGTTTCCATGGCACCTGACGGATCTGATTCAGGGTAAAACCTCTCCAGAACCAGCGCCTTCCCACTGTTACCCAAACCCGGACGGTTTTGAAAAATCTGGGATAAAACGTCCGAATCACATGGGCCGGTGGAATTCCAATAAACGCTTCCGGCCGACCTTCTTTGAAGCATTCGACCATTCGGCGAATCCCCATGCCCGGATCCACGACCACCGGAACAGCCCCGGTTTTGAACAGGGCGAAAATAATCATAAAGAATTCCAGTCCGGGTTTTACCATTAAGATGGTCCTGGTTCCGCGGGTGATTCCGGCCTTTTCCATCCCGTACGCCAGACAATCGGATTCCCGCTCCAGCTGCAAAAACGTCAAGTGAGAATACATCACCCGGCCGGAGTTGTTCCGGCCAGCCGGATAGACCACCGCCCGTTTATACGGCGCGATGTTGGCCACTCTATTCAGATAGGACGCGATGTTTACGGCATGACGCTCTTTTTCATGATTGTTTGGGCTCATCTGTTCGAATCGATTCCAAATCTATAGCTTTAATAATCTATCAAAATTGTCGGCGCAGAATTCAGGGGTTAAGCTACAACACCTATCAACGGTTGTAAAGATGCATTATCGCCTGAACCTTTCACGATTTGGAGGCTTTCATATGCAAGGCACTTAAGCGGGAAGCCATAGTCTGCTATTGCGAGCCCTTTAATAACGTAGACGCCGTAGGCGTCATACCGAAGGTAATGAAAGCCTCCGGCTCGCCTTTTGAAGTGAAAACTGATGAGAAAAAAGAATATCAATCGATTTACCATTTGGGTAACATGTATGATGCTATGACGTTGTTTAAACCCCCTTCAAATAAGCATTAAAAAGATTCTCATCAATTTTCATGAAAGATTCTATAACTTGCTTTCACAGGATTATTAATGTTAAAAACAATTTGATGCCGTCTTAGCGTTTGTAAATTTTAAATAACATGAGACCGTTAAAAAATGCAGCATACCACCGTTACCATTTCAGCCGAAACCGACAAAAGCGCTCGTATTGAGGGTGCCCGGCAGCTCGGCGTTCAGCCCGAGGATGTCGAAGTCGTCCCGATCGATGAAAAAACATATGCTGTTTCGATAAAGAACATGCCCGGCCAATTCGATATTGCCGTCTTGGAAGATAAGATGGGTGCCGTCATCAGGACAATAACACCGCCTCTGGGCAAGGGCAAGCCGGTAACCGTTGAAGACATCGAACACGCCCTCGCCGATCTCAAAATCGTTTTCGGCATCAATAAGGACGTCATCAATAATATTGTTTCCGAAGCTATAAACACCGGCGCTCCGCAGAACAATATCCATGTTGCCGCCGGCGAGCCTGCCCAAAACGGCCAGGACGGCCGAATTGATCTGAAAATCGGGCAGGATGCCGTCAATAAAACTCCTAATGCCAATATGATGGTCAAACCGGACCAGATCGTCGCTGTCCGAATTCCCGCCACAAAAGGAACGCCGGGCAGAAACATTTTCGGTGAAGAAGTTCTTGCAAAGATGGGCAATGAGATCCATTTTGTTTCCGGAGACAATGTCACCGTCACCAAAGACGGCAATACGCTTATGGCTGCCATATATGGTACGGCGCGATTAACCCCGAAGAGGGTGTCGGTAGAAAATCCGGTCAAGGTCGACAAGGCCGGAATGTGGGCTAAAATGTCCATATTCCCTACACTTGCCGACAACAGCAAGCTGACATATAAAGATGTATGTACGGCGCTGGAACAGGCAGGCGTCATCAGCGGTATTAAAGAAGATTCGGTTATAAAGGCCATCGAGGCGGACGAACCGCTTTTAGACTTCATCGTCGCAGAGGCTGTTCCTGCCAAAGACGGTGTTAACGCCCGGATAGAATTCAAATTTCGTCTTAATGGCGATGATCCCGAAACCGTCGACGCTGCAAGACAAGACGGCAAATTGCCTGAATCTTCCGTTATCAAGGAGATGTTTTCAGCCGGCGATGTACTATCCATAAAAACTTTGCCGGAAAAACCTTTGCATGGCATCACCATAACCGGAAAACCTCTGACCGGTGCCGAACCCAAGGACAAACAGATAACTCCCGGCACAAACGTTACTGTTCTCGATGACGGCGTGACCTTTGTTGTTGCCGAGGGCATATTGGCAGGCTATGCAGATTATATCAATGGTCAATTGTGTGTCAACGAGCCGCTGATTGTGTCTGAGGATAACTTAAAAGTCTATCTGTCTGTTCATCCTCCGTCGGAGTCGGGCAGGATGCTGACTATGGAGTTGGTTGAAAAAATGCTCGCCGACCGCGGAATAGTCCAGGGTATCGATGGCAACACCATTAAACAGACGCTGAACGAGGCTGCCTCAAAAAACATGCCGATTCATGATGTAGTGATTGCAGAGGGAAGAGTAGCCCAGCAAGGAGAGGACGCAAAAATCGAACTTAAATTTCAACCGGAGAAGATTGCGGGAACCATTGATGAGCACTCCGGAATCATCAACTATAAAGAACGAAAATCTATACAAAGCGTCAAGGCGGAGATGCTGCTGGCAGTCAAGATCCCGCCGACACCCGGAATAGAAGGGGTCGACGTATTTGGCAATATCCTTCCTACCAAACCCGGCAGTGAAAAAGACCTCAAGCCGGCGGGCAACGTTTTGGTTTCAGACGACGGGCTAAGTTTTACATCCGAAATCGACGGCATCGTGTTTCTCACACCGGAAAACAAGATATGGGTTTCCAAACAGTATGAAGTGCCCGGTGATGTGGATTATTCAATCGGCAACCTGTCTATGGAAGGGTCGCTGGATATCAAAGGTTGGGTTCATTCGGGATTCGAAGTGAGCGCCAGCGATGCAATAAAAATCGGAGGCGGTGTTGAAGACGCTATTGTTGAAGCCGGTGCCGACATTTACATAAACGGCGGAATCATTGCTTCGGCTGAAGGAAGTGTTCACGCCGGCGGAAATATCACGGCCCGCTTTTTTGAAGGTGCCCGGGTCCATGCCGATGGCGACATATTTGTCCGTGACGACATATTGCGCAGTATCGTATCCGCCAATGGCTGCATCATAGTAACCAAAGGAAAAGGTCGTATAAGGGGCGGTTCAGTTGAGGCTGCCAAGGGTGTGGAAGTCAACGAAATTGGGTCCGATGCCGGCATCAAAACATCTGTGAGCGTCGGAACGGATTCAAAGACTCGGAAGCTTTTGACTGAAGCTAAAAAACAGTTGGAGGATTTTAAGCGAAAAAGGGCTAAGACGGATAAGATTTTGGCCCGGTTCGTTAAAAAATATAAAAGCAAAACACTTCCCGGAGAAATGACCCGCAGACTTGAAAAACTGCTTAAATTCAGGCGTGAAATCGTACGTAAAGAAACCATGGTGGTCAAATACAGACAAAAACTGGTACAAGAAATCTCTGAAACTAAGACGGAACCTGTGGAGGTGAAGGTTAATAAAGCCGTATATTGCGGGACTACCATAATGATAAGCGGTTACGTCTATCATGTCAAAGAAGATATCAGGGGAAAGGCCCTGTTTGTTTTGAATGAAGAACAACAGGCTGTGGAGCTTTCAATATATCTCTAACTATGTATATAGTGGTTCATACGGAGGGGAGAGATATGGATGTGAATAGAATCAGAGTCAAAGATCTAATGAAGGCTGATGCCAAGACGGTCCATAAAGATGCTACGCTGTTTACGGCCATTAAACTGAAAAAGGGTATGGAGTAAGCGGTGTCTGATCTTCCGAGGAAGACGCTTAATATATGAATCAACTATGATTTTTTAGAAAAGTCTTAACCATGGGAACAATTCTGTCTGCCGCATCTTCAAGAACATAATGGCCCGCATCTTTGAATGTCTTTACTTTCGCATCAGGGAAACGGCGCTGCCACTCCAAAAGATAATCCATGTCAAAGACAAAATCGTGTTCACCCCATAAAATGAGCATGGGAATGTGATTCAATCGATGCAGGTTGTCATCCACATTTTTTGCCAGGCTGTAACTCGGATCCTTTATTTTTACAGGAATATCCTGAACAAACTTTAATGTTGCGATCCTGTTGTTCCAGCTATTGTACGGAGCTATGAGGCCTGATCTTACATCTTTTTCAAGGCCTTTGTAAGAAGCCATGAAAAGCGCACCACAGGCGAAAACATTAAAGCCGAGTACCGCCAATGTAGCAAACGGCTTGATATTCCGAATCAGCCGAAGCCTTACAGGGAGTACCTTGCCTTCAGGCAAAAGAAAAGCCGCGGTATTCATGATGACCAATCGGCGAATCCTTTCCGGATGTCTCAAAGCATATGCCATACCGATCATCCCTCCCCAGTCGTGGAGCA
>Ga0210144_1000511_pt1 | contig 20087 bp, 15 predicted proteins | sample Muzzi_PWA_D2_FD_185532 | JGI IMG/M metagenome (GOLD analysis project Ga0210144, IMG submission 185532) | Wetland microbial communities from San Francisco Bay, California, USA, that impact long-term carbon sequestration - Muzzi_PWA_D2 (SPAdes) | ecosystem: Environmental > Aquatic > Marine >...
CCGGGAAGAGCTGGGCGTCGCCGTCGACCACCCGGTAGACCCGGCACTCGACGTCGGGGGTCGCCCCGGCGGGCAGGTCGAAGCGGACGGTGAACTGGCCGTTCTCCCCTGCGTCGGCCTCGCCGAGAAGCGCCCCGGAGCCCAGGTCGTAGACCTGCACGCGGGGGTAGCGCATCGGCGTTCCAGTGAGATCGGCGTCGGCGATCGCCGTGTCGGCGGCGTCCTCCGAGCTGACGGCGAAGACCTGGCCGAAGACATAGTGGTCCACGGCGGAAGCGGCGGAGGCTCCGAGCAGTAGCAGGCACCAGCAGAACACCAGTGTCGTCAGGAGCCCCGTCGCACGGCTGTCGATCGATCGATGGGTCATCGGTTCTCTCCTCAGGTCTCTCAGAAGTTGAAGATCACGCCCGCATGGACCTGGCTGAAGGCGAGGTCCAGGCTGCCGTCCACGTGGTGAGCATGGGCCGAGAGGTCCAGACTCCAGCTCCGGCTCAGGCTGGTGCGGAGCCCGGCCCCCACCGCGAATCCGCCCGCGCTGCCGGCGTTCTCGAGGTCGTAGTAGCCGAGGCCGGCTTCGAAGTAGGGCACCCACCGGCCGGTGGCGGCGCGGTACTGAAGGAAGGAGGTCAGGTTGACCAACCGCAGGCTGTCGCCCGCGGGGTCTTCGAAGTCGTTCCAGTCCGCCTCGGTGCGCACGGCGAAGTGCTCATCGAAGCGGTAGGCGTAGTCGAGCCCCAGGCTCGGTCCGTTCGAGGCGAAGTGGCCGAACGAGCCCTGGGGAATCGCCACCCCCAGGTGGAAGCTGGCCTCGTGCCGGTCGAAGGCCGGACGGCCGATCGGCCGAGAGCCGACCGAGACACCGCCTACGCTGACCTGGACGTCGGCCCGGGTCGCGCCCGGCGGCAGCAGCACCTGCTGGGTGAAGATGGTGTCGAGGCCGCCGGTCACCCCGCCCTGGAGCGAGGCCCCGCGCGCCGTGACCTGGATATCCGGGCTGCTGCCCGGGAACGCGGCGTTGCCGAATCGATCGGTCGGCAGCACGGAGACGACGGCCAGCCGGCTGCCGTCCGGCCGCGGCGGCGACAGGGTCACGCGGACGTCGCTCTTGGCGGAATCGGCCGGACCGACCGCCGCCACCGTGGCGAGCTTGGCGATCCGTTCCACGACCTCGCCGGACGGCTGGGTGATCTTGGCCGTCGCGGTCACCTCGTACGGGCCGGCGATCTCCGTCTCCGACGCCGCCAGGGCGCCGCTGTAGATGCCGTCCCCGGCCAGCGTGTCCACCCCGGAGCCGTCGTCGGAGAGGGCCACCGTCACCCGACGGGTCGGGTAGAGCTCCGCGGAGCCGGTCTCCTGGGCCAGGAGCTTCTGGAGCTGCCCGGCCATCGCCGCCACCTGCTGGTTGTTGGCGTCAGCCGGGGCCGGCGAGGGCGGCTGCGTGCTCTGGGTCAGCCGGTCGGCGTAGCTCCGGAGCGTGGTGCTGAACGGCCGGGCCGGCAGGTCGACCACGGCCTCGACCGCCGCGCCGACCACGGGAGCGCCGCCGCTGTCCAGGGCGACGTGGATCGGGAGGGGATCACCAACCGTGAAGTCATCGTCGTCCAGCCAGGGCCGGATGCGGGCCGAGCGCACCGGCGAGAACACGGCAGCGGCGAACGGCGTGCTGCCCTCCCGCGGAGCGAGCTGGCGCACCCGGATCTCCCAGGTGGTGTTGGGCCCGGGGTTGAAGCGAACGACATGGAAGGAGCCGGTGGGAACGGCCATGCCGACGTTCGTCGACGGTAGCCGATCGATCGGCTCCGACGTCCGCCAGTCGGTCTCCCCCGCTTGCCGGTAGTCGATCGTCAGCCGGCTCTCACCGTCCCCCACCGGCCAGGCCACCGCCGCCGTCGCCTCGCCCGCGGCACTGTCGAACCGCACCGTGTAGGTCGGCCAGGGCCCTTGGAGCGAGGTCTGCCCGTCGCCGTCGAACAGGATCATGTCGTCGACGAGGCCACGGATCGAGTAGTAGGCCGCGGCGAGCGCCAGGCTGCCCTCGGCACCGTAGATGTAGTCGCCGCCGGTCTGGGTCTTGACCTGGTTCATCAGGTTGTAGCCCCAGCCGGACTCCGAACCGCCGAAGAAGACCGAGTAGATCTGGATGTCCTCGTCCCCGAACGTCTTCTCGGCGCTGATCGGAACTCCCGGAGATCCGGAGACACAGGAGGAGGTGTTCGTGTTGACGAACGGCGGCACGTTCTGGAGGCCGTCGCTCAAGAGGACGATCGCCTTGACCGGGTAGTCGGTGAGGGAGGCGCCCAGGTTCGCCCGGGCCCGGAGCAGACCCTGCCCCACCGGCGTGCAGCCGTGGCTCACGGTCTGTCCGCCGATGGCGGTCGCGATCGGAACCACGTCCGCCGGCACCGTGTCGACGTCGGTCATCGGCGCGATCTCCGCCGTGTCGGTGTACGTGCCGGAGTGGACCAGATTGTCGGTGCCGGTGTAGCTCGCGGAGAACGACGTATTGGCCGAGTTGTTCGTGGCGAAGCCGTAGACCCCGAGGCGGTTGCCCGGCTCCACCAGCAGGGTGAACAGCGTCGCCTTGTCCACGGCCTCGCTCAGCCGGGTGCCCCCGGTCGGCAGGCTGCTCGACATGCTCCCCGAGAGGTCCAGAACGAGCGCGATCTGGGCTCCCTGCCCGGCCGCCGTACGGTCGATGAAGGTGTAGGCGGTGTTGTTCGCCTGCTGGGCGGTCAGCTCGGCCGCCCAGCTCACCTCGGCCCGCAGGATGAGCTTCTCCGGCAGGCTCTCCCCGGCCGCCAGGTGCCAGCAGACCCCGACCTGCTGCTCGTGGTCCTCGAACGGCAGCAGGGCCCCGGGGGCGGCCGGAATCACCATGGTGTAGGTGCCGAGGGGCTGCCAGGGGATCATCGGGTTGTTGTAGTCCGATGCGCTCGCGGCCTCCTTGACGGCGAAGGCCACGGTCACGTCACCACCTCCGGCCGCCGCCCCGCCCCCCTGGTTGTGGATCCGCGAGTAGATCTTCGTGCAGTACCGGTCCTGGGTCGGGTCGTAGACGAACAGGGGGGCGCCGGCCACGAACTTCTGGCCGAGGCTGATGTCCGGCGACAGGCCGCCGACCATGGGCCAGGAGTTGATGCCCAGGTCGCAGATCAGCGGCGTGACGCAGTTCAAGGGCAGCGCCGGATCGATCGGCGCGTTGGCCACCGGAGGATCGACGCAGGCCGCGACCGGCGTCGGCTCGGTACACTCCTGGGCCTGGACGGGATGGCCGCAGAGCGGACCCAGGAGGAGGGCGAGGGATACTCCGAGGAGCGTGCGAGCTGGAATTCTCATGAGGCTCTCCTTTGCGCAGAATCGACGGGCTGAGCAGAATGGCCGCCCGGGGACGACGCAGCCAACCTCTTCGACATCAACGGAAAGGACGAAGGGCTGACCGGAGATCCCTCAACGAACCGATGCGCCACGAACGACCCGAGCCCCGAAGCTCCGACGGCGCACGGCTCTGTTCCCGGATAACCCCTTCGCCATGAAGCTCCTCGCCCTCCCCGGTCTCGACGGCACCGGCACCCTGTTCGACCGCTTCAGCCAGCTCGCTCCGGACGGATTCGAGGTGGCGGCGGTCTCCTATCCACCGGACCGGCCGCTGGACTACGCCGGCCACCTGGAGATCGCCCGGCGGCACCTGCCTACCGGAGAGCCGTTCCTGTTGTTGGGAGAGTCCTTCTCGGGGCCGGTCTCGGTCCGGCTGGCGGCGGAAGCGCCGCCCGGCCTGGCCGGCCTCGTCCTGTGCAACACCTTCGTGCGGTCACCGTCCTGGTCCGGCTTCCGCCACCTGCCCTGGGAGCTCCTGTTCCGCCGCCCGGTCCCGTGGAACGTGGTCCGCCGCCGCCTGGCCGGTCGCTGGACGACCCCGGAGATCGTCCGGAGCGTGCGCGAGACGAGCCGGACCGTGGCGCCGGAGGTGATGGCGAAGCGCCTGCGCGAGACCCTCACCGTCGACGTCCGAGACGCGCTCGCCCGCGTCCGGGTGCCGGTCCTCGCCCTCCACAGCACCCGAGACGGCCTCGTCCGGCCCCGGTGCCTGCGGACTATCCTGAAGGTCAAGCCGGAGACGCGGGTGGCAGAGATCGACGGACCCCACATGCTGCTCCAGATCGCGCCAGAGGAAGCCTGGAAGGCGATCGCGGCGTTCGCCGCCTCACTTCACCCCGCCTGACGAGCTCCGGCCGGCGGCAACAGTAGGGGTCGACCCGGACCTTCCTGGATCGTCTTCCCGAGGGAATGGGCTGCCGCCATTTCTCGAAAGGGGCGGTCGCACCCGAAATCGCTCATGGGTTCACCGCCGTGGCCACGAGAACCGTCCTGCCCTGGCGACGGATCGAACGGCGGTAGATTTGGAACACCTCCGAGCACCCACCCCGGTTCCGCTCCCGGGCGATCTGGTACGGACTCCGCCTATCATCGACCCACCATGACCGACCGATCGATTCCCGAGCATTCCCGCCACCCCATCCCAGCCGCGAGCTCCACGATCCATGAGCTGATCGACCGGCGCTGGAGCCCCCGCCGGTTCGCCGACCGGCCGGTGCCCCCGGAGGATCTCCGCGGCCTCTTCCAGGCAGCCCGCACGGCACCCTCATCGTTCAACGAACAGCCGTGGGCCTTCCTCGTGGCGACGCGGGACGAACCCGCTGCGTGGCAGAAGGTCCACGCCTGTCTCTCCTCCGGGAACCGGAGCTGGACCGAGAGTGCCCCGGTCCTCATGCTCACGTTCGCCAAGGAACGCTTCGCGCGCAACGAACGCGCCAACCGCCATGCCCTCCACGACGTGGGCCAGGCGATGGCGGTGATGACCGTCGAGGCGACCCGCCGGGGGCTCGCCGTTCACCAGATGGCAGGGTTCGACGCGGACAAGGTACGCGAAACCTTCGCCGTGCCGGAAGGGTGGCAGCCCACCACGGCCGTCGCCATCGGCTCCCCGGACGAAGACCGCCCGGAGCGCAAGCGCAAGCCGCTCGAGGAAATGGTCTTCGCCGGCGACTGGGGCGAGAAGCCAGCCTGGCTGACCGGAGCGAGCTGATCGAGACCTCCTGGCGCTAGACCCGGAGGCGTCCGCTATTGGAGGCACCCATGGCCAGGTCGAAGGTGCCGACCAACCCTGTGGTCTTGGCGGTCTCCCACGCGCTGTCGCGCACCATCGCCTCGGCGAGGCTCCGGCCGAAGACGCGCTCGAAATCGAGCCGGCCGTCGACGATCAGAGGCTCGGTCGAGGCTCGGCGAGCGGGAGGATGTGCTGATCGATCAGGTCGTCGGTGATCTGCTGCGCGTCGCGGCGGTGGAAGTTTTCGCTGGTGACGACCGTGACCAGGCCCAGGTCGGGCACGACGATCACCCGGTTGCCACCCGACCCGGCCATGGCGAAGGAGCGGGCCGGACCCGCCGTCGTCGGCACGTCCCGCAGCCACCACAGGTAGCCGTAGTCCGTGCCCGGCTCAATCGTCGCCTTCGGCGTCGTGGACACGTCGACCCAGGAACGGGGCACGACCTGCTTGCCCTGCCAGGAGCCGCCCTGGAGGTAGAGCTGGCCCAGCTTGTGGAGCGCCCGCGTGGTCAGCCCGAGGCCGCCGCCGGTTTGCTCCTGGCCGAGGGGGGAGTGCTGCCACTGGGCCTGCTCGATGCCGAGCGGCGCCCACAGCGCCCGCTGGGCGAACACCGCCACCGGCTCACCGGTCGCACCCTCCAACACCCGCCCGAGGACGAACGCCCCCGCCGTGCAGTAGCTGAAGGCCCGGCCGTAGGGCGAGTCCTCCGGCTTCGGCTGCCAGGCGGGGAACCCCTTGATCGGCAGGTCGAGGGCGAACTGGAGCCAGTCCTCGATGAGGTACATGCGCTCCTCGTTGCCGCGGGAGAACTGGTTCCAGTCGTCGCACTCGAGGAGCGACGACATGGTGAGCAGGTCCTCCACCGTGATCGCCGCCTTGCGCGGGTCGAGATTTCTCTGCGGCTTCTGGCCGACGAAGTCGAGGACCTTGGCGTCGACCCCTGGCAGAGCTTCCTGGTCGATGGCGATGCCCAGCAGGATGCCGACCACGGTCTTGGTCGCCGAGCGGGTGTCGCGGAGGGTCTCGGCGTCACCGTCCAGGTACTCCTCGAACAGGACCTTCCCATCTTGGGACACCAAGACGCTGGTGATGTCGCCCAGGTCGCCCGCGTGCAGCACGTCGTGGAGTTGCCGGGCCGGATCGGCGGGCGGCGCCGGCGCCGCAGAGGCTCCAGTAGCGGAGGGTGGGGCCGGCTCGGCCGCGGCCGACGGCGGGGCTGGCCAGAGAAGGAGGACGAAGGACGCGGCCGCGAGGGGGATGAGGACGGCACGGCAAAGACGGTTCATCGAAGCGCTCCAGGGGAAGGCCGCCGGCCGAGCCAGGTGCGGATCGGGGCGACCGCGGTTTGCATGTTTTGCCGCAGCTTCCGGCGGGCGGCGTCGAGGTCGCCCGCCGCGAGAGACTCCAGGATGCGGCGGTGCTCTTCGCCGGCGATCTCGACGTGCTCCGTCTCCCGGAAGTACGCGACCTCATAGCGACGGGTGCGGGCCATGAAGCTCTCGATGAGCTCGAGCAGCACCCGGTTCGGGCAGTGCCCGATCAGCAGCCGGTGCCAGGACTCGTCGAGCCCGATCAATTCGCGAGGGTCCATGGGCCGTCCGGCGGCGACGATCTGCCGGTTGAGGCGACGCAACGCCTCGATCGTGGCCGCGGACGGCAGTCCCGCGAGGGCCAGGGCCTCCGGATCGAGAATCGCCCGGATCGGGTAGATCTGCTCCGCCTCATCCAGGCTCAGCGACCGGACGAAGAACCCGCGCCGCGGCACCTGGGCGACGAAGCCGTCTGAGACGAGCCGCTGCAGAGCCTCGCGCAGGGGCGTCCGGCTGACCCCGAGGCGCTCCGCCAGGCGGACCTCGTTCAGGCGCTCCCCGTCCGGCACCTCGCCGTCGAGGATCAGGTCGCGGACCGCCGCCGCCACGTCGTCCGCCAGGTTGGCTCGCTCGATCGCCTGCACGATTTGCATACTGTATACAGTTACGCGCAGAGGTCAAGCCCCAAAGCTGCGAATCGAGCGGTGCGGTCGGCCGGTTCGTGTGACCCGTCGCGTTCCTCCCGCCCCGCGGGGTGTGGCCTTTCGCCGCCAACGCTTTATCATCAAAGAAGTTGCCCCGCTGCTCCGCGACCCGTTTGGGAGGTCGACGCGTTCTCCGGCGCGCTGGAAGGAGAGGAGCTCATCATGTCGAACGGCGAAGAGTCGGTCCCTGCCAGCCCGATCACCGGAGCCCCCGCGGAAGTCGAACCGGAAGAGCCCCCCGAAGAGCAGGTCAAGGACCAGGTCAAGGAAGCGATCGAAGAGATCCAGGACGTGGTGACCGGGAGCATCGCACCACCCGGAACACCCAGCCTGTCGAACGACTAGGAGCCGGCCGTTCGCGCGCTCGACCCGGCTGCCCCGAAACGACTCGCTTCGCCTTGCGCCGCGAGATCTTGACCGCTCGATCCGGGACGGATCGCTCAAAGCGGTCCGGACGCGTCGAGCGGAGGATCGTAGCGTTCCGGACGCTCGCTGCCGATAGACTCGCCGCGTGCCTTCCCTGCAACGGCCCCGGCGTCCGCTCGCGCGACCTCTTTACGCGGCGCTTCTGGCACTGGTTCTGTTGGCTCAGCCCCGCCCCGCGGCGGCCGAGCGGGTCGCGGTCCTGGGTGACGAGGTCTCCGCGGCGGAAGCGCGGGTGGCCGAGGTCCTCGCGGCGAAGGACGAGGTCTTCGTCTCCACCTTCATCGTCGGCGACGAGCCGTTCTCGCTGACCGCCCTCTCGCTCCTCCGGGACGCGGCGCGGCGCGGGCTGGACGTGCGCCTGCTGGTCGACGCCCAGTGGAACAAGATGCCGCGGGCGGTCGAGGCACACTTGCTCCAGGAAGGGGTGAAGATCCGCCGCTTCCACCCCTTCCGCCTGCGCCATCCGCTGTGGGTCACCAAGCGGCTCCACGACAAGCTGCTGATCGTCGACGGCAAGAGCCTCGTCCTGGGCGGCCGGAACGTCGAGAGCCCCTACTTCGGCTTCGGCCGCCAGCTCCATCGCCGGGACTACGTCGACCTGGATCTGCTGGTCCGGGGCGCCGTGGCCCGCGATGCCCGGGACTACTTCCTGGCGGTCTGGAACAGCCGCCACACATCACCCAGCCGGGTCCGTCTGAAGGACCTCGGCAGGATCGGGGAAGACGAGATCCGCGCCGCCGAAGCGGTGCTCGACCGCCACGCCGCCTGGCTGCAGGCGCGTATCCGCGACCGTCTCGCCGGGACGTCCGGAACGGAGAGCGGCGCGGTCGCGGGGGTCACCAGCCTGCCCGGCCTACCCACCCTGCCGGTCGAGACAGTCCACTTCCTCCACGATCCGCCCGGCGGCAAGGGGTCCGGACCGGGGGTCGGCAGCGGCCTGCTCGCGCTGCTGGCGCGGGCCGAGAAGAGCGTGGTGATCGAGAGCCCGTACCTCATCCCGACCCGGGAAGTGCGGGCCGGCCTCGCCGCGGCCCTCGCCCGGGGCGTCCATGTCCGCATTCTGACCAACTCCCTCTCGACCACCGACAACCTGTGGGCCCAGGCGGGCTACGTCGGCCTGAGGAAGCGCCTGGTTCGCATGGGAATCGAGCTCTGGGAGTACGCGGGGGACGAGTCGATCCACACCAAGGCCGCGGTCCTCGACGGCCACACGGTGATCGTCGGCTCGTTCAACCTCGACCCCCGGTCGGCGCGGCTGAACACGGAGGTCGCCGTCGCCCTGGACTCCGCACCTCTGGCCCGGCAGGTCGGCACCTTCCTCGACTCCCATCTCGAGCACGCCCACCGGATCGACGCCCGCGGCTGGCCCGAGGGCGCGAGCGAGCCCTTCCCCGGCGTCCCCCGCGGCAAGGTCTGCCGGCTCCGCCTGCTGCGGCTCCTGGCACCGCTTATCCGCAGCCAGCTCTGAGCCGGCGACGGGCTTCCGTCCGGTGCACGACCGGCGTTGCTGGGTTCCTTACGAGACGCACAACAGATTCGTTGTACATCAATCCTGTTGTGCAACTGCGGCGACGCCGGCCCTCTCGAGACCGTATGCCTCCCCGAGCTTGCGCAGGCGGCCGCGTCCTCGTAGAATGACTCCTAGGTACCTTGGTAACAAAATCCCACGACGACCGAGGAGGAGCTCCATGCCCTACGAGCCAGAACCCCCGACGTTCGGCCCCGAGACCCCCGCCCCGCCAGCGAGCGAGCTCCCCCTACCGGCCGGCGTCACCGAGGACGACCGCGCGTTCGCCCGCGCCTTCGAGCGCCTCGAGGTCGCCGGAAACGCCTTCCACCACGAGGACCACGTACGCCTGGGCTGGATCTGCCTCCGCCAAGCGCCCCTGGCCGAGGCGGCGGTCCACTTCATCGGCATGCTCAAGGCGTTCGCCGCCCACCAAGGAGTCCCGGAGAAGTACCACGAGACGATCACCTGGGCCTACCTGCTGCTGATCCACGACCGGCTGACCGCCATGCCCGCGGCGCACAGGTGGCGGGAGTTCGCGGAGCGCAACCCGGACCTCCTCGAGTACGCGCCGTCGATCCTCCCCCGGTACTACCGGAAGGAGACCCTCGCCAGCTCCCGGGCTCAGCGCGGCTTCGTCATGCCCGACGCGTGGCTCGGCGAGAAGACTGAGCGTTCCGTCGACAGCTCGCGCGGACGCACAGCACCGCGGTGACCCTCCGGGCCGATCCGGCGCGGGCTTATCGGGTCGGCTAATCCCTCCGCCGCCCAACCCGAGCGGGCTGGAGGCGGGAGCTACCCGTTCGGGCGTTGCCGCCGAAGCGGATCGGAGCGATCATCGAGGTGTCGCAATTTCTCTATCGAAAGAGACCCTCACTGATCGGAGCTACCCGTGTCCGCGAGGTCCCATCCGCCATCGCTCCGACAGCTCGTCTTGGTCGTCGCCTTGGGCCTGCTCGCCGGGCTCTTGGCGGACCCGTCCGCGAACGGATGGACGCCTCAACCCGTCGCGACTGATCCGCTGGTCCGGCTGCCGGGGACCCAGCCCGGCCTGGTCACGCTGGAGGGACCCGACCGCTGCCTGAACTGCCACTCCGGCTACGACGGCGGCATCGCCGAGCCGGGGCACTGGCAGGGCTCGATGATGGCCCAGTCGGCGCGCGACTTCCTGTTCTGGGCCACCCTGACCGTCGCCGCCCAGGACTCGATCTGGGCCGCCGGGCGTCCGAACGCCACCGACCTCTGCCTGCGCTGCCACTTCCCGGAAGGCTGGCTGGAAGGGCGCTCGGACCCGACCAACGGCTCCGACATGACCGATTCGGATTTCGACGGCGTCCACTGCGACTCCTGCCACCGCCTCTACGACCCGTTCTTCGAGACCACCTTCAACGGCAGTCGCGAAGGCAGTGACTGGGAGAGCTACTGGGACGAGACGAACGCCAGCGACACGCCGTCCGACACCGCCGCCCAAGCCACCCACGACCAGGACGCCCTCGACGCCGCGACGGTGCTGCTCTACGACGGCGACCCGTTCTACGACAGCGCCAACCTGCCGGTCAGCCCGGCCTACACCGAGAACGCCGGCGGCCAGTTCTTCGTGTCCTCCCATGCCGGCAAACGGGCGTCCTTCGCCGACGCCGAGCCGCGCCACGACTTCTTCTACAGCCGCTACCACAAGAGCCGCTACTTCTGCTCCACCTGCCACGACGTGTCCAACCCACTGTTCGTCAACTTGGCCGTCGACGGCACGCCGCCCGGCGATGGCACCACGGTGCTGCCGAGCGAGGCGAACGCGGCGTTCTCCTACGGTCACGTGGAGCGGACCTTCTCCGAATTCTCGCTCTCGGCGTTCGGGGTCCAGGGCGGCGCCCCGGGCGAGGGGCCGTGGGCGCCGGACTCGTTCGACACCTCCCTGCCCGGCGACGCCATCGGAAAGTGCCAGGACTGCCACCTGCCGGACGTCGCCGGCCGCGCCGCGAAGCAGACGACGATCACCCGGCCCGGGTCGACCGAGCACCCGCAGAGCGGCGTGCCGGAGCACGACCTGACCGGCGCCAACACCTGGGTGTCCCGCGTGCTGGCGAGCGCCATCTCCGGCTCGCCCAACTACGACGCGACCAACGACGCGCTGCTCCACCAGGGCGCCGCGGCGTTGACCCTCGACCTCACCAAGGGTCTCGGCATCGACCCGGTCGAGCTGCTCGCCGGGGCCGCGCGGGCGGAGCAGACCCTTTCCCGCGCCGCGGCGCTCCGCGACCTCTCCTACGACCCGGACACCGGCGCCTTCGAGGTGGAGGTGGTCAACTACACCGGCCACAAGCTCCTCTCCGGCTACCCGGAGGGCCGGCGGATGGTGCTCAACCTCAAGCTCTACTCGGGCGGCTCCCTGATCTACGAGGTCAACCCGTACGACACCGCGGCCGGGACCCTCGCCGGCCTCCCGGACGCGCCGTCGAGCCCGCCCCTCGGTCCCAACCAGGCCTACGCCGACGACCTGGTCTACGAGATGCGCACCGCGAGCTCGCTCACCGGCGGAGGCCATACCTTCCACTTCCTCCTCGCCGACAGCCGGCAGAAGGACAACCGGATCCCGCCCAAGGGCTTCCGCATCGCCGAGGCCGCCGCGCGGATCGCCACCCCGGTGACCGCGGGCAGCGACGACCCGGGACGGTTCACCGCCGAGGAGTACGCCGGCGGCTACGACGAGGTGGACCTCACCCTGCCGGCGGGGGCGGACCGGGTGGAGGCGCGCCTCACCTACCAGACCACCAGCCGCGAGTACGTGGAGTTCCTGCGCGACGAGATCGAGGGCACCGCCTCCACCCTCACCAGCCCGACCCCCTCGGGCGAGCCGGAGGCCTACATCGCCCAGACCGACCCGTTCTTCAGCGCCCTCGCCGCCTGGGGCGACACCATCTGGCAGCTCTGGCTGCACAACAAGGACGTACCCGGCGCGGCACCGATCGTGATGGCCGAAGCGGCCCTCGACGTGGGCGGCGGCGCGGCGTGCACCCCGGGCCTCACCCTGGACGACGGCCGCACCGTCGACACGACCGAAACCTACACCTCCTGCGACACCCTCACCGCCGGCCCCTTCCACGCCGTCTCGCCGGCCGACGTCACCTTCCGCGCGAAGAGCTCGATCGTCCTCGAGAGCGGCTTCTCGGTCGGATCGGGCGCCTCCTTCCGGGCGGTGATCGATCCGACCATCACGCCGCCGTAGCCGCCCGCACGCTGATGGGCCACACGGACTCCTTCGCCCCGGCGGTCGACACCCCCGACCGGGAAGAGATCCCGATCGTCGGCCGCGCGCCGATGCGCCGGATCGCCCGCGGTGGAGAGACCGATCCGAAGGAGCACCGGACCTGGCGGTCGAGGTCCTCTCGCCCGGGAACACGGACCGCGAGATGACCGACAAGGTGGCGGAATACCTGGCCGCCGGGGGACGGGCGGTCTGGGTCGTCGATCCGCGGCAGCAGCGGGTCACCGTCCACCGGCCCGAATGCGTGCCGCGGCACCTGTTGCGGGAAGACACGCTCGACGGCGCGCCGGTCCTTCCCGGCTTCCGGCTGCCCGTGGCCGAGATCTTCGGTCTTACGTCGTAAACGCACCGCGCGGAGCGGCCTTCCCCCCGGCGCTGTGTGCGCCGGGCTGTCCGGCGAGTGGCACCGCCAACGCAACCAGGACCGGAAGCACCGGAGATCGGGACGTTTCTCTTGGTGGTCACGCCAACAGGCTGTATACTTCATGCCAGTTGGCGAGGAGAGAGTCATGTCGACTGCATCCCAGATCTACGACGTCCTCGGCGGTGAGAAGCTCCTGCGGAGCGAATCGCCCAGTTTCGAAGAGCTTCGAGACCGGATTCGCCAGGGGCTTCCCTACGCCTCCCTGGAGGCTACGGCGGACCGCCTGAGCCTGGAGCGTGAGGAGATCTCGACGATCCTGCTCCTCCCACCGCGTACCCTCAGCCGGCGCAAGAGGAGTCACCAACTCCAGCCGGACGAGTCCGACCGTCTCTTCCGGCTGGCGCGCATCGTCGCCCAGGCGATGGACGTGCTGGGGAATCGAGACAAGGCGTCGCGCTGGCTCCGCCGGCCCAACCGGGCGCTCGGCGACGCCGTGCCCCTGCACCTTCTGGACACTGACGCCGGAACCCGCCGGGTCGAGCAGGTTCTCGGCCGGATCGAGCACGGCGTCGTCTCGTGACGGGGCCTCTCCGGACGATCTGGCGGATCGTCGCCGGCCGCCACCGGGGCCACGCCTTCGACGGAGAGGGCGCCCGGCAGCACGGCGGCCGCTGGAACCATCCCGGCACCCCAGCGGTCTACGCCGCCAGCCATCTCTCCCTCGCCGCCCTCGAGCTGTTCGTCCATGTCGACCCGGACACCCTGCCGGACGACCTGGTGGCCGTCCCGGCCTGTCTTCCCGAAGCCCTTGAGATCGAAGAGCTCCCGCCCTCCGAGTTGCCGGCCAACTGGAGGGCCTACCCGGCGCCCGAGGCCATCCAGGAGATCGGCGACGCCTGGCTCCGCTCCCTCGCGGCCCCGGCCCTCCTCGTCCCCTCCGCCGTGCTCCCCCAGGAGAACAACCTCCTCCTCAACCCGCAGCACCCCGACGTTCGCCGCATCGAGATCGGCCGCCCCGAGCCGTTCGGCTTCGACCCGCGGATGTGGAAGTAGAGGTGGTTGGAGCAACACACTCCGACAGTGCGCAAAGCTCTTGAGCCCGAGCAGGGTCGCCTGGTGGTATAGATCGCATGCCCCCGCCGACCGAGGCCACTCCTCATCTGCCATGCTCGCCAGGTCATGGTGGGCTGGGAACAGGCACTGGTAACGGAATCCAAGATCCTCGGCTACCTTCTGGCCCACGACCATCCGAACGGGGTGCTCCATACGCCGTCGGAACGAGTCGTCGCCCTCCGGCGAGAGCTCCCAGAACACGGGCTCCTCAGAGGTGATGTCGGCGCGATCGTCGGCGTGTACGAGGCGGGTGGCTACGAAGTCGAGTTCGCGGCAGCTGTAGCACTGCGAAAGAAGCGAGACTTCAGGCAAGAGATTGAGGTCGTCCAGCGGTTTCTGTCACGGCCCTACGGAGGCAAAACAACGAAGATCGAACGGCTCATCGCAAGAGCCGAACGCGCACGTGATCTTCTCGAGCAGCTGAGAAGTCGATGATTCCCCCCTGCTCGCAGGCGGATCATTTTGGTGCGACCGGATCGACGGCTTGACGGTGACCTGATCCAATCAAGATGGATCGAGATGAACAAGAGCCGCACGGGCACCCAGAGTGAATCTCTTCGTATCAGACTGGGTGGCACCGATGAATTCCGCTTGACTCACGCCCTCTCGAAGGTTGGTATTGTCGCATCTTGGAAGTCGACCCACCGGACCGGAGGCGTTCTCCGGCCGGTGCCTTGAAAACGAAGCGGCCCGAGCGAGTTGCAGCTCACCCGGGCCCGTCACGCACAGGAGGGCAAAGCTCCCATGCGCAACACGCGAGAGAGTAGCACTCGTCCGTCCACCCGCTCCGATCGCCGCGATCCCGCCGAATCTCCCGACCGGCCCATCCGGTCCGGTCTCTCCCCTTCCCCTTCGTCGTCCTCGTCCTCGTCATCGTCCTCACCCCCCGCGAACGCCTTCTCGCAGCGGTTCCTGCTCGAAGCCTCCCGGCGGGAGGAGATCTCCGGCTCGGGGCCGTCGCGCCTGACTGGCGGGGCGTTCTGGGCCGGCCCGTGGGAGGTGGAGCCGGTGCGGATGCACCACGGGGACGTCTGGGCCGTGGTGCGGAGGGGCGAGTCCTTGAAGGCCGGCGGCCGGGCGGTCTGGGTGATCGATCCGCGGACGCGGACGGTGACGGTCCACCAGCCCGGCTGCGAACCCCGTCACCTGGCGGGGGACGACGTCCTCGACGGCGCGCCGGCTCATGGCTCAATTGAACACTCTGGGCTCACAAAAGGACAACTCATAGGAGAAAACGACCCGTCATGCGCCCCTCACCAGGCGTGCTCGTGGAGGCGGCTCCAGGGGATGATCGCCGCCGTGCTGCGTTGCTGGGCGGTGTCGCCGCCGTAGACCAGCCGCGGCTCGCAGATGAGGTGCGGTTGGCGCTCGTCGATCTCGCCACAGAAGCGGTGGAGCGCCTTCAGGAAGCCGCCGGCGATGGTGGCCGCGGACTTGGCCTCGACGGCCACGAGGCGCTCGCCCGCCTCGACGATGAGATCGACCTCGATTCCGCGGGTCTCGCGGTAGTGGAACATCCTGGCCGGCAACGCCCGATGGAGCCGCCACTTGTAGATCTCTGACACGACCCAGCTCTCGAACAGGGCGCCCCGGAGCGGATGCCGGCGGAGCTGGTCCGGCTCGGTGATGCCCAGCAGGTGGCACGTGAGGCCGCTGTCCGTGAAATGGAGCTTCGGAGCCTTGACGCGCCGTTTGCGGGCGCTCCGGTGCCAGGCCGGAAGCCGAAGGCAGAGGAAGCTCGCTTCCACAACCGACAGCCAGGAGCGCACCGTGGGATGGGTGATCCCGGCGTCGCCACCGAGGGTGGAGAGGTTGAGCTCGGTCGCCGTCCGGCCGGCGGCCAGCTCGAGGAAGGTACCGAACCCTTCGAGGTCGGAGACGTTGACCACCTGGCGGACGTCCCGCTGAAGATAGGTCGCCGTGTAGTCGGCCAGCCAGCGGGATGGATCGAGGTCGCGGTCGTAGATCCGCGGATAGCCGCCGGTCCAGACCAGGTCCCAGAGATCGGTCGGGCGGTCGTCGAAGCGGGAAAGCTCGTCGAAGCTGAGCGGCAGGAGGTGGAGGATCGCGATCCGCCCCGCCAGGCTCTGGGTGATCGCCTCGGTCAGGCCGAAGTGCTGGGAGCCGGTGAGGATGAAGCGCCCCGGCTCCGGCCGCTCGTCCACCTCTTCCTGGAGGTAGCTGAACAGCTCGGGGACCCGCTGGACCTCGTCCAACACCGCGCCGTCGGAGACCTCGCGGAGGAAGCCGCGCGGGTCCTCCGTCGCGTAGCGGCGGTTGTCCAGGGGCTCGAACGAGATGAACGGTTTGTCGGCGAAGACGTGGCGGCACAGAGTGGTCTTGCCCGACTGACGAGGCCCGGTGACCGCGACGACCGGCATCTTCCGGGCGGCATCGACCAACGGACCGGCGAGGGTGCGCTCGACGAACATGCACCGATTGTAAATCGGATTTTCAATCCGTGCATCGTTCGTACTCTCCGGCCAGGCGGGCCTCGCCCCCGGCGCCCCCGCCGGAGTGCGCCTTACAGCCCGGCGAACCAGGCGCCGGGCTCGACCGACCGGCAGGGCACGCCGAGCGCGGCGGCCAGGCCCACCGCCAGGGGAGCGAGCCGGCGATAGAGCTTCTCGCGCCGGCGGTCGGAATGGGTCTCGACCTCCACGAGCCGGAGCGGTAGGTCTCCGCCGGGAGGAGTGCCAGGGTGTTGGAGGTGGGCCTACGTCGACGCCCTGGTCTACGAGATGCGCACCGCGAGCTCGCTCACCGGCGGAGGCCATACCTTCCACTTCCTCCTCGCCGACAGCCGGCAGAAGGACAACCGGATCCCGCCCAAAGGCTTCCGCATCGCCGAGGCCGCCGCGCGGATCGCCACCCCGGTGACCGCGGGCAGCGACGACCCGGGACGGTTCACCGCCGAGGAGTACGCCGGCGGCTACGACGAGGTGCACCTCACCCTCCCGACAGGCGCGGATCGCATCGAGGCACGCCTCACCTACCAGACCACCAGCCGGGAGTACGTGGAGTTCCTGCGCGACGAGATCGAGGGCACCGCCTCCACCCTCACCAGCCCGACCCCCTCGGGCGAGCCGGAGGCCTACATCGCCCAGACCGACCCGTTCTTCAGCGCCCTCGCCGCCTGGGGCGACACCATCTGGCAGCTCTGGCTGCACAACAAGGACGTACCCGGCGCGGCGCCGATCGTGATGGCCGAAGCGGCCCTCGACGTGGGCGGCGGCGCGGCGTGCACCCCGGGCCTCACCCTGGACGACGACCGCACCGTCGACACCATCGAGACCTACACCTCCTGCGACACCCTCACCGCCGGCCCCTTCCACGCCGTCTCGCCGGCCGACGTCACTTTCCGGGCGGCGAGCTCGATCGTCCTGGGAAGTGGGTTCTCGATCGGGTCGGGTGCCTCGTTCCGGGCGGTGATCGACCCGGCGATCGCGCCGCCGTAGCCTGCACAGCCTCGCCGACCGGCCGGTGCCGCCCGCGGAGCTCTTCGCACTCTGTCGAGGCGGCTCGCACTGCCCATCCTGATACAATTTACTCTCGAAGGAGATTTTATGAATACGACGGCCCCATGGCTCCGCCTCACCGCCGAAGACCTGCCGTCCGTGCAAGACGACGGAGGCCGATGCGAGCTCGTGCAGGCGGATGTGGTGCGGGAGCCGCCGGCCGGTGCGGAGCACGGGACCATCGCGGGCAGGATCCATGGCTTCCTGTTCGTCTTTGTCGAGGAGCGGGCGCTCGGGCGCGTCTGCCCCGAGACCGGATTCGTGCTGCAGCGTGACCCGGACACGGTCCGGGCACCGGACGTGGCGTTCGTGTCCAGCGAGCGGACCGGAGGCCGCAGACGCCGCGGGCCGTACTTCGAAGGCGCGCCGGACCTGGCGGTGGAGGTCCTCTCGCCGAGCAACGCGGCGCGCGAGATCGAGGAGAAGGTGCGGGAGTACTTCGGGGCCGGCGGCCGGGCGGTCTGGGTCGTCGACCCGCCGAGGCGCGAGGTGACGATCCACCTACCCGGCAGCGTGCCGCGGCGCCTGTCCAAAGGAGACACGCTCGACGGCGCGCCGGTCCTCCCAGGCTTCCGGCTGCCCGTGGCCGAGATCTTCGGTCCTACGCGGTGAACCTCGTCCGCCAGGCCCCAGGGGCAGTCCGCCCCGACGCACGCCGGGCCCGGGGAACGCGTGAGCGTCCTCCGGGCCCGGCAGGGTTGACTTCCTTGTCGGGTCGGCCGCCCGCGCCTCAGTGCCCGACGGCGTCGCCGACGCCGACCTGGCCGGCTCCGGTCACCCCGTCGAAGATGCCCCACTCCACCAGTGGGTCACCGATCACGTGGATTCCCTCGATCTTCCCGGTGGCGCGGTCCACCCGTTCACTCAGGTTGGTGGCGCCGAAGAAGCTCACGTACGGGTCCTCGAAGGTGAACGACGTGTTCGCGAAGCGCAGCCCGGCGAACGGCTGGCCGGCCGGGTTGGTGACATTCGTCCCGTTGTCCAGGAAGTACCGGTACCAGTAGGTGCCGACGTTCGAGGAGGCGTGGTTGACGAACGTGGTGTAGCCCGGCCAGTAGAAGCTCGGGTCGACGCGGACGAACGACGCCACCTTGCGCACCCAGCTCTGCGAGCCCATGGTGACCGTGAAGCCGTCGCCCGGCTCGGCGCCGTTGGCCCCGGACAGGACCTCCCCCCACACCTTCTTGAACGGCGGCGGCGTGGTGCCCACCACATCGCCGGCGGTGCGCATCGTCCATCCCACCAGCCCCGGCTTGCAGGCGGTGATCCGCACCCAGCCGTCGAAGGTCGCGCCCGGATACGGGCTGATCCCCGGGCCGAACCGGAGCATCGCACCGCGCGGCAGGCTCGCGATGCTGTAGTTCGTGATGACGTTGCCGTTGCGGTCGCGGTACTGGACGTTGACCGGTCCGACGTCCGCGCTCCCCGCGTTGAGGACGCCCATCACCGTCTCGATGCCCAGGTTGGTGGGCTGGTAGGTGAACTCCGGGTTGATCACCCGGAGCGCCGGCGAGTTGGAGAGCATCCCGGAGCCCATGCGGAACCGCCCACCTAGATGCAGGTTGTCGCCGGGACCGGTGCCGTTCTGGAACAGGTCGGTCATCAGGAACTCGCCGAGGATCCCCTGGTCCGCCGTCGCCACGATCAGGAAATCGTCGTCGTAGCTGATCGAGCCGGTGAGGTACTGGGGCCAGGCGGCGTTCCACAGCCGCAGGTCCAGCAGCGAGGCGTAGGGCTGGAGCACGGTCGTCGTGGTGCCGAAGGTCACGCCGAGACGTGAGTACACCGTGACGTGCACCGTCGTCGGAGTCGCGTTCGGGTTCTGGATCCAGAACAGCGAGTTGTTACCGTTCAGGATGTCGAGCGGGCTCTGGTCCGAGGTCGGAAACGGCCCCATGTAGAGGATCTGCTTGCCGCTCTGGCGGACCTGGAGTTGCTGGAGCGACGAGGCGCCGGGGTTGAACGGATCCGGATCCGTGACCACGGGCCCGCCGAAGGCGCCGAGGTCGAACGACAGGGTGTGGTGAATCGTCTCTCCCACCAGCCCGACCCCGTTGGTCGACACGATGCGGGCGGACCCGAGACCGGCCGGCGACCCGGCCGCGAGCGGCGAGGCTGGGACGGTAGCCGACGCCTCGGGCGCGAGGCTCAGCGGCTGGATCCCCACCAGCACGCCTCCCTGGTCATAGAACTCCACGTTCGCCGTCAGGGACGCCGTCGGGTCCGGGTTGGTGACCTTGATCGAGCTCTGCATACCGGAGAGCTCGAGCGGAGCCGGCGGGTTCCAGTAGAGCCCTGGCGCGAACTTCTCCGTTGCCCGCTTGCCCGACAGGTGGGTCGACGAATGGACGTAGTTGTAGTCCGCGAAGGTGGTGAAGTTGTGCGGCGGGCGGACGGTGACCCCGGATGGCTGGGGATCGATGATCGCGGCGCAGTAGTCGGGAACAGGTTCGATCTGGGCAGCCTGGGTCTGGTCGACCCGGGTCTGGGCCCCGGACGGAGCGGGCGCTCCGAGGAGCAGGAAGCCTCCCAGGACGCAGGCGAGGGCGATCACCAGGCCGACAGGGCCGGCGGTGCGAGTTCGGTCTCTTCTCATGACAGTCCTCCACGAATGGAACGACGAGAGAGGACGGCGCGCCCGCCCCCCACTCCGGTAAGCGGGAAGACCGGCCGGAACCGATAATCGGGGGGCGACCGCACCTCCGGCATCGACGGGCGGCAGGGTGCCGCGAAGCGCCGGACGACCGTGACGCGGTGACCAGGAGCTCTTACGTGACC
>Ga0210144_1000512_pt1 | contig 20068 bp, 18 predicted proteins | sample Muzzi_PWA_D2_FD_185532 | JGI IMG/M metagenome (GOLD analysis project Ga0210144, IMG submission 185532) | Wetland microbial communities from San Francisco Bay, California, USA, that impact long-term carbon sequestration - Muzzi_PWA_D2 (SPAdes) | ecosystem: Environmental > Aquatic > Marine >...
CGCCGCCCGCCGCATCCTCTGCTGCCACAAACCCGAAGAAGAATCAGAAATGGATTCGGGTTTGCTCTCGCGTCCGGGGGCGGCGGGGTTCTGGATCACTGTCACGTCCGGATGAGGCCAAGAACCTCATCTCTTTTCCTTTCCATGTCCTCGCGGGAGACCAGCGACTCGAGGTTGAGGCGGAGCAGCGGCTCGGTGTTGGAGGGGCGGACGTTGAAGTGCCACTTCGGGTAGTCGACCGAGATCCCGTCGAGCCGGTCGATCTCCCCGTCGGAGTAGCGGGCCGCGATCTCCTCCATCTTCGCCGCCTGGTCTTCGACCTCGGAGTTGATCTCGCCGGAGATGAAGTAGCGCGAGCGGAACTCGGCCACCAGCTCGCCCAGTGAGCGTCCGTCTACCGAGAGCAGCTCGAGCATCAGCAGGGCGGGGATCGTCCCCGAGTCGGCGCACCAGAAGTCACGGAAGTAGTAGTGGCCGGAGACCTCGCCGCCGAACGCCGCTTCCTCCTCGCGCATCCGCGCCTTGAAGAAGGCGTGGCCGACCCGCGAGAGGGCCGAGCGGCCGCCCTCGGCGGCGACCAGGTCGGGTACGGCGCGGCTGGAGCGAGGGTCGTAGAGGATCGTCGACCCGGGGCTCTTGGCGAGGGTGGCGCGGGCGAGCAGGGCGCAGACGAAGTCGCCGTCGCAGAAGCTCCCGTCGCCGTCGATGAAGAAGCAGCGGTCGGCGTCGCCGTCCCAGGCGATGCCGAGGTCGGCGCCGGCCGCCCGCACCCGCGCTTCGATCAGCCGGCGGTTCTCCTCCAGCAGCGGGTTCGGCTCGTGGTCGGGGAACTCGCCGTCGGGCTCGAAGTACAGCTCGTCCAGTTCGACCCCGCAGCGGCGCAGGATCGGCCCGACCATCGGCCCGGCCATCCCGTTGCCGCCGTCGACCACCAGCTTCATCGGCTTCACCTTCCCGGGGTCGACGAAGGAAAGGGCGTGCTCGCGGAAATCCTCCCAGATGTCGACCTCCTCGAAGGCCCCATCGCCGGGGGCGGGGCCGAGCCCGGCTTCGATCTCGCGCTGCACGTCGCCGATCCCCGCCTCGCCGGAGAGCGCCAGCGCCCCCTCGCGGATCAGCTTGACGCCGGTGTAGGCCTTCGGGTTGTGCGAGGCGGTGACCATCGCGCCGCCGTCAAGCTGGCGAGAGCCGACCAGGTAATAGAGCATCTCGCTCGCGACCATGCCCGCGTCGAGCACCGTCGCGCCCTCGAAGACCATGCCGTCGCGCACTTCCGCTGCCATCGCCGGCGCCGTGAGGCGCATGTCGCGACCCAGCCCGATCCGCAGCTCGCCGGGCTCCTTGCCGCGCAGCCGGGCCAGTACCCGGGCGAAGGCGCGGCCGACCGCGAGCGCCGTCGTCTCGTCCATCTGCTCGCCGTAGAGGCCGCGGATGTCGTAGGCCTTGAAGATCCCGGCTGGGGCGAGGGGGGCGGCTCCGGTCAAAACGCCCCCTTCAGCGCCTCGTAGCTCTGCTCCAGGGTCTGCGGCATCACCCTGGTGTCGGCGATCACCGGCATGAAGTTGGTGTCGCCGCCCCAGCGGGGGACGACGTGGAGGTGGATGTGGTGCTCGACCCCGGCGCCGGCGACGCGGCCCTGGTTGAAGCCGACGTTGTAGCCGTGCGGCTCGTAAACCTCCTCGAGGCGGCTCATCGCCGCCTGCGCCAGCGCCATCATCTCGGCGGTGGTCTCGCCCGGCAGCTCCTGGATGCGGCCGAGGTGCTCGTAGGGCGCCACCATCAGGTGCCCGTTGGTGTAGGGGAAGAGGTTGAGGATCACGAAGCAGCGCTCGCCGCGGTGGACGATCAGGTTCGCCTCGTCGTCGCCCGCCGCCGGCTTGGCGCAGAAGATGCACTGCTCCTCGTTGTCCTTTGCCGCGTCCTTCACGTAGGCAAGGCGCCAGGGCGCCCAAATTCGAAAATTTGCCACGGAGCGGCAGGCTACAGCCAGCCGCGCCGGCGGAAGTAGGCGACCAGGCCGACGAGGATCGCCGCCATCGCGCCGAGCAGCACCCAGAAGCCGGCGATGTCGTGTTCGCCGGGGACCCCGACGTTCGCTCCCCAGAGGCTGGCCAGCAGGGTGAGCGGCAGGACGATGACGCTGATCGAGGTGAGGAGGCGGAGGAGGTCGTTGAGCCGGTGGGAGATCACCGACTCGTTGGTCTCCTCCAGCGCCGCCGCGACCTCCTTGTAGTTCTCCAGCATGTCCCAGATCCGCTCGTGGGCGTCGACGATGTCGTCGAAGTAGATCTCGAGGTCGAGGTCGGGTGCGAGGTAGCGCTGCTTGACCTTCTCGAGGTCGCGCAGGACGGGCCGCTGCGGGCGGATCACCTTGCGGAAGTTGATGATCTCCTGCTTCACGTTGGAGATGTCGCGCACCACCTCCTCCGAGCGGCCCTCGAAGATCTCGTCCTCGAGCGCGTCGAGCTTGTTTCCGATCTTGCGCAGCATCGGGAAGCAGTAGTCGAAGCTGTCGTCGATCAGCCGGTAGAGCAGGTAGCCGGAGCCGCGCGAGAAGAGCTGCTCGCGCAGCTCCTCCTTGGTGCGGCAGCGCTCGAACAGGTACTCGACCGGCTGCAGCGGCTGGTTGGGGATCGTCACCAGGTACCCCGGCCCGACGAAGAGGTCCAGCTCGCCGGCCCCGAGCCGCCCCGCTGCCGGGTCGAAGACCGGGAAGTGCAGGACGATGAACAGGTAGTCGTCGTAGACGTCGATCTTCGGCCGCTGGTTGTGGGAGAGGACGTCCTCGAGGTCGAGTGCGTGGAAGTCGAAGTGGGTCTCCAGCCAGGTGCGCTCCAGCGCTCCGGGGCGCTCGACCTTCACCCAGCGCAGGCCGGAGGAGTCGATCTGCTCGACGTCGGGCGCTTGCGGCTCAGGCTGCGCCGCCGCGGGGATGAGCTCGCCGCGCCGGCCGGCCCGTCGCAGTCTCGGCTTCGGAAGGTTCGGCATCGTTCTGGCTCATCGTCTCGTCGGGCAGGGCGTCCATGGTTTGCAACAGGTTAACCGTCGACCCGCCTGTGGCCGTCCGAGAATGCCCCTGGTAAGGTTCCTCCCAACATAAGCGCCACATCCAGAGGGGTGGAGGGACTGGCCCATCGAAGCCCCGGCAACCACCTCGGACCTGCGGTCCGAGGAGAGGTGCCAAGTCCAGCAGGTCGTTGCGGACCTGGGAGATGTGGGGAAGGCGTCCGATCGGACCTCTGCCCCACAGGCGGAGGTTTTTTTCAAGGCAAGAAGGAAGGATCGGATGTCAGTAGACAGCTTGAGGTGCAAGGAGTGCGGGGCGCGGTACGAGCTGGGTGCCAGCTTCGCCTGCGAGAACTGCTTCGGTCCGCTGGAGGTCGCCTACGACCACTCCTCGCTCGACGCCTCCGAGGCCAAGCGCCGCATCCAGGCCGGCTCGCAGGGGATCTGGCGCTACGCCGACTTCCTCCCCTTCGAGGGGCGCCCGGGGGATCCGCTCGAGCCGGGCCTGACCCCGCTGCTGCGCGCCGAGCGCCTCGCCGAGCGGCTCGGGCTCGAGGCCGAGCTGTGGATCAAGAACGACGCCGCGAACCCGACCCATTCCTTCAAGGACAGGGTCGTCGCGGTCGCCGTCGCCAAGGCGCGCGAGCTGGGCTTCGAGACCGTAGCCTGCGCCTCGACCGGCAACCTCGCCAACGCGGTCGCCGCCCACGCCGCCGCCGCCGGCCTCGAGTCTTACGTGCTGGTTCCCGCCGACCTCGAGGAGCAGAAGCTGCTCGCCACCGGCGTCTACGGGACGAACCTGGTCGGCGTCCGGGGCGACTACGACGACGTCAACAGGCTCTGCACGCAACTCGCCGAAACGCGTCCCTGGGCCTTCGTCAACGTCAACCTGCGGCCTTACTACGCGGAGGGTTCGAAGACGCTCGCCTACGAGACCGCCGAGCAGCTCGGTTGGAAGCTGCCCGACCGGGTGGTCTGCCCGATCGCGTCCGGCTCGCTGTTCACCAAGCTCGGCCGTGGTTTCCAGGAGTGGCTCGACCTGGGCCTGATCGCCGGCGGCCAGCCGATCTTCAACGGCGCCCAGGCGCAGGGCTGCGACCCGGTCGCAACCGCCTTCGTCGAGGGCCGGGAGGTCTGCAAGCCGCAGAAGCCGGAGACGATCGCCAAGAGCCTGGCGATCGGCGATCCGGCCGACGGCCCCTACGCGCTGGAGCAGGCGCGGCGCACAGGCGGCGCGATCGACTCGGTCAGCGACGAGGAGATCCGCGCCGGGATCCGCCTGCTCGCCGAGACGACCGGGATCTTCACCGAGACGGCCGGCGGGGTGACGGTGGCCGTCCTCGCCAAGCTGGCCGAGCGGGGCGAGATCGGCGCCGCCGAGCGGGTCGTCGTCTACATCACCGGCGAGGGGCTGAAGACGCTTGACGCCACTCGCGATAGCTTCCGCATGCACGAGATCGACCCAGATCTCGACAGCTTCGAGTCCGAGTTCGAACCGCAGCAGCAGGAGGTAGTCGCCTGATGGCAGTCACCGTGAAGATCCCGACCCAGCTTCGCACCGCGACCGGAGGGGAGGCCGAGCTCGAGGTGGCCGGCTCGACCGTGGGCGAGGTGCTCGACGCGGTCTTCGAGGCGCACGGCGATCTGCGCGAGCGGATCACCCAGGACGGCGACCTGCGCCGCTTCGTCAACGTCTACGTCAGCGGCGAGGACATCCGCTTCCAGGACGGCTTGCAGACGCAGATCAGCGAGGGCGACGAGGTGACGATCCTCCCCGCTGTGGCGGGGGGCTGATTGTCGATTTGATGACCCCATAGGGTCATAAATTCGACAATCGCCGATGAAACCGCCTGTGGTGATCCTCTGCGGAGGCAGGGGGACGCGATTGCGAGAGAAGACCGAGACCGTGCCGAAGGCGCTGGTCGAGATCGGCGGCCGGCCGATCCTCTGGCACGTGATCGGGATCTACCTGGCGCAGGGGTTCAGGCGGTTCCTGCTCGCGACCGGTTATCTGGGCGAGGCGGTGGAGAGGTTCGTCGCCGAGGAGCGATGGCCCGAGGGCGCCTCGGTCGAGTGCGTCGACACCGGGCTCGACACGCCGACCGGCGAGCGGATCGCGCGCCTCGCGAAGCGGCTCGAGGGGGAGACGTTCTGCGCCACCTACGCCGATGGCGTCGCCGACCTCGACCTGAAGGCGCTGCTCGACTTTCACCGCGAGCACGGCGCGATGGCGACGATGACCGTGGTCCGTCCCCACCTGCAATGGGGCGTCGCCGAGCTTGACGGAGGCGACAGGGTCGCGGGCTTCGTCGAGAAGCCGCGCAGCGAGGGCTGGGTCAACGGCGGCTTCTTCTGCTTCGAGCCGGGCGTGTTCGGCTACCTGGGCGAGGGCAGCGTGCTGGAGCGCGAGCCGCTCGCCCGGCTGGCCGCCGACCAGCAGCTGCGCGCCTACCGCCACGAGGGCTTCTGGGACTGCATGGACACCTACAAGGACGCAGTAGTGCTGAACGACCTCTGGGCCTCGGGCGAGGCGCCGTGGGCGTGACCTGCACGCTGGTCACCGGCGGCCACGGCTTCGTCGCCTCGCACCTGGCGAAGGGGCTGCTGGAGCGGGGCGAGGCGGTGCGGGTGCTCGACCGGCCGGCGCCGCGCGAGGCCGACGTCGGCGGGCCGCGGCGCTCCGGCCTCGAGTTGCTGGGTGTCGCCGACGCGGTCGAGCTGGCCGAGGGCGACCTGCGCGACGCAGGGGCGGTCGAGGCGGCGGTCGGCGGCTGCGACACGGTCTTTCACCTGGCCGCGCAGACGATCGTCGGTGTCGCGGGGAGATCGCCGCTGGAGACCTTCGAGGCCAACGTGCGCGGCGCCTGGAACGTGTTCGAGGCCTGTCGGGCGCACGGGACCGAGCGGGTCGTCTTCGCCTCCTCCGACAAGGCCTACGGCCCGAGCTCAGAGCTTCCCTACCGCGAGGACTTCCCGCTGCGCGCCGCCAACACTTACGACGCCAGCAAGGCGGCCGCCGACATCGTCGCCCGCAGCTACGCCCACGCCTACGGGCTGCCGCTCGCCGTGACCCGCTTCGCCAACGTCTACGGCGGCGGCGACCTCAACTTCTCGCGGCTGATCCCAGAGACGGCGGTCGCCGTGCTCGACGGCCGCCGACCGGCGATCCGCTCCGACGGCAGCCCGGAGCGCGACTTCCTCCACGTCGACGACGCCGTCTCCGCCTACCTGGCGATCGTCGAGGCGCTCGACGGGGGCGGGGCGGCGGGCGAGGCGTTCAATGCCGGCGGCGGGCAGCCCCACTCGGTGCGCGAGGTGGTTGCGCTGATCGCCTCGCTTGCGGGCAGTGGTATCGAACCGGACTTCCAGGGCGCCGGCAGCCCCGACGGCGAGATCGACCGCCAGTTCGTCGATTCGGCGAAGCTGCGCGAGGCGACCGGCTGGGCGCCGCGGGTCGCCCTCGAGGACGGCCTCCGTCGTACTCTCGACTGGTACCGCGACCATCCGGAGGCGAGGCCCTGATGTGTGGCCGCTTCACCGTCACCACGAAGGACACCAAGAAGATCGCCGACCGCTTCCAGGTCGAGCTGGAACGCTCGCTGGAGCGCAACTCGTCCGGCGATGCGCCGTCCGGCATGGGCCGCTTCAACGTGGCGCCGACCCAGGAGGTGCTGACGGTGCGCTCCTCGCCCGACCCCGAGGCGGCGGCGCGGGGCGAGCGCGAGGCGCGAGCGATGCGCTGGGGGCTGGTGCCGCGCTGGGCGAAGGACCTCAAGGTCGGCTACCGGATGATCAACGCGAAGGCCGAGAACCTCACCTCGAGCCGCGCCTACGCGCCGCTGGTCGGCAAGTTCCGCCACCGCTGCCTGATCGTCGCCGACGGCTTCTACGAGTGGATGCGGGCCGAGGACCCGAAGCAGCCGCGCCAGCCCTGGCGCTTCACGGTCGACGGCGGCGAGCCGTTCGCCTTCGCCGGGATCTGCACCCGCAAGGAGTGGGAGGACGAGGAGGCTCGCGGCTTCGACGACGGCTGGCTCTACAGCTGCACGATCGTCACCACGACGCCGAATCGGGTGGTCGCAGCCGTGCACGACCGGATGCCGGCGATCCTGCCCGGCCCGGAGGCCGAGGCGGCCTGGCTGCGACCCGATCTGCAGGCCGAGGACGCGGTCGCGATGTGCGCGCCGCTGCCCGCCGCGCGGATGGACGGCGCGCCCGCCAACCCGGAGCTGAACAAGGTCGGCGCGGTGGCCGAGGGCCCGCGGCTGCTGGTCGCTCCTTAGGCCTCCGGCACGATCAGCACCGCCGCTCCGGGTGCCGGCTGGGGTGGGTTGGCGAGCAGCTCCCACGACGCGGCGGGCATAACGCAGAGCTCGCCGGCGCTCAGCTCCGCAACCGTGGCGCCGCCGTCGGCGCCGAGGCGCGCCGCCAGCTCGGCCGCGAGCTCGGACGCGGCCGAGTCGCCGTCCCGAGAGAGGTGGACGCGGCTGACCCGATCGGCGTCGCCGATCAGGATCGCGACCGGCGCCGGGGCCACCGCGGCGACGGTCTCGCCGGCGCTGCCGAAGGCCGAGGCGGCGGCGGGGTGCTGCCCCACGAGGACCAGCGAGGCGCGCTCGGCGGCGGCGGCGTTGACGACGCCATCGGGCAGCGACTCGTGCACGAGCAGGGTCGGCTCAGCGTCTAGGTCGGCGGCGAAGGCGGCCGCCCCGAGCTCGGCGAGCAGCTCGCGCCGGGATGGCGCCTCGCCGGGCGGGCTGGCCAGCAGCCCGTGCACCACGCCGTTGTCCGGGGCGGCGATCCGCCGGGCGAGTGCGAAGGCGAGCGGCGCCTGCGCCGGTTCCTCGAGGGTGACGAGGACGCGCCGGCCGAGCCGGTCGGAGGTGAGGGGCCGGGCGACCTGCTTGACCGAGCGGTCGACGAGGATCGTGCCGACCACGATCGAGGCGAGGATCAGCACGAGGATCGCGTTGACCACCGACTGGTCGAAGAGCCCTATGTCGAAGCCGACGATCGTCGCGGCGAGGGCGGCCGCCGCCTGGGGGATGGTCAATCCCAGCATCAGCTCGGTCTGGGGGCCGTTGTAGCCGAAGGCGAGCCGGGCGATGCCCGCGGCGATCGCCTTGCCACCGATGCTGGCGAGGATGAAGAGGCCGGCCAGCAAGAGGGTCCGGTCGCCGAACATCACCGCAGGGTCGAGCAGCATCCCGACCGAGACGAGGAAGACCGGGATGAACACGGCGGCGCCGAAGAAGTCGATCCGGTCCATCAGCGGGCCTTCGTTGGGCACCAGCCGGTTCAGCGCCAGGCCGGCGAAGAAGGCGCCGACGATCCCCTCGATGCCGAAGCTGTCGGCGAGCGTGGCCGCGGCGAGGAACGAGGCAACCGCAAGCAGGTAGCGCACGATCCGATCGGTGCCGAGGTAGCGGAAGGCGAGGCGCGCCAGCCGCGGCAGCAGGAAGAGGGTGAAGGCGAGCAGGACGGCGAGGCCGATGACGATCTGGGCGGCGATCGAGAGGGTCGAGCCGCCGGCGAGCTGGGAGCCGGAGACCGCGGCGAGGACGACCAGGGCGGCGGTGTCGGTGAGCACCGTGGCGCCGACCGCGGTGGCGACCCCGCGGTCGGCGGAGAGCCCGGCGCCGCGGGCGGTCGGGTAGAGGAGCAGGGTGTGGGAAGCGAGCAGCGCTCCGAGCAGCAGGGCGGCTGGGATGCCCCAGCCGAGGCCGAAGCCGACCGCGGCGCCGAGGCCCATCGGCACCGCGAAGGTGATCGCGGCGAAGCCGACCACCGAGTTGCGGTGGACTCGCACCAGGTTGAGGTCGAGCTCGACCCCGGCGACGAACATCAGGTAGAGCAGGCCGAGTTCCCCCAGCTCGGGGACGGTGGTGTCGCCGGCGCCGATCAGGTTGAAGCCGTGCGGCCCGATCGCGAAGCCGCCGACGAGCAGGCCGATGATCCCCGGTACCCGCGCCCGCTGCACCAGCGGCGGGCCGACGATCACGACAGCGAAGAGGATCAGGAACTCCCAGGCCGCGCCGCTTGGCGACTCGATTGAGATCGTGGCAAGCGCGCTCATCGCCGCGACGTCCTCAGCAGGGGCAGGTCCCGTTCGGCGTTGGCCGCCTGCGAGCCGACCCAGCGGGCGAGCAGGTCGTGGATCCTCCCGTCGGCGATGAAGGCGCGGATCGCCGAGTCGACCGCTTCTACGTTGTCGCCGCCCCGCGGCAGGGCGACGGCGATCTGCTCGGGTTCCGGTAGCTGTGCGACCGCTTCAAGGCGGCCGCCCGAGTGGTGGGCAAGCGACACGGCGAGCGGCAGGTCGAAGAGGGTGGCATCGACCCTGCTGCCTTCCAGCGCCTTCAGCACGGCCCGCTGACTGTCGAAGGTCGTGGTGGCGGTTTCGGGGGCGATCTGCTCGTGGATCCGTGCGACGAAGGTGGTCGAGCGGATCACTCCCCAGCGCAGTTCCTGGGCGGAGGCGAGGTCCGGGACCTCGGTGCCGGTGCGGACGAGTACGGTCGGAGGCGAGTCGAGATAGGGGGTGGAGAAGTCGAGCGACCGTTCGCGCTCGGCGGTCGGGGTGATCAGCGAGAGGCCGAGGTCGGCGCCGCCGAGCTGACCGGCGACGATGCGGTGGAAGGGGACGATCCTCACCCGCACCGCGCCGAGCCCGAACCGATCTGCCAGGTCACGGGCCAGCTCGTATTCGAAGCCGCCTGTGGGGCGCCTGGCGGTGCCCTCCCAGAAGGCGGCGGTCGGCACGGTCGAGGTGGCGACCGTGAGGACGCCGGGGCGTGCGGGGGTGAATTCGCCGGCCGAGCCGGAGATCGATCCGCAGCCGCCGGCGATCAGGGTCAGGGCCGCGGCGAGGGCGGCGAGCAGCCGGCCCCTCATCAGCGCGCGTGCAGCTTGCCGGCGGTGCCGACCGTGGCCGCCCCGGCGGCGGTTTCCACCGTGCAGGAGACTCGCGCCGCCGGGGCGCCGGTGGTGCGCCAGAAGGAGGCGAAGCCGAGCTTCAGCGACTGCGCGGGCCGGCCCCGCGGCAGCCCCCACTGCCATTCCTGCGAGGTGGGGCTGTACGGGGCCCAGCTGACTACCACGCCGTACAGGTCGGTGAAGGCCGGGAAGGCGTCTTCGAAGGGCAGGGAGGCGTATTCGGCCCCCCTGGCGTGGAACCTGATGCCGACGCTCCCGGGCACTTCCTGCTTGGTCAGGCTGTATTCGCCGCTGGAGCGGGGGAAGGCGCCGCGGCTGTTGACCGTGCGGCCGAGCTCTGCCCTCGCTCCGCCGCGCATCCGGCAGCGCACCCGTGCTTGGCCGACCGCCGAGCCGGCCTCGATCCTCAGCACCGCGGTGACGCGGAAGACCCGTTCGCCGTTGATGTTGTCTTCGGTCGCCCGCAGCCCGGCGTCGCCGAGCCGCATCGAGCCCCCGCCGGGAATCGCCGCCGGCCGGGAGTCAGGTAGCGGAACCCGCCGCACCCATTCGAGCTCGACCGACGATCCGCCGACCGATTCCGTCGCCAGCACAGCCGCCGCGACCGTGGCGAGGAGGCCGACCGCAACTACGGCAAGTGCTCCCCGCGGCGGCCGAGTCTTCAGGGCCTCCTTCATTACGCGCCCGACAGGATTCGAACCTGTGGCCTTCCGCTCCGGAGGCGGACGCTCTATCCAGCTGAGCTACGGGCGCGGGAGGGCCAGTCTACCTTCGGGTGTCCGGTCAGCCGGGTCGCGTAGGCTCGCGGGCCGTGGATCTGTCGGTGGCATTCCTGGGCACGGGCGGCGCCGTGCCCTCGGCGCAGCGCAACACGGCGAGCCTGCTGGTGGCGCGCGGCGGCGAACGGCTGCTGTTCGACTGCGGCGAGGGGACGCAGCGCCAGATGCAGCGCTCGCTCGGCCTCGTTCAGGTCGACGCGATCTTCTTCACCCACTTCCACGCCGACCACTTCCTCGGCCTGCCCGGGCTGCTCAAAACCTACGACCTGACCGAGCGCGAGCGGCCGCTGACGATCTACGGCCCGCGCGGGCTGGTCGACCTGCTGAAGAGCCTCGCCCGGGTGATCGGCAGGGTCAAGTACAAGCTTGAGCTGGTCGAACTGGAGCCCGGCGAGGCGGTCGCGCGCGACGGCGCGGAGGTGCGCGCCTTCGCGGTCGAGCACAGCGTGCGCGCCAACGGCTACGCGCTGGTCGAGGCGGAGCGGCCCGGTCGCTTCGACCCCGAGGCGGCGAGGGGGCTCGGGGTAGAGGAAGGCCCGGCCTTCGCGGCGCTGCAACGGGGCGAGACCGTGGGCGGCTCCGCGGGCCCGGTCGAGCCCGGGCAGGTGATGGGCGAGCCGCGACCCGGCCGCACCGTGGTGGTCACCGGGGACACCGCCCCATGCCACGCCACGGTCGAGGCGGCGCGGGGGGCCGAGCTGCTCGTCCACGACTCGAGCTTTGCCGAGGAGGAGGTTCAGCGGGCCGCCGACACCGGTCACTCGACCGCCGGTCAGGCCGCCGCGGTGGCGTGCGAGGCGGACGTGAAGGTGCTCGGCCTCGTTCACATCTCCTCCCGCTACCACGTCGGCAGGGTGCTCGAGGAGGCGCGCGAGGTCTTCAAGCCTTCGGTCGCGCCGAAAGACTTCGACCTGATCGAGGTTCCCTTCCCGGAGCGGGGCGAGCCTGCGCTCGTCGCCAACGGCACCCGCGAGCGCGCCGAGGGGGACTCAGCCGGCGAGTGAGGCGATCGCGTCGGCGACCGCCGGCGCGTGGTCTTCCTGGAGGAAGTGCTTGGCGGGCAGCAGGGTCGCCCGCTCGAGGCCGAGCGCTCGCTCCAGTTGAGCCCGGTGCCGCTCGCCGACCATCCGGTCATTCTTCCCCCAGACGATCTGGGCGGGAAAAGGGCGGCCGGCGAGCCCCTCGACGTAGAAGCGTTCCTTCGCCTCGGTCAGCTCGAAGCCGCGCATGATCTTCAGGAAGGCACGGCCGCCGTCCCCGCGCTTCAGCAGGGCGAGGTGGGCGTCCACCTCCGCGCTCGGCACCGCGGCTCGGTTCTCTATCCCCTCCCGGTAGTGGACCCGCCTGAACGCAAGGGGCAGCATGCGCAGCCAGACCTCGCCGACCCCTCGGATCGACAAGGGGTGCATCGGCCACGGACGGCGGAAGCGGGCCGTGTCGACCCACGTGTCGAGCGCGGTCAGCGAAAGCACCCGCTGCGGATTCCGCACCGCCCACTCGAACCCGACCGGCCCGCCGATGTCGTGGACGACGAGATGGCAGCGCTCGATCCCCAGCGCGTCGATCGCCTCACCCGTCCACCGCGCCAGTCCGCTCCAGGAATAGTCGAAGTTCTCGGGCCGCTCCGCCAGCCCCAGGCCGGGGAGGTCGAACGCGACCCCGCGCAGCCCGCGGCTCGCCAGCTCCGGTAGCAGGTTCCGGTAGAGGAAGCTGCTGACCGGCACCCCGTGCATCGACACGACCGGATCGCCCTCGCCCTGTTCCCGCACGAAGCTCCCGACCCCGGCCGCCGCAGACCGCCTCCCGGCGGCTTCGTGCCGCTCGATCACCTCCGCAACCTCCGCTCTCACGCCCTCAGGCTTTCACGAATCGTCGTAGCCCGCTGCTAGGCTTGCGGCGTCCTTTAACCCGGTCCCGAGAGGCCAGGAAGGAGCAAAGCAAGTGAGCGAGAAGGTCGTGCTCGAGCGCGACGACCTGAGGCGAGCGCTGCGGCGGATCGCCCATGAGATCGCCGAGAAGTACCCGGAGGCCGAGGGCTTGGCGATCGTCGGTATCCACACCCGCGGCGCCGTGATCGCCCGCCGCCTGCACGCGCTGATCGGCGAGCTGACCGAGGTCGAGGTGCCGATCGGCGACCTCGACATCTCCTTCTATCGCGACGACGTCGGCGGCATCCCGCCGTCCGACCAGCCGGTCGTACACGCCTCGCACATCGATTTCGACCTCACCGAGCGAACAGTGGTGCTGGTCGACGACGTGCTGTTCACCGGCCGCACCGTGCGCGCCGCGGTCGACGCGCTTTTCGACTACGGCCGGCCGCAGCGGGTGCAGCTGGCGGTGCTCTGCGATCGCGGCCACCGCGAGCTGCCGATCCGCCCCGAGTACGTCGGCAAGAACCTGCCGACCGCCCGCGCCGAGCGGGTCAACGTCCGCCTCGAGGAGACCGACGAGGTCGACGAGGTGACGATCTCCGAGCCGCGCACCGCGGAGGTGGGGGCGTGAGACACCTGCTGGCGATCGAGCAGCTCTCGCGCCCCGAGATCGAGGCGATCCTCGACCGTGCCGAGAGCTTCGCCGAGGTCGGGCGCCGCGACATCAAGAAGGTGCCGACCCTGCGCGGCCGCACCGTGGTCAGCCTCTTCTACGAGTCCAGCACCCGCACCAGCTCCTCGTTCGAGTTGGCCGCGAAGCGCCTCTCCGCAGACCTCGTATCGGTAAAGGCGGCCGGCTCCTCGGTCGACAAGGGCGAGTCCCTGAAGGACACGGTCGCGACCCTGACCGCCTACGACCCGGCGGCGATCGTGATCCGTCACCCGAGCGCCGGGGCCGCCCAGATGGTCGCCGAGTGGGGCGAGGCGGCGGTGGTCAACGCCGGCGACGGCAAGCACGAGCACCCCAGCCAGGCGCTGCTCGACCTCTTCACCCTGCGCCGCCGTCTAGAAAGTCTGGAGGGCGTGCGGGTCTGGATCGTCGGCGACGTCCTGCACAGCCGGGTCGCCCGCTCCAACCTGGTCGCCTTCCGGGCGATGGGCGCCGAGGTCACGGTCTGCGGGCCGCCGGCGCTGATCCCGCGCGGCATCGAGCAGCTGGGCTGCGAGGTCTCCTACTCGCTCGAGCGGCTCGGAGAGGCCGACGTGGTCTACGCGCTGCGCCTGCAGAGGGAGCGGATGCGGGAGAGCTTCGTCCCGTCGCTGCGCGAGTACGCGGCTCGCTTCCAGATCGACTCGCGGCGGCTCGGCCGGCACCAGCTGTTGATGCACCCCGGCCCGGTCAACCGCGGCGTCGAGCTGTCCGGCGACGCGATCGACTCGCCGCAGTCGCTGATCGCCGAGCAGGTCGCCTCGGGCTTGGTGGTGCGGATGGCGATCCTCTACGAGCTGCTGGCGGCAGGCGGCGGGCGCCCGGCGGCGGGCGAGCGGGACCGCGAGCGACAGCCGACTCCGATCGGGCAGCCGGCTTGAGCGCGGAGCGAGCAAGCGTGCATCTCTGGTTCTTCGCGCCGCGAGCGAAGCGGGAGGATTTGTGATGAGCCTTGCCGAGGCGCTCGACATGCGTCCCGGCGAGGGCGCCGACCTCGTTCTGGGCGGCGCGACCGTGCTCGACCCGGCCGCCGGGTTCGAAAGCGTCCACGACGTCGTCGTCCGCGGTGGCCGGATCGCCGAACTGGCCGCCCCCGGGTCCGCCGCAGCGGACGGCGCCGAACGGGTCGAGGCCGAGGGCCTGCACGCCTTCCCCGCCTTCTTCGACCCCCACGTTCACCTGCGCGTCCCCGGCCAGGAGCACAAGGAGGACATCGAGACCGGCAGCCGCGCCGCCGCCGCCGGCGGTTACTGCGGCGTGATCGCGATGGCCAACACCGAGCCGCCTGTCTCCACTTCCGCCGACGTCGAGGCGCTGCGCGAGGCGGCCCGCGAGGGCGCCTCGGTCGCGGTCGGATTCCTCGCCACCGTGACCCGCCAGATGGCGGGCGAGGAGCTGACCGAGATGGCCGAGCTGCGCGAGGCCGGCGCGCTCGGGTTCAGCGACGACGGATTGCCGCTGGTCAGCGCCCGGGTGCTGCGCCGCGCCCTCCAGTACCAGCGCCTATGCGGCGGCACGATCGCCCTGCACGAGGAGGACCCGGAGCTGTCGGGGGACGGCGTCATGCACGAGGGCCCGGTCTCGGCGGCGCTCGGCCTGGCCGGCATCCCCTCGGTCTCGGAGTCGACGACGATCGCCCGCGACGCCGCCCTGGCCGGTTACGAGGACGGCCGCATCCACGTCCAGCACCTCTCCGCCGCCGAGTCGGTCGCGGCGGTGCGGGCCGCCAAGGGGGCTGGGGTGAGGATCAGCTGCGAGGCCAGCCCGCATCACGAGGCGGTCCGCAGCCTCGACCCGCGCCGCTTCAAGATGAACCCGCCGTTGCGCGCCGAGGCCGATCGCGAGGCGCTGATCGAGGGGCTGCGGGACGGCACGATCGACTGCATCGCCACCGACCACGCGCCGCACGCCACCGAGGAAAAGGAGGTCCCGTTCGAGCAGGCGGCGATGGGGGTCACCGGCCTGGAGACGGCCTTCGCGGCCCTCCACACCGATCTGGTCCTGCCCGGGGTCCTCGACCTCTGCCTCGTGGTCGAGAAGCTGGGGGGCGGCGCCGAGCCGTTCGGCCTCGAGCGGCCAAGCCTCGCTCCCGGCAGCGAGGCCAACATCGCCCTCTGTGATCTCAGCGCCGAGTGGACGGTCGGCGAGGAGGGCTACGAGAGCCGATCGCAGAACTCCTGGTGCGCGGGGCGGACGCTGACCGGGCGGGTGCTGATGACCGTCGCCGCCGGCCGGGTCGCCTACCGGCTGCGCAGTTTCAGCCTGGGAGTCGCACAGTGAGCGGAGCGGGGCACGCATCACAGTCTGATTCCCTGCGCGGCCCGCGCAGCGAACGCTTTATGCCGGGTTATGTTCTCCTCGAGGACGGCAGCCGCTTCGACGGCGAGCTGTGCGGCGACCCCGAGGCGGTCACCGGCGAGGTCGTCTTCAACACCGCGATGACCGGCTACCAGGAGTCGGTCACCGACCCCTCCTACGCCGGCCAGATCATCGTTTTCACCTACCCGCTGATCGGCAACTACGGCGTTTCCGCCGCTGCGATGGAGTCCGAGCGCGCCCAGGCCCGCGGCGTCGTGATGCGCGACGCCAAGAACCGGGAGGACGTCGCGACCGCCGAGGGGGGCTGGCTCGACTGGCTGGCCGACTGCGGCGTGCCTGCGATCGGCGGCGTCGACACGCGCGCCCTGGTCCGCCACATCCGCGACCGCGGCGCGATGCGCGGCGGCATCTTCCCCGCTGAGCTGAGCGAGGACGAGGCGCGCGACCGGGTCGCCGCCGAGCCTCCGATGGACGGCGCGGACCTCGCCCGCACGGTCACCCCGCCCGAGCCGGTCCGCCTCGAGGGGGAGGGTCCGCACGTGGTCGGGATCGACACCGGCGTCAAGCTCAACATCGTCCGCCAGCTGCGCGAGCGCGGCTGCCGGGTCACCCTGCTGCCCTGCGACAGCTCCGCCGAGCGGGTGCTGGCCGAGGATCCCGACCTGGTCTTTCTCGCCAACGGCCCCGGCGACCCGGCGGCGCTCGGCTACGTCGTCGACACAGTGCGCGAGCTGGTCGGCCGCCGGCCGCTGTTCGGCATCTGCCTCGGCCACCAGCTGCTCTGCCGCGCCGTCGGGCTGCGGACCTTCAAGCTGCCCTTCGGCCACCGCGGCGCCAACCACCCGGTCAAGGACCTGGCCACGGGGCGTATCGACATCACCTCGCAGAACCACGGCTTCGCGGTCGAGGGACCGGACGGCGAGCCGCGGATCGAGAGCGACCGGCCGGTCCGCTGGGAGACCGACTTCGGTGCCGCCGAGCTCTCGCACCTCAATCTCTACGACCGCACTGTCGAGGGCCTGGTGCTGCGCGACGTCGCCGCGGCGACCGTCCAGTACCACCCGGAGGCCGGCCCCGGCCCGCACGACGCCCGCCACCTCTTCGACTCCTTCCTCGCCCTTGCGCATGCCTAGGCGCGACGACATACGCAAGATCCTCCTGGTCGGCTCGGGGCCGATCGTGATCGGCCAGGCGGCCGAGTTCGACTACTCCGGCGTGCAGGCCTGCAAGGTGCTGCTCGAGGAGGGCTACGAGGTCGTCCTGGTCAACTCCAACCCGGCGACGATCATGACCGACCCGGAGTTCGCCACCGCCACCTATGTCGAGCCGCTGCTCCCCGGCCCGGTGGCGAAGATCATCGAGCGGGAGCGGCCCGAGGCGCTGCTGCCGACCCTGGGCGGGCAGACCGCGCTCAACGTGGCGATGGCGTTGCACGGGGACGGCACCCTGGAGCGCTTCGGAGTCGAGCTGATCGGGGCCGACGAGACGGCGATCCGCCGCGCCGAGGACCGCGAGGAGTTCCGCCGCACGATGAGCGAGGCCGGCCTGCGGATCCCCTGGTCGCTGACCGTCGGCAGCCTCGGCGAGGTGGAGGCGGCGCTCGCCGACGGCCGCATCACGCTGCCGGCGATCGTCCGTCCCGCCTTCACCCTCGGCGGTCAGGGCGGCGGTGTGGGGGAGAGCGAGACCGAGCTGCGCCAGGTCGTCTCCGAGGGGCTCGCGGCGAGCCCGATAAACCAGGTGCTGGTCGAGGAGTCGGTGCTCGGCTGGGGCGAGTTCGAGCTCGAGGTGATGCGCGACCGCAACGACAACGTGGTGATCGTCTGCTCGATCGAGAACGTCGACCCGATGGGCGTCCACACCGGCGACTCGGTCACCGTCGCGCCCGCGCAGACACTCACCGACAACCTCTACCAGGAGCTGCGCGACCAGGCGATCCGCGTGATCCGCGCCGTGGGGGTCGAGACCGGCGGCTCCAACATCCAGTTCGCGGTCGACCCGCAGAGCGGCGACGTCGCGGTGATCGAGATGAACCCGCGCGTATCGCGCTCCTCGGCGCTGGCGTCCAAGGCAACCGGTTTCCCGATCGCCAAGATGGCGGCGAAGCTGGCAGTCGGCTACTCGCTGGAGGAGATCCCCAACGACATCACCCAGAAGACGATGGCCTGCTTCGAGCCGACGATCGACTACGTGGTGACGAAGGTGCCGCGCTTTGCCTTCGAGAAGTTCCCCGGCGTCGAGGGCCGCCTCTCGACCCACATGCAGAGCGTCGGCGAGGCGATGGCAATCGGTCGAACCTTCCGCGAGTCGTTCGCGAAGGCGATGCGCTCGCGCGAGCTGGACGAGGCGCCGGAGGCGCCCCGGGACGAGCGGGAGCTGCTGGAGGCGATCGCGGTGCCCAGCGCCGGGCGCTTCGACCTGGTGCTCGAGGCCTTCCGCCGCGGGATCGAGGTCGAGGCGGTGCACAAGCGCTGCCTGGTCGACCGCTGGTTCCTGCGCGAGCTGCGCGCCCTGGCGACCGAGGGCGACGGCACCGCCGGACTCACCCGCACCTACAAGTCGGTCGACACCTGCGCTGCCGAGTTCGAGGCGGCGACCCCCTACTACTACTCGGCCCACGAGCGGCCTCGCCCGGACGGCTCGGTCGCCTCCGAGGTGCGCCGCGGCGAGCGCGACTCGGTCGTCATCCTCGGCGCCGGACCAAACCGGATCGGCCAGGGCATCGAGTTCGACTACTGCTGCGTGCACGCGGCGATGACCGCCCGCGAGCTGGGTCGCGACGCGGTGATGATCAACTGCAACCCGGAGACGGTCTCGACCGACTACGACACCTCCGACCGGCTCTACTTCGAGCCGCTGACCGCTGCCGACGTGCTCGCGGTCTGCGAACGGGAGGACCCCGAGGGGGTGATCGTCCAGTTCGGCGGCCAGACACCGCTGAAGCTGGCCCAAGCCCTGGAGGAGGCGGGCGTGCCGCTGCTGGGCACGCCGGTCGAGGCGATCGACCTGGCTGAGGACCGTGGCCGCTTCGGTGCCCTGCTGGGTCGGCTCGGGATCGAGCACCCGCCCTACGGGACGGCGCTCTCGGCCGAGGAGGCGGCGGTGATCGCCGAGGGGGTCGGCTACCCGCTGCTGGTCCGCCCCTCCTACGTGCTGGGCGGCCGGGCGATGGAGATCTGCTACTCGAGCGAGGACCTCGCCGCTTACCTGGAGGCCAACGTGAAGGCCGACCAGGAGCACCCGCTGCTGCTCGACCGCTTCCTCGAGAACGCGATCGAGGTCGACGTCGACGCGCTCGCCGACGGCGACGACGTCCACGTCGGCGGCATCATGCAGCACGTCGAGGAGGCGGGCGTGCACTCCGGCGACTCGGCCTGCGTGATCCCGCCACTCAGCCTCGGCGAGGAGATGCAAGAGGAGATCCGGGAGACGACCCGGCGGATCGCCCTGGAGCTGGGCGTGGTGGGCCTGATCAACGTCCAGTACGGGATCGCGGGCGGCGAGCTGTACGTGATCGAGGCCAACCCGCGTGCCTCGCGCACCGTCCCCTTCGTCTCCAAGGCGACCGGGGCCCCGCTGGCGAAGATCGCGGCGCGGCTGATGCTCGGCGAGAAGCTGGCGGATATGGACCTCCCGGAGCCGCCGGTCGGCCACGTCAGCGTCAAGGAGGCGGTGCTGCCCTTCGCCCGCTTCGCCGGGGTCGATTCGGTGCTGGGGCCGGAGATGAAGAGCACCGGCGAGGTGATGGGGATCGCCCACGACTTTCCAACCGCCTTCGCCAAGGCACAGGCCGCCGCCGGTGTGACGCTGCCCAGCGAGGGGGCGGTGTTCATCACCGTCACCGATGTCGACAAGCCGGCGGCGACCCAGATCGCCGCCCGTTTCCACGACCTCGGCTTCAAGCTGATCGCGACCGGCGGCACCGCGCAGTCGATCGCCTCGATGGGGGTGCCGGCGACCCGGATCAACAAGCTGGGGGAGGGCTCTCCGAACGTCGTCGACCTGATTCGCGAGCGGCGCTGCGACCTGGTGATCAACACCCCCACCGGCTCGGGCGCGCGCGCCGATGGCCAGGCGATCCGCACAGCCGCAGTCCGCCACGGCATTCCCTGCGTGACCACGATGACCGGCGCTTCGGCCGCGGTGCGGGCGATCGCCGCCCAGAAGCAGCGCGAGGCGGGGGTGCTCTCGCTGCAGCAGATCCACGGCTCGGCGCGCTCCAAGCAGCCCCGATGAGCGCTACGCCGTTCGGCCGCCGCCTCTGCCCGGTGACCGAGAGTCGCGACTCGGGCGGCTACCGGGTCTTCTCGCTGCACGACGCCGAGGGCCCGCAGCCCCTGCCGGGCCAGTTCTACATGCTCGCCGCCGAGCGGCGCTGGGGGGAGGGGGGAGCGCGTCCCTTCCTTCCGCGGGCGCTCTCGGTCGCCGATGTCGGCAGCGGCGGGGGC
>Ga0210144_1000514_pt1 | contig 20038 bp, 16 predicted proteins | sample Muzzi_PWA_D2_FD_185532 | JGI IMG/M metagenome (GOLD analysis project Ga0210144, IMG submission 185532) | Wetland microbial communities from San Francisco Bay, California, USA, that impact long-term carbon sequestration - Muzzi_PWA_D2 (SPAdes) | ecosystem: Environmental > Aquatic > Marine >...
CGTGGTGGCGATCTCGGTCTCCGGCCCCACTTTGCCGAGCTCGCGGAAGATGCCGAGCTCGAGATCGGCAAAGCCGCCGCCCTTGCCGGTGCGGCCGCCGGCGCGGGTCACCGCGACGCAGCCGACGACGGCGAAATCGAGGAACTCCATATCCTCGAACTGAACCGGCTCGCCGCACTGGACGAAGCTCTGCGACGTCGCCGCCGTTTCGAACTCGATGCCTTTCTCTCAGCACCGCCGGATCGAGACGCACGAACGGGAAGCCCTTGGTGAGCTCCGGCACGGGCGCGTAGAGGATCTTGCCTTCGTGCAGGGCGCGGAGCCGAACCGGGATCTGCGGCGGGTCGGGATTGCACTTCACCACCCGCGCCGCCTTCCACGCCGGCACTTGTGCCAGATGCCAGGCGGCGAGGTCGGCGCCGGCGAAATTGGGGATGCGGCTCCTGACCGGGCCGACATTGACCGCCTTCGCCTCGAGGTTCCCCCAGACGTTGTCGCGGAGCACATTCTTGTCGGTGTTGCGGCCAGCCCAGCGCGCGTCCCCGCTCATACCCCTGCCTCCTCTCTCATCGCGACCGGCGCACTGGCTGCGCCGGTGATTTCCAGATGTCGCGGGCCAAGTCCTCGCGCCAGGCCGGGGCGATCACTGCACGCCGATCGGCAGCCGTGCGCCGTCAAGCCACACCGGCACCGCGACGACCGGCAGACCGATGAAGCTGATCGGCTGGGTGAAGATGCCGATGTTGGGTCGCGCCGGCATGGTCACCCCGTCGAGGGTGAAGGTCCTGGTGCCGGACGGCAGCGCGTGGAACGGCGTCGCCGGGGCGAGAATGATGTCGACCTCGCGGAACACTTCGCGCATCGCCGCGCGGATCCACGACCGGAAACGCTGGGCCTGGATCATCCATGTTGCCGGTGACGCAGATGAAACAGGCCGGCGCGTCGCATCGGCGTCCGCCGGGGCGTTGCTGCGGTTAATCAGCGAACCGGCCCGGGTGACCACGCCCTTGATCTGCCACCCCGTCTCGCCGCGAACGAGAATACGCCCGCACGGTCCGGGATCGCCGATGCCGGCGCCGATCCGCCGCGACCGCCAGCGCTTGTTGTCGGGGAGGTCGGAGAGGTCGGGGCGATGGCCTTCGCGGGTGTGGATGACGTGGTAGCCCTTCGCCCGCATCGCGGCGACCACCCGCCTGATCGGCTCGATCGGGGCGCGGGTGAGCGACAGGTCGTAGCCCATCTTGTCGACGTAGCCGCCGACCCCGCAGAAGTCGGTCTGCATGTCGATGATGAGGAGCGCGGTGTTGTCGGGCCTGAGTGCCCCGTCAAAGGGCCAGGGATACGGATCGGCGGCGATCGTATGGCCCGTTCTCACCTTGTCGATCGGAAACTCCGCGACGGACATGGGAGTGCCTCCGCTACTTGGTGATCGACAACTCGCCTGGCGCGCCCTTCAGCGAGCGCTTGGGCGAGGTGGAGGCGATCATGATGAGAAGCGTCAGCACGTAGGGTGCCGCGTTGAAGAAGTAATAGCCCTGCGTGATGCCGATCGACTGGAGGGCCGGACCGAGCGCCCCGGCGGCACCGAAGAGCAGCGCGGCAGCGAAGCAGGCAAGCGGATTCCAGCGGGCGAAGATCACCAAAGCCACGGCCATCAGTCCCTGACCCGACGACAGGCCCTTGCTCCAGCTGCCCGGATAGTAGAGCGAGAGGAAGGCGCCGCCGACGCCGGCGGAGAAGCCGCCGACGGTGGTGGCGATAAAGCGGACCCAGTTGACCGAGTAGCCCATGGCGAGCGCCGCCGGCGCCGAGTCGCCGGTCATCCGCACGATCAGCCCCCAGCGGGTGTTCTTGAACGCCCACCACAGGAAGACAGCCAGCGCGATGCCGACGAGGAAGAGCGGGTTGACTTGCAGCGCCGACTGGATCTGCGGATTGTCGGACCACCCGCCGAGCGAGATCGACGGCAGGCGCGGCGCCTGCGGCTGGATGTAGGCCTTGCCGAGGAAGAAGGCGAGGCCGGTGCCGAACAGCATCAGCGCGATGCCGATGGCGATATCGTTGACCTTGGGGAGCTTGCAGATGTAGCCGTGGAGCGCCCCGAACAGGGAACCGGCGAAGCCGGCGACGAGCACGCCGAGCCACGGCAAGCCGGAGTGGTAGGAGACTGCATAGGCGGTCATCGCGCCGAAGACGAGGGTGCCTTCGAGCCCGAGGTTGATGCGGCCGGACTTCTCGGTAAGGCACTCGCCGAGGCTGACGAACAGGAACGGCGTCGACACCCGGATGGCGCCGGCGATCATGGCGAGGAGGACAATGCTGAGATTCGATTCCGTTTCCATCGTGCTTCAGCCTTTCGACCGGAAGAACGGCAGCCGGCCATGGAGGGTCTCGCTGACCAGGAGGACGACGAACATCAGTCCCTGCAGCACCAGCACCGTCGCGTCGGGCATTCCCATCCGACGCTGGATCAGCCCGCCGGCGGCCGCGATGCCGCCGAGGAAGACCGAGACCGGGATGATTGCCAGCGGGTTCTGCCGCGCGAGGAAGGCGACGAGGATGCCGGTGAAGCCGTAGCCGGCGGCAAGTGACGCGTTGGCGCGGCCCTGGATTGCCGCCACCTCGAAGAAGCCGGCTAGCCCGGCGCAGGCGCCGGCGAGCGCGCAGGAGATGACGATCAGCTTGCCGACCGGTAGCCCCTGGGCGCGGGCGGCCCGCACGTTGCCGCCGGTGATCCGCGCGGCGAAGCCGAAGCGGGTACGGTTCATCAGCACCCACACGGCGATGGCGAGCACGATGGCGAAGACGAGACCCCAATGAATGTCAGTGCCGGGAATGTCGCCGACCAAGTTGGCCTCGCCGATCGCCGGCGTCGACGGCTTGCTGGGGTTGCCGGGTCGCGCAGCGCGCCCTCGACGAAGAAGTTCATGATCGCAACGGCGATGTAGAAGAGAAGCAGGCTGGAGATCGTCTCGTTGACGCCGCGGTAGTGGCGAAGCATGCCGACAATGCCGATCCACACGGCGCCGACTGCGGCGGCGGTGACGAACATCACCGGCTGCAGAACCCACCACGGTGAGTCCCAGCCGAGAAACGGGATGGCGATGGCGGCGGCGGTGAAGCCGCCGAGGACCAGCGCTCCCTCGCCGCCGATTACCACCATGCCGAGGCGGGCGGGAATCGCGACGCAGAGCGCGGTGAAGATGAGCGGCCCCGCGTGGACCAGCGTGTTGGTCCACGAGAAAGCGGTGTCGAAGCCGCCGATCCACAACAGGGTGAAGAAATCGACCGGCGACTTGCCGAGCACGATGAGGAAAATCGAAAAAAGGATCGCCGCCGCCAGGATGGCGATGAGCGGGATCACCACCGCTTCGGCGGATCGGGCGATCCGCGTGATCCACTCGCTGCTGCCGGCGGCAAGCGGCGGTGCGGGGAGCTCGGTCGGGGTCGCGGTCACGGGCGTGCGCCTCGCATCGGGATGGCAGGCGGCCGGCCAGGAGGGCGCCGGCCGCCCGGCTCAGCAGGGCTCAGGTGATCGAGCCGACCACACCCTCGACCAGGAAGTCGGTCTGCTCGAGCCAGACGTCGTACGACGGATGCTCAGTGCCGGCGGGGATAACCTCGTTGCCCGAATTGTCCTTCAGCGGACCGACAAACACCGGCTTCAGCGATTTCATCTCCTCCTTGGCGGCATCGGCGGCGGCGATCGCCTCCGGGCTCGCCCCGGCGCCGTAGGGCGTGTTCTGGACATAGTCCTTGTCGTAGCCGCCGCGGACGAAGTTCGGCAGCGTCTCGCCCTTCGACAGCATGTCGGCGAACTGCGAGTAGATGGTGATCCACTTGTACTCGGCGCCGGTGATGAAGCCGGTCGGTGCCAACGGTGCCTGGCTGGCGTTGTGTCCGCAGGTCTTCACCCCGCGGCCCTCCGCCGTCTCGATGACCACCTTCGGGCTGTCGACGTGGCAGGTGATGACGTCGCAGCCGGCGTCAATCAGCGCGTTGGTGGCCTCGGCCTCGCGCACCGGCAGCGACCACTCGCCGGTGAAGATGACCTGCACCGATGCATCCGGGTTGGTCTTCTTCGCGCCGAGGAGGAAAGAGTTGATGTTGAGGAGCACGGTGCCGATCGGCTTGGCGGCGACGAAGCCGAGCTTGTTCGACTTGGTGGACAGACCGGCGGCGACACCATCGATGTAGTGGCCCTGGTCGAGATAGCCGTAGTAGCTGCCGGCGTTTTTGGGATCCTTGTCGGTCCACAGTCCGGCGGCGTGACGGAACTGCACGTCCGGGTACTTCTTCGCCATGTCGAGCATGAAGGGGTCGAAGTAGCCGAACGACGTCGCGAAGATCAGCCCGGCGCCGTCGAGCTGGATCATGCTCTCCATCGACTTGGAGACCGCGTCCGTCTCCGGAACGTTCTCCTCCTCGACGACGGTGATTGCCTTCAGCGCCTCGGCGGCAACCGCATGCGCCTGGTTCCAGCCGAAGTCGTCACGCGGCCCGACATGGACGATGCCGATGGTCAGCGGCGCCGCGAAAGCCGAGCGGATCGGGAGGATGCCCGAAGTCAGCCCGAGCGCGCCGAGCGCGGCACCGCCCTTCAGCAATTTCCTGCGCGAAAGAATGAACTGTGACATCTGGAAACCCCCTGAGAGAGACAAGGCCCGGTGACGCGCGAAGTGCGACGCCCTATGGCCTCTCTGGCAACCAGCGTGCCAATTCGCGCTGCGATGCAGCGTGGATCCTGCAGGCATGGCCTAACGCTTTGATCTAGAAGCGCGGATTGGCTGAGATGATCCGCTGCGAGCGGGCAGGCCGCGGCCTGTCACGGCCTCCGCGGACGCCACTGGCCGGCCGGCCGGTCAGCCAGTCTGGCCGTATTGTATGCAATGCGAGAGACATTGCCGAAACTTAGGCGTGGCTGGATCGTGCCCAGTCCGGCGGCAAGGGCGCTCCCGCGGCCTCGGCTTTGCCCGTCTGGGGCATCGGTTCCGCCCGGCGCGCCGCCTCCCCGGCGACCGCGTCGACGGCGGTGCGCACGACGATGATATGCGCCCGCATTTCCCGCGCCGCTTCATCGGCGTCGCCGCGCTGGATCGCGTTCACCACGGCGCCGTGCTCGTCATGAGACTTGGCGAGCCGTCCCAGGGTCTCGAACTGCGCCCGGCGGAATGGCGCGCAGCGACGCCGTACGCTCAGCGCCAGCTCGGCAAGGAAGGCGTTGTGCGCGCCGCGATAGATCGCGTCGTGAAAGCGGTCGTTGAAGCTGACATAGGCCTCGCGCCGGCCGGCTGTAACAAGGCGCCCGCTTTCCTCCTGGAGCGCGAGAAGCTGCCGCCGCTCGCCAGCCGTCATCGAGATTGCCGACCAGCGGGCGCAGAGCGCCTCAAGTTCGCCCATCATGGCGAACATTTCGTCGAGTTGGTGATCGGACAGCACCGCCACCACCAGGCCCCGATGAGCCCGCGCCCTGACCAGCCCAATCGCCTCGAGCTGGCGGAAAGCTTCTCGCAGCGGCGTCCGCGACACCCCGAACCTGGCGGCAATCGAGGTCTCGTCGAGCGATGTTCCCGGCGCGAGGCGGCCGTGCACGATGTCGTCGGCGAGTGCCTCGCGGATCCGTCTGGCCTTGGTCGGTTTCGTCATGATCCTCACGTCACGCGCGCAGCATTTGCCCGTATGACGCAATTTGCACGCCATCGGGAGCAGGGGAAGACGTGGTGCACAAAACGGGCTGCCGATAGAGGACGAGCCCCACTTTGTCCGCTTCGCCCGATCCTGGCGTGCCTACTTTGTGGGCGGCAGTGCCACCTGCACCTGGCCCGAGCGGGCTCGGCGTGGATCAGGCCGGGGTTTGCTGCCGGAAGCTGTAGGTTGCGTCAAGCCGCTCCGTGAGATAGGCCGCGCCGGTGGTCGGCGGATAGCAGACCGGGCGGTCAGCAGAGACGCAGGTAGGCAGGCAGGCGACTTCCGCGTCGGGGTTCGGGTCGAGGAAGAAGGCCACGGAATAGCGGTCGGCGCCCCGGTTGATCACCCGGTGGGGTGTGGAAACGTAGATGTCGTTGGTCCAGCGCATCAGGCAATCGCCGATGTTGCAGACGAATGTGCCGGGCATCGGCGGCACCTTGATCCACGCCCCGTCGCGCTTCCTCACCTCAAGGCCGCCCACCTCGTCGGTGAGAAGCAGGGTCAGGTCGCCGTAGTCGGTGTGCGCCCCGGCGCCGATCTGGCCGGCCTCGGCGGTGACCGGCTGGGCCGGATAGTGGAGGAGCCGGAGGGTCGCCATCGGCTGGTCGAGCTTGTCCTCGAAGAAAGCGGGATCGAGGCCAAGATCGATGGCGACGCCGCGGTGGAGCCGCCGCCCCACGGCCCACACGGCGTCGAAATAAGTGAGCATGGTGTCCTGCCAGCCAGGAAGGTCGGGCCACAGGTTGACCCCGCGGAACGGCTCGCCGGCGACGACCCGCGGGTCGTCCGGTGCGAGGTCGAGGCCGATATTGAAGGCTTCCTTCAGGTCTGCCGGCTTGGTCGGGTCGAGGCTCTCGCCTTTCATGGCGACGTAGCCGCGATTGTGCGGCGACAGCCGGATCGACTGCTTCTCCTTTTCCGCCTCTGGCAGCGCAAAGAAGTGCGCCGATTCGCTGAACACTTCCTCGATCAGCGTTTTCGGGATGCCGTGACCGGTGAGGAAGAAGAAGCCGACCTCGCGGGCAGCCTTGCCGATTTCGCCGGCGATCCGCGTGTCAACGCCGTTTCCTCCGGCAAGGTCGACGATCGGCAGGGAATCGGTAGCGGGCGCGGCCATCGTTCGCACTCCTCTCGTGGCTCTTTATCAATCACATCATCCACGATCCATGCCAGCGCCTGCCCGGTAACCCGCCGGAGGGAGGGCAAATGCCCTTGATGTCATCGATTTGAACGATTCCGCTGGGATGAAACGCCTGCCGGCTTGTGGCGGAGACCTGGTCGGCCGATTAGCCCTTTGTCATGACCGGCGCAATCTGATATGCGCGCGGCGCAACTTCACGGGGGGATCCCTGCATGAACCTGGTCATGGTTGGTACCGGCTATGTCGGTCTGGTTACCGGGGCCTGCCTGGCCGATTTCGGCCATACGGTCATCTGCGTCGACAAGGACGAGGCCAAGATTAGCGCGCTGCGCGCCAACCACGTTCCGATCTTCGAGCCCGGTCTCGACGGGTTGGTCGAACGCAACACGGAAAAGAAACGGCTGTTGTTCACGACGGATCTTGCCGCGGCCGTTCGTCAGGCGGACGCAGTCTTCATCGCCGTCGGCACCCCCGGCCGCCACAGCGACGGCCAGGCAGACCTCACCTACGTCCGCCACGCGGCGGCAGAGATCGCTGCGGCACTCGACGGCTACACGGTGGTCGTCACCAAATCGACGGTCCCGGTCGGGACCGGCGACGAGGTCGAGCAAATCATTCGCGATGCCCGTCCCGACGCCGAGTTCTCGGTCGTCTCCAACCCGGAGTTTCTCCGTGAGGGCGCGGCGATCGCCGATTTCGAGCAGCCGAACCGCATCATCATCGGCACCAATGACGAGCGGGCGCGCGGCGTCATGTCGGAGATCTACCGGCCGCTGCTGCTCAACCAGTCGCCGATGGTCTTCACTGACCGGCGCACTTCCGAACTGATCAAGTATGCGGCGAATGCTTTCCTCGCGACCAAGATCACCTTCATCAACGAAATGGCGGACCTTTGCGAATCGGTCGGCGCCGACGTCGAGGATGTTGCGCGCGGCATCGGCCTCGACGAGCGCATCGGGATGAAGTTCCTCAGTCCCGGTCCCGGCTATGGTGGCTCATGCTTTCCGAAGGACACGACCGCACTGATGCGAACGGCGGAGGAACACGGCGTGCCGCTGCGGGTCGTGGCGGCAACCGCCGACGCCAACGCCCGCCGCAAGAAGGGAATGGCCGAGCGAGTCCTGGCGGCGCTTGGCGGCTCCGCGGAAGGCGCGACTGTGGCCGTTCTCGGGCTCACCTTCAAGGCCGACACCGACGACATGCGCGGGGCACCGGCTCTCGACATCATCGCGACGCTCACCGAAATAGGCGCGACGATCCGAGCCTACGATCCGGCGGGGATGGAAGCGGCCAAGCCGCTGCTGCCGCCGATCGCCTACGCCGGCGATGCTTATGACTGCGCGACCGGAGCCGATGCTCTGGTCATCGTCACCGAATGGGGCGAATTCCGCACCCTCGACCTCGAGCGGATCAAGTCTGTCCTGCGGCGGCCGATTGTCATCGACCTCCGCAACATCTACGACCGCTCGACGATGGCGTCCGCCGGACTGGTCTATCACTCGATCGGCCGCAATGCCGTGGAGGAGGCGGCCCGCCCCAGCGCTTCGGTCACGCGGCTGGAGGCGAAGGCCTCGTAGAGGTGCGAGTGTTCGGGTAGCTCCCGACCAGCAATTCGACAACCGGTGTCCGGCTGCGCGGGCGGAAAGCCACGCCGCTTGGGACGCACTTCTCGTCGGGCGGAAGTGCCCGACCGCTCAGCCGGTTCCGGGGGACTTGCGGCCAGGCGTTCCAGAACTGCGTTGGCCGGTGGCGCTCTGCTGCTCCTTCGCCAGCACCAGGGCCGCCGCCGCTGACAGCAGCGTTGCCGCGCCGTAGAACCAAATGCCAGGCTGGGCTGCGGCGTCTGCCAGGCCGCTTGTCTTGGCGGCGAAGATCACAAGGGCGACGATGAGCACGTCGGCCATCGACCATTTGGACAGGACGCCGACGCGTTCGGCCCAATGGGCCTTGTCCGGCGAATGCGCCGCAACCTGAAGAACGAGCAGCTTGGTTGCCGGGAACACCAGCGAGAACAGGCCGACGACGAATGCGATCAGCCTGTCGCCACCCTGCCACAGCCCCGTGATGATCTCGATCAGCGACGGGCGATCGGTGAAGACCCAAAGCCGGTCGAAAGCGGCAATCGGCAGCAGCAGGCCAAGGGCGAACGACAGCGAGGCCGCGAACAGGAGGATGGGAAGGAGGAGCGGAAAGAGGATCGCCGTGATCTTCATCTTGCCCGTGACTCATTGAAGCCCGCCAGCGGCACCAATGACCACTTCGCGGCCGGCGTGTCGATAGCCTGATGACCTTGAGCGAATCGTCAGACGGCGGGTCTTCATTGCAGCGACCCGTGAGTGTTTGATGTTGGCGTCAACCGGGCTAGCATGAATCTTGCCGCGCCAACGTCGCCACTGCCGCCCATCGAACGGGCGCCTCGCCAGCATAGCGGCCACGGCGCGGCGGCCGCTCCGGGACGAGAGGAATCGAAGTGGGAGCCGGCTGGCTCATAGAGACCAAGTTCAGTCGAGCGACGCGGGGCCGTCGCCAGATCGAGCGCGAGCGCATCCTCGACCAACTGAGCGGTGACGGTTACCAGCTGGTCGTCGTCCAGGCGGCAGCCGGTTTCGGCAAGAGCACTTTGCTCGGCCAGTGGGCGGCCCGTCTTTCCGCCGCCCGTGTTTCCGTCGCATGGCTCAACCTCGACGAGGACGACAAGGACCCCGACCAGTTCATTGCCTACCTGATGGAGGCGTTGCGTCGGTGCCTGTCCGCGCCGGCAGGCGAAGGCAGTGGCGACGTCTTCGCGGGCTATGCCGGCCTCCCGGCGAAGGCGGCGCTGGCGGCGATGATCCACGAGCTCGAGAGGCGGCCGCACCCGGTGACGCTGGTCCTCGATGACTACCATCGCGCCGAGAGCGACGGGGTCGACGCGATCATCCGCACACTCGTCGACCGTGCGCCCAGCCATTTCCGCATCGCCCTGGCGAGCCGGTCGCAGCCGAAGCTTGGCGTTGCCCGCTTCAAGGCGGAAGGTCGCGCCTGCGTCCTGCTCGACCGGGATCTGCGTTTCACTGACGATGAGACCAGCCTGTTCCTCGCCGGCGAGCTGCCGCAGCTCGACCAGAAGGACTGGATGCGCTTTGCGGCGCGAGCCGAGGGTTGGCCTGTCGCGTTGCAGTTCGCGCGGATGTGGATCCGCGAAGGGGGCAGCCTGGCGGCGCTGAGCGCCGCCTCGGAAGCCTACGACCTCGGCTCCTACCTCTCCGAGCAGGTGTTCGCCACGCTGAAACCGGACCTGCAGGCGTTTCTTCTCGCCACCAGCCCGCTCGAAAGCGTCTCGGAGGGCGTCGCCGAGGCGGTGGGTGTCGAGCGTGCGGCGGCCGCGATTCAGCAGCTCATACGCTCGGCGTTGCCGGTCGTCATGCTCTCGCCCGAGCCACTGCGATTTCGCTACCATCACCTCTTCCAGGACTTCCTGATGTCGCGCGCCACGGCAGCCGGGATCGATCTCGGTCGCGTGCATCGCCGCGCCGCAGGGTGGTTCGCTGCCTCGGGCGACCTTGCCGCCGGCGTGCGCCACGCCCTTGCCGGCGGTGATCCCGCCACCGCCGCGGCAATCCTGGAAGACGCCGGCGGCTGGCGCCTCGTCTATCGCGGTCACGGCCATCTCGGCGCGGTCCTGCGTTCGGTGTACAGGTCGATCGGCAGCGCCGGCGATGTCCCGCCGCGGCTTCTTCTCGGCGCCGAGGTCGTCGCGGCGAAGAGCGGCGACCTTGCCGCGGCCAGTGCCATCAACGAGCAGATCGTCGAACGGGGACTCGAACGGCGAACCGACCTGGTCGACGAGATCCGCGTGCTCGACGCGCTGATCAAGCTCTATCTCGACCTGCCGCTCCCCGAGCCCGATCTCAACCGCCTGATGGAGATGCTCGGCCGCATGGGTGACGAGGAGCCGATGACGCTCGCCCTTGCGACCAACCTCGCGGCGTTCTTCACCTTGCAGAAGGGCAGCTTCATCAAGGCCAAGCGATATGCCGAGCGCGCCATCCGTCACTTCCGCGACGCGGACGCGCTGTTCGGGGAAATCCACCTCTATGCGCACATCGGGCAGGCGGAGTTGGCCACCGGCAATCTGATCGCGGCGGCCACCGCCTACCGGACCATGCGGGGCCTCTGCAGACGGTGGCTCGGCGAGGACAGCGATCTCGAAGCGATCGCCTCGGTGCTCGAGGCCGAGGAGCGCTACGAGGCCGACGATCGCCTGCAGGCCCGTCGGCTGCTTGAGCCGGCGCTGAGCCGCATCGAGGAAGCAGACGGGTGGTTCGACATCTTCGGCGCGGGCTACCTGACCGCCGTCCGGCTCGAGTTCGCCGACCACGGACCGGCGGTGGCATCCGCCGCGATCGAACGCGGCCTCCGCACCGCTGATCGCCGCGGCATGAGCCGTCTCGCGACGCTCCTGAAGCAGGAGTCGGTGCGGGTCGCCACGCTTGCCGGCGACACCGAGTCGGCGATTGCGTTATGCGACAACATGGGCCTGTCTCTCGATGCGGACAAAGCAGCCAGCGGACCGTTGCCGGTGTCATCGCTGCGCGGCGATGGGCCGGCGCTGCTCGCCGCGCGACTCCTGATCCGGCTCGACCGTCCCCAGGGTGCCGACGCCTTCCTGCAGGTCGCCGAACGGCAGACGCAGAAGGGAGGCTCGCCGCTTGCCCGGCGGATCACCATCCGTGCTCTTCGCGCGCTTCTGGAAGAGCGGCGCGGTCGTCGCGACCGCGCCGTTGCTGCCCTCACCATCGCAACCGGCCTTGCCGGGTCCGAGCCGTTCCTGCGGACGCTCCTCGATGAAGGCGACGAATTGCGGGAATTGGCAGCCGAGCTTGAAAGAGAAGCGGAGATCAAGGAGGCGGTTCGCCAGCGCTTTTCGAGGTTGCGCCGATCGAGGGCAACCCCGCAGGCCCGGCCACTGGAAAGGTCGGCCGGAGACTTCGGCCTCTCGCCACGCGAGCACCAGATCCTCGATCTTCTGGCTGAAGGGCTTTCCAACAAGGAAATCGCGCGTCGGATCGCCCGCGATCCGAATACGGTGAAGTATCACTTGAAGAGCCTGTTCGCCAAACTCGCCGTGGAACGGCGCGGTCGCGCCGTCGTTCGCGCGCGGAGCATGGGTCTCATCAATTAGAAGTTATCCTACCCGTTTGGGTAAGAATCACGGGCTACCCTTTTCCGCAATTGTCCGGGTCGCCCTCATGGCATTTCATGGCCTTGTGTTCCGACAAGGAGGGTGCCGATGGAAGCCCGACCGCCGTCGGCAGGTCAGCCGATCGCTAGAGCCGGCGAGGCAGTAACCCGCGAGATCATCAACGGGAAGCTTCTCGCCACCGTCGACGAGATGGCGATCGTCCTGGCGCGCGCCTCGATGAGCCCGGTCGTTTACGAGGTGCTCGATTTTGCCTGCGGCATCTGTGACGGCGGCGGCGACCTGGTCGCGCAGACCAACGGCATCACCATCTTCACCGGCACGTTCTCCCGACAGGTGCACTTCGTGATCGAGCGCTTCGGGAGCGATATGCGACCCGGGGACACCTTCCTTACCAACGATCCCTTCGAAGGCGGCACCCACGCCTGCGATTTCGCGATCATTCGCCCGGTGTTCTCTGGCGGCAGGCCGATCGCCTGGGCCATCGCCGTCGCCCATCTTCTCGACGTTGGCGGGGCGGTGGCCGGCAGCATCCCGCCCGACGCCACGTCGATATTCCAGGAAGGGCTCCGGCTCTCCGGCGTGCGGCTCACCCGCGACGACAAGCTGATCGACGACGTCGTGTGCATCATCACCGAGAACGTCCGCCTGCCGCGGCTCGCCCTTGGCGACATCAATGCCGAGTTGGCGGCCGTCCGCATCGCCGAGCGCCGCATCCTTGAAACCGTTGCGAAATATGGCTTCGAAGCGCTCGGCGAGACGTTTCGAACGCTGTTGTCGACCAGCGAGACGCGCGCCCGGGCGGTGATCGAAGGGCTTCCGGACGGAGCGTACGGTGCCGAAGACATCGTGGACGGCGACGGAGCGACGGACGACCCTATCCCCGTCCGGGTGGTCGTCCGCATCAGAGGTTCCGCGATCGAGGCGGATTTCACCGGCTCCAGCCCGGCAAGGAACGCACCGATCAATTGCAGCCGCGGCGCGCTGACCTCCGCCGTCAAGACGGTAATGAAGGCGCTTGTCGCGCCGCACGAGCCGTCGAATGACGGCTGGTTCCGGCCGCTGACGGTGACCGCGCCGCCCGGCACCATTTTCACGGCGGAGAAGCCGTCGCCTACCGGCTGGTACTACGAGGGTGCCGCCCAGGCGTCGGAGCTGGTCTGGAAGGCGCTTGCGCCGCTCGTGCCGGAACGCTTCACCGCCGGCACCTATGTCAGCCTCTGCGCGACGTATATCTCCGGCTCCGGCGGGGACGGGCTCTTCGTCCACATCGAGCCGCAGAACGGCGGCTGGGGGGCGACGCGCGACCGCGACGGGGCGAGCGGCCTGATCGCCATCACCGATGGCGACACCTACAATTATTCGATCGAGCTCCTGGAGGCGAAGTTCCCACTGCTCGTCCGCCGCTATGACTACAACGTTCAGGACGGGGTGGGCGCCGGCCGCCATCGCGGCGGTTTCGGCCTCGTGCGCGAGTACGAGATCGAGTGCGACGACGCCGTGCTCTATGGCAGCTACGGCCGCACCGAGACGCCGCCCTGGGGCGCCGAAGGAGGCAGCAACGGCACGCTCAACGGCATGGAGGTGGTCCGCGGCGGTAGCCGCACGCGGCTGACGCGAACACCACGCTTCCAGTTGCGCCGTGGCGACGTCGTCAGGATCATCACCGGTGGCGGTGGCGGCTGGGGCGACCCGCGGGCGCGCGCGCCGGAGGAGGTGGCGCGCGACTTCCGTGACGGTCTGATCGACGTTGAGAAGGCCAGGAGCCTCTACGCCGTCGTTATCGATGAGGCGAGCGGCGCGGTCGACGCCGGCGCCACGGCCGAGTTGCGGGGCCAGACGCGATGATCAAGATTGCCACCGACGCGGGCGGCACCTTCACCGACCTCATCGCCTTCGACGAGGGGTCCGGCACAATTTTCGTTGGCAAGGCGCTGACCACGCCGCAGGACCCGTCGATCGGCGTGCTCGACACGATCCACCAGGCCAACGAGTCGGGACTCGACCAGCGCCGCGCCTCGTTCTTCGTCCATGGCGGCACGACGGTCATCAACGCGATTACCGAACGGAAGGGCGTTCGGACCGCTCTTGTCACCACGCGCGGGTTCCGCGATGTGATCGCGATCGGCCGCGGCAATCGGCCCGACCTTTATAATCTGCACTCTCTGCCATCGGAGCCGTTCGCGCCGCGTCACCTCCGTTTCGAGGTGACCGAACGGGTCGATGCGAAGGGACACGTCCGTGCGCCGCTCGACATCGAGGAGCTGGAAAGGGTGGCGGACACCCTTGTCGGCTCCGGTGTCGGCGCCGTTGCGATCATCTTCCTGCACGCCTACGCCAACCCGGAGCACGAGGCGGCCGCCGCGGCGAGGCTGCGGGAGCGGCTGCCCGGCGTTGCGGTGACGGCGAGCCACGAGGTGTCCCGCAACTGGCGGGAATACGAGCGCTCCAATACGGCCCTGCTGTCGGCTTACGTGCAGCCGATCATGTCGCGCTATCTTGCCAATCTCGACGACGCCTTGGCGGCGGAGGGTCTTTCCTGTCCGCGCTATTGCATGCAATCGAACGGCGGACTGGCCAAGTTCGATGCCGCTGAGGCCGCGCCGTTGGCGCTGGTCGAGTCCGGCCCTGCCGGCGGTGTCGCCGGCGCGGTCCGGGTCGGCGAGGCGCTGGGGGAGGCGGACATCCTCTATCTCGACGTCGGTGGAACGACGGCGAAATGCTCGCTGGTGCGCGACGGGCAGCCTGTGCTCAAGGCTGACTACAAGCTCGAATGGACGCGCCTGACGCCGGGCTATCCGGTGCAGGTCCCCGTCGTCGACATTGTCGAGATCGGCGCCGGCGGCGGCTCGATCGCCTATGTCGGACCGGCGGGCGAACTTCGGGTCGGTCCGCAGAGCGCCGGCGCCGATCCGGGGCCCGCCTGCTACGGTCGCGGCGGCGACCAGCCGACCGTCACCGACGCCAAGCTCGTCACCGGCGTCATCGACGCCGACCGCTTTGCCGGCGGGCGGATGCGGCTCGACAAGGAGCTCGCTGCGAGGTCTCTGGAGCCGATTGCCGGGCACCTCGGCGCTACGGTGGTCGCTGCGGCAGAAGCCGTGATCCGCCTCGCCGAAGCGAACATGATCAACGCGCTGAAGCTGGTGACGATCCAGCGCGGCCATGACCCGCGCGATCTTACCATGGTGGTGAGCGGTGGCGGCGGGCCGATGCATGCGGCGACCCTCGGCCGCGAACTCGGCGTCAAGCGCACGGTGATCCCTCGCTACGTCGGATTGTTTTCCGCCTGGGGGATGCTGGCCGCGCGGCCGCGGCTCGATCTGCGCCAGACCCGCTTCTCCACCCTGACGCCCGACACGCCAGCCACCGCCCGCGCGCTCTTCGCCGAACTGGAAGCCGAGGCGATGCGGTATTTCGGCGGCTCCGCCGCCCATCCGCTTGTCTTCGATCGCATGATCGAAATGCGCTATGTCGGGCAGGAGCATACGGTCGCCGCACCGTTCGATCCGACGGCGGAGCGACCCGACGCGTTGCTCGAGGCATTCCATGCAAAGCACGAGCAAGCTTACACGTTTCGCCTGCCGGACACCGACGTGGAACTGGTGACCTATCATCTCGGCGCGGAGCTCGACACGCCCCGTGTCGACCTTCCCGAGATCGCCGTCACGACAACGGTGCAGGATGCGCTGATCGGCGATCAGGAGATCGCCGTCGGCGAGGCGGGGCATCAGGGGCGCGCCCGGGTCTACGACCGTGATCGCCTGCCGCCGGGGACGACGCTTGACGGGCCGGTTCTCATCGAAGAGCCGACCGCGACGACCCTGGTCCTTCCCGGCCAGCGCGCGTCGGTGGACCGTTATGGTCTCCTGGTGATCGAGGAAGCCAATTGAGCGCGTCGACCGCAACCTCCATCACGCTCGACCGGGTGACCAAGGTCTACGACGCGCCGGTCGTCTCGGACGTGTCGCTTGAGATTGCTGGTGGGTCTTTCGTGACGTTGCTGGGGCCCTCCGGGTCGGGCAAGAGCACGATTCTGCAGATGATCGGCGGCTTCGTGCCGCCGACCGAAGGGCGCATCCGGTTCGGAACCGAAGACGTGACCGACCTCCCGCCGAACAAGCGGCCGTGCAACACCATCTTCCAGGATCTCGGCCTGTTCCCGCACATGACCGTGGCCGACAATGTCAGCTATGGCCTGCGCATCCGCGGCATCGATCCGGACACCTGCACGAAGCGGGTGAAGACCATGCTCGAGATCGTCGCCCTCGACGGCTACGAGCGCCGCCGAGTCCACCAGCTCTCCGGCGGCCAGCGTCAGCGGGTGGCGCTGGCGCGGGCGCTTGTCCTGGAGCCGTCGATCCTGCTGCTTGACGAGCCGCTGACCGGGCTCGACGAGCAGCTCCGGCAGCAGCTCCGCGACGAGATCGGCCGCCTGCACCGGCGCTTGGGCGCCACCTTCCTCGCCGTCACTCACAATCAGGAAGAGGCGCTGTCGCTGAGCGATCGCACCGCCGTGCTCCGTGACGGAAAGATCGAACAGGTCGGCACGCCGCGCGAGCTGTTCGAGACGCCGGCCAATGTCTTCGTCGCCCGCTTCGTCGGCGTCGACGCGATGATCACGCCGGAGAAGGTCGAGCCCGGCGAAGAGGCGTGGATCGCCACCGTCGCCGGGCGGCGCGTTGCCTGTGATCCGCCCCGGCGTCGTGCGACGGGCGGCGGCTATGCGCTGGCCTTGCGGCCAGAACGGATACGCCTCTGCAAGCCGGGAGAAGAGCCGGACTTCGGTCCCGTCACGGTAACCAGCGTAACCTACAAGGGGCGCGACGTGGAAGTCGAGGCCGAACTGCGCGATGCGCAGATTCTCAAATTCCTCGTTCCCGCCGACCAACAGAAGGCGCTACCGGCCGTGGGCGCCTCGATCGACGTAGTCTGGAGACCGCACCGGGCTCTCCTGGTGGCGGAAACCGGCACGGCCGACACTCCACCTGAGCAACGATAAGGAAGGGGTAACGACAATGAAGAAGTGGACGGACTTGAACGTTTCGAGCGGCGTCGCGCTCGCCTTGACGCGCCGCCAGCTGATGCAGCGGGCAGCCCTCGGTGCCGGAGCACTGGCGATCGGTGGCCTTGGATTCCCCCGGTCGTCATTCGCCGCCAACGAGATCAACTTCTGGGCGTCGGCGACACTCGACATCGAGGACGGCTGGGACATCTTCAAGAACGAATCCGGCATCGATGTCATCTTTACCGACAACGGCAACGATCCAGGTCCGGTGGTCGCCAAGCTCGCCGCCGGCAACGCCAATGACATCTACGATGTCGGCGGCTTGCAGGGGGGCAGCGAGAAGGAGCTCGCCAAGCAGGGGCTGATCGCGCCGTGGGACCTCAGCAAGATCCCCAATTACGAGACCATCTGGCAGTGGGCCCGCGACATCCCCTACATCACCTACGAAGGCAAGACCTACGGTATTCCGGCCGTCATCAACGCCGACTCGATGATTGCGTTGGAGGACAAGGTCGGGACCGTTGACAGCTACGCCGTCATCTTCGATCCGAAGCTGAAGGGCAAGACGGCGATGGAAGACGCCTGGATCAACAGCGCGATCTTCACCGCCATGTATTTGAAGGAATCGGAAAACGCGCCGATCGCCGAGCCTGGCAACCTGACGCCCGACGAGCTCGGCATCGTCATGGAGTTCCTCATCAAGCACAAGAAGGACGGCCAGTTCCGCACCTTCTGGAACGGCTGGGAGCAGGGGGTCCAGCTTGTCGCCAACGAGGAGGTGTGGGTGATGACCGGCTGGGAGCCGATCGTCTATGCGGCCCGCGAACGCGGCATCGACGCCTACTACGCGGCGCCGAAGGAAGGCTATGAAGGCTGGGGCAACAACACGATCCTGTTGAAGGGCGCGGTCGACCGCGGCCTTTCCGATACGGCGCACGCCTTGGCCAACGCGCTGCTCGCCGGCTTCTACGGCTGCACCCTCGGCCAGCTCCGGGGCTACGTCGTGCCGACCGACAACAACGTCGCCTACGCCGAAGCGAACCCCGACGCCTTCGACGCCAAGGCGGTCAAGGAGCTGGCGGATCACGTCAAGGCGAAGTTCGCCGGCAAGGTCTATTGGCAGAACACGCGGCCGGACAACTTCCAGCTCTACGAAGAGTGGTGGCAGAAGCTCCGCAACGCATGAGCAACAGACCGCATGGCGCCGGTCGGTTCCGCCGGCCGGCGCTGCTTCTGGCCCTCCCGTCGCTCTTAGTGCTGGTCGGCATCGGGCTGGTGCCGCTGGTGATCGTCACGGTGTGGAGCTTCTGGAGCTTCGACCCGGACACCTACTGGATCACGCCGGAGTGGACGCTGGCTTCCTATTCGGCGCTGTTCGACACCGGCCGCGTCCCGGTCCTCGTACGCACCACCTGGCTGGCGCTGCTCACTGCCGGCATCGCCACCTTCTTTGCCTTTCCCGCCGCCACCATCATCGGGATGATGAGCCGGCCACGACGGGCCGTGGTCCTCATCGTCCTTTTCACCATCCCCTTCTTCACCAGCGCGCTGATCCGCGCCTTCGCCTGGCGGCTGGTGCTCGGCCGGACCGGCATCGTCAATGAGGCGCTCGTCGGCCTCGACATCGTCGAGCAGCCGGTCGAGTGGCTGCTCTTTTCCAACTTCGCGGTGGTCATCGGCATGGTCGCCGCCTACCTGCCGTTCGCCGTCATTCCCATGGTGCTGGTCCTCGGCCGCATCGAACCCTCGGTCATGCGGGCGAGCGAAGATCTTGGCGCCGGATTCTGGACGACGCTCCGGCGTGTCGTCCTGCCGCTCGCCATGCCGGGGGTCATCGCCGGCTTCCTCTTCGTCTTCGTGGTGGCGCTCGGCACGTCGACGGAGATCCAGCTGCTTGGCGGCGCCGGCGATTCCAGCATCGCCATCATGATCAATGACGTGATGCGGGTCGTGAATTTCCCGCTCGCCTTCGCGATCGCAACCACCGTAATCGTCTTCCTGTCGGTCATCGTCATCCTCGCCGACCGCGTGCTGAAGCTGTCGCGCATGTTCGAGGATCTCGGCACATGAATCGGGAAGCGACGGTCCTTCGAAGTCCCTTCGGTGCCAGACTGTCCTTCAACGCGCTGCTGACGATCGCGCTTCTGTTCATCTACGCGCCGGCTGTCTACCTGCTGCTCGCCTCCTTCAATCCCGGTCTCCAGCTGGGGCTGGTTCCGCCCGATCGGTTCAGCCTGACCTGGTACGTGTCGCTGGCCGGCGATCGCAAGCTGCTTTCCGCGCTCGGCGAGAGTGTCATTGTCGGCGCCGTCACCGCTGTGATCGCCACCCCGATCGGCCTTTCGGCGGCGCTCGCCTTTCGCGCCATGACGGCGCGACGCGGGGCCTTCTTTCTCTTCGTGCTGTTCGCCATGTTCGTGCCAGGCACGATCCAGGGGCTGGGCCTGTCGGTGGTCTTCAAGGTCCTGGCGGTCAAGCCGTCATGGTTCACCGTCGTCGTCGGCCACGTCCTGTGGGCGCTCCCTTTCGCCTTCACCGTCTGCCTGGTCAGCCTTGCCGTTGTGCGGCCGCACATGATTGCCGCGGCGCGCGATCTCGGCGCCGGTCCGTGGCGCGCCTTCCGTGACGTGACGCTCCCTCTCGTGCGGACCGGCATCGTCTCGAGCCTGGTCTTCTCGTTTCTCCTGTCCTTCAACGAGTATTCCCGCGCCTACTACCTCGTCGGCCGCTACAACACGCTGCCGCTCTACATGTTCGGGGCAATGAACTCGGGCGCCTCGCCGACGATCTACGCACTGTCGGGTGCCGTCTTGCTTATCTCCTTCGCATTGGTCGCCGTGCTTCTCCTCGGCCGGCGCTTTCGGATCGGCAGATCGGCCGGGCGGCCTGGCAATGGCGGCTAGAGCGGAATCCGATCATGTTGCATCGTATCCGGCCACGGCGAAGTAGTTTCGGCATTCGGCTGGCGTGAAGAGATCGATGAGGCGGCTGATGGCGGACCAGAGGCCGTCGACGGTGC
>Ga0210144_1000515_pt1 | contig 19896 bp, 17 predicted proteins | sample Muzzi_PWA_D2_FD_185532 | JGI IMG/M metagenome (GOLD analysis project Ga0210144, IMG submission 185532) | Wetland microbial communities from San Francisco Bay, California, USA, that impact long-term carbon sequestration - Muzzi_PWA_D2 (SPAdes) | ecosystem: Environmental > Aquatic > Marine >...
CGCAGGGTGACGGCCGACGGCAGGGAACCGTCCTCCGCGCGGAGCACGTAGACGGTGACGTCCGGGGTCTCCGGCGGGAACCCGAATGCATTGTCCGGCGCAAGGCCGAGTTGCTCCGCCGTCGGCGACCCCGGCAGCGCTTCGAGCGAGACGCCCTCGGTCGTCACTTCGGGAGCGAGGCCTCCGTGCAGGGCGAAGCGGGCTTCCGCCCGGCCCGCCGGCAGCCGCAGGTCGTCCTCCACCGTCAACCGGTGCTCCTTCGGGAAGAGGGCCACCCGTGCCTGGTGGTCGAGCGGGGCGGCGCCGGCCGCGGCGCCCGAAGCGAAGAGGGCCGTCGCGCCCAGGGCGACGCCGACGACCAGGACACGCGTCCTGCGTGAAGGGTTCATGGAGAGATTGTCGACGCCACCCCGCGAGCGGTCAAGGTCGACCGCCGCTGGGAGCCTGCGCCTATCCCCCGCCCAGCTCCTCGCGCAGCCCCAAGTTCTTGATCAGTCGATGCAAATGGTTGGGGTGGAGGTCGAGCCGCTCGGCGGCGCGGGTGATGTTGCCGCCGGCGGCGTCGACCGCATCGAGGATCAGCCGGCGCTTCAGCCGGTTGAGCGCCTGGTGGTAGGTCGGCCCGTCGTCGCCGTCCGCCGGCTCGTCCGCGGCGGTGGAGGCCGTTTCGAGGAGCGCCTCAGGCAAGTCCTCGGCCCGGATCACGTCGTCGCAGCCGAGGACGACGGCGCGCTCGACGGCGTTGGCCAGCTCGCGCACGTTGCCCGGCCAGTCGTAGGCCGAGAGGCGGGCCCTGGCCGCGTCGGAGAAGCCGGTCACCTTGCGCCCGACCTTGGCGCCGAGCCGGCCCGCGAAGTGGCGGGCGAGGAGCAGCACGTCGGCGCCCCGGTCGCGGAGCGGCGGCAGGGTGATGCCGATGACGTTCAGCCGGTGGAAGAGGTCGCGACGGAAGCTCCCCTCCGCCACCGCCCGTTCCAGGTCCCGGTTGGTGGCGGCGAGGATCCGCACGTCGATCCGGCGGGGGCGGGTGCCGCCGACCCGGACCACGGTGCGCTCCTCGAGCACCCGGAGCAGCTTGGCCTGCTGGGCGAGCGGCATCTCACCCACCTCGTCGAGGAACAGGGTGCCGCCGTCGGCCAGCTCGAGCTGCCCCTCCTTCTGCCCCACGGCGCCGGTGAACGCGCCCCGCTCGTGGCCGAAGAGCTCGCTCTCGAGGAGTGTCTCGACCAGGGAGGCGCAGTTGACGGCGACGAAAGGCGCCCGGTGCCGCGGGCTCGCCCGGTGGATGGCGCAAGCGGTCACCTCCTTGCCGGTGCCGCTCTCGCCGCGCAGGAGCACGGTGGAGTCCGTCGGCGCGACGCGGGCGATCAACTCCGCGACCCGGACCATCGCCGGGCTCTCGCCGACCAGGCCGCCCCCGAGGACCGCCGCCTGGAGTCGCTCGGTCTCCCGTTCGAGCCGCTCCCAGCGGCGCGCGGCGGCGAGCGGCCCGGCCACCAAGACGGCGACGGCGGTGGCGAGCTCCAGGTGCCCCTCGTCGAACCGCGCGCCGGTCCCCTGGAGCGCGTCCAGGTAGATGGCTCCGCACAAGGCCGACGGACCGGCGCCCCCGCCCTGGCCGGCCTGGGCGTCCCCCGCCGGCCCCTCGAGCAGCGGCACGCAGAGGAGCGAGCGCACGCCGGCCATGAAGACGCTCTCGGCACCGGCCAGGTCGTGTTCCGCGTGGATGTCGGCGACCAGCAGCCCGGCACGCTCGCTGACCACCCGCGCCAGCACCGTGCCGCTGATCTCGAACGGGGTGGCGGCACCGTCGGCAGGCGGCTCGGCCGGGGCCGGCGTGCGGGTGGCGACCGGCAGGAAGCTCTCCCCGTCCTCGGACAGGAGCACCGCGGCCCGCTGGGCCGGCAGCGCGTCGAGCAGGCGGTCGAGGAGCTCGTCCACCAGGGGCCGGACCGCCCGGTGCCGCTGCACGGCGGTGGTGATCCCCAGGAGCGCCGCGAGCGAGCGGGCGGTTCGTGCATCCTGGACCACCGCCCCGCCGAGCCGCGCCCGGTCGAGCAGGAGCGCCGAGGCCACGGGCAGGGAGAGGGCTGTGTCCGCGAGGTCGGCGGCCTGCCGGGCGCTGTCGGAGATCGCCGCAGTGACCGGCTCCGCCCCCTCCCCGGTACCCAGCCGCACGAGCAGCGTCGACTCGCCAATCACCACCCGGTCGCCGTCTTCGAGGGTCCGTTCGCCCACCGGCAGGCCGTTGACGAAAGTGCCGTGCCGGCTGTCGCAATCGACCAGGTCCACCCGGTCTCCCCGGCGGCGCACGAGCGCATGGCGCCGGGAGACCGTCGCCTCCGAAAGACGCAGGTCGCACGACGCCTGGCGCCCGATCGAGAGCTCTCCCTCCGGGATCTCGAAGACGTGGCCGCCGGCGGGGCCGGCGAGGGCGATCAGTCGGTAGTCCATGGCTCGACGCAATCCGGAAGGCACTGTACCCTACAGTTTCCGCAGACAAACCAAGACTTCGTGCACCCAAGCCGCACGACGCGACAAGGAGGGGCTCCCATGGCCAAAGAAGCCGGCAACGGCTCGGAACCGACCACCGGAACGACGGTCCACTCTCTCGAGGTCCACTTCGACCCGGTGGACGTCCAGTTGATCATCGAAGAGCCGGCGCTCACGGTCCGGCCGGGCGACCAGATCTGGTGGATCTTCCGCGGCGTCCCCGGCGGCTGGACCCCCTGGATCGACCTGGACGGCACGGCGAACCCGGAACCGCTCGAGGGCTTCATCCAGAGCCCCTGGGGCGTGCGGGCCACGGTCGCGGCGACAAAGGATCCGGGCACCATCGGCTACCGCGCGACCCTCCAGCGCGGGCTGGGGCTCCACCATCCGATGGGAGGCGCCCTGGTCCGGAGCGCGGTCGCCCAGGCGGTGGTCCAGACCAGTGCAGTTCCCCAGCTCCACACGGTCGACGTGACCTATCAGCCGGGCGGCGACGGCGGCACCGGCTCACTGGTCGTCGATCCGCCGTGGCTCAAGATCTCGCCGGGCGATACGGTCACCTGGAAGTACACGCAACCGAAGAGCGACATCGCCGAAGGAACCTGGCGCCCGCGGGTGGACTTCGTCCGCTTCGACGGTCCGGAGGAGCCGCCCAACATGCACCTCGGTCCGTTCGCGACCCTCGCCTACGAAAAAGACCGTGTGACCGCGAGCGGCGACTCCCGGACGCCGGGCGTCTACAACTACGTCTGCCTGATGGTCGGCCGGTTCGACGACCGGGTGATCTCGATCAGCAGCCCCGATCCGGCGATCGACCGGCGCGGCGATCCGTCGGGGGGCTAGCCTGAACTATTCACGAGACGGTGTAGCGAGAGCCGCAAGTGTGCGTGAGATCGGGGCGGCGCAGCGAGGAGCGACGCAGGCGTACTCGAACGTACGTCGAGGAGCGAAGAGCGAGCACGCCCCGAGATTGCGTGCAATTGCGGCTCGCAGCCGCCGGATCGTGAATAGTCCAGGCTAGGTGGGCACCTCTAGGAACCTGCCTGGAGCAGGTCGCGGAGATCCGGGCGCGCGGCGAGCGAGCGGAAGGCGGGCAGGCTGAACCACCGCGGCGCGACCCCGAGCGCGAGGGCCCGTTTGGCGCTGGCCAGGGCCGAGGCGTCCTCTCCCGACAGCACGAAGACGAGCGCCGCCTGGTAGGCGACCTCGGCCTCTTCCGGGGCGCGCCGGAGCGTGGCGAAGGCGAGGTCCACGGCGGCGTCCGGCTTGCCCAGGCGGGCGAGGCACTGGGCGCGGATCATGTCCTCGACCGGGGTCAGCGAGCGCTCCCCGGCGCCCTGCTGCAGGGTCTCGAGCACCTGGCCGTAGAGCGTGCGCGCATCGTCCTGATGCCCCTCGGCCTGTTCGGCGTCCGCCAGGTTGAGGGTGGCCACCGCGTTGCCCGGCGCCATGGCCAGGGCCTTGCGGAAGCTCTCCGCCGCCCGGTCGTAGCGGCCCATCAGCAGGCGGGCGAGACCGAGGTTGGTGAAATCGCTCCGGTGGGGCTCGTCCGCCACGAGCTGGAGGTAGAGCGCCTCCGCCCGCTCCGGGTCGCCGTAGGTGAGCTCGATCTCCGCCAGCTTGGCCCGCGCCCAGGTGTGGCCCGGCACCAGGGCGAGGAGCTGCTCGAGGTGGCGCCGGGCGTCCTGGACCCGGCCGTGGCGCCCTTCCAGGTCGGCCAGCCGGAGGAGGTCCCACCAGGCGCCGCGGCGCTCGACCACCTGGTTCATCAGGTCGATCGCCCGGTCGATCGCGCCCGCCTGTTCGGCCAGCCGGGAGCGGCCCGCCAGGACGGCCGGATCGCTCGGCTCGCGCTGCTCCATCTCGGCGAGCAGACGCTCCGCCGCCGGCCGGTCGCCGCGCGCCAGAGCCACTTCGAGCTCCAGTGAGGCTCCGCGCGGGTCGTGGGGCGCGAGGGTGCGGACCCGGTCCAGGTGCTTCTGGGCGCGGTCGAGGTAGGCGACCTTCCGGGTGTCGGTGTAGAGGGCCTTGGCGATCCGGGCCGCCAGCAGACGGGCGTCGACGAAGTCGGGGGAGCCGGCGAGGATCTTTCCCACGGCATCGAGCTCCGGTCCCCACGGCACGGTGCCCGCGTCCAGCCGCTGGCGCACCGCGAGGAACGCGGCGTAGTCCTCCGGCCGGACCACCGGCTCGGCCGGCCCGAAGACGTGCCGGTTGGCCGGGAAGCCGCGGCGTAGGGTCGCGGCCACCGCGGAGGAGGCCACCAGCGCGTCGCGCGGTCCGGTCGGCACCTCGACCGCGTCGCTCCAGAGCACCTGGCCGTCGGACGCCCGCACGCGGGCGAGCTCGATGCGCGCCAGGTGGCGACCCGCGGGGCTGACGGACGAGGTCAACGCCTCCGCGGCGGCGGCGGCGCGGGCGATGGCGAGCGGCGTGCCCTCGACCGTGCCGACCTTGGCCGAGCTGTCCGGGTCGACCGGTGCCACGCCCTGGAGGCCGACGAGTGTTCGCACCGCCGAGACCCGCAGATTGGCCGCGGCGGCGGCGAGATCGGGAGCCGCCTCGCCGTGCACCGCGGGCTGGAGCACCGCGACCCGGAGCGCCGGCCCGGCCGGTCGCAGCCACCACCAGCCGGCCGCGGCAGCGACCACCAGGAGTGCCACGGCCACCGCCCAGCGGACCCAGGTCCGGCGGCGTGGGCGCGGAGTCGCCGGCACGGCGGGCGGCGCGGACGGTAGGGTGACCGCGGTCGGCTCGCCGTCCCCGAAGCCGGCGGCACCGCGCTCCGCCGTGGCGGGCGGCGCGCCGCGCCCGGCGCCCGGTGCCATCCCGGGCAGGGCGGCGATCCGCTCCAGCGCCGCGGCGACGGCGGCGGCCTCCGCCGGCCGGCGGGACGGCTCCTTGGCCAGTAGGGACTCGATCAGCGTGGCGAGCGCCGGCGGCAGGTCGGGCCGCAGGTGGGCCGGCGGCTCCGGCGCCCGGCGCACCACCCGGTCGAGGGTCTCGTAGGGCGTGCGACCGCGAAACGGCGAGCGGCCGGTGACCATCTCGTAGAGCAGCACGCCGAGGGCGAAGAGGTCCACCCGGTGGTCGATCGGCAGCCCCTGGGCCTGCTCCGGCGCCATCGCGCGGTAGGTGCCGACCACCACGCCGTCCGCGGTGGCGGCGGAGTCGTCGTCGCCGTCCGGCAGCAGGCTCTTGGCGAGGCCGAAGTCGAGGATCTTGGCCTGCTCGCCGCCGGTCTCTCCCTCCGCCACCACGACGTTCTCCGCCTTGAGATCCCGGTGCACCAGGCCCCGCGCGTGGGCCGCGGCCAGCCCCTCGGCCACCTGGCGGGCCAACCGGCAGGCGCGGGCGAGCTCCAGCGGTCCGTCGGTCAGGAGCGCGGCGAGGGTCGGCCCCTCGACGTGCTCCATGACCAGGGCGTCCCCCTCGGTCGCGGCGTCGTCCTCGATCAGGTCGTAGATCCGCGCCACCGCCGGGTGCGTCAACCGCGCAGCGGCCCGGGCCTCCTGTCGCAGGCGGCGGCGCATCTCCTCGGCCTTTTCCCCCTTCTCTCCCTTCTCTGTGAAACCGCGGTCGCTCCGGATGCGCTTGATGGCCACCCGCCGGCCGAGGCGCTCGTCCTCCGCCAGCCACACTTCTCCCATGCCGCCTGCTCCGAGGGGCCGGAGCAAGCGATAGGGACCGATGCGCCGGGGCTGGTGCTGTCCGTCGTCCAAACTGTTTCGGGCCTCGGCAAGAAGTGGAACGTCGTGCTGGCAGCGAGCTTCAGCGAGTCTAGCGGAAGCGCTGGAGTGGTCTAGCACAAGTGCGAGGGATGGTCGCCGGCCGGGCCCTCGGCGACCGCCGTCGATTCTCTCCAAACCTTTCTTCTTCAGTTATTTGCAATTCTCCCACGCGACCTGGCACGCCGGCTGCTCTATGCCAGAGAGAGAGAGACGAGCCGGCCGGCCTTCTCCATCGTGCAACCGAGACAGAAGAACAGACCATCGAAACTCTGAGGAGAAGACCATGAGCAAGTTCAATTGGCTGAAGTGCGTTCCGGTGAACGTGGGCTCGGACCCGAACCACTCTCTGGAGGTCCAGGGCACCGTGACCGACCAGAGCTCCGTGATCGTCGGCATGGGAGCCCGGATCGACAGCAACAACGACTTCACCACCCTCGCCCTGTGGGTCGCGCCGATCCAGGACGACGGCACCATCGGCAAGTCGAAGATGGTGACGTTCGGCAGCGACCCGGATCACAGTCTGGAGGCCTCCGGCCAGGTGGGCAACCAGGAGGTCGTGACCGGTGTCGGCATGCGCGCGGCGTCCGGCGACCTGACCACCCTGGTGCTCTACGCCCGGCGCCTGGACGCCAACACCGGTCGCCTGTCGACCGCGGTGACGCCCTACAAGTTCGGCACCGACCCGAACCAGGATCTGGAGGTCGACTGGAACAGTTGCGACGGCTCCCAGACGATCATCAACGGCATCGGGCTGCGGTGCGCGAGCGGCGACGTGACCACCATGGTGCTCGACACCGCCAACCTGGTCTGATCCGCGGCGGCTCCGGCAGCCGAAGCAGAACGGCCTCGCGGGCCGGCGGTGTCTCGGATCGAGCACTGCCGGCCCGTTCGGCAACTCATCGATTGACCATCTTCACGTCTTCGTGTTAACTACCTGGCAGGCAAACCACAACCGGCCAGGTCCCCTCCTCGCGGCAATCCTCCGGTGCTTCGACGATCCGATCCCGGCCCTTGAACCGATGAATGAACCCAAGGAGATGTTCGTGATGAGTCGACGTACCTGGTCCCTGTTCCTGCCGCTGCTCCTCGTGCTCGTCGCCGGCGCCGTCCCGGCGGCCCATGCCCAAGCCCCCGCGCCCGCTACGGCCAGCAACCCCGCACCCAGCACCTTCGGCCCGCTCTACGAAGCCGTCGGTAGCGTCGTCCAGCTCGCCACCGGATGCTCCGCTAGCCTCGACTGCCCGGATGGGACGACGATCTCCTGCACCGGTCAGCAGTCCTGCCTGGTGGGCTCGAACTACGTGGAGTGCGACGGCGACCGCTGGCCCTACTGCCCCGGCACCTGCGGCACCGCGTCCTGCGTGAAGGACTTCCAGTGCTGGGACTTCTGCGGCGACACCTTCGCGTTCTGCGCCGCCACCGGCTGCTGCATCTGCTGACGGCCTCCGCGGCCACCACCTGAGCAACGACCCTTCCCTCCCCTACGCCGCGCGGCTTCCACGAGCCGTGCGGTGCAGGGGAGGGTTTTCCATGGGGCGCTCCGTGCTACGGAGTGAGGCAGCTCGAGTCGCAGTAGTCCCAGATGGTCTCTGAATCGCTGGCGTAGGAGCAGCCGTCGGTCAAGGACACCTGGACCTGGGCCCTGCACGGGCCACCCGGGGTCAGCGTCCTGTGGGCGTAGTTCGGGTTGTCCCCCGAGCCGGACGTCGGCGTGGCTCCGGTCCAGGAGAAGACGTACCACTGCGCACCGTAGCCGCCCGAGCCGTTCGCGGTGCAGGTGAAGGCGGTCTTGTCACCGATGCAACTGTAGGAGCACGACAAGGAGACGGCCACCTGGGTGAAGCAGGCGGGCCCGGGGCTCGGCAGGTCACCATCGCGAGAGAGGGCCACGGGCGTGGGCTGTGCGGAGCTGCCATAGACAGGCACCACCGTGAAGACGACGGCGACCACCAGGGCCGCGATGATGAAATGACACTTCTTCATCTCTCGATTCTCCTGTAGGTTGGGTGTGCCGCCCTCCTCAATCGACTCGGCCGGCCGGCTCGATTCGGCAGCACTTCAAGTGAACTATTGCTGCAATTCTAACACGCAGAACCGCCACTCAGACCTGCCCGCTCGGCGCCGGCCCTGAGGGTCAGCACCGCCACCTCCGGCGGCGTGCCCAGGCGGAAGGGGATGCCCCAGTAGTTGGTCCCGGGGTGGATGTAGAGCAGGGAGCGGCCCTGCTGGTGGGTTCCCATCGCCAGCTTCAAGAACGGGGAGGCCGCGGTGCACCGCCTCCCAGCCGGCGTAGACGTCGTGGTTGCCGGCCACGGTGAAGACACCGCACGGCGCCGCGAGGTCGGCGAACGCCCGGTTGAAGAGCTCCACGTCGCGGGCGAAGTCGTCCACCTGGTCACCGGAGATGACGAGCAGGTCGGGCTGCTCGTCGCGCACGGCGCGGGCGACCCGCTCCAGGAAGCCGCGGGGCGTGTGGGGGCCGACGTGGAGGTCGGAGACCTGGACCACCCGCAGCCCGTCGTAGGCCGCGGGGAGCCGGGGCATGTGCACGGTGAGGCGCCGGACGACCAGCCGGCGGGTCCCGGCGTAGCCGAAGAGCGCGAGGACCGCCAGCTGCACGGACGGTGCCCGCGCCCTTGCAGCAGGTCGCTGGTGGGCGATACCGGCTAGCTCCGCCAGCGGAGGCGGTGGGCCCCCTGGGCGACGGCGAGCAGGAGGAGTGCCAGGGCCACGTAGGCCAGGGTGACGGTCGGTGTCGCGGTGCCGTAGAAGCCGGCGAAGTCGAGGGCCGGGGTGCTCCCGCCGTCGTTGATGGCGACGTACCAGAAGACGAGGAAGAGGGCGATGAAGGTCTTCGGGTTGGAGCTCGCGACGCCCAGGGCGAGTGCGGCGGAGCAGGTGAACAGGGTGCCGGCCAGGAGGGACCCGGCCGCCGGGCCGTCGTGGAGCGCCAGGCGGACGAGCGGCAAACCCAGCCCGAGCGCGGCCACGGTCAGGGTGGTGAACAGCTTCCACGGGACGAACGCGGAGGCGAGGCGAGGTGCCGCGAACACCATGGGGACCAGGCCGTTCCTCCGCTCGCGCGACGGCACGTCGGCGATCAGCAGGGCGAGGACCACGAAGAGGGCCGGTAGCACCACCGCCCGGAGCGCGCCGAGCGGCACGAAGAGCGAGATCAGCGCGAGCGCCGGGATCGCCGTCGCCAGCAGGGGCGAGGCGGCGAGCGTCACGTAGGCGTCCTCCCGCGCGGCGACCCAGAGCGACGGCCTGCCCCTTCGCGTGGGTTGCGTGGGTCGGCGCGTCGAGCGGCCGCGGAGCAGGGCGAACGGCCGGGTCAGCGGCTTGAGCAGACGCTCGATCCCGCCGAGCCACGTCGCGCCGGTCCGGCCGCTCCTGACCTTGCTCCGCGCCGGGTCGAAGCGGTGGAAGAAGAGGAGCGCCACCGGCAGCAGGACGAGCGGCAGGACGGTCGCGCCGATCCGGGGACCGATCCAGTCCGGGGACAGTGTGAGCCCCTGGAACACGAACACGCCCTGGGACGGATCGAACGAGCTCGCCCCGATCGAGACCTGGGTCGTCCCGAGGGTCTCGCGCAAGCGGCTGACCAGGAAGCCGAGGCCGGTGAAGTCGAGATACCGGACGAGCGACGGCGTGTGCTCCGACTCCAGGGCGATCGCCGGCATCGCCATGCCGCCCATCCAGGCGACGAACCAGACCACGTCCCCGAGCCGACCGGACAGCCAGCGGACCGACTCGAAGAGCACCGCGGCCACCGCCACCAGGACGATCGTCGGCGGGGCCAGCAGCGCGTACTGGCGGGCGAAGACCAGGGGCTCGAGAGGTGCTTCGCCGCGGACCAGGACCATCGCCATCGAGACGATCATGTAGCCGGCGACGAAGGTGGCCAGGAAGACCCCGTTGCCGAGCGCCTTGCCCAGCAGATACTCGGCGCTCCGCATCGGCGTCGAGGCGATGACCGCGCCGCAGCGCGACCGGAGATCGCGGCCGATCGCGTTCGACACCACGTAGAACCCGAGCAGCCCGATGAGGATCGTGCCGATCGAGGCGGTCCCCATGCCGATCGCCGCGGAGTTGTAGAGCGCCCGGCGCCCCTCGATCTGGAGCAGCGCCTGGCCGGTCGCCGGATCGGGGATCCACAGGTAGGCCGAGAAGCTGATCAGGAGGAAGACCACCAGCGTCGAGGCCTTCCGGAACCGGATCAGGAAGTCCGCCCGGACGATCGACGCGACCCGGCCGAGCCCGTGGCTCACGCGCCCCGTCCCGTCGCCGCGCCGGCCGCCGCGGTGCTCATCACCTGGAGGTACGCGTCCTCGAGGCCGGGCTCCACCTCGACCGCATCGGGCGTGGGCCGCTCCGCCTGGACCACCCGCACGTGGACCCCGTCGGGCCGGCGGATCGCCCCGGAGACCGTCAGCCGCTCCCGCACCCGCGCCAGCTCCTCCGACGAGTAGACCGCCTCCCAGACCCAGCCCCGGGCCCGCCGCAGCAGGACCTCCGGCGGCTCCATCGCGAGCAGCGCGCCGCGGTGCAGGATCGCGACCTGGGTGGCGATCGACTCGATGTCCGAGACCACGTGCGTCGACAGGATCACCAGCTTGCCGAAGCCGATCTCGGACAGCACGTTGCGGAACCGGACCCGCTCCTCCGGGTCCAGACCGGCGGTGGGCTCGTCGACGATGACGAGGTCGGGATCGTTGATCAGCGCCTGGGCGATGCCGAGCCGCTGCTTCATGCCGCCGGAGAAGCCACCGACCGCCCGGTCGGCCACGGCGTGGAGGTTGACCGTCTCGAGCATCCGGCGCACCCGATCCCGGTCGCGCACCCCCTTGAGGGCGGCGAAGTAGCTGAGGAACTCGAACGCCGTCAGGTTCTCGTAGACACCGAAGTCCTGGGGCAGGTAGCCGAGCCGTCGGCGGAGCGCGTCGGGCCGCCGGGAAACGTCCTCGCCGTCGAACAGGATCCGCCCCGCGGTGGGACGGGTGATCGTCGCGACCATCTGCATGAGGGTGGTCTTGCCGGCGCCGTTCGGCCCGAGGAGACCGAGGACCCCGCCGTCCGCCTGGAGCGACAGGTCGCGGACCGCCCAGGTGCCTCCCCGGTAGCGCTTCGACACGGCGTCGATGGTCAACATGGGGAGAGACTACGCGCCGCCCTCTCAGAAGTTGCGACGACCCGGCTCCTGGCACGATCCGGTCGCCGCGAGCGTGCCGGCGACCAGGCGCCCCAGCATCCCGTTGAGACGTTCCGGCGGGTAGGGCATTCCGGCCGCGAGCCACCACTCGACGACCGCCATGAGGGCTCCGGTCAGAAAGTGCTCGGCGACCTCGGGCGCGACACCGGGCTCGCCGCGGGATCCGTCACCCGTGGCCAGACGGGCGCGCCACGCCTCCGCCAGGGTCCGGCGCAGCCGGCCCATTGCCGCCGGCAGGCCCTCGGTGCCAGCGAGCGAGCGGTAGAGGTCGTAGTTGTCGGCCATGTGCTCGAGCAGATCGAGCTCCCCCGTGGGCCAGGGCTGGGTCACCGGGCCCTGGGAGAAGCCGCCGAGGAGCAGGTGGTCCTTGTTGCGGAAGTGGGCATAGAAGGTCGAGCGCCCCACGTCGGCGCGGTCGAGGACGTCCTGGACGGTGATCGAGTCGTAGTCGCGCTCGCGAATCAGCTCGTGCAGCGCCTCGGTGAGCAGGCGCCTGGTGCGCTCTACGCGGCGGTCGCGGCGCCTGGCGGAGGTTGGCTTCTCGCTCATGGTGGCTCCTGGTCCCGGACAGTCCGACCGATCTGTTCGGTACTGAACAGAAAGACCCGGTCGATTGTAGCGATCCTGCCTGATCCAGCTTACTCTCCACACACAGCCTGTTCCATTCTGGACACCAGCCCCGGGCGCAGAGCCCCCGGGGAGCTCCCGGAGGGGATCACCATGTTCTTCCTGCTCGCCGTCGTTCTCGCCGCCGCCGGCTTCGCCCACGGCGTCATCGGCCGCTCGCCGCTGACGAGGCGGATCGAGCTTGCCCTCGTCTACCTGCTGGCCGGCTACTTCGGCCTGCTGATGGTCGGAATCGCCCTCTATCTCCTGATCGCCCCCGACCGGGCGTCGGCCGCGTTCGGGGTCGAGGGAGCCGGCATGTTCCAGCAGTTCACCGCCTGGGCCTTCCTGGGCATGGCGGCCGCTTCGCTCCTCACCGTCCGCCTGCGAGGTGCCTACCTGGTCGGCCCGATCGTCGCGTGGTCCCTGGACTACTTCGGCGCGACCTACGTCCACCTGGCCAAGTACAGCGCCGCTGGACACCTGAGCACCCGCTTCGCCGCCCTCATCGTCCTCGAGCACGCCGGCCCGCCGCTCCTGGCCATCGCTCTCGGCTTGTGGCTGTGGCGGAGGCGTTCTCGAGCCCGCCCGCTGGAATCACCGGCGAGCACTTCGGCTTGAGTGACGACGAGAAGCCGCGACCGATCTCGGACACCGGTCAGTCCCGACCCTGGACCGCGTCCACCCGCGGGGGAACCCAGTGGAGCAGGGCACGACCGGGCGCCGTGATTCTGAATCACTGTCCTTCAAGCGATTTCCAGGCGCCGCGGGCCAGCCCGAGCTCGCGACCAGGCATCAGCGGCACCCCCGCGGCCCTGGGTCCGAGCGCGGCCTGCACACGAGCACGCCACGGTCGTCCCTCTCGAGGGAGCAGCCAGCCGCGAGAGCCGCTCGGAGCTTGGCGCGCGCCCGGTGGAGGCGGATCTTCGCCGTGTCCACGGTCACTCCGAGCAGCTCCGCCATCTCCGGATTGGTGAGCCCCTGAACGTCGTGCAGCAGGATCACCGCCCGGTAGGGGTCGGCGAGGTCCTCCAGGTATCTTCGAACGCAGTCGGACATCTCCCGCTGCTCCATCACCTTGTCCAGGCGCGGAGCGGTCTCCAGGACGGTGAGCGCAGGCTCGGAGCCCTCCGTCTCCAAGGACACGGACGGCTGGCGCCAGGATGGCTGGCGGAAGCGATCACGTGCCATGTTGGTGGCGATCCGGTAGAGCCAGGGGACGATCTTCGAGGCGTCTTTCAGCGTCGCCAGCCTGGCGTGGGCGCGGAGCAGGGTCTCCTGGGTGAGATCCTCCGCCTCGGCGGGATTCCGCGTCATGGAGAGCAGGAACCGCTGGATGGCAGTTCGGTGCTCGCTGAAGATCCGATTCGCCGTCGCCTCTGAAACAAGGGTCGGGGGCATGACCACCCTCCCTGTGGCCGCCCGGCCGGGCTCCAGGCAACTCATTCTCTTTCTTGAGGTTATCGTCCGGCGTCGGGCAGGGGAACACCCGATCGGGTAGGCGTGGCGGAGCACCCGCGACAGGGGTGTATCCCTTGTGCCGTCCCTCTCGTCAGAACAGCAGGACAGTCCACGGACGGAAAGGAGACCCCACGATGTCCTGCACCAGCAAACGCGCCGAAGCAACTCGAAATCCCGAGGGAACCCGCAGCGTGCAGCGGTCCGCATGCCCGTGCGAGAGCTGCCCGCCGAAGGCGAAATGGCTCTGTCTGGCCGGCCTCGTGGCGGGGGTGGGCCTGCTCGCCTTCCGGGCGCTTCGTCGGAGCCCGGCTCCGACCTAGACAGAGTCGGTTGATTCGGTCCGCAAGGACCAGGAACCAGGAAGAGAGGAGATGATCATGCCCTTCTACCTCGAGGAAGTAGATCTCGCAACCGAGGTCGAGAACCTCAACTCCGTGCTAATCGTTCCATGTCGCTTCTGCCCTGCCGCCAGTCTGGCCGTGAAGAGCGAAGAGCCCTACCTCGAGCCACTCCGTCGAGGTCTGAAGACGTCCTCGTACGAGCGGTTCGTCGAACAGGTCAAAGAGGGCCTCGAGCGGAAGCGGATCAGGGCGGACGTCTTCAGGAGCCGCTTGCCCCACCAGTTCGTGCTCTGCATGTGGTCCGCCAACAGGCGCAACCAGCTGGCGGAGCGGGCCAAGGACTACGACGCCGTGCTGGTCCTCGGCTGTGAGGGCGCCGTGCAGACTGTTCGCAGCGCTCTGGGCCCCGTCGACCGTCGGGTGATCCAGGGCATGGAATGCCAAGGTCTCATGAGCGTCAAACCGAGACTCTCCTTCCCGGGAAGACTCTCGCTCGGGCTCGATAGCGTGAACCCACGCCTGCGGCTGGAGGCACCGTCCCCCCTGTCGATGGGGTCGCCGTCCACTGCGACCGAGAGCTCGGCAGGAGCCGTGGACCTTGGGCGATGAGAGCTGCTCGGGGCGGTGCCCCGGTCCCGGCCGCGACCTCCGCCTGCAGCTCGCTCTGCCCGGAGGCGTGGTCAAGATTGACGAGACACGATCGACCGAGCATCCCAGGAGGTGCCATGGCAGAGATGGAACGCTTGCAGGATGCGCTGAGCACGCCGCCCGGCCTCGAAGGCCGCAGCCCACCGCCATGGCACCCCCGCCGCCGGGCACGCAGTGGAGCTACTCCGACCTGAGCGCCGACCTGCTCGCCGCGGTCCTCCATCGCGCCACCGGCGTCCAGGCGGATGAGTACGCCGCGCTCCACCTGTTCGCTCCTCGCGGTATCACGCACTGGAGCTGGGACCGGGGGAAAACCGACGGCTTTCCCCGCCTCTACGGCACACTCGAGCTGCGCCCCCGGGACCGGTGCTCTCCGCCCGCGGCGTCGGCAGCCAGCTCGTCTACGTCGCGCCGGCGCTCGATCTCGTCGTGGTCGTCACCGGCGGCAACACTCTCAATGGCCTCGACTTCCGCATCGGCGAGCTGCTCCTGCGCCACCTGGGGCCGGCCGCCTCGAGCGAGAACGGATCAACGGAGGCGGAGGAGAGCTGCGCCAGCCAGGAGGGCGAAGAGCGCCAGTTGCGCCCAGAACCCCAGGGCCGGCACCGGGGTGGCAAGCGGGCGAGCGACGACGTCCAACGGGACGGTCGCCGTGGCCTGCTCCGGCGGCCCGACGCCGGCGCCCCGGTCGTCGATCTCCACAGTGAGGGTGAAGGTGCCGGGTTGATCGGCGGTATAGATCACCTCCCCCGCGGCGAACGCTGCGTTGAGCTCGTCGAGGGACCCGACCAGGGTCAACGCGGTGGGCGGACCGCTCGCGGTGAGGCCGGCGGTCCCGGTAGCCGGTGATCCGTCGGCGCTCTGGGACAGGTCCGGAGCGGTGATCGGGCTGGCAGAGCCCGCGAAGGCCAGCACGCCGCCATCGACGTCCAACGTGACCTGCACGTCGAGCCCGCCGGCTTCGGCGTCGTCGAACGACAGGCCCTGGAGGGGGAACGGCGATCGAACCGTGAACGTCAGCGCCGAGGGGGCGTCGATCGTCGGCGGGTCGTTGACCGCGGTGACCAGCAGACCGACCGTCGCCGTGGCGGTGAGCGGGCCCCCCGAGCCAGTGTGCCCCAGGTCGTCGAGCCCGATGGTCAGCGCTACGGGGTCGGTGTCGTCTGGAGCGGTCGTGAAGGTCAGGCCACCGCCGGCGATCAGGCCGTTGATCGCGGACAGGCTGCCCTCGAGGGTGAGGTCGCCGGCCGAGCCACCGGGCGTGACGCCGACGGCGGGAGCCGCGGCCAGGGAGCCGCGCGGCACCGACAGGTTCGCCCGCACACCCTCCGTTCCGGCGTCGGGGTCGGCGAACACCAGCCCGACCAACGACGACGCCACGTCCTCGGTCACGGCGATGGTCGCGGGCGCGGTCACGGTCGGCGGATCGTTCACCGGACCGAGGACGAGGGTGACGTTCTGGCTGGCGCTCTTGGCCCCGCCGCCGCCGTTGTGGCCCTGATCGTCGATCAGCACCCCGAGGGTGACGTTCGCGATGCTGTCCGCCGCAGGGGTGAAGGTGACACCGCCGCCCGCGAGGAAGCTGTCGATCGCCGCCACCGTGCCGTCGAGGGTCAGCGCCGTCGCCGTACCGCCGACGGTGACGCCGCCGCCCGTGGTCGCGGCCAGCGCTCCACTGCCCACCGTCAGCGTCACCGACACCGCGTCGGGAGCGGCGTCGACGTCGGCGAAGGAGAGGTCGGTCAAGGCCTTGGGAACGTCCTCGGTCACCGCGATGGTCGCTGGAGCGGTGATCGTCGGCGGATCGTTCACCGCCGCCGCGCATCCGGGGGTCGAGGGATCCACGGAGTCCGCACCCACGGTGACGGTCGCCGCGCACGTGCTGCTGAGGCCGGCGCTCTGGGTGACCGTCAGGGTGACGGCGTTCGCACCGGCGTCCGCGCAGGTGAAGGCGCTCTTGTCGAGTGACAGGGCGACCGGCGTCCCGCAGGGGTCTTCGGACGCCAGGGAGGGGGTCCCCCCGGTTCCGTCGATCTGGGAAGCGCTGATGCTCGCGTGACCGGTCGCATCGAGCTGTAGCGACACGTCGTGGCAGCGGGCGACCGGCGCCTGGCCGCTCTTCACCACGATGTCGTACGACGTCGCGGGGCTGGTGCCGCCGCCGTCGCTCTCACCGGAGTACTCGATGGTCGCCGAGCCGACGGCCACGTCGAGACTGTGGAGCTCGCCGTCGGTGAGCCCGATGATCGTGCTCGGTCCCACCGCTGGAAAGCGCTGCCCCCAGTAGGTGAGGGTGACGCCGGTCTGGGCGCAGAGCCCCTGGGGCGACGGGACGGGCAGCCCACTCACCGTTGCCGAGCAACCGTCTCCGTCCGCGATCACGACGACGTCCGGAAGGTCCGTGAGCGTGAAATCGCGAGAGTCCCGCACGGTGATCGGCGCGACGCAGGAGTCGAGATCGTTGATGACCTTGCCATCTTCGAGCAGCGCGTACAGCCTCACGAAGCCGTCGCCAAGCTCGCTGCAGTCGTAGTCGAGGCTAGCTGCGGCGGCGAAGAACTGGGGGATCGAGCCCTTCTTGATCCGGAGCTCGTGCGTCGGCGTGTAGCTCGTGACCACGGGGAAGATGGAGCCGCCATCCACGTCGGTGGCGAGGAGCGTTGCCGTCCCGCCGCTCCCCAGGTCGAGCGTCACGTCGCGACAGATCGCGACGACGCTGGTCGGCGGCCCCAGGGTGTAGGTCACATAGCCTGGGTCGGGGGTGCTGGTCTGGCCGCCGTTGTCCTTGGTCGAGCCGGACAGAGCGGACGGGTTGAGGAAGCTGCCGCCGCCGCCGCCGGCGACCGCCAGCAGCGCCCAGGAAGACGACAGCGTCCCGGACGTCGTGGGGGAGCACCCGGGGGATGCGGAGTTTGCGTAGAGGACCGCCGTCCCGCCGCCGCCGCCCGCACCGACGATGTTGTTGCTGCGGTTCTTGTCACCCTTGTTGCCGACGATGAACCGGATCGTGCCCCCGGGCCGCAGCTCGCCGGCACCCGTGCCGACCGTGAAGCGCGCAAACACCTTGGCGCCCCGCCCACCTTTGTACTTGCACAGCCCGGGCACCACGCGCTTGCCGCCGTCCCCGCCCTTGAGGTAGAGCCGCAGCTCGGCCGGCGTGGCGATACCGCTCGGAATCGTGTACTCCTCGTAGGCTCCGCTGTAGCCGATCGTCGTCTCGGTGCCGACCGCGAGATCGGCGGCCATGGCCACGGAGGCGAGGAGCAGGGCTCCAAGGCAGGCGAGGGCGGTCTGGAAGAGCCTCATGACCGGTTCGCGCAAGAAAGCACGGGAGCCCCTCATCGCACGCGGTCTCGCGCCCTCCTCGCCCCACGACATCCGCCAGAAGATTCTAAATGACTGCCATCATGCGACTTCTGACCGTCACAGGGGTGGATAGAATACCGACTGACCATGAACCCTCCAGGGAACGTCACGCGCCTTCTCGGACGCTGGCGCGACGGCGACGAGCGTGCTTTCCACGAGCTTCTGCCGCTCGTCTACGGCGAGCTCAAGCGGGTCGCCCGCGGCGCGCGACGGGCGGAGCGTCGGGGCCACACCCTGCGCACCACGGGCCTCGTCCACGAGGCCTTCTTGCGCCTGGTCGCCCAGGAGCAGGCACACATCGAGGACCGCAACCACTTCCTGTCGGTGGCGGCGCGGGCGATGCGCCGGATCCTGGTCGATCACGAGCGCCGGCGCCGGGCGGCCAAGCGGGGCGGCGGCGGCGAGGCGACGCCGCTGATCGAGGTCGACGCACCGGTGGCTCCGGGCATCGCGCCCGACGTCCTCGACCTGCACGAGGCTCTCGAAGAGCTGGCGCGCATCGAGGAGCGCCAGGCCCGGCTCGTCGAGCTGCGCTACTTCGGCGGCCTGACCATCCTCGAGGCAACCGAGATCCTGGGGACCTCCCGCGCGACCCTCGAACGCGACTGGACGGCGGCCCGGCTCTGGCTGCGCCGGCGCCTGTCCGCGGCCGGGGCCGCCGGTGAGTAGGTTGCACCGTTTCTTGCGCGAACCGATGGTGGAGAAACCGCATGTCGAACCCCCGGAGCGAACCCTGGATCTCGACCTCGCATTCGAACGTCGATTGAACCGGCTCCTGGTGGAGGCTCTGGACCTGCCCGAAGCCCAGCGCCGTGACCATGTGATCGAGGCCGCCGGGGAGGACGACGATCTCGTCGCCGAAGTGCTGGCCCTGCTGGCGGACCAGGCCGAGCTCGGCTCCTTCCTCGAAGCGCCGGCGGTGGTCGACCTGCGCTACGTCGAGGAGAACCCCCCATCTGAGGACGGCGGAGACGGCACCTTGCCCTCCGTGCCGGCGCGTCTCGGCCCGTACACCGTCGTCGAGCGCCTCGGGGCGGGCGGCATGGGGGAGGTGTTCCGCGCCCGCCAGGAGGAGCCGGTGCGCCGCGAGGTCGCCCTCAAACGCCTGCGCGCATTCCTGGGCGCCGAGGCCCGCGAGCGCTTCCTGGTGGAGCAGCGGACGCTGGCGCGGTTGAGCCATTCGAACGTCGCCCGCTTCTACGACGCCGGCACCGACGACGACGGCCACGCCTATTTCGCCATGGAGCTGGTGGACGGGCTGCCGATCACCGAGTACTGCGATGCTCACGAGCTCTCTGTGGCCGAGCGCCTGCGCGCCTTCCTCCAGGTCTGCGCAGGGGTCGAGCACGCCCACCGGCACCAGATCCTGCACCGCGACCTCAAGCCCTCGAACGTGCTGGTGGTCGAAGAGAGCGGCCGGCCGGTACCCAAGGTCATCGACTTCGGGATCGCCAAGTCCCTCGATCGCTCGGGAGACCCGGCCCGGGCGGGGCTCACCCTGGAGACGGTCCACGGCCTGCTCGGGACACCGGCCTACATGAGCCCGGAGGCGCTCGGCTACGGGGGCGACGCGGACAGCGACGCAGGGGCCGTCGACACCCGTGCCGACATCTACTCGCTGGGCGTGATCCTGTTCGAGCTGCTGACCGGCAGAACGCCGTTCGACCGCGGTGAGCCGGACCTGGTCTCGCTCCTCGGGAGGGTCGAAACCGGTGCCGCGGAAACGCCCTCGCGGTGCCTGCGGCGGCTCGACGAGGAGGAGTCGGGGGCGGTCGCCGCGTGGCGCGGGACGACCCGGCCCGAGCTGCTCCGGACCGTCGGCGGAGACCTGGACTGGATCGTCTCCAAGGCGATGGCACCGGAGCGGGAGCGCCGCTACGGCTCGGTCGGTGAGCTTGCCACCGACCTCGAACGCCACCTGGACGATCAGCCGGTCGAGGCCCGGCCGCCGAGCGCGAGCTACCGCCTGGCGAAGCTCGCCCGCCGGCACCGGGCGGCGGCGGTGGCCGCGGCGGTGGCCCTCCTCGGGCTGCTGCTA
>Ga0210144_1000516_pt1 | contig 19883 bp, 18 predicted proteins | sample Muzzi_PWA_D2_FD_185532 | JGI IMG/M metagenome (GOLD analysis project Ga0210144, IMG submission 185532) | Wetland microbial communities from San Francisco Bay, California, USA, that impact long-term carbon sequestration - Muzzi_PWA_D2 (SPAdes) | ecosystem: Environmental > Aquatic > Marine >...
CCGCCGAGGCGATCTTCGAGGCGATGGCGCTCGGCCGCATCGACTACTACGTGCTGAAGCCGCAGGCCTCCCCGGACGAGCTCTTCCATCGCACCGTCGCCGAGTTCCTCTTCGAGTGGGCGCGGGCGGAGTCCTCGGTGCAAGGCGAGATCGAGCTGGTCGCCGAACCCGGTTCCCGACGCACGCACGAGCTGCACAACATGCTCAGCCGCAACGGGGTTCCCTACGCGTGTCACACGCCAGACTCCGCCGCCGGGCGGGCGCTGCTCGCCGAGGCCGGGCGCGAGGATGCCTCGGTTCCGGTCGCCCGCGTGCGCAACGGGCGGATCCTGGTCGATCCCAGCAACGTCGACCTGGCCTCCGCCTTCGGGGTCAGCACCGAGCTGGGTGAGGATCGCGAGTTCGACGTCGTCGTGGTCGGCGCCGGGCCCGCCGGGCTCGCTGCCGCCGTCTACGCCTCCTCGGAGGGGATGCGCGCGCTGGTGATCGAGCGCGAGGCGATCGGCGGCCAGGCCGGCTCCAGCTCCTTGATCCGCAACTACCTCGGTTTTTCGCGCGGGGTCAGCGGCGCCGAGCTGGCCCAGCGCGCCTACCAGCAGGCGTGGGTCTTCGGCACCTCCTTCCTGCTGATGCGCGAAGCGGCCGAGCTGGTCCCCGGCGAGCGCCGGCACACGCTGAAGGTGGCCGACGGGTCGGAGGTGAGGACGCGGGCGGTCGTCTTGGCGTGCGGCGTCTCGTACCGGAGGCTGGGCATCCCGGCGCTGGCGGAGCTGGAGGGCAGCGGCGTCTTCTACGGCGCCTCCGCGGCCGAGGCAAAGGCGCTGAGCGGGCGGCGGGCCTTCGTGGTCGGTGGGGGCAACTCGTCCGGCCAGGCGGCGATGCACCTCGCCCGCTACGCGCGCCAGGTGACCGTGGTCGTGCGCGGCCCGACCCTGGCCGAAAGCATGTCCAGCTATCTGCGGGACGAGATCGATGCGGCGGATAACATCGACGTCATGCTCGAGACCGAGGTGGTCGACGGTACTGGCGAGGGAAGGCTCGAAACCCTCACACTGCGCGACAACGTCTCCGGCGAGACCCCCACGGTGAAAGCCGACGCGCTGTTCTTGCTGATCGGCGCCCGGCCGGGGACCGAATGGCTGCCGCCGGAGGTCGAGCGCGACCGCCGGGGCTATGTGCTGACCGGCCGCGAGCTGACCGAGAGCGGCGCGGCGCAGCCGGGGCAGGAGCCGCAGATGCACGAGACGAGCCTGCCGGGTGTGTTCGCGGTCGGCGACGTGCGCCACGGCTCGGTGAAGCGGGTCGCCTCCGCCGTCGGCGAGGGCTCGGTCGTGATTCAGCAAGTCCACCGGCACATCGAAGCGGCCGCGGAGGCTGGCGCCGCGAGGGCTGCGTAGGGGGGAGCGACAATGGCTCTGACGATCTACGAGCGGGTCGGCGGCTTCGGGTCGGTGCGGCGCGTCGTCTCCTCCTTCTACGACAAGGCGCTCGAATCGTCGATCATCGCCCACCACTTCGAGGACATCGAGATGCCGAAACTGATCGATCACCAGACCCGCTTCATCTCCTTCCTGATGGGCGGCCCAGCGAGCTACACCGACGAGCACATCGAGCATGTCCACGCCCGTCTCGGGATCACCCTGGCGGAGTTCGACGAGATGATCGAACTGCTCACCGAGACGCTGGAGGACTTCGAGTTCGGATCGGACGACATAGCCAAAATCGGACAGGAGCTGCGCAAGCGTGAGTCCGCCATCGTCACCGGTCGTTGAGGCCGAGTTCCTCCAGGAACTGCTGAAGACCCTCGGGCTGGGGGTCGCCGTCGCCGACCCCGAGAGCTGGGAGATCGTCTTCGAGAACGCCCAGTTCTTCAGCTGGTTCGGCCCCGACGAGGAGGTCGATGCCGGCCTCGATCACCGCCTGCCCGGCCTCGACACCGAGCGCGCCGGCGCCCGGCTGGAGAAAGGCCGCGCCTTCAAGTTCGAAGCCGAGTCCGGGGAGGGCGCGCGCAAGGTGCCGATCGAGATAACGCTGCGCAGCTGCGAGTTCGGCGAGCGCAAGCTGGTCGTCGCCGAGTGCGAGGACATCGCCAAGCGCAAGGAGGCCGAGTACATGCTCGACTCGCACACTCGCATGGTCGAGAAGTACACCCGCGACCTCAAACGGGAGAAAGAGCGGGCGCAGAAACTGCTCCTCAACATCATGCCGCGGGCGGTCTACGAGGAGATGAAAGACTTCGGCTCCGTCACGCCGCAGCGTTACGACGAGGCGACCGTCCTGATGCTCGACTTCGTCGGCTTCACCGACATGGCGGTCTCCCGCGACCCGGGCAGCATCGTCTCCGAGCTGAACGACATCTTCTCCGCCTTCGACCGGATCGTCGAGCTGTTCAACTGCGAGCGGATGAAGACGATCGGCGACGCCTACATGGCGGTTGCCGGGATCCCCGAGGAAAGCAGCGACCACGCCCAGAGCATCGCCCGGGTGGCGCTGCGGATGCGCCGTTACCTGGAGCGCCGCAACACCTCCCACCGCGAACCTTGGCTGGGCCGGATCGGCATCCACTCCGGCCCGGTGGTCGGCTCGATCGTCGGCGTGCAGCGCTATGTCTACGACATCTTCGGCCCCGGGGTGAACCTTGCCTCGCGGATGGAGACGCTGGCCGAGCCGATGGAGATCGCGATCACCGAGCCGACCCACGAGCTGATCCGCGAGGAGTTCATCTGCAGCGAGCGCGGGGTCGAGGAGGTCAAGGGCTTTGGCGAGCAGCGCATCTTCACCCTCGACGGTGAGCTCGAGTCGCGCTGATCCGGCGCCGGCGCTGTTCCTCTGCCTGTTCGCCGTGCAGGCGGGGGTGATCGCCCTCTCGCCGGTGCTCGCCCAGGTCGCCGCCGACCTCGGCGTATCGACCGCGACCGCCGGCCAGCTCCGCTCGATCTCCGGGCTGGTTGCGGGCTTCACAGCGGTGGGGATGGGCCGGCTCTCCGCGAGGCTCGGGCTGCGGGAGCTGCTGCTCGCCGGGCTCTGCGTCCTCGGCGCCGGCTCGCTGCTCAGCGCCGCCGCGCCGAGCTTCGCGGTGCTCGCCGCCGCCCAGGTGGCGGTTGGGGCCGGCCTGGCGATGGTCCTCTCCGGCGGCCTCGCCGCGGCTGCCGAGTGGTCGTTGCCCGAGCAGCGCGCCCGCGTCCTCTCCTGGGCGCTGCTCGGACAGCCGGCGGCCTGGATCGTCGGCATGCCGACGATCGGCCTGCTCGGCGGGCTGAGCTGGCGCTGGGGCTGGCTGGCGGTGCCGTTCCTGGCCAGCGCGGTCGCCCTGGCCGCGGTCGCGATGCGCCCCACGGACGACCGCCGCGAGCCCCCGGTCGGCGCCTGGCGCCTGCTCTCCCACGACCGCCGGGTCGCCGGCTGGGCGCTGGGCGAGCTGTTCGCCTGGTCGGCCTGGGCGGGGACCCTGGTCTTCGCCGGGGCGCTCTTCGTCGAGTCCTACGGCGTCTCGACCGCCACCGCGGGCTTCCTGCTCGGGCTCGCAGCGGTCGCCTACCTGCCCGGCAACCTGCTCGCCCGCCGTCAGGTCGACCGCGCGGCGCACCTGCTGGTCGCGGCGCTGCCGCCGCTCGCCGCGCTGCTCGCCGTCGCCTTCGGTGCCTACCGCCCCTCGGTCGGGGTCAGCGCCGCGATCCTCGCTCTGCTTGCCTTCGTCGCCGCGGCGCGGACGATCGCCGGCAGCGCCCTCGGCCTCGCGGTCTGCTCGCAGCGCCGCGTCTTCGCGATGCGGATCCGCACCGCGGCCACCCAGTTCGGCTACCTGCTCGGCTCGGCGCTCGGCGGCATCGCCCTCGTCGCCGGCGGCTACGCGGCGCTCGGCGCCGCCTTCGGCGTCATGTTCCTGCTCGCCGCGGCGCCGCATGTGGCGGCCCTCTCGTCATGGACAGCCAGACGCTCAGCCTGATCACGATCCCGCTGTTCACCGGCGCGATCGGCTACGTGACCAACTGGACCGGAGTGTGGATGCTCTTCTACCCGGTCCGCTTCGCCGGGTTCAAACTGCCCGGCCTCGCCGCCTTCGCCAACCTGCTGCCCCGCCGCATCCAGCAGATCCCCGGCGTCGGGCAGGGCGGGATCGGCTGGCAGGGGATCGTCCCCTCGCGGGCGGCGAAGATGGGCTCGATCGCGGTCGACAAGGGGATCGCGAAGCTCGGCGGGGCCAGCGACTTCTACGCGCAGCTCGACCCGGAGGCGATCGCCGAGCAGATCCTCGCGACCGCCCGGGGCGACATCCACGACCTGGTCGAGCGGATCATGGAGCGAGAACGCCCGCAGCTCTGGCACGACCTGCCGCCGCGCCTGCGGCTGGCCGTGCACGCCCGGGTCGAAGAGCAGCTGCCGGAGATCGTTCGCTCGATCACCGAGCGGATCGGCACCCACATCGACGAGCTCGTCGACGTGAAGCTGATGGTGATCCGCCGGATCGAGGCGCAGCCGGAGCTGGCCAACCGGATCTTCCTCGAGGTGGGTCGCAAGGAGCTCCGCTTCATCGTCAACTTCGGCTTCTTCTTCGGCTTCCTGCTCGGCGTCCCCACCGCCTTCCTCACCATCCTGGTCCTCACCCAGTGGTGGGTGCTGCCGATCGCAGGCGTGCTGATCGGCTACACGACCAACCTGCTCGGGATCCGGATGATCTTCGAGCCGGTCCGTCCGCGGCGGGTGGGCTCGCTCAGCGTCCAAGGCCTCTTCCTGAAGCGCCAGCCCGAGGTCGCCGGGGTCTACGCGGACATCATCGCCGACGACATCGTGACGATGGGCAACATGGCCGAGGACTTGATGCACGGGCCCAACTCGGACCGCACCCGGCAGATGATCGAGGTCGTCCTGCGCCCCGTGATCGACCGGGCGGTGGGCCGCACCCGGCCGGCGGTGCGCGCGGCGGTCGGCCGGCGCGAGTACGACGCGATCCGCTCCTCGGTCGCGGTGGAGGCCGCCGACCACACGGTGGCGCCGCTCGCCGAAGCGGGGTTCAACAAGGCCCAGAGCGCCGGCATCCGCGAGTTCGTCGCGGCGCGGATGCGCAAGATGGACCCGGCCGACTTCTCCGAGATGCTGCGCACCGCGATGCGCGAGGACGAGTGGCTGCTCTACCTGCACGGCGCCGTGCTCGGGTTCGGCGCCGGCCTGCTACACCTGGCGATCTTCGGATGAGCGACAGGCCGGGAAGAGAGCTGCTGCAGGCGGCGCCGGGGTTGGGGCGGATCGTTGCCGCCACGGGGTGGCGCGGGGTCAGGTCGGTCGCCGCGGCCTACGGCAGGGCCGCTTCGCGCTTCGCCCGCGAGGTGCTCGACGGCGAGCCGCCGCCGGAATCGGCGCCGTCCCGGCGTGAGGCGCCGGACTTCTCGACCGAGGCGCTGCGGCGGCGCGGCGATGAGCTGCTGCGCGAGTCGGCGGACGTCACGCTCGACCAGGACTCGCACCCCGCGTACATGCGGATCCTCGACGCCCTCGCTCCCGACGAGGCCCGCATCCTCCGCTTCCTCGCGCAGAACGGTGCGCAGCCCTCCGTCGACATCCGCTCCGGGCTGCCGCTCGCCTCGGAGCTGATCGCCCAGGGCCGCACGATGATCGCCGAGGAGGCGGGCTGCCGGCACGCCGACCGCGTCTACGCCTACCTCAACAACCTTCACCGGTTGGGGCTTGTCTGGTTCCTGCGCGAGGTGCTCCGCGACACGTCCCGCTACCAGGTGCTGGAGGCGCAGCCTGAAGTCGTCGAGGCGCTGAAGCGGGGCGGCCGCACGGCGCGCACCGTTCGCCGCAGCATCGTGCTGACGCCGTTCGGCGAAGACTTCTGCGCCACCTGCCTGCCGCCCGACGGTCCGGCACCGGGTGGCGGCGAGCCGGGCGCTCAGCCCCCGAGCATGGTGTAGCCGCGACCGGCGTGGTCGAAGCCGAGCAGGTTGCCCTGCCGGTTCTTCGGGCCGCTGTGGTGGTAGGCGCGGACCTCGGCGATCTTGCCGTCGCGGAACAGGAACCACTCGGTTCCGCGGTCGAGGCGCGGCTCGCCGCTCTCGGCGTGGCGCCAGGTCATCGTCCACTCGATCGCTGCCTGGTCGCCTTCTTCGATCGCGTTCTCGATCTGCCACTGCGCTTCGATGTTGGCGACCGCCCACTCGGTCGTCTGACCGATCGCGGCCGCTCCGCGATGCGGGCCGAGGCGCGTGTAGTAGTGGGTTGCGTCCTCAGTGAAGTGGGACGCGACCTCCTCGGCGCCGCCGCGGTTCAGCGCCGCGTAGTAGGAGCGGATGTGATCTATCTTGGGCGTCGTGGCCATCAGCCGGCGGGGTGCTCACAGCCCGTAGCTGCGGCCGATCACCTCGAGCATGATCTCGTCGGTACCGGCACCGATCCGGTTGAGGCGGACGTCACGGTAGGCGCGCTCGATCTCGTACTCCTTCATGTAGCCGTAGCCGCCGTGGATCTGGATGCACTCGTCGGCTACCTCGCAGGCAATGCGCGAGGTGTAGAGCTTCGCCTCGGAGATCTCGCGCACCGGGTACTCGCCGTTGGCGTAGCGCCAGGCGGTCGCGTAGGTGAACTGGCGGGCGGCCTCGATCTTGGTCGCCATCTCGGCGAACTTGTGGCGGATCACCTGGAAGTTGCCGATCGGGCGGCCGAAGGCCTTGCGGTCCTTGGCGTACTCGAGGGTGCGGTCGAACATCCGCTGCGCCCCGGCGACCGCGCCGGCAGCGGCGACCATCCGCTCGCTCTGCAGCTCCCAGGCGATGTGGTAGAAGCCCTTGCCCTCCTCGCCGAGCAGGTTCTCGGCCGGGACGCGGACATCCTCGAAGCTCAGTTCGGCGGTGTCGGAGGAGTGCATCCCCATCTTCTCCAGCTTGCGCGAGACGCTGAACCCGGGCACGGTCTCGCCGCTCTCGTCGCGCAGGTCGACGACCAGCAGGCTGATCCCCTCGTGCGCCTTCTCGGGGTCGGTCTTGACGACCAGCACGATGAAGTCGGCCCTGGCGCCGTTGGTGATGAAGGTCTTCGAGCCGTTGACGACGAATTCGTCGCCGTCGCGGATCGCCGTCGTGCGGATCCCAGCCACGTCGGAGCCGGCCTCGGGCTCGGTGATCCCCAGGCAGCCGATCCGCTCGCCCCGGATCGCCGGCGGCATGTAGCGCTGCTGCAGCTCCTCCGTGCCGAGCATCTCGATCGGCGGCAGCACCATGTCGGTGTGGACGACGAAGCCCATGTTGAGCCCGCCCGACCCCGAGTAGCTCATGCACTCGGCGCGGACCAGCGAGTAGTAGTAGTCGCCTCCCTGGCCGCCGTACTCCTCGGAGAAGCAGAGGCCGAGGAAGCCGAGCTCCCCGGCCCGGGTCATCACCTCGCGCGGCCAGGTCGTCTCCTCCCACTCGTTGCGGTGGGGGAAGAGCTCCTTTTCGACCCAGGACTGCATCGACTCGCGCAGGTCTTCGTGCTCCTGGGTGAAGAGCATGTGCTTGCGCTCGGCCGCGTGGTCGGGCTTGATGACTTTGGAGCCGTTGCCGGTGGTTGCCGTCGCCATGTCTCTCCTCGTGTCGCTGGTCGGCCGCGTGGACAGTAGCACTTCTCACTTTCTGCGCGGGTCGGCTATGGTGCTCGGCCGGGATGGACTACGAGGTCGTCAAGTACGAGGTCGCCGACGGGGTCGCGACGGTGACCCTGAACAACCCGGAGAAGCGCAACATGCTCTCCGGGCAGATGCTGGCCGAGCTGGTCGAGGCGATGAAGCGGGCACGCGAGGATGAGGAGGCCCGCGCCGTCGTCCTCACCGGCGCCGGCGAGAAGGCGTTCTGCGCAGGAGCCGACCTCGGCGGCTTCGCGGCCGAGGTCCCGCTCGTCGCCAAACACTTCGCCACCGACCTCTTCCTCGAGTTCTTCCGGCTGATGCCGCGCCTCGGCAAGCCTTCGCTGTGCGCCGCCAACGGCCACGTGCTGGCGGGCGGGATGGGCCTCGCCCTCTCCTGCGACCTGCTGATCGCCAAGCAGGGAGCCACCTTCGGCACGCCGGAGATCAACGTCGGCGCCTTCCCCTACATGATCATGGCGATCATCTACCGCAACGTGCCGCGCAAGAGGGTCAACGAGATGATGCTGCTGGGCGAGCGGCTGAGCGCCGAGCAGGCGGTCGAGTACGGGCTGGCCAACAAGGTCGTGCCGGCGGAGGAGTTCGACTCCGCGGTCGCCGATTGGGCCGGCAAGCTGGCCTCGAAGAGCCCGGTGCTGATGCGGCTCGGACACGACGCGATGTACCGCCAGCAGGACATGGCGGTCGACGACGCGCTCGACTACCTGCGCTCGCAGCTCTCGCTCACCTTCAGCACCGAGGACATCGTCGAGGGCGTCAGCGCCTTCTTCGAGAAGCGCGAGCCCGAATGGAAAGGAAGATGAGTGGCTGAGCAAGGCGATGGGAACCTCCTCCCCGGCACCGCGCCGCTGGACGAGCTGACCGAGCAGCTGCACGAGCGCCGCGCCAAGGCGAAGCTGGGCGGCGGCGAGGAGAAGATCGCCAAGCAGCACGAGCGCGGCAAGCTGACCGCCCGCGAGCGGATCGAGCTGCTGGTCGACGAGGGCAGCTTCGTCGAGATGGGGATCCACGGCCGGCCGCACTTCGCCCAGCGGGCGATGGAGGGCAAGGAGGCGGCGGCCGACGGCGTGATCACCGGCTGGGGCGACGTCGACGGCCGGCCCTGCTGCATCGCCGCCTACGACTTCACCGTGATGGCCGGCTCGATGGGGATGACCGGCGAGCTGAAGGTGACCCGCCTGCGCGAGATGGCGCTGCAGAAGCGGATGCCGTTCGTCTGGCTGCTCGATTCGGCGGGCGCCCGCATCCAGGAGGCGGCCGGCTCGCTGTTCGCCGGCTCCGGGCACCTGTTCCGCGAGGAGGTCGAAATGTCGGGCGTGATCCCGATGGTCGCGGCGATGATGGGGCCGTGCGCGGCGGGCACCGCCTACATCCCGGCGCTCTCGGATTTCGTGCCGATGGTCTCCGGCCAGGGCGCGATGGCGCTTGCCGGCCCGCACCTGACCAAGGCGGTGACCGGCGAGGACATCTCGATGGAGGACCTCGGCGGCGCCAAGGTCCACTGCCGCAAGTCGGGGGTGGGGGACCTCGAGGTGAAGGACGACCCGGAGTGCATCGACGCGGTCAAGCGCTACCTCGCCTACTTCCCGCCCAACTGCGAGCAGCGCCCGCCCCTGGCGGACACGGCCGACCCCGACGACCGCACCTCCGAGAAGCTGCTGGAGATCGTTCCCGAGTCCTCGCGCCAGCCCTACGACATGTACGACGTGATCGGCGAGATCGTCGACGACGGCGAGTGGTTCGACATCAAGCCGAAGTTCGCCAAGACGCTGATCACCTGCTTCGCCCGCTTCGGCGGCCAGCCGGTGGGGATCGTCGCCAACCAGCCCAAGCAGCTCGCCGGCATCCTCGACAACGACTCGTCCGACAAGGCGGCGCGCTTCATCAATCTCTGCGACGCCTTCAACATCCCGCTCGTCTTTCTCCAGGACGTGCCCGGCTTCATGGTCGGCTCGAAGGTCGAGCACGCCGGGATCATCCGCCACGGGGCGAAGATGCTCTACGCGGTCAGCCGCGCCACGGTGCCGAAGGTGACGGTGATCGTCCGCAAGGCCTACGGCGCCGGCTACTACGTGATGTGCGGCAAGGCCTATGAGCCGGACCTGATCGTCGCCTGGCCCGGGGCGGAGATCTCGGTGATGGGCCCGGAGGGCGCCGTCAACATCATCGGCCGCTCGGCGATCGAGGCCTCCGAGGACCCGGAGGCGACCCGGGAGGCGATGCTGGACGCGGTCCGCGAGCAGATCGACCCCTACATCGCGGCCGGCAACGCCGTGATCGACGACATCATCGACCCGCGCGAGACGCGGCCGACGATCGTCGGGGCGCTGCGCATGGCGCGGACCAAACACGTCGAGAAGCCCGTGAAACGGCACGGGGTGATGCCCGTATGAGCGGGAGGGGGTTGTGATGAGCTCTTTCGACGATCCGGTGATCATCAGCTGCTCGATCAGCGGCGTGATCGCCAACCGCGACCAGTGCCCGGCGATCCCCTACACGCCGCAGGAGTACGGGGCGGAGGCGCGGCGGGCGGTCGAGGAGGGCGCCTCGCAGATCCACATCCACGCCCGCAAGCCGGACGGCACGCCGTCGTACGAGGTCGAGGACTTCGAGGCGATCACCGAGGCGATCCGCGCCGAGGCCGGCGACGTCATCGTCAACTACTCGACCGGGGCGATCGGCATTCCGATCGAGAAGCGGATCCAGTACCTGCGGGCGCTGCGGCCCGACGTCGCGGCGCTCAACATGAGCTCGATGAACTACGCCAAGTACTCGAAGCGGCGCCGGGACTTCGTCTTCAAAGCGGTGTTCGAGAACAGCTTCGACACGATCATCGAGTTCCTCACCGCGATGAAGGAGCTGGGGATCAAGCCCGAGCACGAGTGCTTCGACGCCGGCCACGTCGCCAACCTCGACCCGCTGATCGACATGGGGCTGCTCGAGCCGCCGTTGCAGATCTCGCTGGTGATGGGGGTGAACGGTGGCATCCGCCCGACCGCTCGCAACGTCGCCCTGATGTCGGAGCAGATCCCCGGTGGGGCGGAGGGCGAGAACCAGTGGCAGGTGATCGGCATCTCGCGCGACCAGTGGAAGCTGCTCGGCGCCGCGCTGGTGCTGGGCGGCAACGTGCGGGCCGGGGTCGAGGACAACCTCTATCTGCCGAACGGGGAGATGGCGAAGTCCAACGGCGAGCTGATCGCCAAGGCGCGCCAGATGGCCGAGGACGTCGGCCGCCGCGCGGCGACGGTGGGCGAGGCCCGCGAGCTGCTCGGCGTTCCGGTTCGTGACGATGACCGATCTCCCGCTTAGCGACGTCAGGGTCCTCGACCTGACCCGGTTGCTTCCCGGCGGCTTCTGCTCGCTGCTGCTCGCCGACCTCGGCGCCGAGGTGCTGAAGGTCGAGGACACCGGAATGGGCGACTACATCCGCTGGGCTCCGCCCTACTACGGCTCCGACGAGGAGCAGGCATTGGGGACGCGCTCCGCTCTCTACCTCGCGCTCAATCGGGGCAAGCGCTCGATCCGCCTCGACCTCAAAACGGAGCGAGGGCGGGAGGCGCTGCTGCGCCTGGTCGAACGCTACGACGTCGTTCTCGACGGCTTCCGGCCCGGTGTCCTCGACCGCCTCGGGGTCGGCTATGAGCGGATGCGCGCGGCCAACCCCGGGATCGTCTTCTGCGCGATCACCGGCTACGGCCAGGACGGCCCCTACACGCAGCGCGCCGGCCACGACATGAACTACCTGGGGCTGGTTGGGCTGCTCGGCCTGACCGGCGCCAGGGGCGGGCCGCCGGTGCAGCCGGGCGGGCAGATCGCCGACATCGGCGGCGGTGCGCTGACGGCCGCCTTCGGGGTGATGGCGGCGTTGCACGAGCGGCGGCGCTCCGGAGAAGGCCAGATCGTCGATGTCTCGATGGCCGACGGGGCGCTGTCCTGGCTGGCGCTGGTCGCCGGCCGTTACTTCTGCGACGGCGAGGTGCCGCGCCGCGGCGAGCAGCAGCTGGCCGGCGGTCTGATCTGCTACCTGCCGTACGAGGCCGCCGACGGCTGGGTGACCTGCGGGGCGCTGGAGCCGAAGTTCTGGGCTGCCTTCTGCAACGGGGTGGAGCGGCCCGACCTGGTCGAGGCCCAGTTCGAGGCGCCCGGCTCCGACGCCTGGCGCGAGGTCGCCGGCGTGTTCCGCTCGCGCACGCGCGGCGAATGGAAGGCGTTCAACGACGAGCACGACTGCTGCATAGAGCCGGTCCTCGATCTCGACGAGGCGCTCGACTCGGAGCTGGTGCGGGCGCGGGAGATGGTCACCGCGCTGGAGCAGCCGCGGCTCGGCACGGTCCGCCAGCTGGGCCCGCCGGTGAAGATGAGCCGCACCCCGGGCGACCCCGGCCGGCCCGCGCCGGCCTTTGGCGAGCACACCGACGAGGTGCTGCGCGAGGCCGGCTACGACGACGAGCAGATCGCGGCGATGAAGGAGTCCGGCGCGGCGGCCGGCCCGAGCGCCGACTCGGCGACCACGTTCCGCGCATGACCGCCGACGGGACGAAAACGGACGCCTATCGCCGGAAATCGGCCGATCGGCAGATGAGGATCGGCCAGCTGGCCGAGGCCTCCGGCGTGCCCGTGCCGACGATCAAGCACTACCTGCGCGAGGGGCTGCTGCCGGAGGGCGTGAAGACCAGCCGCAACATGGCCTACTACCCGCCGGAGCTGGTCGACCGGATCAAGCTGATCAAGCAGCTGCAGGAGGAGCGCTTCATGCCGTTGCGGGCGATCAGGTCGGTGCTCGACGAGGGCCCCGAGCGGGCCCGTGCCCTGGTCGAGCTGGAGGACCGCATCCTCGAGCGGGCGCTGGCGGAGGAGCGCACCCGCACCAGCGTCGCCGCGGTGCGCGAGCGCTACGGCATCCCCCGGGAGGTGCTCGACCGGCTCGAGGAGATCGAGGTGCTGAGCCCCAACAGCCGCGGCTACTCGCCCTCCGACGTGAGGATCATCGAGGCGATCAGCCGCTTCCGCGCCGGCGGCTACGACGAGCAGATCGGCTTCACCGTCTACGACACCCTGCGCTACAAGCAGGCGCTCGAAGAGCTGGTCGGCCAGGAGGTCGAGATGGTTATGGATCGTCTCGCCGGCGAGGTTCCCCTCGAGCGCGTGGTCGAGATGCTCGAATCCGGCGTCCAGCCCCTGCAGGACCTGATCGCCGCCCTGCACACCAAGCTGCTGGTAGCCGAGCTGGAGCGCCACCGCGTCGGCCGCGGCTGACGCTCAGGCGCTTCCGCCCAGCTCCGCCAGGCCCTGCTCGCGGGTGACCACGGGCGCGTAGCCGAGCTTGGCACGGGCCTTGGAGATGTCGATCGTGCACTCCTGGGTGAGCAGCCAGGAGCGGAAGGCGGTCATCGGCGGAGCGCCGCGCAGGGGCAGCAGCCTCCAGGCGGTCTCCGCGATCAGGGCAAGCGGCGCCGCGGTCCAGGCGGGGATGCTGCGGTCGGGCGGCTCGACGTCCTGCGTCCGCAGCAGCGCCGTGACGAAATCGCGGAAGACGACCGGCTCGCCGTCGGTGACGAAGTAGGCCTCGCCCGGTGCGCCCTTCTCGGCCCCCAGCAGCAAGCCCTCGACCACGTTGTCGACGTGGGTGGTGGCGGTGAGGTTGCGGCCGCCGCCGACCCAGGCCCATTTGCCCGCCTCGATCGTCGCGATCATCTCCGGCAGCAGCGTCGTATCGCCCTTGCCCCAGACGAAGCGCGGCCGCACGACGATCGTCGCAAAGCCCTTTCGGTTGGCGTCGCGAACGGCCTGCTCGGCTTTGGCCTTCGTCGCCGGGTAGGGTGCCCGCGAGTCCGGTCGCAGCGGTGCGGTCTCGTCGACGTCGACCAGCGGCTCGCCCGCCATCAGCGCCGCCTCGGTCCCGCAGTGGACGAAGCGACGCACCCCGGCCTCGGCGCAGGCCGCGAGCATGTTGCGCGTTCCCTCCACGTTGCCGCGCTCGAAGTCCACCCAAGGCCCCCACTCGCCGAGCTGCGCTGCGAGATGGAAGGCGACGTCGGTGTCCCGAGCCGCAGCGGCGAGCGACTCGCGGTCGCCGATCTCGCCTCGAACCGGCTCGGCGCCCAGCTCGGCTACGCGCCGGGCCGCCCCCTCGGAGCGCGCCAGCGCCCGCACCGCCCGTCCTTCGGAGACCAGCCGCTCGACCAGCCGGCCGCCGATGAACCCCGATCCCCCGGTGACGAAGGCCGTCTCGGTCATCGGCGCCGATGTTAGCCTGGGCCGTCGTGAATTCGGTCTTGGTAACCGGGGCGTCGACGGGGATCGGGCGGGCCACGGCGCTGCGCCTCGACGGGAAGGGCTGGCGGGTGTTCGCCGGCGTTCGCCGCGACGAGGACGCCGAGTCGCTGCGCGAGGCCGGATCGGAGCGGCTGACCCCGCTGATGCTCGATGTCACCGACGCGGCGCAGATCGCCGCCGCCGGGCAGCGGGTTGACGAGGAGGTGGGGGAGGCGGGGCTCGACGGGCTTGTCAACAACGCCGGGATCGCCGTCTTCGGCCCGCTGGAGACGATCCCGATCGAAGACTTCCGTCGCCAGGTCGACCTCAACCTGACGGCGCAGCTGGTGGTTACGCAGGCGATGCTGGCGGCGATCCGCCGCGCCCGTGGCCGGGTCGTCTTCCTCAGCTCGATCGGCGGCCGGATGGCGCTGCCGTTCGGCGGTCCCTACCACGCCGCGAAGTTCGGGCTCGAGGCCGTCGCCGACTGCCTGCGCCAGGAGCTGCGTCCCTGGGGGATCGACGTCGTGGCGATCGAGCCGGGGTCGATCGCCACACCGATCTGGGAGCGCGGCCTGCGAATCGCCGACGAGCTGGCGGAGCGCGCCCCCGCCGAGCAGGAGGCGCTGTACGGCGAGGCCATCGAGCGCCTCCGCGAGGCGGCGAAGCGAACCGCGCAGCGCGGCATCGCCCCGGAGAGGGTCGCGGAGGCGATCGAGCGGGCGCTGACCGCGAGGCGGCCGCGCACCCGTTACCTGGTCGGCGCCGACGCCCGCGCCCAGGCGCTGATCAGCCGCCTGCTCCCCGATCGACTCGTCGATCGCATCGCGGCCCGGGCGATGGGTCTCTGACGCGGTCCCCCGTGCTCAGCCCCAGCCGGCCGCGCTGCCGGCGAGCGAGGCCTGCTCCTCCTGGATCTCGCGCAGGGTGAGCAGGGCGCCGGTGCGCTCGGCGACCTCGGCCGCCTCGTCGAGCGCCTCGCGGGCGCCCTCCTCCTTGCCGCTCGCCGCCCGCGCTGCGGCGAGCGCCTTCAGCGCTTTGGGCAGCGGCCACAGCATGCCGTTCTCGCGCGCCTCCGCCGCGGACCACTCGGCGACGTCGAGCGCCTCCTCCGTCCTGCCAAGCCCGAGCAGCGCCTCGGCGCGCAGCGCGGCTCGCCAGGATGCGACCTCGCCGCCGCTTCCCATCGCGCCGCGGTAGAGGTGCTCGGCCTCCTCGAGCGCATCGAGCGCCGCCGCGTGCTCGCCGGCGGACCGCAGGGTCACCGCCACGTGGGTGAGCGAGAGGCTGCGCGAGAAGACGTCGCCGAGACGCTCGGTCAGCTCGTGGTTGCGGCGCGCCATCGCCACCGCTGCCTCGACCTCTCCTCTGTTCCCCTGGAGCATCGCCAGGTTGCCGCGGGTCCAGCTAGCGGTCTCCGGGTCGCCCTGCTCGGTGGCGATCCGCAGGGCGTTTTCCAGGAGCCGCTCCGTCTCGTCGAGCTTGCCGCGCTCGCGGGTCACCACGCCCTTCTCCATCAGCGCCCAGGCGACCGGGCAGCCGAGGATGATCCCGGCCCCGGCGGCGTGGTCCACGCCGGCCATCTCGAGCACCTCGTCGCAGAGTCGTTCGACCCCGTCGAAGTCGGCCACGCAGAGGTGGGCATAGGCGATCGCCGCGCGGATCGCGACCTGCAGGTGGTGATCGCCCGATTCGGTGGCGAGGCGGTTCACCTCGTCGGTCGTGGCGATCCACTCCTCGCCCTTGCGCACCCGGCCGGGACGCCCCCCGGCCAGGGTGCGCAGCAGGGTCAGCGAGCGCAGGTCGCCGCTGCGCGTCGCAATCTCCTCTGCCTCGGCGATCAGCCGCGCTTCCTCCTCGGGCTCGATGCCGAGACGCCAGGCGTAGTCGAGCTGACGCAGCCGCGCGGTCACCGCCAGCGCATCCTTCTCCTCGCCCTCCTCCAGCTCGGCGGCCAGGTCCATCGTCTTGCGCCAGAGGCGCATCGCGTCGCGCGGCTGGCTGTGGCCGGCCCAGTAGGCGGCGCGGGCCGACCAACGCGCCGCCTCGAGGGTCTCGCCGCCTGCCTCCATGTGGTCGGCGATCAGCGCCGCCAGCTCGTCGTGCCGGTCCGGGTTGAGCTCGATCGTCGCCCGCGCCGCGGCAGCGTGGATCGCCCGTCGCTGCTCGGAGAGCTGCGTCCCGTACGCGACCTCGCGGGTGAGCGGGTGGCGGAAGGCGAGCAGCCGCTCCGGGTACAGCTCCGCCTCGTAGAGGAAGCCGCCCTCGATCAGCTCGTGCAGCGCCGCCTCGCACTCCTCGCTCTCGCCCAGCCCGGAGATCAGCGCCAGCGCCGGCTCGGGGATCTCCTTTCCGGCCACCGAGGCGGCTTGGAGGAGGCGCTTCGCGTCGGGGTCGAGCCGGTCGACCCGCGCCGCCAGCACGGCCTGGACGCTGGCCGGCACGCCGGCCTCCTCGATTGGGCGCACCAGCCGGCGGGCGCCCCGCTCGCCCTCCAGGTGGCCCGCCTCGACCAGCTCGCGGACGATCTCCTCGATGAAGAACGGGTTGCCGGCGGTGCGCTCGTGGAGGTGCTCGGCAAGGCCGTCGAGCGAGGGATCTTCGCCGGCCAGGTCGCGAATCAGCTCGCGGCTGTCGGCCAACCCCAGCGGCGCCAGCTCGATCTCGTGGTAGTCGGGCGGGCCGGACCAGCTGGGCTCGTACTCGGGCCGGAAGTTGACGATCACCAGGGTCTGCGTCCCCTCGACTGCGTCGAGCAGCTCGCCGAGCAGCGTCTCGCTGCCCTCGTCGACCCAGTGCAGGTCCTCGACCACGATCGCCGTCGGCTCGCGGCGGTTGGGGGCGTGCACCAGCTTGCAGACGACGCCGCGCAGCGCCCGCTGGCGCGCATCGGCGCTGAGCTGCGGCAGCGGCCGTCTGGGGTCGGGCACGCCGAGGAAGTCGAAGAGCAGCGGCAGGTCGTCGATTAGCTCGGGGTCGAGCAGCAGCGCGCGCCCGGCGATCTTCTCGCGCACGATCCGCTCCGGGTCGGCGTCGGCGATCCCGAAGTAGGCGCGGAGCATCTGCAGGACCGGCATGAAGGGGATGCCGCGCCCATGCGACTGCGCCTGCGCTTCGAAGACCTCGATCCCCTCGTCGCGGCAGCGCTCGGCGAACTCGTGGCAGAGGCGGCTCTTGCCGATGCCCGGCTCGGCGACGATCCCGACCGCGGCCCCCTCGCCCGCCTTGGCGCGGTCCAACGCCTTCGCCAGCACGCCCAACTCCTCGGCCCGCCCGACGAAGCGCGAGAAGCCGCGCTCGCGCGAGAGGTCGAGCCGCGAGCGGGCGCTGCCCACTCCGGCCAGCTCGAAGACCCGGACCGGTCGACTCGCCCCCTTGATCTCGAACTCGCCCAGATCGTCCAGCTCGAGGAAGCCCCGCGCCGCCTCCGCAGCCGCCTCGGTCAGGTAGGCCTTGCCGGGTTCGGCCAGCGCCTCCATCCGCTGCGCGAGGCCGACCGTGTGACCGATCGCCGTGTAGCCGCCGTCGCCGGCCTCGCCGATCGCTCCTGCGATCACCTCGCCGGAGTTGATCCCGATCCGCGCCGAGAAGTTGAGCCCGTGCTTGCGGCGCAGCTCGGCTGCGTACTCCGCGATCTCGTCGAGCATCCGCAGCGCCGCGTAGCAGGCGCGTCGCGCGTGGTCCTCGTGGGCGATCGGGGCGCCGAAAACCGCCATGATCCCGTCGCCGGTGAATTTGTCGACCGTGCCCTCGAAGCGGCGCACCTCGTCGGCGAGGATCGAGAAGAAGCGCTGCATGATCGAGCGCCACTGCTCGGGATCCTGCCGCTCGGCGAGGTCCATCGACCCCTTGACGTCGGCGAACAGCACCGTGACCTGCTTTCGCTCGCCGTCCGCCTCGATGCGCGTGTTCGCCACTGCTCCTGGAAGCTTACGCACCTATACTGGCCGACAAGACCGATTGACTGGTCAGTCAGCCGGGCTCGGGGCCCGGCGTTGTGAGGAGCGCATGCGCGTAGCCGTCGTACAACTCAACTCCGACGCCGACAAGGGACGGAACCTCGCTGCCGCCGAGCGGCTGGTGCGCGCAGCGGGGGTGGACGGCGCCGAGCTGATCGCCCTGCCCGAGAAGTGGAGTCTGCTCGCCTCCGGCGAGGAGATGGCAGCCGGCGCCGAGCCGCTCGAGGGACCGAGCCTCGCCGCCGCTCGCGGCTGGGCGCGCGATCTGGGCATCCACCTGCTCGCAGGCAGCATTGCCGAGCGGTGCGAGGACGGGGGGAAGTCCTTCAACACCTCGGTGCTGATCGGTCCCGGCGGCGAGGACCTCGCCGTCTACCGCAAGATCCACATGTTCGACGTCGACGCGGGCGGCGTCTCCTACCGCGAGTCCGACCACGAGCGGGCGGGCGACGAGATAGTCGACGCCGCGATCGGCGACCTGCGGATCGGGATGACCGTCTGCTACGACCTGCGCTTCCCGGAGCTGTACCGGATCCTCGCCGTGCGCGGCGCCCGCTTGATCGCGGTCCCCTCCGCCTTCACCCTGGCGACCGGCCGCGACCACTGGGAGACGCTGCTGCGGGCGCGGGCGATCGAGAACCAGGCCTTCGTTCTCGCCCCCAACCAGGTAGGCGAGGCGCCGCCCCACTACAGCTCCTACGGGCGCTCGGCGATCGTCGACCCCTGGGGGGTGGTGCTGGCAACCGCCGCCGACGGCGAGCGCTTCGTCGCCGCCAACCTCGACCTGGCAGCGCAGGAGCGGATTCGCGAGACGCTGCCCTCGCTCGCCAACCGCCGCCCCACGGCATACGTTTGGCCGCACACCATGGAGGCTTACGCCTGATGGCCAGTTCCAAAGAGGCGCCGGCGATCGACCGGCGCCGCCAGATCCTCGATGCGGCGATCCGCGTCTTCGCCCGCCAGGGCTTCCACTCGACCCGGGTCGCCGACATCGCCGACGAGGCGGGGGTCGCCTACGGGCTCGTCTACCACTACTTCAAATCCAAGGACGAGGTGCTGAACGAGCTGTTCAGCGAGCGCTGGTCGCTGCTGCTGACGGCGATCGAGGAGGCCGACAGCAGCGAGGCGACTCCGCGCGCCAAGCTCGAGGCGGTGGCCGGCTTCATCGTCGACTCCTATCGCCACAACCCGGAGCTGATGAAGGTGATCATCGTCGAGGTGACGCGTGCCGCCAACTCCTTCGGCCGCACCCACCTGCCGGAGATCCGCCGCGCCTACGACTCGATCGCCAAGATCGTCGCGGACGGGCAGGAGTCGGCCGCCTTCCGCCGCGACATCGACCCGAACTTCGCCTCGATGTCCTTCTACGGCGCGATCGAGCAGCTCCTCTCCGGCTGGATCTTCGACCTGATTCCGGCTTCCGCCGCCGACTTCGAGCAGGCAAAGACTCTTGTCACGGCGACGATCTGCGACGGCCTCGAGCCGCGATAGGTATGGTCGGGCCGCGATGGACAACGACCTAGTCAAACGCCTCCTCTGGAGCGGCCTGCTCGCTGCGAGCAGCGCGCTCGCCAGCATCGCGGCCACGAAGCTCGCGTCGATCGTCTGGCGGCGAGTCTTCGAAGAGGAGCCCCCGGAGTAGCCGGCGCGATGGCCGAGCCGACCGCCACGCCGCCCACCGACCCGGACGACAAGTCGGTCGCCGAGCTGGTCTTCGACGTCTCCGAGCGAACCTCGTCGCTGGTCCGCGACGAGGTTCAGCTGGCCAAGGCCGAGATCTCCGAGAAGGTCGGCAGCATCCTGCGCGGCTCGGCGGTCGGGATCGCCGCCGGGGCCTTCGCCTTCCTGGCGCTGATCCTGGTCATGGAGGGCATTGCCTGGCTGCTCAATGAAGAGGTCTTCGACGGCAAGACCTGGCCTGGGTTCTTCATCGAGGCGGGGATCTTCCTGCTGATCGCCGCCCTGGCCGGGCTGGCCGCCTTCCGCGCCGTGCGGTCGGGCTCCCCGCCGGTGCCCGAGCAGGCGATCGAGGAGGCGAAGCGGACCAGGGCCAC
>Ga0210144_1000519_pt1 | contig 19869 bp, 16 predicted proteins | sample Muzzi_PWA_D2_FD_185532 | JGI IMG/M metagenome (GOLD analysis project Ga0210144, IMG submission 185532) | Wetland microbial communities from San Francisco Bay, California, USA, that impact long-term carbon sequestration - Muzzi_PWA_D2 (SPAdes) | ecosystem: Environmental > Aquatic > Marine >...
TCAGATCGACCGACAGGGCTTTCGACATGTCCGCCGGCCTCCCTCCCGGCAGACAGCTTGAATCAGCTTCCTCCTGATTTGGGAATCCCGATTCACTCAGATCGGGTCACGCTCTAGCCCGCCGCCCTCATCCAACTGAATAAGGTCCGGATCATCGCCTTCCGGACCACCCGGCGCAGGATCCGGGCTGCTCTCCTCGTCGAAATCCGGCTGCCGTGACGGCAATAGCAGACCAGATGGTGCAACTGACGGTCGGACAGGCCGAAAACCCTCTTCGCCTCGCCATAGGTGTCGTCGCGCAGACCGTCGCGACGCAGGACCGGATCAGCAAACGCGATCGACAGCGGAGAGTTGTTCTGCCGCATGGCGTCCCGAGCCTCGGGATCCTGGTATTCGGTCTCGTAGAGGGTGCGCAAGTGCCTGACCGGTCCCGTCTCAAGCAGCGCGATCCACCGGCGAAGCCTCTCAGTCCGCGACAGAGCCGGTCCCAGCGGTGGAAACGTCAACTCCCCTGACCGGGAAAACTGCTCACTGGTCCTGTATTCCATGACGTCCTCCTGCAGCAGCCCACCCGAAGGTCACAACTGCGAAGATAGCGGGTCAGTTCCCGTTTGGGGAGGGTCTGCCGCCTCGTGCGTCCGCGCTTCCGAGCGGCGGGCGCCCGCTTCATGCGGTTGGGCGCCCGGCGCCTGTGGCGTTCGCTCAGTCGGCCTCGCCGAAGTGTCGGCGCATGACCTTGGCGAGGCTCTCGCGCGAGCGTCCGTGGCTCTTCCAGAAGCCCGGATCAAGGATCTGGTCGAGGTCGCCCTGGCGTTTTTGCAGGAGGCCGGCGAAGCGATCGTAGAGGCGCGGTGCGGCAGCCAGGATCGGCTGCATCGTCTGGCGCGTGATCTCGATCGCCTCGACGCGGTCCTCGGCGGCGACAGTGCCGAGCCGTGGCAGGCCCGTCAGCAGCGACATCTCGCCGAAAATCTGGCCAGTGGTCAGTTTCGCCACCGGCCGTTCGCGGCCCCCGTCAGTCATCGTCACCGCCAGGGTGCCGCTGGTGATGACGAACATTGAGCCGCCCGGATCATCCTCGTGGATCACCGTGGTGCCCGGCGCGAACTCCACCGTCCGGGCGCCGGCCCCGAGAGCGTCGAGTTGCGCCGGCTCGAGCGCCTCGGCAAAGAACGGGACCGTTCCGAGAAATTCGCGTGTGCCCATGGCCGCCTCCCCCTGGTTGGGGCGATTGTCGGCGCGACAATGGAGGCCCGTCAACCACCCGAGCCTTGCACCGGCTGGCGCCCGAGGCAGCGGTGTTTTCGGCAGCCGGGCTGCCGATCACCAGCGAGGGAGGGAGTCTGCGATGCCCGTCGGAGCGTCCTGTTCGACCGCGCGATGGATATTCTTCGCCGGCGAAAGAAGCGCGGCGCGGCCCTCCGCGAAGTCCTGCAGGGCGCCGGCCCGCCCGACGTAAGACATGTTGCGGCCTTCGAGCGGCGCCCAGTCGAAGGCGACATGATCGGCGATGTCGTTCTTGCCGTCCTTGTCGAGGTCGACGCCGTAGCGCGCTTCGTCGACCGGATCGATGGCGACGTCGGCACGGTGGATCAGCGCCTCGACGATGGCGAGGTTGATGGCGTAGGCGGTCCAGTCCGGGTTGCCGTCGCGGTCCTGGCGATAGGCCTCGGGGAGGCGGATCAGGACGTCGTCGGTCGAGCCGCTCGCCGGCGAGAAGCTGCCGATGATCAGCGTGCCGTAGCCGTCCATGAAGGCGACGTTGTCGGGATTGGCGATGCCGTCGATGTCGCAGGTGTTGCCGGCATAGGGGCTCTCGGCGTCGTATTCCGTCGGTTTGCCGGCGACCAGCCCCTTGCTCGACGCGGCGACGTAGTCGGAGCCGATTGCGGTATCCGTGGCGAGCGGCAGGGCATAAACCGCGCCGCAGTCGTTGCCGGAAAGCCGGATGTCGTTCCGGCGGCCCTTGTCGTACTTGCCGTCCTTGACGTTGTCTTCCATGCCGTTGCCGATCTCCGACATGGCGACGAACAGCATCTTGTTGGCGGCGTCGAGGGCAATGCCTTCTTCCTTGCGGAACTCGGTGGCGGCGCCCAGCATCGAGGCATAGCGCCGGGTCTCGAGGCGTGAGGCGAGGCTCTCCATGCCTGGCTTGACCTTGAGGCACTCGGCGCGGCCCTCGGCGTTCGATGCCGAGAAGCCCTCCGGGCATGTGCCGTCGTCGTTCATGTCAGCGGTCTCGAACAGGTCGGAGAAGCCGACGCCGTCGGCAAGCGCCTTGGCGACCGTGGCGTTATCGGCGTGGCCGAGATTCACCCAGGAGATATCGGCAGCGCCCGTTTGAAGCTTTGTTGACAGTGGGCCGCGACGACGACGCCGGTGGAAAGATGCGAATCGCCCGGCGTCACCGCTGCTGCCAGAAGTCCGTCAGCTCGGCGAAACGGCGCGCCATCTCGTCCACGGCCGCATCGTCGTCCATCTCGCCCTCCAGCCATTTCTCGGCGACATCGTTGAAAATGGTCCGACCGACGGCGAACCCCTTGACGATCGGGAATCTGGCGGCGCGGGCGAAGGCCGCCCGAAGCTCGGCAGGCGGTGCCTCGAGGCCGAGGAGAACGACACCGCGGCACCACGGGTCGGCCTTGGCGATGACCGCCTCGACCGCGGCCCAGGCGTCGGGCGAGGGCTGCGGCTCCAGCTTCCACCAGTCCGGCTTGATACCGGCGTCGTAGAGGGTGGCGAGAACCGAGGCGGTGGTGGCGTCGTCGAGGGGAGCCGCCTTGCTGGAGATGATTTCGACTAATAGCTCCAGGCCGTTCCGCCGTGCAGCGTCGTAGAGGGTGCGGAGCTTCGCGGTCTGCTCGTTCTTCACCGCTCGATCGTCGTCCGGAGAGAAGAAAGCGAGGCACTTCACCGTGTGGGTCACCGGCCATTCGGCGAGGCGGCCGCCGATGTCCTGGTCGAACTCGAAGCGAAGCGGCCGGGAGCCCGGCTGTTCTACCGGACGGCCGATCCACAACGGCTGGGCGGCGGCGGCGAACAACGCCTCGCGTCCGTAGGTCCCGTCGAGGAGCATGCCGAAGCCGGGCCGGCCGTCGGCGACCCGGGCGGCCGCGGCGACCGCCAGAAGCTTGAACGCGTTGATGCGGCTCCGCGGCGCGCCGACCCGGTCGGCCACCGCCTCGAGCTGGGCGCGATGGTCGATGGCGAGCGCCATCAGCTGGTCGGGCTGACGGCGCCGGGTGGTCGCCCAGTGGATATGGTTGAGGTCGGGATCGTGGCGAAGCGCATGGTAGGCGCTGCCGTGCTCAAGGAACCACGACAGCTCGTCCCACGTCGGATATTCCGGCGAGCAGAGGAGGCGGGATACGGCAAAGGCGCCGCAGGCATTGGCCCAGGTGGCGGCCGTGTCGATCGGCTCGCCGCGCAGCCAGCCGCGCAGGAAGCCGGCCATGAACGCGTCGCCGGCGCCGAGCACGTTTTGGACCTCGATGGGAAAGCCCTTGCCGACGATGCCGTCGTCGAGGCTGTCGGGAATGGCGCCGGGAAAGACGACGCAGCCCATCGGTCCGCGCTTCAGGACGAGCGTCGCGTCGGAGACGGCGCGGACCTTGCGGAGCGCCGAATGCGCATCGTCGGCGCCACCGGCAATCCGCATCTCCTCCTCGGTGCCGACGATCAGGTCGCAGTCGGGGAGGACCGTCTGCAGGTGCTCCGACACCCGGTCCGACTTGATGAAGCGCTCCTCGCCGGCGGCATGGCCGGCAAGACCCCACAGGTTCGGCCGGTAGTCGATGTCGAAGGCGACCTTGCGGCTGGCGGCGCGCGCGATTCCCATCGCCTTCCGCTGGGCGGCGGCGACGCCGGCGGCCGAGAAATGGGTGCCGGTGACGACGAGGGCGCTCGCCGAGGTTATCAGCTCGGGATCGATGTCGTCCTCGGTCAGCGCCATGTCGGCGCAGTTCTCGCGATAGAAGAGGAGCGGAAAGGTCTTGTCATTCTCAACTGAAAGGATGGCCAGTGCGGTCAGCCGCTCCGGGTCAACCTTGACGCCCGCGGTGGAGACGCCTTCACGCTCCAGTTGCTCGCGGATGAAGCGGCCAAACTGTTCATCGCCGACGCCGGTGATGACGGCGGATTTGAGGCCGAGCCGGGCGGCGCCGATGGCGATGTTGCTCGGGCAGCCGCCGACCGACTTGGCGAAGGAGGCGATGTCCTCCAGCCGCGATCCGATCTGCTTGCCGTAGAGGTCGACCGACGAACGTCCGATCGTCACGACGTCGAGGGAGGGTTGTGCCCCCGGCTGTGGCATCGAGCGTCTCCCGGATTATCATTGGACAGCCTGACGACTGCGAATTAGAAGGAATGAAACATCGGTTCCAAACCGCCGTCAATTCAGAATTTTCATTCCATCAGAAGGGAGGAGGAAATCATGGTCCGTTTCGGACTTCTCGGAGCGGGACGCATCGGCAAGCTCCACAGCGGAAACATCGTCGCGTCGCCGGACGCCGAGCTGGTCGCGGTGGCCGATGTCGTGGCGCAGGCGGCAACTGATCTGGCGGCGGCGACGGGCGCCGAGGCGCGGAGCGTCGACGACGTCATCAACGCCGGCGACATCGACGCCATCCTGATCGGCACGTCCACCGATACCCACGCCGATCTGATCGAGCAGTCGGTCAAGGCCGGCAAGGCGGTGCTCTGCGAGAAGCCCGTCAGCCTCGACGCCAAACGGATCGAAGCCTGCCTGAAGGTCGTGGAAGCCGCCGGCAAGCCGCTGATGATCGGCTTCAACCGCCGCTTCGACCCGAACTTCGCGGCTCTGAAGCAGCACCTGGACAATGGCGCGGTCGGCACGGTCGAGATGGTGACGATCATTTCCCGCGATCCGGGGCCGCCGCCGGTCTCCTACATCGAGCGCTCGGGTGGTCTCTATCGCGACATGATGATCCACGATTTCGACCTGTCGCGCTTCCTGCTCGGCGAGGAACCGGTCGAGGTGCACGCCATCGGCTCGGTGATGGTCGACCCGGCGATCGGCGAGGCGGGCGACGTCGACACCGCCATGGTGATGATGCGGACGGCATCCGGAAAGCTCTGCCAGATCTCCAATTCGCGCCGGGCCACCTATGGCTACGACCAGCGCATCGAGGTCCACGGTTCGGGCGGCATGATCCGCGCCGGCAATATCCACGAAACGACAGTGGAGGTGGCAAATGGCGACGGCTTCAGGCAGGACCCGGTGCTCAACTTCTTCCTCGAACGCTACACGCAGGCATATCAGCTCGAGCTGGCCGCCTTCATCGAGGCGCTCAACACTGGCAAGCCGACCTCGCCGTCGGGCTATGACGGCCTGATGGCGCAACGCCTCGCCGACGCCGCCACCGAGGCCAAGAAGATGGGGAAGCCGGTGACGGTGTAGGGGAGGAGTCCGCCTCAGACCTCGATCACTGTTTCTGCCGGGATCGGCCGGCGCTGCGCCGGCCGACGACCAAAGGTCACGAGCCGCTGCAGCAGACCCAGCTCCCGGGCAGGCTCCTTGGGGATTTCGACATGGCGAATGACGATCCGCGCCTGCTCCGCACGGATGTGGAAATAGCCGAGGCGGAAGGACGGATGGTAGACCGCCGGCAGGTAGCCGAGCCGGACCGGCACACGGTCGAGGATCTTCAGCCAGGTGCCCATGTTGATGACGGCGCGGCCGTTCTCGCGGTCGAGAAAGGCGTCGTGGGTGTGTCCGAAGAGGTAGATGGCCGTGTCCGGGTTCTCGGCGAAGACTTGGCGGGCGCGGCGGAGATAGGTCTCGTTGCCCTGGCCCTCGAAGTAGCCGACGGGCAGCGCATACCGGTTGCCGTAGTCGGGAGAGGCGTTGAAGGGATCGACCCGCTGTCCGTGCTCGATCCAGATCGTCTTTCCCAACAGCCGCCGCTGAAGGCTGATCGACGTGTCGAGCTTGAGATTGTAGGCCGCGAGCTTCTCCGCGAATTGCGGATCGCAGGCGAGGTCGCAGTCGTGGTTGCCCACCATCAGCGTGATGGTGATATGGGAGCCGGCCTGCTTCAGTGCGTCGAATATCGCCTGATGGTGCCGGACGATCTCGTCGAACTTCGCCAGACCCTCGACCGAGGTCAGCTCCCAGAAGCCGAACGTGTCGCCGCCAACGACCAGCTCGGTGTCGTCGTCTCCTGACGCCAGGCCCTTGAGAAAGGCGATGAACTCGCGGGAGAAGTCGCAATGCTGGAGGTCGCCGTCGCCGCCGAGGTGCAGATCGCTGACGAAGTAGTAGTCGCGCGCCAAGGCGCCACCTCCCTGCGCCGTTGCCTATTGGAGCGGCGTGACCCAGCGGAGCGACTCGATGCCGTCGTCGACCGCGATTACCGCCACGGCCTTGATCGGCACCCGCTTGCCGGGCGCGTAGGAGATCTTGCCGACGACGCCGTCGAAGCCGGTCGTTGCCGCGAGCACATCGCGGACGGCACCCGGGTCGGTGGAGCCCGCACGCCGCACGGCGTCGGCGATGAGGTTGACGGTATCGTAGCCCAGCGCCGCGAATGCGTTGGACGGCGCATGGCCGTATTTCGCCTTATAGGCGTCGACGAAAGCCATCATCGCCGGCGTGTCGACGCCGATGAACCGGTGCGTGGTGAAGTAGATATCGCTGAGATTTCCGTTTTTGGATGCCTCGACGATGGTATCCTCGTCCCAGCCGTCCCCCGACATCAGCGGCACGTCGATTCCAGCGGCACGAGCCTCCTTTATCAGCGCCGGACCGCTGTCCGGCATCGATGCGACATAGACGACTTGCGGCTTTGGCGAGGTGGCCTGGTATCGGGTAATGAATCCGGCGAATCCCTTGGGGTCGGGGTCCGTTTCCACAAGGTCGACGGTGCCGCCGAGCTGTTCGAAGGATTGCTTGAAGAAACGTCCGATGGTTTGCGGGTAGAGCCGGCCGTTGTCGACCCACACCGCGGCGCGGTCCGCTTTCAGCTCGTTTCGGGCGAACGCCGCCATCGCCGCCGCCTGGGCGTCGTCGCCATAGGCGGCGTAGAACATGTCGTCGCCGACCTCCACCGGAACGGCCGGATCGGTGGCGCCGGGCGAGATGAACGGCAGACCTGCAGCCTGGAACACCCGGCCGGCATCGAGGGCCTCGGTTGAGTAGCTGAAACCGATGCCGGCAATCGCCTTCGGGTGCGCCGCAAGGGCGGCGACAACCTTCGATGCGACGATGTCCGGCTTGCTCTCGGTGTCGACGGGGATGAGGTCGACCGTCCCGCCGAGCAGGCCACCATTTTGATTGATGATCTCCGCGGCGAGCGCCGCCCCGTTATAGCAGGAACCGTCGAGGACCGAGGAGTCGCCCGTCAGGTTGAACGGCGCGATGATCTCGATCGGCTCGGCAGCGCGGACGGACGTGATGAGCGCTGCTGAAAAAAACAGAAGCGCAGCGGCAAGGCGAACCCGATTCATGGCGTGATCCCTCCTCGAGCATTGGGCGAGAAAGACTTCAGACGAGAGATAGTATGCCAAAGAGTCGACGACTGATGAATACACCGTCGAGAAACGCGAGCCCGACCTAGCCAGCGCGGATTCAGGCGCTGACGGGTGTCAGTCGGACGGCATTGGATCGTCGGATTTCGAGGATACGACCCGGTGCCTGTTGCGGCGCGGCGACAGTCACCCGGCCGCCTTTGCCCCATATTGCGCAACAGGCGATTGTAACGGGACGGCGGTCAGGGGATGGGGGTGTCGTCATGCGCCAACTGCGGATTGTCATCGGTGCGTGCGTCGTTCTTGCCGGAGGCCCGGCCGTGGCTGCGGACCTTCCGTCTATCCGGCGGTCCCGCCGCCCGCCGGAAGCCCGATATACTCCGCGCGGTCGATGGTGACCGGCGACGTGTCGCTGGCGCTCGGCTATTTCTGGTTTGGCCCAGCCGATACGGGCGAAGCCTGGGGAACGGCGCGCGTCAATATTCCGTTCGGGGCGGGATTGAACGAGGAGGTCGAACTGTCCGGCCTCGGCGGCTTCGAAAAGAACAGCTACTATACCTACGGGATCTACAGCCACAGCTATTGGAAGACCCCGCAGGCCGCGGCCGGGCCGCTGCTCGGCGGATCCAATCTCTCCGGCAGCGGCGTCCTGACCGTTGGCGGCGAGGCCGCCGTGTTCCTGCCGTCGGCAAGCTTCGTCGGGCTCCTGGCATACAACTGGGCCGACAACGGCGTCCCCGACTTCTGGTCGGCGCCTGTTGCGTCGCCGCAATAGCGCGCGCCGGGACTTTGCCGTATAGTGACGGCAACCCGACCGTCCGAAGGCGGCAGAAGAGGGGGTGTTGAAGATGCGTGGCACAAGACTCGCCCTGGCGATTTGCGCCGGTCTGGCGGCCGGCCCGGTTTTCGCAGCGGACTTTGGTTATGGATTGCCGCCGAGCGGAAGCCCGATCTACAGCCCGAGACCGATGCTTACCGGCGACGTCTCGCTGGCGCTGGGCTGGTACAATCCGAGCAAGAAAGCGGGCGGGAAGGACACTGGAGAGTTCCTGGGCGAAGCCCGGATCAATCTGCCGGTGAACGAGTTGTGGAACGCGCAGGCCGAGGTTTCGACCCTTACCAGCTTCAAGAAGCACCAGTACAATTTCTATGGCGGCTACGGTCATCTCTACTACAAGGACCCGCAATACGCCCTCGGCGCCTACGCCGGCGGCGCCAGTGTGACCGGCGGGAGCGAATTGTCGACGGGCGTCGAGGGCGCCCTGTTCCTGCCGACGACCACGGTCAAGGGTTACGCGGGCTATAGCTGGGGCAACGGTTATGCGAATTTCCTGACGCTTGCCGGCGTGTTCGACTGGTATTTGAACCCCAACACGAAGCTCGAAGGCATTGTTGCCTACTGGAACGGCGGCGGAAACGGCTGGACCTTCAGTGGGGGTGCCGAGCACCTGATCAGCGGGACGAACTTCTCACTCTACGGCAACGCCACCTACTATAACTTCAACAAGGGCGGAGACGCGTGGGAGTTCATCGCCGGCGGACGCTATGCGTTCGGCGAGCCGGCCGGCCGGCAGCTGCAGCAGCGCGACTGGGATCGGCCCTTCTCGATCGGCCGTATCCTCTCCTTCTGATTTCGCCGAGGGGCGCCGCGGGCGCCTCCCGGATCCGCCTAGAGACCGCGCGCCAGGTGGTGGCGCCGTCCATTTCGACGCACGAGAAGCCAGCGGGGCATGCTCGGTTCTGCTCCGCGCGATTGGCCGCCGCGGCGCGACGTTGCCTCGGCCGGTCGGATGATGCCCTGGAGCTCGATCATAAAAAGGGAGGGCGCCCGAAGGCGCCCTCCCGGCATCCTATGCTCGCGTGGCCGGTCAGACCGAGTAGTACATGTCGAACTCGACCGGATGCGGGGTCTGCTCGAAGCGGGTGACCTCCTCCATCCTGAGCTCGATATAGGCATCGATCATGTCGTCGGTGAACACGCCGCCGGCCGTCAGGAACTTGCGATCCTTGTCGAGATGGACCAGCGCCTCGCGAAGCGAGCCACAGACCGTCGGGATCTTCTTCAGCTCCCGCGGCGGCAGGTCGTAGAGGTTCTTGTCGATCGGATCGCCCGGATCGATCTTGTTCTGGATGCCGTCGAGGCCGGCCATCAGCATCGCCGAGAAGGCGAGATACGGATTGGCGCCCGGATCGGGGAAGCGGACCTCGACGCGCTTGGCCTTCGGCGAACTCGCCACCGGGATGCGGCAGGATGCCGAGCGGTTGCGCGACGAATAGGCAAGCAGCACCGGCGCCTCGTAGCCGGGGACCAGGCGCTTGTAGGAGTTGGTGGTCGGATTGGTGAAGGCGTTAATGGCGCGGGCGTGCTTGATGATGCCGCCGATATAGTAGAGGCACTCCTGCGATAGGTCGGAGTAGAGCTTGCCGGCAAAGACCGGCTTGCCCGCCTTCCAGATCGACTGGTGGACGTGCATGCCCGACCCGTTGTCGCCGAACACCGGCTTCGGCATGAAGGTGGCGGTCTTGCCATAGGCGTTCGCGACATTGTGGATGCAGTATTTATAGATCTGCAGCCGATCGGCGGTGATCACCATGTCGTCGAACCTCATCCCGAGCTCATGCTGGGATGCACCCACCTCGTGGTGGTGCTTCTCGGTCTTGACCCCCATCGACGCCATCGTCGAGAGCATCTCCGAGCGCATGTCCTGCATGGTGTCCTGGGGCGGGACCGGGAAATAGCCGCCTTTCGTGCGCATGCGGTGGCCGAGGTTGCCCATCTCGTAGTCCCTGTCGGAATTGATGGGCAGCTCGATGTCGTCGATCTTGAATCCGGTGTTGTAGGGCTCGGCGGCGAACTTGACGTCGTCGAAGACGAAGAACTCGGCTTCCGGACCAAAAACGACGGTGTCGCCGATCTTGGTCTGCTTCATGTAAGCCTCGGCCTTCTTGGCAATGGAGCGCGGATCGCGCTCGTATGGCTCGTCGGTCAGCGGCTCGAGGATGTCGCAGACGACGGAGAGAGTCGTCTGGGCAAAGAAGGGATCGATGGTCGCGCTCACCGGGTCGGGCATCAGCTTCATGTCGGATTCGTTGATCACCTTCCAGCCGGCGATCGACGAGCCGTCGAACATCAGGCCCTCGATAAAGGTGTCCTCGTCGATGATGGCGACGTCAAAGGTGACGTGCTGCCACTTGCCGCGCGGATCCGTGAAGCGCAGATCGACAAACTTCACGTCATTGTCCTTGATCATCTTCAGGACGTCTTTGGCGCCTGCCATGTATGGGTTCCTTCTCTCCAGTCTTCAAATTTGGGCTATCGACAATTGCAGCCTGAGCCGGCGAAGCATTGTCGAATTCGGTGGGATCGGATGATGATAGGGGCTGGAAACGCGGTTCAGATCGCGTCCATGCCGCTCTCGCCGGTGCGGATGCGAACTGCCTCCTCCACATTGGATACGAAAATCTTGCCGTCGCCGATCCGCCCGGTCTGGGCGGCCTTGCGGATTGCCTCGACCGCGCGGTCGACCATGTCATCGCCGAGGACCACCTCGACCTTCACCTTGGGCAGGAAGTCGACGACATATTCAGCGCCGCGGTAGAGTTCGGTATGCCCCTTCTGCCGACCAAATCCCTTGGCCTCGGTCACGGTGATACCCTGCAGGCCAACCTCCTGAAGCGCCTCTTTCACCTCGTCGAGCTTGAACGGTTTGATGATCGCCTCGATCTTCTTCATCTAATCCGGGTCTCCGAAATACGCAGTGGCCTCCAGCCGGCGGCCGGTCACGGCCGTGTTTTGCAGACTCCATGCCACCTCGCAGGGCGGTGGAAGCCGCCGGGAAATTGGGCTAGTCGATAGGTCACAGGATGCTAGGCGCCGCCGGAACAGTCAATCGGTGATGAAGGAATGTGCAATTGACCAAATCTTCATCGATAGACCAGAAGTGGGCGCAACGCTTCGCGACGCTGCTCGGCGACGCCCCCGGGCAATCGATGCCCATCGTCGCCGATACGATCGAGCTCCTGACGCCGCAGGAGATGGGCGATGCGGACCGGCGGGCAGTCGCATCCGGAATCAGGAGCTCGCTCCTGATGGAGCGGGCGGGGGAAGCGGTCGCCACCGTTGCCGCGCGGATGGCTCCGGCCGGGGCGCGCATCGCCGTCCTCGCCGGGCCGGGCAACAATGGCGGCGACGGGTTCGTGGCGGCGCGACTGCTTGCGGCCAACGGCTTTCGCGTCCGCGTCTTCCTGATCGGCGACCGCGAGCATCTGAAGGGCGACGCCAGCCTCGCCGCACGGGCGTGGACCGGGCCGGTCGAGGCGCCGCGCCGCGATTTTGCCGATGGCGCCCAGCTGATTATCGACGCGCTGTTCGGGGCCGGGCTCGACCGCCCCGTCGAGGGTGCTGCCGCCTCGGCCATCGACGGGGCGAACGAAAGCGGCGTGCCGATCCTCGCCGTCGATTTGCCGAGCGGTGTAGACGGTGCGTCCGGCGCGATTCTCGGCCGCGCCATCCTGGCCAGGGAGACGGTCACCTTCTTCCGGCGGAAACCGGGCCATCTGCTGCTGCCCGGCCGGCTTCTCGCCGGCGACCTGACGCTCGCCGACATCGGTCACGACCCGGCCATCTTGCAGGCGATCCGGCCCGCCGCCTTCCACAACAATCCGGCACTCTGGCTGGAGAACTACCCGCTTCCGCGGATCGACGGGCACAAATACGACCGTGGGCATACAGTCGTCGTCTCCGGCCCACTGACCGGGACGGGGGCAGCGCGGCTTGCCGCGCGCGGGGCGCTGCGGGTTGGATCGGGACTGGTGACCGTGGCGTCGCCGCCCGACGCCGTCGTCGCCAACGCCTCGCAGCTGACCGCCATCATGCTGACCCGCATGTATGACGCCGACGGTCTCGCCGAGATCCTGGCCGATCGTCGCAAGAACGCCGTGGTGCTCGGTCCGGCGCTCGGCGTCGGCGAGCACGGAGCCGCCACGGTCTTGGCGGCTCTTGCCTCCGAGGCCGCGGTGGTGATTGATGCCGACGGGCTGACGTCGTTTGCCGGAGCGCCGGACGAGCTGTTCGCGCCGATCAGGAACCGGCGCGGACCGGTGGTGCTGACCCCGCATGAAGGCGAGTTTCAAAGGGTTTTCCCGGATCTCGCCGAGCTGCCGTCGAAGCTCGACCGGGCGCGGGGAGCGGCCGCGCGCGCCGCCGCGGTCGTCATCCTGAAGGGGCCGGACACCGTCGTGGCGGCGCCGGACGGCACCGTGGCGATCGCGGACAACGCCCCGCCCGACCTTGCCACGGCCGGTGCCGGCGATGTGCTTGCCGGCCTGGTCGGCGGGCTGCTCGCCCAGCAGCGCATGCCCGCCTTCGACGCTGCCACTGCCGCCGTGTGGCTCCACGGCGCTGCTGCGGCCCGGTTCGGACATGGGTTGATCAGCGAGGACATCCCGGAGGCGCTGCCGCCGCTGCTCGCCGATCTCCTCGAGCCGTAAGGGGCCGAACGCCGCGGTTTTGCCCGCGCAGGTTTCCCTTTGATCAAGCCGATGGCAGTTGTTATAGAGGCGGCGCCTCGGCCGGGGCCGCCGCGGTCCGCGGGCGTGGCGGAACTGGTAGACGCGCGGGATTTAGGTTCCCGTGACGAAAGTCGTGGGGGTTCAAGTCCCTCCGCCCGCACCATCGCGGCCCTGACGGGTGCAAGGTCAGCCGGGTCAGGCCGGACACTGCCGACATGATGAAGACCAGCGACCGCCCGAAGGCTTGCTTCAACGAGTGGATGATCGAAAGCGTGACGACATGCAGGTGACGGAGACACTGGCCGAAGGGCTGAAACGGGAGTTCCGGGTCACGGTTCCGGCGTCGGAGCTCGACGACCGCCTGACCAGCCGCCTGGACGAGCTGAAGGGCGAGGTGCGGATCAAGGGCTTCCGGCCGGGCAAGGTGCCGGTCAGCCACCTGCGCCGCCTGTTCGGCAAGTCGGCGATGGCGGAGATCGTCCAGAACATCGTCTCCGAGGTCGCCCGCGACACGCTCTCCGAGCGCGGCGAGCGCGCTGCCCAGCAGCCCGACTTTCAGCTGCCCGAGGACGAAAGCGAGGCCGAGAAGGTGCTCCAGGGCAAGGCCGACCTCACCTATACGATGAGCTACGAGATCTTGCCGGAGGTGAAGCTCGGCAACTTCAAGGACATCAAGGTCGAGCGGTCGATCGCCGAGGTGAGCGACGCCGAGATCGACACCGAGCTGCAGCGGCTGGCCGAGAACACCCGCACCTTCTCGCCGAAGGAGGGCAAGGCGGAATCCGGCGACCGGATGGTGATCTCCTACCTCGGCAAGATCGACGGCGAGCCCTTCGAAGGCGGGGCCGACGACAACGCGACGCTACAGCTCGGCAGCGGCCAGTTCATCCCCGGTTTCGCCGAGCAGCTCGATGGCCTTTCCGCCGGCGACGAGAAGACCATCTCGGTCACTTTTCCGGAGGATTACGGAGCCGAGCACCTTGCCGGCAAGGCGGCGACCTTCGACGTGGCCGTCAAGCAAGTCTCGGCTCCCGACGAGATCAAGATCGACGACGAGCTCGCCACCCGGCTCGGCCTCGAGAACCTCGACCAGCTCCGCGACGCGATCCGCCAGCAGCTGCAGAACCAGTACGGCATGGCGACCCGGCAGAAGGTGAAGCGCCAGATCCTCGACCGGCTGGACGAGATGCACAGCTTCGAGCTGCCGCCGAAGATGGTCGAGCAGGAGTTCGACAATATCTGGCGTCAGGTGACCGGCGACCTCGGCCAGTCCGGCCGCACCTTCGAGGACGAGGGGACGAGCGAGGAGGCCGCCCGCGAGGACTATCGCAAGATCGCCGAGCGCCGGGTGCGGCTCGGCCTCGTGCTGTCGGAGATCGGCGAGAAGAACAAGATCGAGGTCACCGAGGAGGAGGTGCAGCGGGCGCTGTCGGCCCAGCTTCGCCAGTTCCCCGGCCGCGAAAAGGAGCTGGTCGACTACTACCGCGCCAACCCGGACGCGGTGGCGAGCCTGCGGGCGCCGATCTTCGAGGAGAAGGTTGTCGACTTCCTGCTCGAGCTGGTCGATGTCACCGACAAGCCCGTCTCGCGCGAGGAGCTGATGCGCGAGGACGAGGAGGAGGCAACGCCTTCGACTTAGCCGTTCATGAGAGGATGCCCGCCCGGTTACCCGGCGTTAAGCGCTGGTCAATCCGATGCCGATTTGATGCTTGCATTGAGCGCCGCAATTCGGCCCACTGCGCGTGGCAGCCTGCTATCGTCAGGCGCGGGCATGCGGTATGGTCGCCCCGGCGGCATTCGGGATTGCAGGCGGTCCCGGCAGCGGCAGGGGCAGGGCGCGTCAGGAGGAACCGGATATGGTCAAACTCATCGCAAATGTAGCGGTCAACACCCAGAACCTCAGCGAGCTGGGTCTGCTCGATGACTTCAGCGACATGAAATTCAGGGACCGGACGTTCAACTCCTTCACCGCGAAGGACAAGGATCACGGCGTCAACTTCGAAATGAAGGGCACGCTTTTCACCTACATCAACAAGAAACCCTTTAGCGGCGTGGTGCAGAAGATCGGCGTGGTCGAGTCGGGGGCGGACCAATACACGGTGAAAGGTCTCAACCTCTCCGTGCACAACGTCGAGAACTTCTTCAAAGGCAGCATCTCGAGCGTGATGGCGACGCTGTTCGAGAACAGGGACACGCTGAAGGGTTCGAATTTCAACGACCGCCTCGCCGGTTACGACCGCGCCGACGTGATCAAGGGCAAAAACGGGAGCGACGTTCTCCTCGGCAACAAGGGTTCCGACCAGCTCCTCGGGGGGAATGGCAAGGATAACCTGAACGGCGGCAAGGGCCACGACACGCTCAACGGCCAGGCGGGCAACGATATGCTGACCGGTGGCAGCAAGAGCGACACCTTCGTCTTCGACACCACGCTCAACGCCAACAAAAATGTCGACACGATCACCGACATGACGCCGGGCAGCGACACCATCGACCTGAACCACTCGATCTTCACCGCGATCGCGACCGGCGTGCTGAGCGCCAGCGCCTTCGAGATCGGGTCGGCGCCGAACAGCAAGTCCGACCGGATCGTCTACGACGACAGCAACGGAAACCTCTATTACACGCCCAATGGCAACCAAGGCGGTCAGATCCAGTTCGCCAAGCTCGACGCGCATCTGAACCTGCACAACACCGACTTCTTCGTCATCTGAGGCGGGACCGGTCGCGGACCGGCCGATCAGCATCGGAGGAATCAAGCGGCGTCGGCAAGACCGGCGCCGTTTCTTCATGGCGGCGGCGATTTCCGGGTTGTGCCCGCGGCGTAATCGGCTAACGTCGGCGCCAAGCTTAAACCCCCTTGGGAGAACACGATGGTCAAGTTCGTTGCCAGCGTTGGTGTGAATGTCAATCAGTTGCAGGGCCTCCAGAAGCTGCTGGACGGCAACTACAGCCTCCAAAGCTATTCAGATACAAAAATCACGCTCAAGGCGGGTGCGATCAAATTCAAGCTCACCGGGCACGACTTCAGCTACAACATCGGCACGGGTGACCTTTCCGGCACCGTCACCGGGATCGTGGCGAAGACCGGCGGAAATCCGCTGTACAGCGCCACCAAGTTCAGCCTCGACATCGCTGATATCGCAGACGGGACCAATCTCTCCGACTTCCTCAAGGATCTGTTCAGCGGCAAGGACACTTTGATCGGCTCCAGCGACGACGATATCCTCCGCGGCTTCGGCGGCGGCGACAAGATCCTCGGCAAGAACGGGAAAGACACGCTGATCGGCGACTCCGGCGGCGACAACCTGCAGGGCGGCAACAAGGCCGACACCCTCAAAGGCGGCAAGGGCGGCGACAAACTGGACGGCGGCAAAGGAGGCGATATCCTCAACGGCGGCAAGGGCCTCGACCAGTACATCTTCAAGGACGCGCCGGGCCACGGCGTCGACACTATCACCAACTTCCAGACCGGCGAGACGATCAAGGTCGACAACGCCGACTTCGTTGGGGACAACGGTGGGATCGGCGGCAAAGGCGTGCTGAACGCCGACTTCTTCGTCCAGGCGCACGACGCGCAGGACGCGAACGATTTCTTCGTCTACCGGAAGGGGAAGGGGAAGGTCTTTTTCGACCACGACGGTGCCGGCGGCGACAATGCGATCCTGTTCGCCAAGGTCGACCCGGGCACCAGCCTCGACCACAACGATTTCCTGGTGATCTGAACCGCGGCCCGCGAAGTCGGGCTACCCGCGCCAGACCGAAGTGCCGATACGGCCCCGATTCGGGGCCGTATCGCTGTCTGGGCTGCCGAGCTTTCACATCAACTGCTGGCGCCAGGCTCTTCCACGGCCAAGGATACCGTTCGCCGTTGCGCCCGCCGCCGGTCGAGGAAGGCTGGCCGCATCTCAGGACTGCGCCGCGCAGCGTTGCGTCGACTCCTGACGCCAGAAACGCGTCGATGTGGTAAGTATTCGTTTCCGATTTGGTGACGATAATCGCCCGGACCGACGGCCCGTTGCCAACGCGCCACCGCGCTCGGCTGAAGAGCCACGCAAGAGACGCCATGCCGACGACACTCGAGAAAGCTCTCGATTGGGGGACGGCGGTCAATCACGCGGACCCGTTCGTCTACTACTATTTCTACGCAGCGGGTGAAACGCCCTCCGAGCAGACGGCGGAGGGGTGGTTTGCCTACGAGCAGCAGCAGTTCCGGCTGGCTTTCGACCTCTACGAGTCGTTCGTCGACCTGCACTTCTTCGAGACGGACCAGTCGGGGAAGGCGGATTTCAACCTTGTCGTCTATGGGGAAGCCGGCAGCACGCTCGGCTACATGTATCCGCCGGGCACCGGCGGCCAGTCCGGCTTCGGCTACTTCAACTATGCAGGCGCCGGTTGGGACTGGAACGACCCCGGAAGCGGCGGCCTGGAGCAGGGCGGCTACGGGTTCGTCACCATCATCCACGAGCTCGGTCACGGCTTCGGTCTGGCCCACCCCCATGACAACGGTGGGACATCGACGGTCTTTCCCGGGGTCAGTCGAGCATTCGGGGACTACGGCGACTTCGACCTGAACCAGGGCGTCTACACGATGATGTCCTACAATGACGGGTGGCAGACCAACCCGGACGGGACACCGCCCTCGCTGCTCTATGGCTATGAGGGCACGCCGATGGCGCTCGACATCGCCGTGCTTCAGGAAAAGTACGGGGCAAACACCGCCTACCATACCGGCAACAACACCTATTACCTGCCGACGAGCAACGGGAGCGGCACGTTCTATTCCTGCATCTGGGATGCCGGCGGCGGAAACGACACGATCGCCTACACCGGCAACCGGCCGGCGACGATCGACCTGCGCGCTGCCACCCTGAAGGCGAAGCCGGGCGGCGGCGGGTTCATCTCCCATGCCGACGGAATTTTCGGCGGCTTCACCATCGCCCACGGGGTAGTGATCGAGAAGGCCACCGGCGGCGGCGGCGACGACTACCTGCACGGCAACCGCTCCGGCAATGTGCTGAAGGGCGGGGGTGGTCACGACATCATCAAGGGCGGCTCAGGCAGCGACATGCTGCGCGGGGGGACCGCCCCGGACACGCTCGCCGGAGGCGGCGGCCGGGACTGGTTGTACGGCGGCTCCAACGGCGACGTGCTGAAGGGGAGGGCAGGCCAGGATACGCTCTATGGCGGGCGCGGTGCGGACAAGCTGATCGGCGGACCGGGCAACGACCGCTTCGTCTTCAAGGAAGCGCTTGATTCGATGAAGATCGACACGATCGTCGATTTCACTCCCGGCCACGACCAGATCTGGCTTTCCCGGTCCGACTTCGGCGGAATCGGCGGAGAGGGAACCCTGAGCGCCAGCGCCTTCCACGTCGGCGCGGCGGCCGCCGATGCCGGCGACCGCATCATCTACAACGATGCGAATGGCGACCTGATCTACGACGCCAATGGCAATGCGGCCGGCGGCGCCACCCGTTTCGCGGCGCTTGATCCGGGCCTCCATCTGACACACGGCGATTTCCTGGTGATCGCCTGATCGGCAGTGGCGTCGCCGCCTCAGCCTTTGGTCGCTCGCCTCGTTCCGTCATCCGCAGTGGTCACGGCGGCTCAACCTGAGGGCGGTTCAGCCACGGATTCTCAGGATGGTATGATTCATCGTCCGGTCACAGGAGGCCCGAACGAACGATCATGTCAACGCCCACCACCAACAGCGTCGGTACGAGCTTTGTCAGCACAGTCGGCCTCGGCAACGTGGCGGCGGTCATCGACGGCACGAAGTGGAATGACGGGGGCGGCAAGGGCGTTCACCTGACCTACAGCGTCCCTTCGGGGATGGCCTATTTCATTGTACCCTACGGAGGTTACGCGACTACCCTCCAGGACGGCGGCACCGGCTATGGTGAATTCTACAAGTGGTCTGTTTTGTCCTCGGCCGAAATCTCCGCCGTCGGCAAAGCGTTGAAAGCCTGGGCAAGCGTCTCCAATCTCAGCTTCCAGATGGTGTCCGACAATATCTCCGTCGTCGGGGATTTGCGGTTTGCCCGCACGGATGTGGGCAGCGGGTCCGAGAACGCCCACGCCTATTATCCGTCGGGCAACCCTTGGGGCGGCGACGTATGGTTCAGGAACGGCAACTGGCATACGTCGATCTACAGCAGCATCCAGAAGGGGACGTACGACTATTTAACGATCATCCACGAGATCGGGCACGCGCTTGGGCTGAAGCATCCGCATGAAGGCGCCAATACGCTACCCCCAGCCTTCGACACCTATTCGTTCACCGTCATGTCGTACAAAGCCTATCAGGGCGGCGACAACAGTGCGGATTATTATCCGACGACCCCGATGTGGTACGACATCCTGGCAATCCAGCACCTATATGGCAAGGGGAACCACCACGCCGGTAACACGACCTACACGTACCGGGACAACAAGCCCTATTGGGAGACGATCGACGATACCGGCGGCAAGGATCAGATCGTCTACAAGGGAAGCTTCCACGTCACCATAGACCTCGCCATCGGTCACTGGAGCGATCTCGGTCGAACCATCACCTTCGGCAACGGCTCGACCCAGACCAACACTGTCATCGTCGGGCCCGGTTCGGTCATCGAGAACGCCTCGGGCGGGGGCGGCAATGATCTCATCAAGGGTAACAACGTCGCCAACCGGCTCAACGGCGGCGGCGGCAAGGACACACTCAAGGGTTTATCGAAGGCCGATAAGCTTAATGGCGGTGGCGGTGGTGACAAGGTCTATGGAGGAAGCGGCAGCGACAAGCTGAACGGTGGCAAAGGCAACGACAAGCTGAACGGTGGGTCGGGCCTTGACCAGTACCTGTTCAAGGATGCGCCAGGACACGGCGTCGAT
>Ga0210144_1000520_pt1 | contig 19852 bp, 8 predicted proteins | sample Muzzi_PWA_D2_FD_185532 | JGI IMG/M metagenome (GOLD analysis project Ga0210144, IMG submission 185532) | Wetland microbial communities from San Francisco Bay, California, USA, that impact long-term carbon sequestration - Muzzi_PWA_D2 (SPAdes) | ecosystem: Environmental > Aquatic > Marine >...
TCCAACACCGGCTGCGGCCACAACTTCCCGTCCGGCTTCCCGGAGGGGCGGAACGCCTGGCTGTCGGTCCGTGCGTGGGACACCGCCACGGGCACCGAGCTGATGATCCACGACTCCTTCTGGAACCGTGATTCCCTCGGCGTCGGCTATCTGACCAGCGCGTCCATGGTCGACCCGAACTGGCCGGGCTGCAACTGGGTCCTGCCGGCCGGTGCACCCGATCCGTACTCGTACCAGTTCAAGGCGGTCGCCTCCCTGGGCGACGGGTGCCCGACCCTGGCCCTGCCGTACGCCACGCCGCTCAACCTGGTGGTGAACGCCCAGGGGCTGCCGATCGATTCGGGCGGCACGGTGATCGACCGCGCCAACCCGCTCGGCCTGCCGCAGTACACCGACGTCGACGGCGACGGCGACCCCTACGACGACGCCTTCCTCCAGGACACCCGCCTGCGTCCGCAGCCGCACCCGGACGCCACCGCGCTGATCGACCGCTACTCGGTCATCATCCCGGCGGGGACCCAGGGGCCAATCGCGGTCACCGCGGTCGTCTACTACCAGTCGATGGAGGCGATCGTCGGGTCCGAGTTCCTCGGCAACCTGGCGGACACCGACACCGACCAATCCCTGGAGCCCTGCGTGCTCAAGGGTCTGTGTGACGGCCGGACGCCGGCGACCGAGCCGGCCGTGGTCGAAGGCGCCCCGCCGGTGCCGATGGAGGTCGGAAGCTGGGTGATCGACGTCACCGGCGTGACCGACAACACGCCGCCGACGGCGACCAAGCTGTACCCGGCGAACGGTGCCACCAACGTCTACCTGGACGCGGTGGTCAAGATCGACTTCAGCGAGCCGGTGACCGGCGTCGACGCGTCCAGCTTCACCCTGTCGAGCGGCGGCACCACCGTGCCGGCCTACGTCGATCAGCTGAGCGACGGGACGTGGGGGCTGTTCGTCTACGACACCGCGCTCGGTGGCCGGACCACGTACGACGTCACGGTCGCCGCGCCGATCTGCGACTACAACGGCAACTGCACGGCGAACGACATCACCTGGAGCTTCACCACCGCCCGGAGCTTCGGCCAGGGCACCGGTGATTCGAGCTGGACCCTCGGGTTCTAGGACGGATCACGACAACTTCGGACGGGCGATCCGTCCGGCGGGCCCGCGCGCCAGACAGCGCGCGGGCCCGTTGCCTTTCTGGAGTCTTCAGCTCGGCCCCATCAGGGCGGGAGAGATGAAACAGCGTCTATGTATATTCATTGATAATCAATGTCAACTAATTGACGATGGGGCGTCAACTGATTGACCGAAGGAGGAAACGGCGCTCGCTAGCCTGGATGAAAGAGTTCCGTCTCGACTTCTTCTTCCCCGCGACGCCCTTTTCTTGGAAGAAACGGGGTGGCGGGTTGTCGCGCGACCTCGAGGCGGTTCATCGAACCAACGGGCCCGGACAGGGCCTCGACCTTCTCAGGAGGAGGCGGACGATGACGCCAAGAGCATTCTTCAAGACGGCAGCCGTCGCGGTGGCGGTGGTGGCGGTCCTGGCCTTGGGCTTCCAGGCCTGGGGCCGTTACACCGAGCTCCCCAGCCATATTCCGGAGCCCGCTCCCTACGTGGTGAGCGAGACCGCGGCCTACCCGCAGCCCTGGGACGGCCAGCTCTCCAGCACCGACAGTCCCGGAAGCTGCGGCTGCCACGACAATTACATCGTCAACCAGTGGAACGGCTCGATGATGTCGAACTCCTGGCGAGACGTGGCCTGGCGGGGCGCGTTCCTGCTGGTGGCCCGGCTGACGGCCACCGACGGTGACTGCGACATCCCGGCGCCGCCCGACGGCACCACGCAGAACACTCTCAACCCGTTCGCCAACGGCAACTGCACCTCGACCTTCGACCTCGGCGGCGGCACGAACTACACCACCAGCGGCTCCGGCTCGCTGGCGGACGAGTTCTGCTCGCGCTGCCACATGCCGGCCAACTACATCGACAACATCCCGATGGCCACCGTCGGCCCGGACGCGCCGTCCGGCCTGGAGCACGCACCGGCCGACCCGAACTTCGACCCGACGTCGGACAACGGCACCGGCCTGGCCTTCGCCACGGTCGCCAGCCAGTACCGCAACACCGAGCCGGGCCAACAGGGCATCACCTGCCAGATCTGCCACTCCTCGGTAGCGAGCCGCTACACGCCGTTCCACAACTACGTGAAGAGCGGTACCGAGTACGTCGCAGCCAACGGCACCGCGGATCGTGACCAGCTCCTGACCCCATCCGAGACCGACCTCCTCAACGTGGCGGACGCCACCAGCCCGAACCTGGGCTACGGTGTCGGCGCCGGCGCCTACCGCCTGTCGCCCCACGCCATCGGCACCCCGGAGCGCTTCGGCCCGCTGTCCTGGAACGACTACACGGCGGTCATGGACCCGTACGTCTCCGACGTCTTCAACATCAACTTCTTCTACCAGCAGGGCAACTTCGCCGGCAAACACAACGGCTACTACTCTGCGTTCTTGGAACGCGCCGAGATGTGCGCCGCCTGCCACGACGTGACCAACACGTTCGCGATCGCCAACCCGCTCGGTCACTGGTCCGGCGGCTTCCCGATCGAGCGCACCTACACCGAGTGGAGGAGCTCCCGCTACGCCGACCGGCCGAGCAACGCCAACTTCGACCCCAACTTCAAGCGGGACTGCCAGACCTGCCACATGCAGCAGACCTTCGGCAACCCCGGCACCGCCCAGACCCTGTACGTGGGCGGCCAGCCGGTGGCCCCGCTGACCAGCCAGGTCTGCGGCAAGGGCGACGTCCGTCCGGTCTTCTACTCCCACCACTTCGTCGGCGGCAACGCCTACGTCACCCGCCTGCTCGGCGCCGACATCACGGGCAACGGCTCGGTCGAGCCGTACCCGGAGCTCTCGGTCTACAGCTACTCGTCGGCCGACCCGACCAGCGTCTACAACCACGCCTACTTCGAGAGCACCGGCAACACGGGCGCGCGGACCCAGCACGAGCGGATGGCGTGGGACCGCCTGCGCAACGCCCTCACGGTCGACGTGACCGGCCCGACCAGCGCCGCCGACGGCACCAGCGCTCCGGTCTCGGTGACCGTCGAAAACACCGGCTGCGGCCACAACTTCCCGTCCGGCTTCCCGGAGGGGAGAAACGCCTGGCTGTCGGTCCGTGCGTGGGACACCGCCACGGGTGACGAGCTGATGATCCACGACTCCTTCTGGAACCGTGATTCCCTCGGCATCGGCTACCTGACCGACGCGCCGATGGTCGACCCGAACTGGCCGGGTTGCAACTGGATGCTGCCCGCCGGCTCGGCCGATCCGTACTCGTACCAGTTCAAGGCGGTCGCCTCCCTGGGTGACGGGTGCCCGACGTTGGCCCTGCCGTACGCCACGCCGCTCAACCTGGTGGTGAACGCCCAGGGGCTGCCGATCGATTCGGGCGGCACGGTGATCGACCGAGCCAACCCGCTCGGTCTGCCGCAGTTCACCGACGTCGACGGCGACGGCGACCCCTACGACGACGCCTTCCTCCAGGACACCCGCCTGCGTCCGCAGCCGCACCCGGACGCCACCGCGCTGATCGACCGCTACTCGGTGGTCATCCCCACCGGGACCCAGGGGCCGATCGCGGTCACCGCGGTCGTCTACTACCAGTCGATGGAAGCGCCCGTCGGCACCGAGTTCCTCGGCAACCTGGCGGATACCGACACCGACCACACCCTGGAGCCCTGCGTGCTCAAGGGCGCCTGTGACGGGCGGACGCCAGCGACCGAGCCGGCCGTGGTCGAAGGCGCCCCGCCGGTGCCGATGGAGGTCGGAAGCTGGGTGATCGACGTCACCGGCGTGACCGACACCACGCCGCCGACGGCGACCAAGATGTACCCGGCGGACGGCGCGGTGGACGCCTACCTCGACGCGGTGGTCAAGGTCGACTTCAGCGAGCCGGTGACCGGCATCGACGCCTCCACCTTCACCCTCGTGGACGACGGCGGCACGACCGTGCCGGCTTACGTCGATCAGCTCAGCGACGGTACCTGGGGTCTGTTCGCCCACGACACCGTGCTCGCGGGCAACACCACCTACACGGCCACTGTCGCGGCGCCGATCTGTGACTACAACAACAACTGCACCGCGACAGACATCGTCTGGAGCTTCACCACCGCCCGCGACTACGTCAGCGGCACCGGCGATTCGAGCTGGACCCTCGGGTTCCAGGCAGGCGGTGGCGGTGGCAACCCGGCGCCCACCGTGACGGCGATCGATCCGCCCGACGGCACGAAGGACGTGGCGGTCACCACCAACGTCGTGGCCACCTTCTCCGAGCCGGTAATGAACGTGAACGCGACGACCTTCCTGCTCTACTCGGCCGGCGGCAACGGCAAAGACTGCGCCGTCATGGGTGCGGCCGTCGCAGGGACGTTCAGCAGCAACGGCACCGGGGACGTCTGGACGTTCAACCCGGACGCAGACCTGTCGGCCGGTCGCACGCTCTACTGCGTGGAGATCCTGGGCGTCCAAGACCTGACCGGTCAGCCCATGGCCGCGCCGTTCATGAGCGGGTTCACGACGGTCAGGTGACCTGACTCCGCTTTGACCCATTGACGGGCTCTTCGCCCGCGGGCCCGTGCGCCGCCCGGCGCACGGGCCCGTTGCCTATCTGGAGCCTTCAGCTCGGCCGCATCAGGGCGGGAGATAGGAAGCAGTGTCTATGTCTATTCTTGATAATCAATGTAAACTACCTGACAGTTGAACGTCAACTGCTTGACCGAGAGGGGAGACGGCGCTCACTACTCTGAATGAAAGAGTTCCGTCTCGACCTCTTCTTTGCCGCGACGCCCTTTTCTTGGAAGAAATGGGGCGGCGGGCTGTCGCGCGATCTCGAGGCGGTTCATCGAACCAACAGGCCCGGACAGGGCCTCGACCTTCTCAGGAGGAGGCGGACGATGACGCCAAGAGCATTCTTCAAGACGGCAGCCGTCGCGGTGGCGGTTGTGGCAGTGCTGGCCTTGGGCTTCCAGGCCTGGGGCCGCTACACAGAGCTCCCCAGCCACATTCCGGAGCCAGCCCCCTACGTGGTGAGCGAGGCCCAGGTCTTCCCGCAGCCGTGGGACGGCCAGTTCTCCGGCACCGACAACCCCGGGAGCTGCGGCTGCCACAACTCCTACGTCGTCAACCAGTGGAACGGCTCGATGATGTCGAACTCCTGGCGGGACGTCGCCTGGCGGGGCGCGTTCCTGCTGGTGGCCCGGCTGACGGCCACCGACGGGAACTGCGACATCCCGGCGCCTCCCGACGGCACCACGCAGAACACCCTCAACCCGTTCGCCAACGGCAACTGCACGTCGACGTTCAACCTTGGCGGCGGCACGACCTACACCACCAGCGGCTCCGGCTCGCTGGCCGACGAGTTCTGCTCACGCTGCCACATGCCGGCCAACTACATCGACAACATCCCGCTGGCCACCGTCGGCCCGGACGCGCCGTCCGGCCTGGAGCACGCGCCGGCCGACCCGAACTTCGACCCGACGTCCGACAACGGCACCGGCCTGGCGTTCGCCACCGTCTCCGGCCAGTCCCGCAACACGCAGGCCGGCCAGCAGGGCATCACCTGCCAGGTCTGCCACTCCATGCCGGCGACCCGGTACACGCCGTTCCACAACTACGTCAAGAGCGGCACCGAGTACTACCCGGTCAACAGCACCCAGAAGCGCGACCAGGTGCTGCCCCCGGCCGAGACCGACATCCTCAACGTGGCGGACGCCAACAGCCCGAACCTGGGCTACGGCATCGGCGCCGGCGCCTACCGCCTGTCGCCCCACGCCATCGAGACCCCGGAGCGCTTCGGCCCGCTGTCCTGGAACGACTACACGGCGGTCCTGGACCCGTACGTCTCGGACGTCTTCAACATCAACTTCTACTACCAGCAGGGCGGTTTCGCCGGTAAGCACCCCGGCTACTACGCGGCCAACTACGACCGCGCCGAGATGTGCGCCACCTGCCACGACGTGACCAACACGTTCGCGATCGCCAACCCGCTCGGCCACTGGTCCGGCGGCTTCCCGATCGAGCGCACCTACACCGAGTGGAGGAACTCCCGCTACGCCGACCGGCCGAGCAACGCCAACTTCGACCCCAACTTCAAGCGGGACTGCCAGACCTGCCACATGCAGCAGACCTACGGCAACCCCGGAACCGCCCAGACCCTGTACGTGGGCGGCCAGCCGGTGGCGCCGCTGACCAGCAAGGCCTGCAGCAAGGGCTCGGTCCGTCCAGTCTTCTACAGCCACCACTTCGTCGGCGGCAACGCCTACGTCACCCGGCTGCTCGGCGCCGACATCACCTCCAACGGCTCGGTCGAGCCGTACCCGGAGCTCTCGGTCTACAGCTACTCGTCGGCCGATCCGACCAGCGTCTACAACCACGCCTACTTCGAGAGCACCGGCAACACGGGCGCGCGGACCCAGCACGAGCGGATGGCGTGGGACCGCCTGCGCAACGCCCTCACGGTCGACGTGACCGGCCCGACCAGCGCCGCCGACGGCACCAGCGCTCCGGTCTCGGTGACCGTCGAAAACACCGGCTGCGGCCACAACTTCCCGTCCGGCTTCCCGGAGGGGAGAAACGCCTGGCTGTCGGTCCGTGCGTGGGACACCGCCACGGGTGACGAGCTGATGATCCACGACTCCTTCTGGAACCGTGATTCCCTCGGCATCGGCTACCTGACCGACGCGCCGATGGTCGACCCGAACTGGCCGGGTTGCAACTGGATGCTGCCCGCCGGCTCGGCCGATCCGTACTCGTACCAGTTCAAGGCGGTCGCCTCCCTGGGTGACGGGTGCCCGACGTTGGCCCTGCCGTACGCCACGCCGCTCAACCTGGTGGTGAACGCCCAGGGGCTGCCGATCGATTCGGGCGGCACGGTGATCGACCGAGCCAACCCGCTCGGTCTGCCGCAGTTCACCGACGTCGACGGCGACGGCGACCCCTACGACGACGCCTTCCTCCAGGACACCCGCCTGCGTCCGCAGCCGCACCCGGACGCCACCGCGCTGATCGACCGCTACTCGGTGGTCATCCCCACCGGGACCCAGGGGCCGATCGCGGTCACCGCGGTCGTCTACTACCAGTCGATGGAAGCGCCCGTCGGCACCGAGTTCCTCGGCAACCTGGCGGATACCGACACCGACCACACCCTGGAGCCCTGCGTGCTCAAGGGCGCCTGTGACGGGCGGACGCCAGCGACCGAGCCGGCCGTGGTCGAAGGCGCCCCGCCGGTGCCGATGGAGGTCGGAAGCTGGGTGATCGACGTCACCGGCGTGACCGACAACACGCCGCCGACGGCGACCAAGATGTACCCGGCGGACGGCGCGGTGGACGCCTACCTCGACGCGGTGGTCAAGGTCGACTTCAGCGAGCCGGTGACCGGCATCGACGCCTCCACCTTCACTCTCGTGGACAGCGGCGGCACGACCGTGCCGGCCTACGTCGATCAGCTCAGTGACGGCACCTGGGGTCTGTTCGCCCACGACACCGTGCTCGCGGGCAACACCACCTACACGGCCACTGTCGCGGCGCCGATCTGCGACTACAACAACAACTGCACCGCGACAGACATCGTCTGGAGCTTCACCACCGCCCGCGACTACGCCAGCGGCACCGGTGATTCGAGCTGGACCCTCGGGTTCCAGGCCGCCGCCGGAGGCAATCCCGCGCCGTACGTCATGGCGATCGATCCGCCGGACGGGGCGACGAACGTCGCGGTGACCACCAACGTCGTGGCCACCTTCTCCGAGCCGGTGATGAACGTGAACTCGACGACCTTCCTGCTGTACTCGGCCGGCGGCAACGGCCACAACTGCGGCACCATGGGTGCGGCCGTCGCAGGGACGTTCAGCAGCAACGGCACCGGGGACGTCTGGACGTTCAACCCGGACGCAGACCTGTCGGCCGGCCGCACGCTCTACTGCGTGGAGATCCTGGGCGTCCAGGACCTGACCGGCCAGCCCATGGCCGCGCCGTTCATGAGCGGGTTCACGACGGTCAGGTGACCTGACCCCGCTTTGACCCATTGACGGGCTCTTCGCCCGCGGGCCCGTGCGCCGCCCGGCGCACGGGCCCGTTCTTTTTTCCCTATTCCCCGCAAGAGCTGACGCTCCCATCGAGCGGCTCTCGACGGTGCGGAGAGCTGTCTCGGATCGACCCTTCCGGTGCACCAGAGGGGTAGAAGGCTCGATCGACTGCTAGTCATCTGTTCTGTTGTTCCTGAGCTTGTCGAGCTCTGGGAGGTTGATTCTTGCTTGCCGAAGATCCCGATCTGTGCGGCGACTGTCAGGCCCACACCCGTTGCGCGTTCACCAATCTCTCTCCGGAGGCCCGCGAGCAGTTCCGGGCGATGGCCCAGCCACGCTTCTACGCGCCAGGGAGCACGGTGGTTCGGCAGGGTGAGGAGGCCGACGGCCTGTTCATCCTGCAGTCGGGGCTGGTTCGCGTCCTTCACCTGACGCCGGGTGGCAAGCCGGTCGGAGTGCGTATGGTCTCGCCGCCGGAGATCGTCGGTCTGACCGAGGTGATCACCGGCGACCCGTACAGCGTCACGGCCGAAACCGTCGAGGAATCGCATCTCGAGTACGTTTCGAGACGGCGCTTCGTGCCCTACCTGTTGTCGACACCCGCGCTGGCCGTCGAGCTTCTCATCCGGATGAGCCAGGACTACGAGCGACTTCAGGAGGGGATCTACGAGTCAGACGGCGGCAGCCCGCTGGTCGAGCGCCTGCTCCACAAGCTGCAGGAGCTGGCGGACGCCTGTGGGGTGACCACCGACGGCGGGTTGCTGCTCGACGCGCCACTGACGGTCCAGGACCTGGCCGGCACCCTCGGGTGCTCTCGCCAGTGGGCCTCGAAGCTGTTGTCCGAGATCGAATCGCGCGGTTTCATCGAACGGCGAGGCCGGCGCATCGTGTTGACCGAGGCAGGGCTGGACGCCCAGGGACCCGAGTGATGCGGCGCTCGTACGTCCATCCGGCCCATAGCTCTACGTCTAAATGTCAGCTACTTGACAGTCTTAATCATCAGGTCGTGGTGTAAGATGCACCCGATCTGATTTAACTGGGATCCAGCCGCGCCAAGGACGTTGGCGGGAGGGAGTTCTTCGCGCCCTCTGCAGGATGTCGACAGGCGGGGTCAGGGGATGTGCGTGCATGTGCCACCCCACCTGCGAACGGTTGCCGTCCGTCGTCGACCGGCTGGATGCCTCTTGGAGTTGAACCGACCGAAAGGAGACGGGAACATGAAGAAGCAGCTTCTGATCGTCGTCGCTGCGGCGCTCGTCCTCGCGGTGCCCCTCACGGCCGCGGTGGAAGAGCCCAACCATCAGGCGACGGCGGGCCTAACCCAGCCGACGCTGGTCAGTGCCCTTCAGCACGGCACTCTGACCAACAAGCAGGCGCGCCAGCTCGGCTTGCTGGTTTTCAGCACGCCATTCAACAAGGTCGACGGACTCGGTGATGGGCCGTTCGACATCAACGAGTGGAACGACACCGCCCACGGCGGGCCGATCGGTCTAGGCCACCGTCCGACCCTCCAGGGCAACGGCCAGTTCCTCCGTGTCAACGGTCTCGATGCGCAAAGCTGCAACGAATGCCACGGTTTCGTCAGCCAGCGGACCCTGCCTCCGACCCTCGGGATCGGTGGCGTAGGCGGTGCCGTCCAGAACGCCATCATCATGCCAAGCCTCATCGACGTCGCCGACTCTTTCGACGACAGAGTTTCATACGTTGCTAACCACGATCCGGATCTGCCTCTGGGCATCGATGGCGTGGCGGACTTCAACGGCCGCTTCGCCAACCCGCCGTTCCTCTATGGCGGCGGCGGCGTGGAGCTCCTGGCCAAGGAGATGACCGCCGACCTGCAGGCCCTCAAGCACCAGGCCGAGAACGCGCCGGCCGGCACCGTGGTCTCGCTCGACACCCACGGCGTCAACTTCGGCTACATCGTCAGCCAGGGTGGCACCAACATCGACGTCCACAACGAAGGCGTCGACCACGACTTGGTGGTCAAGCCGTTCGGCCGCAAGGGCGACGCCTTCTCCATGCGCGACTTCGACCGCGGCGCCATGCAGTTCCACTTCGGCATCCAGCCGGAAGAGCTGTTCGGCCATGCGGACTCGGACGGTGACGGCGTCTCCGACGAGGTCACCGTCGCCGAGATGAGCGTGCTTCACATCTTCGACGTCAACAACCCGCGGCCCCACGAGGAGAAGCAGCGGGCCGGCGCGGTCCACGGCAAGCAGGTCTTCCTGCAGGCCGGCTGCGCCAACTGCCACCGTCCGGAGCTCAAGACGGTCGAGCGCTCGGTGCCGCTCGCCTACCCGGAGATCGCCGACCAGCCGTTCTCCAACGTCTACTACACGGTCGACCTGACCAAGGTCGGCTTCGACGCCGACAAGAACGGCTCCGGCGTGGTGGTTCCGCTCTACTCTGACCTCAAGCGGCACGACATGGGACCGGGCCTCGCGGAGACCTTCGAGCGCGCCGGCGAGATCCCCCAGGAGGACTTCATCACCGCCCGCCTGTGGGGCATCGCGGACACCGCGCCGTACCTCCACGACGGCCGCGCCACGACGCTGAACCAGGCGATCCTGATGCACGGCGGTGAAGCCCAGACGGTACGCGATTACTACGCGAACCTGTCCGACAGCGACAAGAGCGACCTGATTGCGTTCCTCAAGTGCCTGCGCACGCCGGTGCGGCCGAACGAGGATCTGCTGCCGCTCAACTTCTAGGCGGTCGTGCCCGGGTCTTCCGACCCGAGCATCGCGCGGGGGCGCCCAGCGCCCCCGCGCGTTATTCCCCCCCCTCCCTCCCCCCAAAAAGGTCAACTCCTTTCCGTGCCGTCGTCAGGCGGTTGACAGTTCTGAGCCATCCAGCCTCCTAGGATGGAGTCATCAATCCACTGGAGGACTCCTGCCGAGCCCCTTTTGATAGTCGAACCCGCTCGTGGCCCGGGCCGGTCATCCCCACCACTTCCGTGGTCACTGTTCCGATCCGGTGCGCATGAGCTTTCGGCACAGGCCTTCCATCTTGATGGAAAGGGAGATGGGACCATGATGAAGCAACTGTCGATCGGTCTCTCCGCACTCCTGCTGCTTGCGATCCCGGCGCTCGCCGCGGTCGAGCAGGGAAACCACGATCTCACTGGCACGTTCACTCAGGCGGACCTGGTGACGGCGCTCCACAACGGCACCGTCAATTTGAAGACTGCCCGCCAAGTCGGCCTGCTGGTGTTCAGCACGCCATTCAACAAGGTCGACGGACTCGGCGATGGGCCGTTCGACCTCGACGAGTGGAACGACACGGATAACGGTGGTCCGATCGGGTTCGGTCACCGGCCGACGCTCCAGGGCAACGGGCAGTTCCTGCGGGTCAACGGCCTCGACGCCCAGAGCTGCAACGAGTGCCACGGCTTCGTCAGCCAGGCTACCCGGCCGCCGATCCTCGGGCTCGCCGGTGTCGGTGGCGCCGTGCAGAACGCCATCATCATGCCGAGCATGATCGACGTGGCGGACAGCTTCGACAACCGCACCCAGTACGCCGCCGGCCATGTGCCGGACCTGGACCTGAACGTCGACGGCGTGGCCGATTTCAACGGCCGCTTCGCCAATCCTCCGTTCCTGTTCGGCGGCGGCGGCGTGGAGCTCCTGGCCAAAGAGATGACCTATGACCTCCAGCAGCTCAAGGCGGCCGCCGAGGCGGCGCCCGCTGGTGCGGTGGTCTCGCTCGACACCCATGGCGTCAACTTCGGCTACATCGTCAGCCAGGGTGGCGGCAGTGTCGAGATCCACAACCAGGGTGTCGACCACGATCTGGTGATCAAGCCGTTCGGCCGCAAGGGCGATGCCTTCACGATGCGCGACTTCGACCGCGGTGCCATGCAGTTCCACTTTGGCATCCAGCCCGAGGAGCTGTTCGGCGACGACGACGCGGACGGCGACGGTGTGAGCCGCGAGGTCACGATCGGCGAGATGAGCGCACTGCACATCTTCGACGTGTCGAACCCGCGCCCGCATGCCGACCCGCTGACCTCGCAGGCTCAGCTCGGCAAGGGCGTCTTCAACACCATCGGCTGCACCATGTGCCACATGCCGAAGCTGGTCACCCAGCACCGGCAGGTCCCGCTGTCGTATCCGGAGGTCGCGAACGATCCGACGGCCAACATCTACTATGCGGTCGACCTCACCAAGGCCGGCTTCAACCTGGACCCGAACGGCCCCGGCGTGGTCGTGCCGCTGTATTCAGACCTCAAGCGCCACTACATGGGCCCGGGCCTGGAAGAGACCTTCGAGCGTGCCGGTGAGATCCCCCAGGGCAACTTCATCACCGCCCGGCTGTGGGGCATCGCGGACACCGAGCCCTACCTCCACGACGGTCGCGCGACGACCCTGCACCAGGCCATCAGCCTGCACGGCGGCGAAGCCCTGGGAGTGCGCAACAACTACATGGCACTGCCCACCGCCTACAAGGAGGCGCTCCTGGCGTTCCTCAGGTCCCTGCGGACGCCTGACGCCCCGAACGAGGACCTGCTGCCGATCAACTTCTGAGCATCGCGCAGAGGTAGACTCGAGCAGTCCGAACCGACGGTGCGGGGGGTTCGCCCCCCGCGCCGTTCTTTGGAGCCCCTTCCCACGACCTGACGACCCCTGGATCCATGAGCCTGGACCGCCTCTCCTCCCCCGCCCCCCGGCTCTTCGGCAAGTCCCTCCTCTTCGCCCTGGCCGTCGCAACCGGTAGTTGCATTCTCCTCTCCGCGCCCGCCGCCGGCCAAGGTCCCGGCAGAGTGCCCGGGCAGCTCCCGGCCCCACCGCCGGACCAGAAGCCCGAGCAGCCACCGGAGCCGTTCGTCTTCCAGCCCAGCCCGCCCGCGCAGACTCAGGACAGCGGCCGCACGCCCCTGATGGACGCGGCGAGCCACGGAGAGGTCGACCGGGTTCGGGAGCTCCTCGCCGACGGCGCGGATCCACGGGCGCGTGACGCCGCCGGAGACACGGCGCTCTTCTACTTCCCGCCGGCAGGCAAGCTGGCCGTGACCGAGATGTTGCTGGACGCCGGCGTGCCGGTGGACGGGACCGACGAGGTCGGCTTGACACCGCTCTGCGTGGCCGCCCTGCTCGGCCGCACCGACGTGGTGGCGCTGTTGCTCGACCGAGGGGCGGACCCGAGCTTCACCCCCCCGGACGGAGAGCCGCCACTCGCTCGCGCCCTGGGAGACGGCCACGTGGAGACGGCCCGGACGCTGATCGCGGCGGGTGCTGACATCGATCCTCCCCTGCCCCGGGGCACCGACCTGCTCTCTCGGCAGGCCGCCGCCGGCGACGCCGAGGGGGTCCGGCTGCTCCTCGAGCACGGAGCGCGGCCCACCGGTCGGCCCCCGTTGCTGGTCGCCGCACGGGAAGGCTACCCAGAGGTGGCCCGGGCACTGATCGAGTACGGCGCCACGCTCGACGTCGAAGACGAAGACGGCAAGACCCCCCTGGTCCTCGCCGCCGAGTCCGGACACGCCGGCGTGGTCCGCCTGCTGCTCGAGAGCGGCTCCGCGCCGGACGCCATCGGATCGGAGGAGAGCCGTACCGCGGCGCTCGGCTTCGCCGCGCTCGAGGGCCACGCGGAGGTCGTCGAGCTACTGCTCGCGCACGGTGCCGCGGTGGACCGCGAGAACCGTTCCGGCGTCACGCCGCTGATGCAGGCCGCCTTCGGCGGCGAGCCCGCGGTCGTCCGGCGGTTGCTCGCCGCGGGCGCCGCGGTCGACCGGGAGAACCGGGACGGCAGGACGGCCCTGGTCTTCGCCGTTCTGCTGCGTCGCACTGACGCGGTGAAGCTGCTGCTCGAGGCCGGCGCGTCGCCGAAGATCACAAGCCGCATCCCGAGCTTCGGGGTCGTGACCCCCCTGCTGCTCGCCGCCGGGCGGGGCCACACCGACATCGTCCGGGCCCTGCTCGAGCACGGGGCGAGCGTGGACACCCCCGGGCGGATCGACCAGGTCGGACGGATGACTCCCCTGCTGCTGGCCGCCCGGGGCGGTCACACCGAGACCGTCCGTCTGCTGCTCGACCACGGAGCGGACCCCACGCTCAAGGACGACCACGGCAAGGACGCTCTGGACTGGGCTCGCGAGGGCGGCCACACCGATGCGGCGGCCCTGCTCGAGACGACCCTCCAGGCTGCTGACGGTCACCGAACCGGCACGCCCTGAGCCCTCGCCGCACCTGCCCCATGCCGATGCTTCGTCAACTGCTTGGCCGGGCATCGTCAGGCGGTTGACAGCATGCCTCCGAGAGCCCCCGTAATATCGCAATCCACAACACCTTGGAGGACTCCGGCCGAGCCCCCGAATAGTCGAACCCGCTCGTGCTCCGGCCGCGATCACCGCCCACTCTCCCCGGAGAGGTGGCGACAGACCTGGTAGGAGCACGAGTCTTCGGCGCGGGCCTTCCATCTTTGGAAAGGAGATGGGACCATGAGGAGAAACGCTTTTCTGACTCTTGCCGCGCTGCTCCTTCTTGCCTTACCGGCATACGCCGGTGTGGAGGACCCGAACCATGAAGCGACCGCGGGCCTGACCCAGGACGTCCTCGTCGCGGGCCTGCAATCGGGCAAGATCTCCTGTACCGAAGCCCGGCAGCTCGGCCTGCTGGTCTTCAGCACACCGTTCAACAAGCTCGACGGCCTCGGCGACGGCCCGTTCCTGCTCTCGGAGTGGCAGGACACGGCCCACGGCGGCCCGATCGGCTTCGGCCACCGTCCGACCCTCCAGGGCAACGGCCAGTTCCTGCGGGTCAACGGCCTCGACGCCCAGAGCTGCAATGAGTGCCACGGCTTCGTCAAGGCGAGCACGCTGCCGCCCGAGCTCGGGCTCGCCGGCGTCGGTGGCGCGGTCCAGAACGCCATCATCATGCCCAGCGTGATCGACGTGGCGGACTCCTGGGACAACCGGGTTCAGTACGTGCCGGGCCACGTCCCGGACCTGCCGCTCGCCATCGACGGCGTGGCCGATTACAACGGCCGCTTCGCCAACCCGCCGTTCCTGTATGGCGGTGGCGGCGTCGAGCTGCTGGCCAAGGAGATGACCTACGATCTCCAGCAGCTCCTGGCGCTCGCCAAGACCGCTCCCGCCGGTGCGGTGGTCTCGCTGGACACCCACGGTGTCAACTTCGGCTACATCATCAGCTACGGTGGCGGCCACGTGGAGGTTCACAACGAGGGCATCAGCGAGGACCTGGTGGTCCGGCCGTTCGGCCGCAAGGGCGAGAACTTCTCCATGCGCGACTTCGACCGGGGGGCCATGCAGTTCCACTTCGGCATCCAGCCGGAGGAGCTGTTCGGCCTGGCCGACGACGACCATGACGGCGTGACGCGCGAGGTCTCGATCGCCGAGATGAGCGTGCTGCACCTGTTCGACGTGGCCAATCCGCGCCCACGCCGTGTCAAGATGGACGAGGACGAGGCACTGGGCGAGGAGATCTTCCGGATGATCGGCTGCACCAAGTGCCACATGGAGCAGCTCGTCACCCGGGATCGTGCGGTGCCGGTGGCGTACCCCGAGATCGCGACGATGCCGTACCAGAACGTCTACTACAAGGTCGACCTGAAGAAGGCCGGCTTCGACATGGACCCGAACGGCACCGGCGTCATCGTGCCGCTCTTCGCGGACCTGAAGCGCCACTACATGGGTCCGGGCCTCCAGGAGGACTTCGACGCCTTCCACGGGTCGGACATCGGTACCGGTGAGTTCACCACCGCCCGCCTGTGGGGCATCGCCGACACCGAGCCGTACCTCCACGACGGCCGCGCCACGACGCTCAACATGGCCATCCTGATGCACGGTGGCGAGGCGCAGGGCGTACGGGACAACTACGCGGATCTTGATGACGGATACAAGGAGTTGGTGATCCGGTTCCTCAAGAGCCTGCACACGCCGGACAAGCCGAACGAGGATCTCCTCCCACTCGACTTCTGAGGAGGGTTTCGGCAGGGGTCCGACCGGCCGCCGGCGCGTGACCGGCGCCCGCGCACGGAACCCCACTGCACGGCGCGGGGGTGTAAGCCCCCGCGCCGTTTCCTTGTCCCCGATCCTTCGATACCATGGCTGAAAGACCGTGAAAAGACGAAACGCCTCCCCCGCCCGCCCCGCCGTCCTCCGCCGCGCCAGCGCTCCGCTCGCCGGCCTGTTGCTCGTCCTCGTCCCCGCCGTGGCCTTCGCCTGGCCGCCGGAGATGACCTATCCGAAGGGGGGCGAGAAGCCGATCGAGCCCTCCCCGTCGATCAAGGTCGACTACCCTCCGCCGAAGGAGCAGGTCCACGACTTCGGCCGCACGCCGCTGATGAAGGCGGTGAGTGCCGGTGACGAAGCCAAGGTCCGCGAGCTCCTCGACGGCGGTGCCGATCCGGCGGCGGAGGATGCGGTCGGCAGCACGGCGCTCTTCTACCTGCCGCCGGAGGGGGACGCCGCGATCACCGAGGAGCTGATCGCGGCCGGTGCGCCGGTCGACGCCGCGAACCATGTCGGCCTGACGCCGCTCTGCGTCGCCGCGACCCTCGGGCGCTCCGACGTGACCCGGGTGCTCCTGGTCCACGGTGCGGACCCGAACGTCCTGCCGCCGGAGGGCGAGCCGCCCCTGGCACGGGCGCTCCGCGAAGGGCACCTGGAGACCGCCCGGCTGCTGCTCGAGTGGCCTGACGGCGGCGCCGCCGTCAACCCGCCCCTCGCACGCGGAACCACGCTGATCTACCGCCAGGCGGTAGCCGGGGACGCGGAGGGTGTCCGGCTGCTCCTCGCCCACGGTGCGCCGCCGGACCCGCGGGTCGGCCGGGAGGGCATCAATCCGGGCGAGACGCCGCTCCTGGCCGCCGCTCGCCTGGGCCACGACGAGGTGGTCCGGGCGCTCCTCGATGCGCCGGACAAGCCGGCGGACGTCGAGGCGCTGGACAAGGATGGCAAGACGCCGCTGATCCTCGCCGCCGCGAACGCCCACCCGACCGTCGTCCGCATGCTGCTCGACCACGGCGCCAGGGTGGGTAGCCCCGGCGCCGACAAGACGCGCACGTCTCCCCTGGCCTACGCCGCCATGGCAGGAAGCACGGAGGCCGTCCAGGCGCTGCTCGACCACGGCGCGGACGTCGACGTCCAGAACCACGCGGGCGTCACCCCCCTCATGCTGGCCGCGTTCGGCAAGGAGCCTGAGATCGTCGAGCAGTTACTCCAGGCCGGCGCCCAGGTCGACCTGGAGAACCACGACGGCAACACCGCCCTGGTCTACGCGGTGCTGCTCCGGCGGCCCGACGCGGTCCGGATGCTGCTCGACGCGGGCGCCTCGACCACGATCCAGACCTCCATCCCCGATTTCGGTTACGTCGACCCGCTGATGCTCGCCGCCGGCCGAGGCCACCACGAGGTCGCGAAGGCGCTCCTCGATCACGGTGCGAAGACCGGCGTCTTCTGTCAGATCGACAGCGTGGGCCGCATGACGCCGCTCCTCATGGCCGCGCGGGCGGGCGACGACGAGACCGTGCGCATGCTGCTCGACCACGGCGCCGACCCGAGCGTGGCCGACGACGACGGTAAGACCGCCCTCGACTGGGCGCGCGAGGGCGGTCACCGGACGACGCAGGCGATCCTGGAGACGGCGCTCCTGACCGATCCGGCTCAGTATGCCTCGAGGTAGCGCTCCTGCTCCCACGGGTGGACGTGGGAGATGTAGTCCGCCCACTCCTGGCGCTTGGCCCGGAGATAGTTCTCCAGAATGTGCGGCCCGAGGGCGTCCTTGACCACCTGGTCCTTCTCCAGGTTGTCCAGCGCCTCGGAGAGGTTCGCCGGAAGCTGGCGGATCTTGAGCCGCTTCTTCTGGCGCTCGCTCATCTCGAAGATGTTCTTGTTCACCGGGTCGCCCGGATCGGCCCCCTTCTCGACCCCGTCCAGGCCGGCGGCCAGCATCACAGCCAGCGCCAGGTAGGGGTTGCAGGACGGATCCGGCACGCGCACCTCGCAACGGGTCGACATGCCCCGCTTGGCCGGCACCCGGAGGAGCGGCGAGCGGTTCTTCTCCGACCAGGCGACGTTGACCGGTGCCTCGAAACCGGGAACCAGGCGCTTGTAGGAGTTGACCAGCGGGTTGGTGATGGCGACGAAGGCGCGGGCGTGGTCGAGGATGCCGGCGATGTAGGAGAGCGCCGTCTTGGAGAGCTGCCGGTCCGCCTTCGGGTCGTAGAACGCGTTCTTGCCGTCCGTGGTCAGCAGGCTCTGGTGGGTGTGCATGCCCGAGCCGTTGACGCCGTAGATCGGCTTCGGCATGAAGGTGGCGTGGAGACCGCGGTCGAGCGCCGCCTTCTTGACCACGAAGCGAAAGGTGGAGACGTTGTCGGCGCACTCGACCGCCTCGGCGTAGCGGAAGTCGATCTCGTGCTGCCCGGGGGCCACCTCGTGGTGGGCCGCCTCGACCTCGAAGTGCATCTCCTCGAGCATCACCACGATGTCCCGGCGCGCCTCCTCGCCCTTGTCGACCGGCGTCAGGTCGAAGTAGCCGCCGACGTCGTGGGTCTCGGTGACGGCCCGGCCGGAGTCCGCCGTCTGGAACAGGAAGAACTCCGCCTCCGGGCCGCAGACCATCCGGTAGCCCATCTTCGCGGCGCGCTCCACCTGGTGCTTGAGCACGGTGCGGGGGCACCCGGGGAAGTCCGAGCCGTCGGGGAGCTTGACGTCACAGATCAGCCGCGCGACCCGGCTGCCGTCCGGGTTCTTCCACGGGTTGAGGCGGAAGGTGTCGAGGTCGGGGTAGAGCAGCATGTCCGACTCCTCGATCCGGGTGAACCCCTCGATCGACGAGCCGTCGAACATGATCTCGTTCTCCAAGGCCTTCTCGAACTGGCTCCGGGGGATCTCGACGTTCTTCAGCACCCCCATGATGTCGATGAACTCCAGCCGCATGAAGTGGACCTGTTCTTCGTCCGCGACTTTCAAGATCTCTTTGGCATCCATTGCGCTCTCCGTTTCCTGTCGGTTTTGCACAGGGTAGACGCTCAGAATGAAGAACGCAAGGGCAAATCGCTGGAACTGTGCACCGATTTCCGGCGGAATCGCGGAAAATCAATGATCATCGCGCATTCCGGCCACCCGCCGGCGGCTGCTAACCTCGGGGCCACGGCAAACCCGGCCTCCAGCGCACCTGCGGCGTCCTCCGCACCCGCTCCGGCGGTTCCCGGTGAACCGCGTGCGCCGGTGCCCCGTAAATCTCGACACCGCGCCGGCTCCGGGGGTGCACGACCGCTCCGGGCCCGCGCCGAGCCGCGCGATCACCATCGACCGATCACCGAGGGGAGGAACCGTGAGCACTTCCGCAGACCGAATGGACGAACCGACCGAACCGGACGCAGGCTCCGATGCCCACGCCGAGACGACGGAGACGGACCTGGGCGCCGGAGCACCGGAGCGCGCCCGCGGCGGATGGCTCAAGACCGCCGCATACGCCGTCGCTCTCATGGTGGTGCTGGCACTGCTCTTCCTGGCCGGTCGCCAGCTCGGCGCCTCCGTCGACGCCTTCACCGCCTGGGTCCAGGGCCTGGGCTTCTGGGCGCCGCTGGTGTTCATCCTCGGCTACGCGGTGGGCACGGTCGCCTTCGCCCCCGGGTCGCTCCTGACCCTCGCCTCCGGGGCCATCTTCGGGCTCGTCTGGGGCACCGTCTACGCCTGGACCGGCGCCACGCTGGGCGCTTGCGCCGCGTTCCTCATCGCCCGCTACGTGGCCCGCGGCTGGGTCGAGCGCAAGCTCGAGGACAGGCCCCGGTTCCGTGCCCTGG
>Ga0210144_1000523_pt1 | contig 19788 bp, 26 predicted proteins | sample Muzzi_PWA_D2_FD_185532 | JGI IMG/M metagenome (GOLD analysis project Ga0210144, IMG submission 185532) | Wetland microbial communities from San Francisco Bay, California, USA, that impact long-term carbon sequestration - Muzzi_PWA_D2 (SPAdes) | ecosystem: Environmental > Aquatic > Marine >...
CCCCGGGAAGCGGCTCGACGACCTCGCTCGCCGGCACCTGTACCTGGGCCTCCCACTCCGGTTCGGCATCGGGCTCCAGGTGCCACTCGTGGGTGCTCGGGATGGGGTCGAGAACGATGGGCTGGTCTCTACGCAACTCCCCCGCGGCATAGACCGTCTGGAACCCATGGGAAGCGCGGTGTGCCAGCTGAAATGCTGGTAGGTCCTGGCGCCCTAGCCGGTTCTCGTACCAGGGGCGAAGCAGGACCGTCCCTTGAGGCCCGGGCTCTGGAACCTCAATCTGAAGGCTGGTCGTAGACCCAGGCCGCGTCGCCGATGCCAGCGTATCCCGGACCTCTCGTGCCTGGGGGGAGGAAGGCAGACCCTCCGGGAGTGCGTCGATGCCGACTCGGGTGATCCGCTCCAAGGGGTCTCCGGTCGCGACCACGATGGTCGCGAGAAGCCGCTCCCCGAGCTGGATGGCCTGGACGTTCACCGATTCGATGGTGCCCTGTAGCAGACGCTCGACCATTCTCGCCGGGACGATGAAGGAAATATCAGTGGTCTCGATGCCTGAGACCGCGACCCCCAGGACTTCGCCTCGCCCGTTCAACACCGGACCTCCGCTGTTGCCCGGGTTGAGGTCGGCATCGATCTGGATACGCGCGAGGTCTCCCGCTGAATTGCGGCGCAGGCTTGAGACGGCGCCGCGGGAGAAGGTCGGGGCCGGAAACTCACCGTCGCCGAGGAAGGTCCCAAACGGAAAGCCGACGGCGAGCACCGGTTGCGTCTCGAACGGTTCCCCGTCGTTGGCCAGCCGAAGAGCCGCTCGTTGACCGTGCTGAGGCGCGGAGAGGATCGCCAGGTCAGCCTCCGCGTCCACAGCCACAACGGTCGCCTCCTCCGCGGTCACCCTCCCCGTCCCGCCGTCGAACACGACCCGGACTCTCTGGCCCACCGCTTCAGGGGCTGACTGGATCACGTGGTAGTTGGTGAGGAGCAGGAGCCGCCCGCCAATCTCCTCGAACACGAAGCCGGTCCCGGAGCCCGCGCGGGTCAATACCAGCGCAGTAGCAGCCTTGATCCGTTCAACTTCCTCGCGAGGAAGAGAGATCTCCCGCCGGCTCGCCGCAACTGCCGCCTCAACCTCGGCTAGGTAATTGCGCTCCCTGGGGCGCCCTTCGGCGTTTCGGGAGGGCTCCGGCGCCTGGGCCGGCCCGATCTGCTCCACCGTCGCAGCCGGAGGCTCCGTTTCCGGGTCCGGTGCTGGAGCGTCGGCGGGCAGCCTTCCGCTGTCGCCGCATCCGAGCCACGCGGCTGCGAACAGAGCGAGCAAGCTCCACGGAGGCGAGCGGTGGAGATACCGAGGGATCATGGAACGTCAGAGATACTGATCGGACCGAGGTCGAGTCTTGATGGTACCAGACACCGGCGCGAGATCGACGCAGGAAACGCCCACGGAAAGGAGCGCGGGGAACGTCGGAGACGACTGCGGGGAGAGCTGCGGTGCACCAGGTGACGGTAGAGGTCCAGGCGGTCCAACGAACAGCGGGGGTCCATGGACACGCGATTGCGTCGACGAGGCTCGCAGGAAGGCCTCGCCGGATCGGCGCCGGACTTTCCCGACCCGCACGAACCTCCGCCCGCGGGGTGTCGGCAGAGAGGGGCGGGCCCAGCGACATCGATGATCAGGACGAATCAGCGATCCTCCCGCGTGTGAAAGAACCGCAAGATGTAGAGAGCCTCTCTCGCGATCTCGTAGCGTAGCTCGTAGTCGCGGATCACCAGCCGGCGAACTTCGTGACCTTCGAACCCTGGCACCGCAGAGCCGAGACGGGGATGAACGAAGAGCTGGCGCACGGCGTTCCGGAGCGTCGCCACGACCCGCAGGGCAAGTTTCGGATTGTGGGCAGCGAGAAAGTCGTGCAGGCGGGCGAGATCGTCGACAGCCTCAGGCGTCCACCGGACGGTCACGACGGATCGGAGGTCAGGAGCGCGGAGCCGGTTTGGGATCGGCGGTGGCGAGACTGTCCAGCCACTCTTCGACGCGCTCATGGTCGATGAGCCGCCCCTGCTCAGCAGAGGACAGAGCCTCGCGTGTCAACCGGTCCCGCTCCGCTTCCCGGTCGACCCAGTCTGCGACGGCCTCCTTGACGATCCAGCCTCTGGAACGCTCCAGACGATTGGCGTACCGATCCAACTCCTGAACGAGATCGGCGGGAAGGTGGGCTGTCACGGACTTGGTCGTCATGGAGTAGTCCTCGTATGGTGCAAAGTGCATCATAGCGCATCAACCTGCTTCACGGCGACGATCGTGCACCGCCAGCGCCGAGAGTGCCGCCACGGCCAGCAGCGCCTCCTGCCGGCGGACGAACGCCAGTCGCGCGGCGTCCGCGGCGGCGGGACGGGTCGGGCTCGGGCCGTTTGCGTTTCGGAGGGCCAGCGGGTCGGGATTTCGAAGCGAGGTCCTGAGCCGGCCCCGCGGCACGAGCCACCCCATCCGCGGGACGATTCGGAGTTGGAGCGCAGGATCAGACTCCGTGCCGAAGCACTGCGCCGTCCTTCGAGCCGGTGATACCACAATCCCGTTGTTGCAGAATTGCGATAATCTCCAAGTCTCCGGTAGACTGCGTCTGGAGGCTCGGGATGGTGAGCTCAGAGGGAATGGCGTGCGATAGCCGGCTCCACATCGGAGCCCGTGCCTGCTTCTTCGCCGTGGTTCTCGGTTTGCTGGGAGGAGTCGCTTGGGCCTCGGGCCCAGGGCCCAGCCATGTATCGGTCGATGGCCGGTGGCTGATCTTGGAGCGGCGCAATCCGGACGGTAGCCTGGCCCCACCGGTGCACTACACCGCCCACGGAGTCGACTGGTCCCCGGCCGGACGGCTCACCGAGGCCGATCTCGCGTCCCGCCGTCAGGCCTATGCCGACTGGTCCTCGGTCGACATCCCCGCGATGGCCGCGCTGGGAGTGGACACGGTCCGCCTCCCGATCGATCCCGGGATCGACGCCGCTGGGCGGGCTGTGCTGGATGAGCTCTACTCACACGGGATCATGGCCATCGTCACTGTCGACGAGGAGACGCGGAACCTCACGCGCATCGCCCAGGTGGTCGAGGCCGTCAAGGACCATCCCGCCGTGTTGCTGTGGCTCGTCGGCAACGAGTGGAACATCAACCTCTACAAGGGGAACCCCGACTGCGCCTCGGTCGAGGCGGCCGCAGCGTGCACGGAGGAAGCGGCGGAGCTCATTCACTCGCTCGATCCGGACCATCCGGTGGCGACCAGCTACGGAGACATCGAGATCGACGCTCCGGGCCTCCACCTCTCAGACACCGAGCGCTATGTGAACGAGGTCGCCCCCAGCGTCGACGTCTGGGGAGTCAATCTGTACCGTGGACCGACGTTCGGCAACGCTTTCGACCAGTGGCGGTCGATTTCGGGCAAACCGCTGTTCGTCGGCGAATTCGGCACGGACGTGCTGAAGATTCCCGAGGCCTTGCCCGACGAGGCGATGCAGGCACAGTGGGACCTGTGCCTCTGGAACGACCTGTTCCACCACCTCTCGAGCTCCCATCCCGAGCTCGCGACCCTGGGCGGCACCGTATTCGAGTGGAACGACGAGTGGTGGAAGGTAAGCCCCGCCGGGACCCACAACACCGGGGGTTTCCACTTTCCGGGTGCTCATCCGGACGACTACGCCAACGAGGAGTACTTCGGACTGGTGGACATCGACCGGAATCAGCGCCTGGCAGGGCAGGAGCTCTCCGACGTCTTCGGCGCGAACCCTCCGAAGCTCCCGAAGGGCCTGGTCCTGGGCGCCGCCTCGCGCGGGGCTGCTGCGGCCCAGTACGCGGGCCAGTACGGCTACGCCCGGTTCTATGGGTGTGGCCGCCCCTTCTACAACCGGGTCGGCGGTGGCGGCGGAGGCCGCGGCTTCAACGCGGTGGTCCTGGATCCGGCCAGCGGAGAGGTCGTGGAGCCCGCGACCAACTTCGACACCTACATCACACGCGGTGAGTGTGCGGCGAACAACCCAGACGCCGCGATGTACGCACTGAAGGCGTACCTCGACGCCGCTCCCGCCGGCAGCGTCGTGCTGCTCGCGGTCGCCGATGAGGCGGGTCTCAACGCGGACGACTCGTGCTCGCCGTACTCCTCGTCAAGCTGCTTCACCTCGGGTCTCGCGACTCTCGCGGCACTCGGAAGCACCAAGATCGGCGACTACTGTTTCCGGGACTCGTGGGCCATGATCGCGGTCAAGGGCTCGGGCGCTCTGGCTGAGGGCCTGGCAGGTGGGGAGGTCGTCGAGCTCGGGTCGGGGCTCCCCGATCCGGGAGCCTTCACCCTCGACCTCTCGAAGGCGGGGTCCGGAGGGGGAACGGTGACGTCGACGCCCGCGGGAATCGACTGCGGCTCCTCCTGTCTCTCCGATGAGGGCTCCTACCCTACCGGCACCCTGGTGGATCTCGCCGCGACACCGGACGCCGGCTCCTGGTTCGCGGGCTGGACCGGCGACTCAGACTGCTCGGACAGCCTGGTGTGGATGGACGGCCCGCGCGCCTGCACCGCGACCTTCGAGATCGGCTGCGGGCCGGACACCTTACAGCTCCGCTACCACGTGGTGCGCGAGCCGGAGCATCACCAAGCCTGCACGTCGATCGAGGCCGATCGAGGACTCCGGGTCGCGCCCTCCGGACGCCTGGAGCTGGTCAGTGGACAGTCGGTGGTTCTGGGGGATGGCTTTTCCGTCGATGCAGGCGGTGCGCTCACCGTGGCGATCGAGCCGGATCTTCTGCCTTGACTGAGAGCCCCTCCTGGCTTGGCCGAGGACTGTGCACGAAGAGCCGGCTCGTGTCGCGCTGGTCGACACCTGGCCTTGGAGACGGCTCGGTGAGCACCGGGGGCCGAGCGAGCTCCTCGCTTCCCGACGAGCGGAGTGCCTTCAACACCTCCTCGGCAACCGGGGCTCGGTCACGGCGTGAGGGCTTCGATCTCCATCTCTTGCGTCAGGCGCTCGAAGTGTCGTCGGTTCAGGGTGAGGATCTTCCGGGCACCGGCTCGGTCAGCGCTCTCGACGATGAGCGCGTCGTAGGAGGTTCCTCCTGCGACGTCCTGGTCGCGGAGATGGGCGAGGAAGGTCCATGCGTCCTCCGGAGGGAGAACCGGAAGGTCCGCCGCTCCGCGCAGGGTCTGCTCGAGGAGGTCGACGGCGGTGGACGGCGAGAGCCGATGGGGCGCAGGCAGGCGAGTGAGGACGGAGTAGGTCTCGAGCAACGCGTGCTGGGGGACGACGACCGGCGGGTCGGCGAGAGCGCGGTCGAGGGCGCGGCGCGCTCGCTCGTGCTCGTCGTGCCAGTCCACCAAGGCGGCCACGAGCACGCTGGTATCGACGGCCGTACGAGCCAAGCTAGCGCTCCGCGTGACGGTTCCGGAGGGCATCCCGCGTCTGCTCGACCTCCTCCGCGCTGAGGGCCGGAAGCCGCTCCTCGGCCACGGCCACCGCGACGCGCCCTCGCTTCTCGATTCGGACCGGAGTCGGAGCGGGCTGGATCTCCACGTGGCCGTCGCGGTAACGGATCTCCAGGGCTTCTCCTGGTCGCAGGCCGGCCTTCTCTCGGATCGTCTTCGGGATCACGAGGCGGCCGGCCGCGTCGATGGTAAGAGTCTTGGCACTCGGCATGGTAATGAACTTACCACATCCAGCTCACTGAAAGGATTCCAGGCCATACGCCAGATGATCATGTGAGGGCTCAAAATGGGCAAGTAATACGCTCAATGCACAGTCCATACTGGCCATCGGCTGTCTTGAAGCCTCCCGAAAGATCGTGTCCTGCGTTGGAAAGAAACCGCCCCGCGGCCTGCCTCCGGCCGCGGGGCGTGGAGTGGGTGACGTTCTCGAGGGCTCGGCCTCCGTCAACCTCGGGGCGCCAGGCGGCGCATGATCTCCCGGCCGACTAGGGCGAGCGTCTCCGGGTCCAGCGCCTCGACGAAGAGGGCCACCGCGGCCGGGGTGGAGGCCCCTATCCAAGTAGATTCCGCAGGCCGTGGTAGTGGTCGAGGAACGGCGCGCCGGGGCGGCAGCAGGCCTGTCCAGCAGTGGGCCGCAGGGCCCTCAGCTCCGCCACCAGGGCGGGCGACGCGTGGCCCAGGTGCCGGCCGCATATCCTAGCGTCGTTGAGCGAGCTCTCCTGAGTGAGGAGCTCGCTACGCCGGCACCAGCCCTCTCGGCGATCACCACGGTGCTCAGGCACAGATCGGTGAGCGGAAGCGTCCGGGTCCGCTCCACCACCGAGGGGTAACGCCCCCTCAAGTAGTCGACACAGGCGTTGGTGTCCAGCAGGTCCTTCACTCAGTCGAAGTCCGGGTCGGCTTCGGTGGGGGAGGCTCGTCCGGATCGGGAAAGTCCGGCGCCGATCCGGCGAGGGCGAGAAAGCGTCGCGACCATCCGTGCCGCTCCGGCTCCAGGATGATTCTCTGACCCTGCCGGTAGATCAGGACCTCCTCTTGCCCCTCGAACCGGTACGCATCAGGCAGACGCACCGCCTGCCCCTCCTCTGTGGTGACGATCCTGGCCTTGTCCGGCATGGTCTTCATCAGCTCTTCGCGAGTTTGCAGCTTCCACCGCAGCGCCTGCCCAGCGAAAATTGGATCTGTGCGCTGACGACAACGACTCCTGTGCACCTCGATCCGCTTCGGCAGCGGGCTCACGACCGAGAGGCGCCCAAATCCGGACCCGAGCCCCGCCGCGCGTGCCAGAGGGCACGCACGATCAACTCGCGGTCGTCGGCGGTGTAGTAGAGATGAGACATGAGCCGCTCGAGGTAAAGGCGTCGGACGCCAGGAAGCGGCGACAGCTTGTACGGTGACCCGATGCCCGGAAACGCAGACAGGAGATCGAGAGCTTCCTGCAGATCCTTGGCGAGAATCTCAGGACGCGGGGAATTCTCTTGCCACCAGTGCTCGAGCTTCTGCACGTGCTCGCGGGCGGTGGCCGTGAAACGGACGGTTCGTCGCTTCACGAGGCGCGGAGCGCTTTCAGCACCTCTTCGGCGTCGACGAGGCGACCGGCCTTCACGTCTTCCTCGGACGCGAGGAGGGCTTCGTGCAGGGCAGCGCGGTCGGCTGGTTCCAGCCAATCTCCAGGATCGAGAGGCAGCAGATCGACCTCTGTTCCTTCGGGGAGATCTGTGGGCTCGTTCACGACGAGCCGTCCACTGCGAACTCGTGCCTTGAGCGTCATACGGGAAGAATAGCACCTCGTCGATGGGCCGTCCGGCCCGTTCTCGGATGCTCCAGGAAGGCGCTTGGATGCTGAGATGGTCATCGCAACCTCCCGTAAGATTGTGTCCTGAGCTGGAAGAAACAGCCCCGCGGCCTGGCTGCAACCGCGGGGCGTGGATTGGGTGACGTTCTCAAGGGTTCGGCCTCCGTCAGCCCCCGGGCGCCAGGCGCCGCATGATCTCCCGGCCGACCAGGGCGAGGGTCTCCGGGTCCAGCGCCTCGACGAACAGGGCCACCGCGGCTGGTGTCGATGCCATCGCCCTGAGGCCGTGGTAGTGGTCGAGGAACGGCGCGCCGGGGCGGCAGCAGGCCTGTCCAGCAGTCGCCCGCAGGGCCCTCAGCTCCGCCACCAGGGCGGGCGACGCGTGGCCCAGGTGCCGGCCGCCGTCGTGGAGCGGAAACCCGAGCCGGCTCCGGCGGCCGCTCTGCTTGTCCGCGTTGAGCGACAGCCGATCCGGCACCGCCAGCGCCGAGAGCGCCGCGGCGGCCAGCAGCGCCTCCTGCCGGCGGACGAACGCCAGCCGCGCGCCCCCGCCCTGGCGGGCCGGCTCGCTCCGGCGAACGACGGCGAACACCCCGTCCCCCGACGAGCCCCGCGGAATCCACTCCACCTCGAACGGCCCGGCCCCGTGGGCCGCCACCGCGAGCGGCGACTCCGCCAGCGCCACCGACGGCGCACGCCGCCGGGCGACGTCGAGGAAGTGGGCGCTGAACGCATTCTGCCGGGGCGGCCGGATGGAAGAGGCAGCAGGCCGCGGGGACGGCTTCGGTGCGGCGTCCGCGGCGGCGGGACGGGAAAGGCCCGATTGGCTCGATTGGCCGGATTGGCCCGAGTGGCCCGGTCTGGTCGACCGGCTGGATGAATCGGATCGATCGGACGGACCGGACGGAAGGGACGTGGACTGCTGCGGGCGAGTGCTGTTGCGGGTGCTATCCTGCTTCGTGATCTGCATTGGAGGTACGTGCTCCTTTGCGGGTCGGGCCCGGGCGAGCACCACCTCGCTCGGGCCGTTTCTGTTTCGGAGGGTTGGCGGGTTGGAAGGTCGATCCGAAGTGCCCGCCGCCCTCCGGGATTGTTACGCCATGATACCGTCTTTGTCGGAATGGCGCAAGCGACGAAGTGCCCGCGCTCCCGGCCGGTGCGACCGTGCCACCGGCGACGGATCAACCCGGAGGAGGTCGTAAGACTCGACGTCCGCTGAGGTCGTAGAAGCTCGCGCCCCCTGACACATGTCATGGGCTACCATCAAGACGCGCGTCCGGAAGCGAGGAGGTTCATTCCCTGAGGCGCTTCGCCGCCCAACAGTGCTTCACCGGTCGCGACGGGCTGTCTCTAGCAGAGCGGGCGACGCGTTGCTGGGCGGGGGCTGTCCGTAGCATCCGCGTCTGGGATGTCGAGGGCGGCGGTGAGCTTCAACCCCGTCAGGCCTCCCAAGCAGCGGCAAGGTAACTCCGCCGGATGCGACGCCGCGACTGAAACTGAGACGGAGCCCTGATGGCGACCACTGACACAAAGATCACCGACCTCGACTACGCCGACACCCTCTGGAAATCGGCCGACGCGCTACGCGGCCAGGTCGACGCAGCCGAGCACAAGCACGTCGTCCTCGGGCTGCTCTTCCTGAAGTACATCTCGGACGCATTCGAGGCGAGGCGCGAGCGGTTGAAAGGCGTGGACGATGCCGGATAGGCCGAACCCGCCGAAGCCGGCGCAACCAGAAGGGCCGGCCGGCCAGCTCCTGATCTACCGGGACGGCGCCACCCGGCTCCAGGTCCGCCTCGAAGGGCGCACGGTCTGGCTGTCCCAACGCCTCATCGCCGAGCTGTTCCAGGTCTCGGTCAAGACGGCAAACGAGCACCTGGTCAACATTTACAGAGAGGGCGAGCTCGACCCAGAGGCAACTATCCGGAGTTTCCGGATAGTTCAAACCGAGGGCAGCCGCGAGGTCTCGCGCGCCATCGATCACTACAACCTCGACGCCATCCTCGCCGTCGGCTACCGGGTCCGCTCCGCCCGTGGCACCGCGTTTCGCCAGTGGGCCACCGCGCGCCTGTCCGAGCTGCTGGTCAAAGGCTTCACGCTGGACGACGAGCGCCTCAAGGAAGGCCGCACCCTCGGCGCTGACTACTTCGACGAGCTGCTCGAGCGCATCCGCGACATTCGCGCCTCGGAGCGGATGTTCTACCAGAAGATCACGGACATCTACGCCACCAGCATCGACTACGACCCGACCCACCCGGTCAGCCAGACCTTCTTCGCCACCGTCCAGAACAAGCTGCACTTCGCCATCCATGGCCACACCGCCGCCGAGGTCATCCAGCGCCGCGCCGATGCCTCCCAGCCGCACATGGGCCTGACCACCTGGAAGAACGCACCCGGCGGCCCGGGCTCGCAAGCAGGCGGAGAAGAAGGCTACCCGGAGGCGTAAGCCGAAGGAGAGCGGGGAATGAGAGGTGTCCTCGCAGCACGGCACGGAACGTAGCCTCTGCACCTTCCGCCCGTGGCGCGGCGAGTCGGTTGGGGAGACCTCCCTGCGGCTACCTGTGGTTGCGAGCCCCCGATGCCTGTGGAGGTACGTAGAGTCTTGGCATTTCGCATGGCAATGATCTTGCGACCCCCGATGCCGCAGCAAACGTCCAGACCATGCGCCAGGCTGCGATTCGCAGAACCGCGAATTCAGGCGAGGAGGTTTCGCCACCGTAAGCCGGGGAAGCGACTGAAATCCGCGTCTGTCGTCCACCATTCGCAGTCGTGCTCGAGGGCGAGGGCGGCGAGGTAGGCATCGGTCGTGTCGGAGCCCTTGATTCCGCTGGTGAGGACAAGATCCTTGAAGATCTTCCAGTGTCGGGGGCCGGGAGAGATTCGGCGGACCTGGGCCGGCGATCGCAGCGCGTCCACGAAAGCGAAGACTTCCTCCGGCGTGGGGCACGGCTTGAAGAGTCGCGGATTGGTCCCGATGCGCACCACCGCAGCGAGCACCAGCTCGCTCACCGCCAGATCCCGGGGATTAGACCGCAACCGATCGAGCTCACGCCGGCAGATTTCGTGATGAGACGCCTTCCGGATCATGGCGTGGAGCAGCACGCCCACGTCACAGAGGATCACTCCAACTCCCAGAGCCGGCTCGTGTCGTCCAGATCGACTCCGGGCATGGGGGCCGGCTCCGTGAGAATTGGGAGAGGCGTGGGTTCCTCGCGGCACCGGAGGCGCTCCTCACTGAGATAGGCCCGGAGGCTCTCCTCGAGTAGCCGGGTCAGTGGCAGATGCCGTTCGGCAGCGAGCTTCTTGGCGTCCACGAGGAGGTGGTCGGGAAGATCAATCGTCGTCCGCATGATGGGTTGATGATACATCATGATGCTCGCGCCTGCTGGTGCTACCGAGGGCACCAGGATTCGCGTTGGTTTGGACATCGCCCTGCCAGATTTCCGAACGCCTCGCGTGCTCATTGGAAGCGAGCTGCCCCGCGGCCGGACTCCGACCGCGGGGCGTGGAATGGGGTCGTGCTGTTGCGGACTCGGCCGCCGTCATCCCCGGGACGCCAGGCGCCGCATGATCTCCCGGCCGACCAGGGCGAGCGTCTCCGCGTCCAGCGCTTCGACGAACAGGGCCACCGCGGACGGCGTGGACGCCATGGCTCTCAGCCCGTGGTAGTGGTCGAGGAACGGCGCGCCGGGGCGGCAGCCGTCCTGTCCAGCAGTGGGCCGCAAGGCCGCCAGCTCCGCCACCAAGGCGGGCGACGCGTGGCCCAACTGGCGGCCACCGCCGGCCGCCGTCGTGGAGCGGAAACCCGAGCCGGCTCCGGCGGCCGCTCTGCTTGTCCGCGTTGAGCGACAGCCGATCCGGCACCGCCAGCGCCGAGAGCGCCGCCGCGGCCAGCAGCGCCTCCTGCCGGCGGACGAACGCCAGCCGCGCGCCCCCGCCCTGGCGGGCCGGCTCACCTTCGACTTGGGCATTGAGTGGCGTTCGCGGAGGGCTCTCACCATCGTGGTCAACCTGTGGCTGCGCTCCGCTGGTCTGCCGAGTGGCGGGACAGCTGAGACAGCACTTGCAAGAATGCAGCGACTTGTATATGCTGCGCGGACCACGTTGGAAAGGAGGTTGGAATGCAAGGTGGACGTACCCTTCTATTTTCACTCATGATGACACTCTTGCTCGCAAGCAGCACAGTCGGTTGTTTCGGGCCAGACTATCACCTGGGAGTACCGTACCGTGAGCAGGAAGCGTACAACTACTGCGTACCCGCGTCGATTCTCATGTGGAGACTGTATGACGGGCTCCCGGAGCTTTCACAATCCACGATCTTCAACGGCGTCGGGGGAGCTCCTTGCGATGGGCTCGACGCAGCCTACGGTGTTGCGCTGTATACCGCTTCAGGCTACGACGCCTACTTCGACCATATCTACGGACCTTCAGCGACGCAGAGGGACGAAATGGTCTCTCGACAGATCACTTCAGAGGATGCGGGTGTCCCTGTCATGGCAGTTGTCTATCCTACGAAAGACCACGTCGGGATCATCAACGGAGGAAAGTACGAGGACATGGGTACCTACTGGGAGTGGGAGTTCTTGTATTTCCAGAACCCCGACCCAGCGTACGTCCCCAACTACTACTACACGGCTGGAACATGGCTCGCCGACTTCTGTGAGGCATTCGACTCCGAGTGCGGCCAAGTAATCTCGGGAAGCGCGGCCGGCGCGTGGAGCAGCAACTATTCCACCTACGGGGACAGCGTCGCCGTCTATGGTGGAGGAGGAGGGTGCCTGCCAGGCGAGTGCGGACCTCCGAAGTACTGACCTCGACGGGTCTGAGAGAGGAGAACTGGAATGCGCAATGCCTACAGACTGATCATGGCCTTCTTCCTCGCGGCTGGTTCGATGCCTGTCGCCGCATGGGTGCCGGTCGACTGCGGAGCTCGGATGCCGGAGGTCGCGTCGTTCGTGAGCGGCAAGAACGCTCAAGAGATCCAAAACCAGTGGGCGACCCACCTTCGAATGGTGCACGAGGCCAAGCCCGGTGACACTAACTATGCGCCGCACCCGGAGCCGAAGACCCCGGATGAGGTGATCGAGGACTTCCTCTACGTCTACTTTCAGAAGCTCTTCGACGAGGGCCCTGCTGAGCTCGATCCTGGGGAACAGGCCATCTACAAAGGCCTTCAAGGGGACGATCTCGACCTACGCGTCGAGCGTGTCGAGAACTGGTCCGTCTCGCGCTGTGACCCGGATCATGAGATGCCGTTCTTTCACCTGGTCCGCCTGTTCGACGCGGAAGGAGACGAGCTGGCCCGCGCCACCGTTCTGCCTTCAGGCCTCCTGGGCGAGTACGCGCAGGTCACGCCGGTGGCAAGCCGCGGGCTCGTGCCTCCCTCTGATGTTGCCGGCAAGGTCTCTCAGATGCTTGGACGAAAGCTTCCCGCACACCGCGCCCAGTACGCCACCATCGACGGGCTGCCCCTGCACTGTGGTCGGCTGACACCGTGCACGGTGTTCGAGGCAGAGGGGAGCACCTGGATCCTCGATCGGGCGGCGCTCGTGTTCGAAGTCTCCCCGCGGGCTCGACACGTCTCAGTGACGCAGGTTCACGCAAAAGGGTGGCGAGGAATGCAGGCCACCCTGGAGCCGGGAGCCCGCCGCCCCGCTCTCGTCAGCGAAGGCTTCGGTTGGGTCGAAGCGAGACAGGTCGCCGAGAACCCGGAGATGGCACGACTTCAGGGAATGAAGAAGTAGCGGGTCACCGATGATGGGGTGCAGTCGTGCTCGGACGAGGGCCGCCTCCACCCACCAAGTAGGAAGACCCCGCGGCCTGGCCAGGCCGCGGGGTGGGTTCAGCGCCACGCTCTTCGCGCCAGCGCCCGGATTTCTCACCCCCGAGGCGCCAGGCGGCGCATGATCTCCCGGCCGACCAGGGCGAGCGTCTCCGGGTCCAGCGCCTCGACGAAGAGAGCCACCGCGGCCGGTGTGGAGGCCATGGCCCGGAGACCGTGGTAGTGGTCGAGGAACGGCCCGCCGGGGCGGCAGCCGTCCTGTCCAGCAGTGGGCCGCAGGGCCCTCAGCTCCGCCACCAGGGCGGGCGACGCGTGGCCCAGGTGCCGGCCGCCGTCGTGGAGCGGGAACCCGAGCCGACTCCGGCGGCCGCTCTGCTTGTCCGCGTTGAGCGACAGCCGGTCCGGCACCGCCAGCGCGGAGAGCGCCGCCGCGGCCAGCAGCGCCTCCTGCCGGCGGACGAACGCCAGCCGCGCGCCCCCGCCCTGGCGGGCCGGCTCACTCCGGCGAACGACGGCGAACACCCCGTCCCCCGACGAGCCCCGGCCGATCCGCTCCACCTCGAACGGCCCGGCCGCGTGAGCCGCCACCGCAAGCGGCGACTCCGCCAGCTCCACCGACGGCGCACGCCGCCGGGCGACGTCCAGGAAGTGAGCGCTGAACGCGTTTTGTCGGGGAGGACGGGCAGGAGAGGAAGCGGGCCGCGGAGACGGCTTCGGCGCGGCGTCCACGGCGGCGGGACGGGAGGGTGCCGGCCGGGCGGACTGGCTGGCCTGGTCTGACCGGTCGGGGTGGTCGGGGTGGTCGGATCGATCGGAACGGTCGGAAGGAGCGGACGGGCGGGACTTGGACTGCTCCGGGCGGGTGAGATTGCGGGTGCTATCCTGCTTCGTGATCTGCATTGGAGGTATGTGCTCCTTTGCGGGTCGGGCCCGGGCGAGCACCACCTCGCTCGGGCCGTTTGCGTTTCGGAGGGCGGCGGGTCGAACTGTCGCTTCGAAGCGCTCGCCGTCCTCCGGACTTGTTACGCCATTATACCGACTTTGATGGAGTGGCGCAAGCGATGAAGTGCTCGCGACCCCGGGCGTCAGGACCACGGCTCCGGCGACGATGGATCGAACTGGAAGGGGTCGTAGAACTACACGTCCGCTGAGGTCGTAGACGCTCGCGTGCCTTGACACGCGCGTGACGTAGACTGGGTCCGTAGCGACCGAGGACGACCCTGATGAAGACGCTCGAGATCGAGCTGCCGGATGCCCTGGCCGAGAGACTCGCGGAGCTGGTGAAGGCGGGTTGGTTCACCAGCGAGGACGAGATCGTCCGTCTCGCCCTGGCCGAGCTCCTCGGTCGCCACCGCTTTGAGCTTCAGGAGCAGTTCCAGCGCGAGGACATCGCGTGGGCCCGGGAGCAGAAGCGCAAGGAGGGTCGCCGGCGCCTCGCCGAAAGAGTCAAGTCGGGGGAAGGGATCGACCGCGGCGCCGACGTGCTCAAGGCGAGCCGACGGTGGCAGAGGTGACGCTCTACCTCGGCGATACCAGCGCCGAAGCCGCCGGTGTCGTACCCTGACACAACGCCGTGTACGATAGCCGCATCTCCGCGACCAGCAGCCAGACGGTCGAATGGACCGACCCCGCGGCTCGCTGCAACACGGCGAACCGGGGAGTGAATGAAGGACCGAACCCGATAGCGGCCGGAGGTGGTCGGTGTTGAGTCCGTAGGCACCTGGCGCCAGCACTAGACAGAACCGAGCGTCCAGATAGACTCGACCGTGAAGCTTTGCGAGGAGTTAGATTGGAGACTTCGGGGATGCAGAGCACTTACTAGAACGGCACTTCCGTGTAGTGTCCTCTCACAGGGACCGCTGGGCCTGACACATCCCTGCGCGGTCGGTAGCAGCAGCTTGGAGCCCTAGATGATCGTTACAACATGGAGAGGCCAGCAGGAAGCGTCAGATGAGCTTTTCTGGCATGTAGTTCCCTCCGCAGGGGAATGGGCCGAGACGTTCTTCAATAATGTCCGAGCCGGGCAGGGGGAACTTCCCTCGGTGTCGGTGTTCAATCAAGTCTACGAAGGAAGTGCTGAGGCGCTGAGCGGCTACGGCATGAAGAGTAGGCGGGACGAGAAGGAACAGAGGTTTGAGCGGGTTAGGAGCGACCGCTTCTCTGAGAAGCCGTCGAGGATTGACGCTCTCTTTCTCTTTGATGAACTTGGCTACGCGGAAGATGCAGCAGTGCAGTGGTTCGCAAACGAGAAGAGGCTGATCGTCAAGGCGCGAATTCTGAGCGGAGCAAGGATTCATCGTGGCGACGCGAGATTCCTAGATGTCGCGGAAGTTCAAGGTTACGATTTCTGCGCGCTCGCCTACTGGCGTGGTGAGATCACTCCTGAGCCGAGGCCGGAGATCATAGTACATGGCCGCGTCTACTTTCCTCAGTGGGAGGAATTTCCGACCGAGGGGGATGTCAAGGCCGGCAAGCTTCGAACGCTTGTTGAGGAAATGGAAATGAAGCTTCGCGGGATGCCAGGAACTGGCCGAGAAGGATGATTCTCCTACCTAGAAAATGCAGTCTAGGTAGTGGGCCTATTGCCTGAGGAAGCTATGGTCGAGAGTCGAAGGTTGCCGATTTGAGAGGTGAATCGCCCAACGCACGGTGCCGTGCTCTTGTCGGCAAATCGCTAGGAGATGCAGAGTGAGCGAGGCAAGGAGCCTTACAGCCCTCCTGGAAGAGACCCGCCCCAAGGGCGCGTCCGCGTGGGATCTGCCTCCATGGGGACATGTCCTGGGCATGGGCATCTACCCACTTCTGATTCAACTGGATTCCGAGTATATCCCGATGGGCACGGCCTTTTGTATGAGCCGGCTCGGGATCATGGCCACAGCAATGCACAATGTTCGGGAAGCATTCAAACACCATCCTAGAGGATCGAGACTTCTAGCCAAGAGACACTTGGAGGGGAACTTCGATCTGGGTGGGGTTGGGCTCTCTGTGCTCCACAATTCAATGCGACAAAGAGATCGCTTGACGGTCAACCTATGGCCTCTGCTAGGAGCCGTCGCTGCTCCCCCGACGGACTTGGTCTTCGCGCAGTCTCGTATACCGGCACCCTTTGCATTCATGCCATTGCCGATCAGTCTTGGAGTTCCACGAATCGGCTCCAAGGTCCTTTGTGTTGGCTATTGCGACACGAAAATTGACGAAGGGGACGGTAGGCTTAGATTGGAATCTCCTCGGAAGAGAGGTCTTGATGGTTGGGAAGACTACTATCACCATAGATTGAGAGTGGTCGAAGGAAGTGTGACAGAAGTGTTCCTCCAAGGATTTGCTCCAAGCTACGCCAGCGGAGCATGCTTCGCCATTGACGCGCCCGTGGATCATGGAATGAGCGGGGGACCAGCGATCAATGAAGCTGGCTTTGTGTGCGGCATCACATGGGCATCTGGAATAGCGAAGGAGGGCACCAGTCTGATATCTCTGTTGTATCCTGCCTTCCTGACGTCGCTACCCTTTGGCTTTGACCTTCAGGATGGAAGATTCCGATTCAATTCGACTCAGCCGATGATGCACCTCATTGCCCGCGGCGCAATAGTCACCGATGGAAGTGAGCGGCTAGTGCATTTCAAGCCAGAAGAGAATCGTTGGCGCATTGGCCCGTTGGTTCACAGAGATGATTGGAAACACGTGTTCGACGATGGGCACGGGCTTGAGGAGAAGAAGCCATCCGCTCCCGAGGCCGGAGGTGCTTTCAGACTCCGAAGGCGACCTGATGACTCCGACTCCGAGCCCACCGAGGGCTCTTAGGTCACCAGTGGAAATGGCTGCGGCCGCTTCTTACACTTGCAAATTGGGACTCCGCGCCGCTTGCCGTCTGGACCGCTCATCCCTCCGATCGTACCGGGCGGTCGTCACGGAGTCCGCATGCCCGACCAGTTCTTGCACCGTGAGGAGATCCACACCGGCCTCCAGCAGCCCTGAGACATATCCCCGCCGGAAGCCGTGCGGGGTGACCCCCTCCAGCCCTGCCTCCCGCTGCCGCTTCCCCAGGATGTACCAGAGCGTCTCACCTCGGAGCCGACTGATCGGGACCTCACCCGTTGACCTCACTGGGCAGAACAACGGCCCCGGCTTGTCCTCCCGGATCTCCACCCACGCCTTCAGGTGCTCGCACACCGACTCCGGCAGATAGACCGTCCGGTCCCTCCTTCCCTTCCCAGCCCGCACGAGCAGAGAGCAGTCCTCCGAGTCAAAGTCGGCGAGATCCAGCCCGCACAGCTCGGCCCGTCGCAACCCACCCCCGTAGAGCACCGCGAACATGGCCGTGTCCCGCCTTCCCGCCGGCGACCGGTCCTCAGCGCATACCCACAGCAATGCCTCCATCTCGTCCCGACTCACTGCCCGTCCTTTCGGCTGCACCTTGGCTCGTACGTTCTCGACCGCCACGGCCCGGCTGTAGGTGTCGGCGTCCATCAAGCCGAGCCGCCACGCGTTCTTGAGCACGCCTCGGAGTGCCGAGAGCATCTTGTTCACCGTGGCTGGGGCGTAGCGGTCCACGAGCTGGCGCCGGACTCGGGCCGTGTGCTGGTACCGGAGGTCTTCCCACGGGAAGGTCCAGGGGTCGGCGTCCTCACCGGCGAGGATCTCGGCGATGGTCTCCAGAGAGTGCCGGACGGCCCAGTAGCTACCCTTGGAGAGTGACTCCAGATAGACGACGGCGGGGTTCTCTGGCTCGAGGTCGAGGGGAAGGGTCATCGGGGGACCTCCTGGTGATGGTGGTTGAGGGGTGCGGGATGAGAGCGGTGGCCGGTGCTGTGGATCTGGACGGGCGACCGAGGGTGGTCCCAGCCCTGGGGGGTCTGTGGTCGACTGTGTGCGGCCCTGGGCCGCCGGCGCGGGTGGTTGGGCTTGCCGGCCGGGGGCCTCGGGTCTCTGGCGGTCTCCCAGGGCCTGGGGATCGGGGCTGGGTCGGTGTGGGACCGCCGAGACATCACGCCAGCTCCCGGTACCGGGTGAGGTACTCGGCGATCGCCAGGTCGACTCCCTGGTTCAGCCCGTGGAGGTGTCGCCGGGCAAGCTCGATCGCCGCGGGGTTGACCTCGTCGGTGTTGGGGTCGTCCACCACGTCGCACACCTGCTCGGTCACGGCATCACCCAGGCTGGCCCAGCGCTTGGCGAACTCGATCAGGTCTCCGGGGTCGGTCTCGTAGAGCATTGAGATTCCCTTGTGAGATGGGCACGGCACGGTCGGCTCCGGTGGGCCGGTACTACGGAGGACTGCGATGGCTCGTCAAGCAGCCACAAGAGGAAATCCACGGTGACGATTGCCGAGGGTAGTTCGGGTGAGTGTCAAGCAGCTCGTCCCTGGACTGGCTGCCCCGATACCTCTGTTTCGAGGGTTGCGCGGCGGGCGGTACGTCCGCACCCTGCCTGTGGACGCTTTAGACCACTACCGCTATGTGCCTCACCAGTTTCGTTGCCCGCTTGAGATTCGCCTGAGGCAGTCCGCGAGGGCGCGTCTGTGCACCTCCTCCCGTCCCGCCGACGACAAGACGATTCGGCCGTCGTTCAGGTGCACCCTCAGATCTGACGTGGCGAGAGGTCGTCCCCAAGGGGTAATTCGCCGCTCCTCCTTGGCGTCAGGTGATAGAGAGTGTGCAATATTAAGACTATTACATAGATACACTTAGTTCTGGATATCATGAAATATAACGCCTTCGAGTCTCACCTACAGCCGAAAGTGGCGCCTGTCAGCCGAATCCGAAGCTTGCTGCCGGTCCAGCGGCATCACGACCGTTCGCCGGAATGGCGCCGGACCACCTGTCGAAAGGAGATGGACCATGAGACTTCGAAGCCGAATCTGCGTTGCTCCGTCAATTCGTTCCCTCTTCGTGATACTCGCCTTCGTTCTGGCGTTTGCTCATCCGGTGGACGCCAGACCTCCCTGCGATCCGGGCGACCTGGTCTGGCACAACGGACGGCCCGTCGGCTGCGTCTTCAGCGACTGGAACCAAGATCGGAAGATGATGTGCAAAGGGACTGTTGCCTTCAAGCCGATCCACATCCAACAACCCGATCGTCTCTACGGCAACTGCTGGGTCTGCGTCGACAAGGAGTACGCCTCCTGGGTCACCGACAGGAATCAATGGCCCAAACTCAAGGTCGGATTCAAGGAGGCGACCGCCGAGAAGGCCGATTTCTCCTGCCTTGGAACTCGGAAGGTCATCGAAATGCGACCGGGTGATCGGGTCCCGGCCAAGCATTTAGAAGCCGGATTCCTAAATCCCCCGGCCGCCGACACCTGCCGTTGGACGCCGTGGCTCAACCGAGACAACCCGGGAGGCTCCGGAGACTACGAGACCCTCAAGGACTTCATCGCGCAGGGGAAGGCATGCGCCGAGCCGGAGAAGGTGGAGTGCAGGAGCCGAGACGGCCGCTCCTTGAGAGAGACAGGCGAACAGGTCACCTGCACCAAGGAAGCTGGGGCCTATTGCATTAACCGGCAGCAATCGGGAGGACGTCGCTGTAGCGACTACGAAGTGCGCTTCTGTTGCCCCGCAGGATGAGGCCACACCTGGGTTTCTGCCTCCGGGGCAGGGTGTGCGGCATTGGGTTCGTCATTCCACCGAATCCGGAGCGCGTCCAACCAGGCATGGTGCGGCATCCAGCGTTGGTCTCCGGTTCGCGCCACCTCCTTCGATCTCGGGGACCAGCCGGTGCCCCTGCGCCTTGAGGTTCCGGAGCCAGGTGGCGAGGAAGGCGTTCAGCTCCCG
>Ga0210144_1000524_pt1 | contig 19771 bp, 12 predicted proteins | sample Muzzi_PWA_D2_FD_185532 | JGI IMG/M metagenome (GOLD analysis project Ga0210144, IMG submission 185532) | Wetland microbial communities from San Francisco Bay, California, USA, that impact long-term carbon sequestration - Muzzi_PWA_D2 (SPAdes) | ecosystem: Environmental > Aquatic > Marine >...
TGTCTGCCCGCGCTTGCCGGTTTAAGCCCGGCAGGCGTGGGCCATCACGTCAGGTAATCTTGCAGGCCGCGTTGTATGCGGAAGGGCGCCGCCGTTCCCGCCCCTGCAGTGCCGGCATGCTGGAAACACGATGCCTGTCACAAAACACACAATGTGCGCGCAGGTGACATCTGTACATGTCGATAGCTTCGAAGTGAACCGTTCACAGTCGAGAGGAAACCACGATGCATATCAAGACCATGATCATTAACATCTGCATGGCCGTGCTGATTCCTTTGTCTGCCGCCGCCAAGGCACCAGCACCCGCCGGCTGCGAGATACTGGTTGCTGCAACGGTCAACGCGGACGTTCCTTTCACGGTCACCGTGGCACGATCCCCGACGTACCCGGGCCAGTGGTTTTCACCCACCGTTACAGTGGAGATCGTTGCCCCGGTGACTGGCGCGACCCTGCTCGGACCGAACAGCTACAGCCAGACCGTTACCCAGACATTCACCGGTCTGAGGGGGGCGAACGATGCAACGGCGACCTTCATCATCCCGGTATTCCCGAACCTCGACATCACGGGCGTCGTGAATGTGTTTGCCACCGTGTCGGAGCCGGTCAAAAGACGGAAGTCCAGAGAGTCTTCATGTGAAGCGGTGACCGCCTTTATGTAGCGGGGCGACAAGATACAATCCACAGCGTACCCGGGCACCGGCTCCGGGCGTACCGGGAAACGTCCCCGGCGCTTAAGCCGTCCCATGGCCGCAAGCGGACCACAGACACCTCGCCACTATAACTATCGCTACGCACAGCTCGCTTTCCAGCCAGTGGTTGCCGGCTTCCCACTGGAGTCGGCATGCTTCAGCATGCTACCGGCCGGGTTGATTGCTGCCCACGTCCCGGGCTAGGATAGCAGTCTGGTCAGGATGGTGACGCGGACCGTCAATTTATGCGTGTCGACGACACGTGTTAGCGGCTGCGCCGACGATCCCTTTCTGCCGGGAAACGGGCTACTACAACGAGACACACCGTTTCCCTGAACGGAGGAAGCAATTGTCAGCACGCACAGGCAAGTCTGTAAGGTTGCTGTTCGACACCGTATCGGCTTCGTTGGCATTGTTGCTACTGCTCGGGCTGCCGTCGGCCGTGGCCGATGAGAATGGCATGGATACCATCGTCGGTGAGCATGCCGCCGATGCGGTAGACCCTCATGCTCACCACCACCCTGGAGTCGTTTCCGGTTACCGGCGTTCGCTGGCCACCTATAAGATTCCGGCAGTGACGATGCGCGACCAGAACAGCCGGCAAGTCACCTTGGCTGCGCTCCTGGAGACAGACAAGCCTGTCATGCTGAATTTCATATTCACCACCTGCACCGCCATCTGTCCGGTGATGAGCGCGATCTTTGCCACTGTGCAGGACGAACTGGGCGATGACAGTAGACGGCTGCGCATGGTATCCATCTCGATCGATCCCGAGCATGACACGCCCGAGGTACTCAGTGAATATGCCAGGCGCTTTGGCGCCGGACCGCAGTGGGAATTCCTGACCGGAGGCCTGGATGAAAGCATTGCCGTCCAGCAGGCATTTGACGCAGACCGGGGAGACAAGATGAACCACGCACCACTGACGCTGTTCCACCCGGCACAGGACGCGCAATGGGTGCGTTACGAGGGTTTCGCCACGGCCAGTCAGCTGGTTGAGGAATATCGCAATGCGTTACCAGACGGTGTGCCGGAGTAAGATTTGAACACCATCACCTGCAAAACGGCCAATCCCGCGGTAACTAACGGCCGCGCCGCACAAATAACGAAACGTTTGCGCATACACGGGCTCCTGGTAGTCGGTACCCTGTCGGGGATGTGCCTCGGGAGCGCCGTGCATGCCGGCGACACGGCAGCAAAGGCGGAGAGCGTTAAATCCAGGGCCGGCTACAGCGCCGGTTATGCGTTCGGTGACCGGCTGGTCGATCTCCAGCGTCAGGATCCGGAAATCGAACTGGAATCGGTTTTCCGGGGCATACTCGACGCCCTCTCGGGCGCCGGGCCTCGACTGAGCGCGGGCGAGATGGATGCTGCCTTGCAGGAACTCAAGAACACGCCGGGCACGGCTGCACCGGAAAGCGGGAAAGCGCGGCAGAGGAGGAGCATCGTGCGCCGTGGTGGTTTCGTCGATGATTATGCCGCTCTCAATGCGAAACGGGAAGGCGTGGTGACACTTCCGAGTGGCGTGCAGTATGAAATAGTGAGACCGGGTAGCGGCAGGCGGCCAGGCGCCGGCGATACCGTGCTCGTCAATTACAAGGGTTCGCTCACCAACGGGGCGGTGTTCGACAGCACCTATGATGATGGGCAACCCGCGCGCCTGCAGCTGGAGGAAATTGTGGTGCCGGGTCTGCGGGAAGCCCTGTTGCTTATGGACCAGGGCGCCAAATGGCGTTTGGTCATTCCGCCGAGCATGGGATTCAGGGCCGCCGGCAACAACATGCTGCGACGGCGCGACCTGATCTATGACATCGAGCTCGTCTCAATCGAGACACCGGCCGATGTTGCGGAAACCATCGAAGCCCCGAAAGATGCCGCCGCGCAAACGGCGGGCAAACCCGGCATTCCCAGCCCAACGCCGGGGCGTCCGTCCAGGCGTCAACCCTGAACCGCCTTCAGGGCACGATACGCCGGCTTGCGGCAACCAGCTTGTCCGAATCGGATGAGGCATAACGCAGGATGCTGCCGCCGAGCACAGCGACGCGCTGACGTGGCCCGAGGCTCATGCGCCCGTAATAGGCGACATGGCTGTCCGGATCTATCAGGTCGGTGCTGTCGTTGTATTTGTTGACCAGCCTTTCCAGTGTTTCGAGCACATGCTCGCGATTTAACGGCACCGCCGGCCGGCGCACCTCCTGTTCGCCGATCTCGGCAAGGGCCTCGTTGAAGAGGTAGCAGGCGGCATAGGCGTCTGCCTGCAAGCGCCGGTTGCCTTGCACGGCCAGACCTCCCAGCCTGAGCCAACGCTGAAGACGAAGTCGTGCGATTTCACCCTGCAGTCCCAGATCGTCAAACAGCGAGACAAAGTATACCCGTTGTTTCCAGGATGCAGGCAGGGTGAGCGCATCGGGTGCGGCAAGTAAGGCGGATATGAACACGTGCTTAACGCCCGGCCCCAGCGGCAGCTGTGCGGCGAGCTGTTCTATCTGGTCTGGTCGCAACCAGAGCATCAGACTGTTGTTTGAGTCGAGTCCGTCGAGCGCCGCCTTCGGCGCCGTGATGCGAAACCGGCGAATGTTCTTCGGACCGTCCTCCGCCGATTTCAGCAGGGTGCGCAGCGAGTCAGCGGCGTGCCGGCCGGTGTCATCGGCGAACAGCTGGACGAGCCGCGCCCCGTCATCCCGATCGGCCTCTTGCCGTTCCAGATACCTGGCGAGCACGCGTGCCTCAAGGTCGACACCGGGCGAGAAGTACATGGAGTAATAGTCTTGCCCTGGGGCAGGCGCCGCCTCCACCGAAGGCAGTACACAGGGCAACCGATGTTGTTCGCAGAAACGGTGAACGGGTGTCCACTCGACACCGCCCACGCCCGAAAGCAGGGCGAAGACCGGATGTTGGCGGTAGTAGCTCTCCAGCTGCCCGGTCCAGGTGGTAGACGGTCCTGATAGTGTCCACACTTGCAAGCGCCAGGACTTGCCCATGCCATGCGCGGATCCGGCCCACGCGCGCAGCACGCCGAGCACGGCTTCGACCTGATCAGGTTCAGCATCCGGAGTGACAACGCTCGCAAGGTACAGGGTTTCGGGCGTCACGCCCGGGTCTGTGGCGCTGGACAGCTGCCGTAGATAGGCGTACAGCGCCGCTAACGCGGCGTCATCCAGCTCGTAACGGGGCATGGGTGTCACCAGCCGCCGGCCGCCGGGATCCAGGCCTTCACGCAATGCAAGGGCCAGGCTCGCCAGGTCATAGGCCGGTCGGGTCAGCGTCCGCTCCCAGGCGGCATTCGGTACGTAGTGATGCTGCGGGTTGAGATAAGTGCCGGCGAAGCGCGACGGTGCGAACAGCACTGTACCGGCCACCGGCGGGACCAGGACGGTGCTGTCGATGGATCCCTCGACGGAGCCCATGCCGCTACGTCGATGACAGGTGACGCAGGCGGCATAGCGGCCTTCCAGCGCAAAACCTTCCGGGCGCATAGCGCGCAGCAGTTCGCCGTCCGGGAGGACGCCGTCCTCGTAGATGCGGCGGCCTGCCTCGACCAGCGGCCGGATCGGCGGCGTTTCGTCCGCGGCCGCGTTTGCGGTCAGCAGGCCGATGATGAACAAGACGAGGCATCCCCGGGCGCGCGGCGTCTGCCGCGGAACCGGTTGCGCACTCATTCGGACGGAGCAGTACGGGACGGTGGGGTCGTTACTTGTCCCGTGCCTTCTCACCCTGGGTTGTTGCGGCCTGTTTGCCGCCGTTCACCGAGATCAGTTCGACGTCGAAAACGAGGGTCCGGTGCGCCAACGGGCCGCGATTACCGTAGGCAAGTTCCGGCGGGATGACGAGCTGGATCTTGCCGCCTTCCTTGACGAGCTGCAGCCCTTCTGTCCAGCCCTTGATGACACCATCGAGCCGGAAGGTGGCCGGCTCGCCGCGCTGGTAGGAGCTGTCGAATTCATTGCCGTTGGTCAGGGTGCCGCGGTAGTTCACGGTCACCTCGTCGGTCGCCTTGGGCTGCTTGCCCGTGCCTGCCTCGATGATCGTGTACTGCAGACCGCTGGCGGTGGTTTTGACGCCCGGCTTGGCGGCATTCTGTTCCATGAACTTCTTGCCTTCCGCCACGTACTGCAGTTCCGCGTTGCGCTGCCTGGTGCGCTGCTCCTCGACCACCTTGTGCTTCAGTTCCCTGAGCGTGGCGGTCATTTCCTGGGGCGGCATCAGGGGTTCGGCACCGGACAGGGCGTCCTCGATGCCCTTGACGACGGCCGCGGCGTCCATCTCGACGCCCTGACGCTTGAAGTCGCCGCCGATCTGGTAACCGAGGCTGTAGTTGATGCGCGCGGTCTCGTTGTCGAGTTTCAGTCCGTCCGCGGCTGGCAGTGGACCGGCTGATATGACCAATAGGGCGGCACCCGCCAGTGTGGCAATTCGTGGTGTTCGCATCATGTAGAGGGTTCTCCGTTTCATCTGGGGCACTGCTTTGCAGGCATGGATTATTGCAGAAGTCGTGAGGCTTCTCAAAAAAGGGCCGCCCGAAGGCGGCCCTGGTTTTCCTTCAACAATCCGGATTACAGGCGTTGAAGTCTACGGTATCACACCGCAGCCGGATGCCGTGGCCTTGTCACCGACGCAGTACGGGACCATCATCTCGTTATCCTCGTGCTCGACGATATGGCAGTGCCACACATACAGGCCCTCGATGTCGAAGGTCGCGTTGACACGGGTGACTTCACCCGGGTAGGCGATCACCGTGTCCTTCCAGCCGGCCTCTGTAGGCTCGGGCGGATTGGCGGTACCCGACAGCGCACCGGTCAGCGGATCGAAGGCCTCGCGGTTCACTACCTTGAACTTCACCAGGTGCATGTGGATGGGATGGCCGTCCACGGTCCAGTTCCACAGCTCCCAGGTCTCGGTCGAATTCAGCGCCGGGTTGGTCGCGAGGGGATCCGACCACAGGGTCACCGAGCCGCCGCTGGCGCCGTTGGTGCCCAGCACAGCTGCCTTGGGGGCGAAGGGCACCGAGGCCGCCAGTGCGCCCTTCTTGTCCAGGCAGGTGCCGGGATTGAGCGGGTCGGGCGTCGACTTCTTGTCGTATTCCACCGTGCCGTTGGGCTTGATGGTGGCGCAGACAAGGATCGATTCCTCCTCCAGCAACGCCTGGTCACGCGCGCCCGGGAAGACCGGACCGTTGGCCGGGTCGGTTGGATCCGGCAGGCTCAGCACCAGATCCTGCGGGGCGGTGAAACCCTCACCGGCCGGCGTGTCCGGGACCAGGGTGAACTGCATCACCTGGCCGGTGGTGGTCGGGTCGGCCGGGATGTCGGGGAAACCGCCGAACGGGGCGTCGGGTGCGGTGTTGATCATGCGCACCTGGGTCGTACCCGCGGGCAGGCTGGAGAAGTCCACGAGCACGTCGGCACGCTCGGCCAGACCCATCAGCAGGGCGTGCTCGGGGGCGGGGGCGGGGCTCGCCGCCGGGACGGTGCCGTTACCCGGCAGCACGGTGCGGAAGCCGGTCTCGACCTTGACGACGTTGGGCATCAGGCTCTGCTCGGCACCGATCTGGTACATCGGTACCTCGCCGAGGTCCACGCCGGCGGCATCCAGGGCCCGCAGGCTCAGGTTGAGAAAGCGCGAGTTGCAACCATCCAGCAGGCGGAAGCGGTACAGGTCCGGCTCGACGTCGAGGTTCGGCCAGGCCACGCCGTTCACCACCATGGTGTTGAAGAAGGCCTCGGGGTTCCAGATCGGTGCGATATCCGAAGGATATTTCTTATCTCCGATCAAGGGGATCTTCAGCTGATTGACCGCGATGCCCTCGAAGAACGCCCGGTCGCCCGGATAGAACAGCGAACCATCGGCGTTGAAGGAGCGATCCTGGATCACGATCGGGATCTCGCGGTACTTCTCCCGCGATCCGCCGAGGGAGGCGGGCAGGTTGGTCGTGGCAAGATCCTCGCCCGCGACCGGTGCGGGGCCGGGCAGGGTGCCGGCCACCAGACCGGTCTCGCCGCCGCCGGATTCACGCACCAGCCAGAAGCCCGCCGGTCCCGCATACACGTTGTTGCGCGTCATGCCCAGGGCATGGTCGTGGTACCACAGTGTGGTGGACGGCTGGGTGTTGGGATAGCTGAAGCTGGCCACACCCGGTGCGTTGTTGGTCGGAATGTTGTACTGGTTGACCAGTGTGCCCTGGGTCGCATAGCCGACCGGGATGTTGTTGGCATTCGGCAGGTACCAGGCTTCCGGGTAGCCGTCGCTCTCCGGGCCGACGTGCGCGCCGTGCACGTGGGTGATGATGGGGACCGGCCCCAGGTAGGGTTGCTGCAGGATGGCGCCGTTGGCGGGATCCGGACGGCAGTCCTTGGTCTTGATCGGGTCCAGGCAGGGCAGCTGTTCCGGGTTGGCCCAGTGCAGTGTGCGGTCGATGGGCAGCAGGTGGCTGAGATAGTTGCACGCCGGATCGGTGGCCGGTGTCGCGCTCGCGGCGCAGGCAGCCGGATCGACCACCAGGTCGTTGATCCAGTCCACCGTGGTCGTGGTATTGACCGTATTCTCCACCGTGTAGGCCGGGTAGTTGAACTGGGAGTTCGGCGCCGGCGCGATCCCCACACCGCCGCCCAGCGCCGTGGAATCCGGCTTTGGGTCGGCCGCCGGTCCATAACTCCAGACCGTGGTCGGCGGGAAGGCGTCGGCTCGGCCGTTGATGGTATTCCAGATGCCGCCCGGCAGGATCTGCTGCTGGAACTGGCGCACCGCGATGTTGTAATCATGCGTCGTGCCGGTATCGTTCATCACCGGCGGAATAACCAGCGGGGTGACATATTTCGGGATCGTGAGTGGATCGAGCGTGCCACCCGGTAGCGGTACAGCCTCGACCGTCAACGGGGCCAGCAAGGCCGCTCCGATCATGAAAGCCCCGGTTGCTGCAACAACCAGTGGTTTTCCCCTATGCTTGATAGTGTTCATCAGGTTCCCCTCCTGTTTGATTCCTTCGTTTATTCCATACTTGGTCGGACCGCACATCATCTGGAGCGATACATGCCTAACTATTGCGTTGGATGGCCTGCTGACGATTCCAGATCCTGGTGTTGTGATTCTTCCCGGATTGTCTGTCTGCCGGTGATCTGCAGATGTTTCTCCCGTAAATATGTATAGCAGCAAACGTACCAATTGGAAGCTGTCTAGAATTAGTTTTTTTAATATGTTAAATAACATAAATATATGGACTGCAGTTAACATTCAGTCGAATATCAGGGGAGTGCGACGATCTGACAGATCTGTCCGAATTTTGAAAATTCTGCCAGGCCTGTCATGACAATGCTGACGGGGGAGGGGCATCGGTGCGCACAATTACTTTCCCGCGGCGCTGCGGCATGCAGGCCCTGCGAGAGATCGGCCAGGATCATCTACGTGTTGTAACTCCCGGTGAGATCCGGGTGACCATTGCCATGACCCCGCGGCCCCGGGACGGTAGCCGCGGTGAGTTTGTCCGGTTCAGGGCAACCGCAAAGGGTGCCGCGCATTACCACGACGGTCTGCTCGCTCGCATCGGATCGTGCGCGTCCTGCGACTGGCAAAGGCCGGCGAGATTTCCGGAGGATCGTTTCACCTGCCGGCGGTCAGCGATATCGCAACCCGTCCAGTGGGGCAGATGGCAAGTGTTCATCACACCCGGACGAACGTTCGATGTGCAGGTTCCCGGCGGAAAGTTTGCCTCGAACGGTGATCGCCAGTTCGATGCCGGACAGCTAACCGGTCAACCGACGAATCCTTTCCAGGCTCTGTTCGGAGATGTCGATGATATAAAAGCCTGCCCAGAACTGGTTTTCATTGCTGCCCTTTTTACACCAGAGACTTTCCACGCCGATATCGATCGGATCACTGTCACCATTTTCATCGCAGAATCCCAGGGTCAATTGGAAAACGGCGTTTTCTGAGACCGGTTCGCTCGTCAGTATCATCAGGCCTTCCTCGCTGATGTTTACGAGTCGACCGAATTCGCGTTTGGACTGCCTGTCGCTTACACATACGACACCGGGGACTTCCATCCGGACGTGCCGGCGCATTTCACTGGGTGCTTTTTGCTGTGTGCTCATAATTGGAGTACTCCGGGAAATTTCTCTACGCCGTTACCTTTTCGTCACCGCTTAGCATGCGCCGGACCGCCTCCAGGGCACGCTGGATGAATGACTGCCTGTCGCCCGTGAGAATACCGGCCTTGCCGTTTGCAATCAGTGTGGCCAGCTCAATACGGTCTTTCACTGCGGCCTTGATGCCCATGCTGTCTACGAACATGTAGTTGCCGGATACCTGCGAGTACCAGGACAGCTTGAGTCGTACCGGTGAAGAGTCATCTGTTTCGCTGAAAGTGAACCAGGTGCCGAATGACAGTTTGTCTACCTCGGCGAGCACTTTTCTGATCCGGGATGAAAGCCGTTTTGCATCTGCCTGCTTATTAATCCCCCCGGCCGGGGCGTTTGCCTCCTGCATTGCAGGCACGCCGGATGCGGCGGGGTCCCGGGTTGTTTCGGGTTCGCTGCGCGCCGCAGCATTCGTGTCGGTTGCAGCCTCATCGGTAGCAGGCTCGGCCGTGGTGGCGGGCTCGCCGTCAGCAGTGGCAGACGGCTCCGGCGTTTCCGTCGCCGTTTCCTGCAGCGCCGCATCCTGCAGCTTACCGATCAGTTCAAGGTGTGCCTCGTTATCACTGGCGCCATAGGCGTCGAGCATTTCGAAGGCGCGCTCGATTTTTTTGCGCAGGTTGGGAAGCTTTTCCTGCAGTTCCTCACGTGCCTTGAACGACGTGCGTGGTTCAACACTCCAGACGATGTTGTCTATGGTCTGTATCGCCAGGCTCCAGGTGGTGCTGTATTCGGATTCCGGTTCTCGCAAGTAGATGAACATCAGCTTGTCGAGCCAGGCGTCAAGCAGAACCTTGCGCAGTGCTTCCGGCACATTGCGCCCGGCCACGCGCGACTCGATCGCACTGGCGGCACAGGTGCGGGCAAGTTCGAGTTTCTCCCTGCCGGCTGCAGCCTGCCGGGTACGCTGCTCGATCGCACTCGCCCTGTGTTCGAGATCGTGAATGCTGTTGCGGCACAGCTCGAGTAATTCTCCAAAGAGTTCGACATCATTCTCGAACTCCTCGATGATGCGCTGTATGACCATGCGCATGGTGGGGAAAATTCCGCGCGACAGGTCGTTTTCAAATACCCATTTTGCGCCGGCATCGGCCAGCATGTTCAGTAATACGTGTGCAGGGTGCCTTGCATTGGTGAACAGTGACTTGTCGATGATAGCAACCTTCAGGTAAGGCGTGTGCAGGCGGCACAACTCGGCCTTGGCGACGCTCGGGAGATTCTTGTCATTCAGCAGGTACTCGAACATCATGCCGACGAGATTGATGACCTGCGTATCTGCGGCAGGCAGTCTGCGGCGGTCGATGCCGGTAAACAGCTGATCACGCTCATCAGACAATTGCGCAAGCATATCCTTGACAAGGTCGCTGCTGCGTCGCATTCTGCCGGGTGCCGTCCCACCTCCGGACAGATCTCCCGTGTCGGGTTGTCTTTTCAGTTGTAACCGGTGGATGGCCGAAACGACTTCCGCCGGGGGCAGGGAATTGGGTGCAGCCGTTTCGCTGTTGCTACTGCCTGCGCCATGCCTCTGCCTGTCGCGGCGTGACAGCAGCTGCAGGATATTGTTGAACAGCTCGTCACCCAGTGACTGGCCCGCTGCGCCGCTCGCGCCGGTATCTGCATCGCTGCCGCTGTGCGACGCTGCACCGGAACTGCCGGACCCACCGCCGGCGGGCTGTTGCCTGCTGACCGGGAACTTGTGGACCTCGTACTTCAGATTCGGCAGCAGGCCGGCCTTGAGCAACTGCTGGTTGTACTCGTTGTAGAGCAGCGAGGTCCTGCTCAGTACGAACTTGTCGAAGAGCATGTATACGATCAGTCGGGTTTCGTGATCGAGTACCAGTTCCTGTGCGGCAAGGTGAAAGGCCTTGACCAGGCTGTCAGGTCCGGCGGGAACCTGGTCTTCCTCCAGCTTGTGGCCGTTGTTCAGTACGGCAAGGCGCTGGCGAATTGCATAGAGCACGTGCGTCGATCCCGCGCTGGCATTGGATGTCATGTTCTGCAGTGCTACCTGGATGTCGCTGTCTTCCTTGCTGACGAGCGTAAGCGGCTCGCAGTGTTGCGCGGTGGCCAGCTTGGCAGCGTAGTTCAGATTTCCGAACTCATCGAAGCCCTTGCCCAGCTGTTTGTAGAAGATTTCCTCGACAAGGGTGCGGTTCCTGTCGATGATACTCATGGCTTCCATGAAGCGCAGCTGCGAGGCGTTTGATTGAGCCTTGTCTATGAATTCCTGGAACGCCGTATCGCTGCTCTCGAACATCTTTTCCATGAGAGTGTGAAGATGCGTCAGTGCCAGGCGATGACAGTCATCGAGTATGGCCGTGGCCCACGCCTGTGTGCTTGAGGAGGCTTGCATGTGGATACCCGTCTGTTGATTACCGGTGGCTGCCCGGTCCGCTTTCCGTCTCCGGCCGGCGGCCTTATCGTCATCATGGATCGGCGGTCAGGCCGGGTTTCTTGAAGTCGCGCCTCACGTAAGGCCATGAAATCAGGAGGACAACGGACGAATGCGGGCGGTCTGGCGGATGTTGCCCTGAGGGGAGTGGCCGGAGACCGCGCACATGCATGCCGTCATGGTCCTGGCCGGTATTACGGGGAGGTCTGGCTAATATATTGTAATATAAAGGATAAGTGGTATCGCCTCAGGCGCAGGCCGCCTTTCCGGATTGCCGGAGCCACTGGCTCGACAGGGTATTGGCAACGGCTTCAGTCTTCCCGGGTCCCTGTGGCGTCTGTCCAGTATCGCGATCGACGGCGCGCAGACAAGACTTGTCAAAGAAAACTTGAGCTGAAAATACATGGCCCGCGTGATGCGGGCCATGTCTGGCTTGCGTGTTGACCGGTTCAGGTGATCGGCGTCAGCAGGATCTCGACGCGCCGGTTGAGTGCGCGCCCCTGTGCCGTGTCATTGCTTGCGATCGGATGTGATTCACCCATGCCCGCGGTGGCGATGCGCTGCGGCAGGACTTTGCGCGATTCCAGATAGCGGGCCACGCTGTCGGCGCGCGCACGCGACAATTGCATATTGTAGTCTTCGGAACCCGTGCTGTCGGTGTGCCCCGTAATATCGACATAGGTTTTCTTGTACTCGTTGATCACCAACGCAACCGAGTCGAGCACCGCATAGAAGTCTGCCGATATATTGCTCGAGTCCGTGGCAAATGTGACGTTGCCCGGCATGTTGAGCACGATATTGTCCCCGACGCGCGTGACGCTCACACCGGTATTCTGCAGCTGCTGGCGTAATTTCGCTTCCTGCTGGTCCATGTAATACCCGACGGCGCCACCTGCCAGTGCACCAATTCCGGCGCCGAGCAGGATATTTTTCCTGTTGCCGCCGGTCATGGCGGAGATGATGGCACCGCCAAGCGCGCCGATGCCGGCCCCCTTGGCGGCCTTGCTGGCTTCCTGTTCACCGGTGTAGGGGTTGGTGGTACAGCCGGCGATACCTACTGATGCAGCTATTGCGGCGGCAAGCAGTGTCCTGCTCAGTTTGCCTTTTTTACTGTTGCCTGTCTCGAGATCGCACGTGTGCATGTTTACTCCTGGTCTAGGGTTGGAACGGTGACGCTGTTTCGAGCGGGTCCTCAGAGTCCGTGCCAACGTTACCAATAAATACGGCCCCGTTACAGCGAATTGTTATCCGTAACCGAGCCGCATAACGCGTCGGTGATTTGCATCACGGCCGGTTCGGGGAGCAGGGGTAGCGTTTCAGGACATTGACGGCGCAGCGTGCTGTCGGCCTCGCGACAGCGCCGCCGTCACAATACGGTCAGCCCGGGGCGCTCGACGTGGTGGCATCATGCGAATGCCGCCACGTTCGTTGCACGCGCCTGAGATTTTCATCATTACTTCATGTCGCTACCTGGCGAACATGGGCTAGGGCCTGTTCACACTACGCAAATCGTCGCGACGGAGGTCCATTTCGCACCTGACAAGGCGGTGCGAGCGACGTGTACTCGACGTACACCAGCGAGTACCAACGCCGGCAGGTGCGATAGGGGCCCCGTCCCTTCGGGTTGCGCCCCAAAACGGGTCAGTCTGCGTTGCTCGTCGTTCATTTAGCACAACTAAACCTCACTCCTCGCGCCTTGTCTGGCCCGTTTTGGCGGCAGCAACGCGGCGATCTGTGTAGTGTGAACGGGCCCTAGAAGATGTTCGACAGCATGTTGAGTTCATGCAGGATGAGCAGCAAGTAGGCCGGTACCAGCATATACATGACATACTTGACGGCAATGTATTTATAAATCGTGAAATTATAATGCATTACCAGGATCACCAGCGCGGTGCCGGTGATCGCCATCTTCACGATGGTGAAGGTGTGAATATCTTTTCGGATGAGCCATTCCATGAACTTGTTCATCTCAACGGCACCCTTCTCCAGCAAAACCGTGGTCAGGAATGCATCCGCGAAACAGAGCAGAATGATGAGCAGCGTTGCGGCCAGGGGAATATGGCCGTGCCAGTCCATGTAGGAATTCACATGATCATCATCACGCCGGAACCGTCGGCGCCGGTTCAGAAACAGGGCGCCGTGAAGTGTCGAGAACGAGGTTGCACGCCGCTCTGCCTTGCGTTGTTCGATGGCTCTGTCGTCAAATTTCTGTAGTTGCAGGTTCATGGATTTCCGATTCCGTGTAGATCTTGCTTGAATTATTATGCAAATAGCATACCAAAATCAATAACCTGCTGTTTCTGAAGCGAGCGGCCCGGACTTTATGCGCGCGACTGAAACCGGTCCGCACGGTTGTGTTAAACTAGTCAACATTCTGTCACGTCAGGAAATCACGCACACTCATATTCACACAGGTAAACAAGGGGATACGACCATTGGAATCTACCTGCAGGTGCAAAACTTTCTGACAACGTATTCCGACAATTTGGAACAGCAGACCGTAGATGGCGGTGTTTTATACAAAAGTCTCTAGAAATCTGTTCTCTTATTGACTTTTGAGACTTATTATGTGAATTGAGTACAGTAATCTGTAACTTAAATAAATTGATGGTGCATCCGCTAACCTAAATAAATTGATGGTGCATCCGCTTTATGATTGTGCAAACTTGCACTAAAAAGGGATGCAGATTCAGACGACACGATAACTATAAATTTATACGCTAGTGTGATTCTTTTGATATGATTCAGAGATTTATATGATAAACCGCTGACCAGTGAGGAGAGAAAAAATGGCTGACCTGTTTTCTGATGAGTGGATGAAGAGCTACATGGAGCAGTGGAATGCAGAACCGGAGTTGTCAGACGCGTTGGCAAAAATCAATTTCAACTCGACGATTGCATATGGATTCGACGGCGAGGATACGCCGCGGGGTGTAATAAAAATTGAAAACGGCAAGGCGACATCAGCGGGCATCTATAACGGTGAACAGCTCAGCTGGGATCTGCGTGCAACCTTCGATAACTGGAACAAGTGGCTGGCCAAACCGCCGGGGATGATGGGTCTGGGTATGGCATATACATCCCGCAAGCTGAAGTTCCATGTCGGTGATTACGGCGCGATGATCAAGGATCCCCGTATGGCCGGTCCGTTTATCAAGAGTTTTTCTGTTATGAGTCGCGCCTGAGTTGTCAGGCGCTATATTTCGGGTGTGTAGATAACAATAACCAATTGGGTTCTGCTGCCTCAAGGTGACCAGAACGGCGCGTTTCGGTCATATTAATCTGGGAGGGTTGGCGCTGTCTCCGGACAGCGCCGAATGCTTCGATGCTGGACCTGACCGTGCCTTTTTTGTGTGAGGATTAACTATGTTAATCAGAATATTTGCTCTGGCTGGAATCCTGTCTGCTTGTTTTGCGACTTCGAATGTTTACGCACAGGGATCCAATGATTCCATCATCACGGTTCCCAGCATACCTGTGGGGGCAACTGTCAGTCTGGGTGGGACGGTCGTCCCGATCAAGGATGTGACTTTTTCGGCGCAGATACCCGGGCGCATCAGCACCATCGCCGGTGAGGAGGGTGATTTCTTCGAGGAAGGTACAGAGCTCATCGCCATTGGAATTGATGACCTGCTCGCAAAGCGCCGTGCGGCATGGGCGAACCTGGCCAATGCAGAAGCGGCGTTCAGAAACGCCGGTGTGCAGTACTCCCGCGAATGGGTTTCGCCCTACGGTGGTGAAACCAATGACATGATGGGCGGCATGAGTTCCATCATGCGCAATTTCACCAATCCGATGCAAAGTTTTACCGGCGGTGGTTCGCCCACCATGGATCGCCATGCACAACTCTATCAGTATGGCACACAGATAGAGCAGGCACGCTCCTCGCTGGAGGCGGCCCGCGCTAGCATCGAGGAAATCGACACCAAGATACGCGATGCCAAGTCTGTTGCACCGTTCAAGGGCGTGATCACCAAGAAGCTGGTTGAGGTGGGCGATCCCGTCCAGCCCGGCCAGCCATTGCTCAAGTTTGCGGACATGTCGCAATTGCAGATCCAGGTCGAAGTACCGGCCCGGCTGATGCCAGGCGTCAAGAAAGGCATGATCGTACCGGCGCGTCTGGATGTCGGCGATATAAACGTGCAGGCGCGTGTCTCCCAGATCTACCCGATCGCCGATCCGGATCGGCACACCGTGACGGTCAAGCTGGACCTGCCGGCAGGCGCACCGGCGGGTGCCGGTATGTACGCCGATGTCATGATCAACGACATCAATGCCAACGTGCGGGAATTGCCGGTTGTGCCGAAGAGTGCCCTGGTTTGGCGCGGCAGTCTGCCCGGAATCTATGTAATGAACGACGAGAACCAGAGGGAACTGCGACTGGTCAGGACGGGCGATGATGTCGGTGCGGAGGGGATCGCCATCCTGTCGGGCCTGCGTGCGGGTGAACGCGTTTTCATTCAGGGAGCGGAACCCGAGGAAAGGCGTTCCTGGAGCAAAGAGAACGGGGGGTAGAGGTACGCGCTGAGCCGTATTTCACGGTCGGGTCAAAATGAATTACCTGAATTGCACAGGCATAACAACAGCACCGGCGTGGCAGCTTGCCACCGGTACTGAGAAAAGCACGCAAGAAGGCGGAATATAACCATGGCTGAACAAGAAAAGCAATTTTCCACACCCGCTAACTATGATGCCCGCTCGCTTGGCATCGCGGGAAGAACGGCAAGGCTGTTCATCACCTCGCCTGTCACGCCGATGATCCTGATCGTAGCCTTGCTTGTCGGTCTGATCGGTCTGTTTTTCACACCGCGTCAGGAGGATCCGCAGATCTCGGTCCCGATGATTGACGTGTTCGTGCAGTATCCGGGCGCATCATCGGAGCAGGTTGCAAGCCTGGTCACGGAACCCCTGGAGCGGCTGTTGCAGGAAATCCCGGGCGTGCGCCATACCTATACGGCCACCCAGCGCGGAAGCGCGATGGTAACCGTCCGTTTCCTGGTGGGTCAGGACATGGGCGAGTCCATCGTAAAGGTGCGGGACAAGATCCTGTCCAACATGGACAAGATTCCTCCAAACGTTCAGCCGCCGTTGATCAAGCCGGTGGCCGTCGACGATGTCCCGATCGTGACACTGACACTCTGGTCGGAAGACATCGACGATGGCGCCCTGCGCCTGCTGGCGCTGGATCTGTTACAGCGGCTGGGTGAGGTGAATGGCGCCGGCAAGGGATTCATCGTGGGAGGACGCGAGGATCAGGTCAAAGTGGAGGTCATGCCCGAGCGCCTGTCGGGCTACGGCATCAGCCTGCAGCAGGTCGCCCAGACCATCCAGACGGCTAATTCCGAGCAGACGGCGGGTGGCGTCGAATCGGGCGGCCTGTCATTCTCGGTCCGGACCGGTTCGTTTTTGACCAACGCCAAGGAGATCGGCCGTCTGGTGATCGGCATCCGCCAGGGCGCGCCGGTGTACGTACGTGACGTGGCCAGGGTCTCGGAAGAGCCGGCAGATCCGAACCAGATGGTCACCTACTTCACGGGTCCCGCACACGAGGGTGATTCCGGAAAGTCCAACGGCAACCCGGCGGTCACCGTCGCGATCGCCAAAAAGAAGGGTACGAACGGCGTCACGATCTCACATCGAATCCTGAAGAAAGTCGAGGCGCTCAAGCAGGACCTGATCCCCGCCAATGTCCATGTCGCGGTGACACGCGACTACGGCAAGACCGCAGATGACAAGGTCAACGAGCTGCTGCAAGCCATGCTGGAAACGGTCGTGATCGTGTCCTTCCTTTGCCTGGTCGGCATGGGCCTGCGTGCCGCGATCGTTGTCATCGCCGTGATTCCCGTGGTGATCCTGCTCACCATCTGGTGGGCGATGATGGTGGACTACACCATCGATCGCGTCAGCCTGTTCGCGTTGATCTTCTCCATCGGCATCCTGGTGGATGACGCGACCGTGGTCGTCGAGAACATCTTCCGACACTGGCTCCTGCTGGGGAAAACAAGCGTCGCCGTGGCCATCGACGCCGTGCGTGAGGTGGGCAATCCCACCATTCTCGCTACGTTCACCATTATCTCGGCATTATTGCCGATGGGCTGGGTGAGCGGTCTGATGGGGCCCTATATGCGGCCGATCCCGGTGCTGGGTTCCTCCGCGATGTTCTTTTCATTGATCGCCGCGTTCATCTTCACGCCCTGGATGGCGGTCAAACTGGCGCCCCGGCACGCGGCATTAAAGCGTGCCGAGGAAAAGGAGAAGAAGACCCACGAGATGATCGCGAAGTTCTACCGCCCGATCATCATGCCGCTGATCAACAACCGCAAGCTCGGCCTGCTGTTTCTGTTCGCGGTCATCGGCGGTACGGCAGCCCTGTGCCTGACATTCTATACGCAGCAGGTCGCGGTGAAGATGCTGCCCTTCGATAACAAGCCGGAGTTCTCGGTCATTGTGAACATGCCGGAAGGGACAGCCATGCCGGATACCGCCAATGTCGTCCTGAATCTGGCGGAAGCAGTCAAGAAAATACCGGAAGTCACCGCCGTCGTGACCTATGCGGGTACCGCGCAGCCGTTCAATTTCAACGGCATGGTCAGGCACTACTATCTCAGGCAGCGGCCTTGGGAAGGCGACCTGCTGGTTATGCTCAAGGACAAGCAGGAACGGGAACGCGGCAGTCATGCGATCGCCACAGAGGCACGCGGGTTGCTGAAACCGATCGCGGACCGCCTTGGCGCGAGGATTGCCGTCGTCGAGATGCCGCCGGGCCCGCCAGTGCTGCAGACCGTCGTCGCCGAGGTGTACGGGCCGGATGCCGACACGCGCCGCCAGGTGGCGACCGACATGACGGCCATGTTCGAAGCCTCTGAAGGCGTTGTCGACGTCGACAACTACATGGCCGAGCCCTACGAATTCTGGCGCTTTGATGTCGATACCGAAAAGGCCGTCCGGCGCGGGATTTCGGTGGACACGATCAATGGCACCCTGGCCATGGCCATGGGCAGCTTCAAACTGGGTGACATCAAGCGCGGGACCGTGCTGGAGCCGACCTATATCGTCATGCAGATCCCACTGGCGATACGCTCCCAGGTCACTCGTCTCGGCGACCTTCCGGTACCGACAGCCGATGGGCGCACGGTGCCGTTATCGGAGCTCGGGCAATTCAAAAAGGGTCATGAGGAACCGGTCATCTATACCAAGGACCTGCGTGGCGTCGAATACGTCACCGGCGAGATGGAGGGCAGGCTGGGCGCGCCGATTTACGGCATGCTGAATATCGATGACCACGTAAAGGGATACACGGCACCGGATGGGGTGAAGATGCCCACCATGCCGATCACGCTGCTGGAACTGATCAAGGACGATACGACATCACATTTCGAATGGTCCGGCGAATGGACCGTGACCTACGAGACCTTCCGTGACATGGGCGGCGCCTTCATGGCGGCGCTGGTGCTGATCTACGGGCTGATCGTCTGGGAGTTCAAGAACTTCGCCCTGGCTGGCGTCATCATGTCGCCGATCCCGGTGACGCTGCTGGGTATCATACCTGGCCACTGGATACTCGGTAGTGAATTTACCGCCACTTCCATGATCGGCATGATTGCACTGGGTGGCATCATCGTGCGTCAGTCGATTTTGATCGTGGAGTTCGTCAAGATTGAGGTCGCGAAGGGGAAGGATGTCGCGGAGGCTGCGGTCAGAGGCGCCGCGACGCGCATGCGGCCGATCTTCATCACATCGCTGACCACGGTGGCGGGCGCGTTCACCATTCTGCCAGATCCCATCTTCAACGGCATGGCCATCAGCATCCTGTTCGGTGCCAGTACGGCCACCTGCCTGGCGCTGCTCATCATACCCCTGGGTTGCATCAGCGCCCGGAAGCAGTTCTATGTCGAGACGGCTGACGATGGCACCGTGGCTGTCAGCCGCGCCTTTGAACTCATTGAACATGTCGATGAACCCGCGGGTGCGGCGAAGCCGGCGCGAACACCGTTGCTGATGCGCTTGTGGGGCGGCATTGTCTCGGCCATCTCCTGGGTATTCATCATTATCAAGGCTGTCTTTACCCTGATCGGCATGGGCTTCAAGGCCATCTTCGGGCGCTTTGGCAGAGGCAAGGGCGGGACTCCGCCTCCGCCCAGGGGCGGGACACCGCCTCCGCCCAGGGGCGGGACGCCGCCTCCGCCCAGGGGCGGGACGCCGCCTCCGCCACGCCAGCCTCCGCCCGGTGGTACGCCACCGCCCCCGCGCGAAAAGCCTGCGCCGGCAACCGGCGGGACCCCGTCCCCGCGGGGTACGCCAGCGCCGGCAACCGCCGGCGCGCCGCCACCGCGGGAAACACCTGCACCGGCGACGGGTGGGACACCGCCCCCGCCGCGGGAAACGCCGGCCCCGGCAGCCGGTGGGACACCGCCGCCCCCGCGCGAAAGGCCTGCATCGGCGGGTGGGACACCACCGCCCCCGCGGGAAACGCCGGCTCCGGCAGCCAGTAGGACACCGACTCCAGTGCCTGAAATGCCGGTAATCGAGGAGCAGACGGCGGAACAGGTGCCGTCGGCGGCTTC
>Ga0210144_1000525_pt1 | contig 19667 bp, 20 predicted proteins | sample Muzzi_PWA_D2_FD_185532 | JGI IMG/M metagenome (GOLD analysis project Ga0210144, IMG submission 185532) | Wetland microbial communities from San Francisco Bay, California, USA, that impact long-term carbon sequestration - Muzzi_PWA_D2 (SPAdes) | ecosystem: Environmental > Aquatic > Marine >...
GGGGGGCATGACGTCCGCCCTCTACTTCAGCCTGGAGGACCTGAGCCCCACCTACGCGGGCACCTCCGGCTCCACCGCCGAGCTGGCGGTGGCCGCCACCCTGTGGGACGGCCTGGACGGCTCCGTCGGGGGCCCCACGGACAACGACGGCGACCCCGCCGCCCTCACCTCCGCCCAGGTGATCACGGCCGTCGAGGACCTGGCCGGGGGCCCCTCGCCGGTGGACTTCGCCCGCTTCTGGAACACGATGCGGGCCGACACGGCCACCTTCTTGGCCGGCGACCTGACGGGCTTCCGCAACGCCGCCGCCCTGCTGGGGATCGACCTCCAGGAGGACGCCGGCACCGATGATACCGCCGGGGGCGCCACGGCCCTGGCCGGCGGCTTCCCCCGAACGGCCGACGCCAACCTGGCGTGGGACGTGACGAAGGCCTCGTCGGACACGGACTACTACACCACCGACCTGACCGGGGGCACCACCTACACGATCTTCACCAGCGACCTCGGCGACGGGGCCGACACCTACCTGGAGGTCAGGGACGCCGCCGACGCGACGGCCCTCAAGAGCAACGACAACTGGGACGGGACCTTCTACTCGGCCGTGTGCGGGGCCCTGGGCGCCCCCGCCTGCCCGCCGAACGACGTCGCCACCCTCGCCTCGCAGCTGACCTTCGACCCCGACGTGGACGGCTCCGGCACCGGTACGTACCTGATCCGGGTGACCCGCTCGCCCAACGCGCCCCCCTCGGCGGGGCTCTTCGGGGGCTACCACCTGGAGATCCAGTAGCGCCTCGGCCGTGCCCCCTCGACCGGGGGAAGCGGCGGGAAATGGCGGCCGGATCTTGACATATTTCCGATCGATGCGTATATTGCGCACTAAATTGATCGGAATAATATGAAGTTCTCCGCCCGCTCCCAGTACGCCCTCGAGGCCATGCTCGCCCTGACCGACAGCCCGGACGGGCGCCCGGTGCAGGTGCGGGCCATCTCCCGCGAGCACGGCATACCGGTGCGGTTCCTGGAGCAGATCATGGCCTCCCTCAAGAAGGCCGGGCTGGTGCGCAGCGTGCGGGGGGCCCGGGGGGGTTACCTGCTGGCCACCCCCCCGGCGACCATCCGGGTGTCCCGCATCCTCCAGGCGGTGGAGGGGCCCATCCGGGAGGAGGAGGCCGACACCGGCCCCCTGCCCCCCGCCACCCAGGTGGTCCACGCCCTGTGGCGGGAGGCCCAGGACACGGTGCGCGCCGTGTTCGACGCCACCACCCTGGACGAGCTGGCCAAGCGCAAGCGCGACCTGGAGGGCTCGCGCACCCTGATGTACCACATCTGACCGATGCCCGCCCCGACCCCCGCAAACCGCCCCCGGAAGCAGCCCGCCTCAGACCGCACGAGCGAAAGGTCCCCAGGATGGAACGGCCCGACCAGCCCGCGCTGAACCGCGTCACCCACGAGACGGACGTGCTGATCATCGGCGGCGGCACCGCCGGCTGCCTGGCCGCCGTGGAGCTCAAGGAGCAGCACCCGGACCTGAAGGTGACCATCGCCGAGAAGGCCCACGTGGACCGCTCCGGCTGCCTGGCGGCGGGCATGAACGCCATCAACGCCTACCTGAACCCCGGGGAGACCGCCGACAGCTTCGTGCGCTACGTGCGCTTCGACTCCTGCGGCCTGGTGCGGGAGGACCTGGTCAAGAGCCAGGCCGAGCTGTTCGAGTACGTGGTCAAGAAGGTGGAGGGGTGGGGCCTGCCCATCCTGTGCGACGAGCAGGGCAACTACGTGCCCCGCGGGCGCTGGAACATCAAGATCAACGGCGAGAGCCTCAAGCCCATCCTGGCCAAGGCGGCCCGGGACGCCGGGGCGACGATCCACAACTGGGTGGTCATCACCGGGCTCCTGGTCAGCGGCGGGCGCTGCGCCGGGGCGGTGGGCTTCTCCCTGCGCACCAACACCTTCTACGTCTTCAAGGCCAAGGCCACCCTGATCTGCACCGGCGGGGCCGCCGGCCTGTACCGCCCCAACAACGCCTACGACGCCCAGCACAAGACCTGGTACTCGCCGTTCAACAACGGCGCCGGCTACGCCATGGGGATCCGGGCCGGGGCCGAGATGACCTCCTTCGAGATGCGCTACGTGGCCCTGCGCACCAAGGACGCCATCGCCCCCACCGGCACCCTGGCCCTGGGGGTGGGCGCGCCCATGGTCAACGCCCGGGGCGAGCGCTTCATGGCCAAGCGCTACGCGCACCTGGGGGGCGACGGCGCCCCCACCCCGTACCGCGCCTTCGGCCCCATCCAGGAGGGCAAGGCGGGCCGGGGGCCGTGCTACCTGGACACCACCCACATCTCCGAGGAGCAGGCCCGCCAGCTCAAGATGGCCTACCTCGACATGTACCCCTCCCAGGTCCTCTACTGGGCCGCCAACGACCTGGACCCGGCCAAGCACCCGGTGGAGGTGCAGACCACCGAGCCCTACATCGTCGGCGGCCACTGCCAGGCCGGCTACTGGGTGGACGTGGAGCGCCGCACCACCTTGGCCGGGCTGTTCGCCGCCGGCGACGTGGCCGGCGGCGCGCCGTTCAAGTTCGTTTCCGGCTGCTGGGCCGAGGGGGTTATCGCGGCCCGCGCCGCGGGGGCCGAGGCCGCCTCCCTGCCCCCGCCCGAGCTGGAGCAGCACGAGATCGAGTACCACTACCAGCGCACCTTCGACCCGCTGTTCAACTACGGCAAGGTCAAGTACGGCGTCAAGCCGTACGACATGGAGGTGCGGATGCAGAAGATCATGGAGGAGTACGCCGGCGGCGCCTCCGGCCACTACGAGATGAACGAGGAACGCCTGGTGCTGGCCCGCAACTACATGGGCCAGCTGCCCGGGCAGTTCGACCAGCTCGTGGTGGGCGACATGCACGACCTGATGCGGGCCCACGAGGTCATGGACCGGGTGGTGGTGGGCCAGGCCCTCATCGAGCACCTGATCGCCCGCAAGGAGACCCGCTGGCCCGCCTACCAGACCCGCACCGACTACCCGGAGCGGGACGACCTGCACTGGCTGAAGTTCGTCAACACCCGCATGGACCCGGCCACCGGCAAGTTCGAGCTGATCTTCCACCCCTACGAGCAGCTCGTGCCCGGCGACCGCTACCACCCGGGGGAGAAGCCCGGCAAGGGCGCCTGACGGGCGCCCGCCGGAAGCGCTTAAGGAGGCAAGTCGATGCCCGTCGTCGTGGACCCGGACCTGTGCAACGGCTGCTACAACAGCCGCCAGCCGCCGTGCGTCCGGATGTGCCCCGGAGACCTCATCGTCAAGGACTTCCAAGTCAACAAGGCCTACCTGAAGTACGTCGACGACTGCTGGGACTGCCTGCCGTGCGTGAAGGCCTGCCCGGAGGAGGCCATCCGGTTCCAGCTCTCGTACCAGATGGGCTTCTTCAACGCCTCGCTCCAGCCCCACATCCATCGCGACCGGCAGCACATCACCTGGAAGATGGTGGACGCCCACGGCCGGGAGGACACCTTCACCATCCGCACCAAGGTGATGGAGGTGGCCCTGGACGAGAAGGTGGAGGGCGAGCCCACACCGGACTTCTCCATCTGAGGCCCTTTACCGAACAACCCCCCAAACGCAAACCTGCAAGGACCGTCATGACCGCCAACATCCCCCCCCACGGGGGCACCCTCATCAACCGGATCGCCCGCGGCCACGAGCGCGAGGAGCTCGCCCGCAAGGCCGCCACCCTGCCCCGGGTGCCCCTGTCGGCGCGGGAGATCGCCGACCTGGAGATGATCGCCACCGGCGCCTTGAGCCCCCTGACCGGCTTCATGGGCGAGGACGACTACAACCAGGTGGTGGACACCATGCACCTGACCTCGGGCCTGGCCTGGAGCCTGCCGGTGACCCTGGCGGTGTCGGACGACCGGGCGGCGGCCCTCGCCGTCGGGCAGGAGGTGGCCCTGGAGGGCGCGAACGGCCTGCTGATGGCGGTCATGGAGATCACCGACCGGTTCCGCCGCGACAAGCGCAAGGAGGCGGTGGAGGTCTACCGCACCGACAGCGAGGGGCACCCCGGGGTGGCCAAGATCTATGAACAGGGCGACTGGCTCATCGGCGGGCCCGTGACCCTGTTCGCCCGGCCGCCCCACGACGACTTCCTGGAGTTCCGCCTGGACCCGGAGGAGACGCGCTCCCTGTTCCGGGACAAGGGCTGGCGCCGGGTGGTGGGCTTCCAGACCCGCAACCCCATCCACCGGGCCCACGAGTACATCCAGAAGTGCGCCCTGGAGGTGACCGACGGCCTGCTGGTGCACCCCCTGGTGGGGGAGACCAAGTCCGACGACATCCCGGCCCACGTGCGGATGGAGTGCTACCAGGTGCTGCTGGGGGGCTACTACCCCAAGGACCGCACGGCCCTGGCGGTGTTCCCGGCAGCGATGCGCTACGCGGGGCCCCGCGAGGCGATCTTCCACGCCCTGGTGCGCAAGAACTACGGCTGCACCCACTTCATCGTGGGGCGCGACCACGCCGGGGTGGGGGACTACTACGGCACCTTCGACGCCCAGTACATCTTCGACGAGTTCGAGCCCGGCGAGCTGGGCATCACCCCCCTGTTCTTCGACCACTCCTTCTGGTGCAAGGCGTGCGAGGGCATGGCCAGCTACAAGACCTGCCCCCACGACGGCGAGAACCACGTGATCCTGTCGGGCACCAAGGTGCGGGCGATGCTGCGGGAGGGCACCGAGCCCCCCCACGAGTTCACCCGCCACGAGGTGGCCCAGGTGCTCATCCGGCACATGATCACGAAGGGCTAGGCCGCCCGGGAAGACGGCGCCCCCCGGGCGCGCCGGGGGCCGCCCGCGCCCCTAGTCCGCGGACGGCGGCCGGGTGCGCTTCTTCCGGATCAGGTGGGCCCCCTTGCGGGTCACCAGGAAGGCGGAACACACCGCCACCGGGATGAAGAGGGCCGTGGGCAGGATCTCGGAGGCCAGGATCCCCTCGTGGGTGAGGGCCTTGAAGACGTAGCTCGCCAGGCCCGTCAGGTAGTACGAGATCACGATCACCGACAGGCCCTCGGCCATCTGCTGCAGGCGCAGCTGGATGGCGGAGCGGGCGTCCAGGTTCTGGAGCACCTGGGTGTTCTGGGCCTCCATGCTCATGTCCACCCGGGTGCGCAGGATCGCCACCAGGTCCGAGATCTCGTCCTGCATCCGGTCCAGGCGGGCCAGGAAGGCGCGGTACTCGTCCCCCACCGTCGCCACCCGGTCCAGGATGACCGCCGACAGGGAGTCGAAGCCCGCCACCGGCTGCTCCTTCCACTCGGCGAATCCCTGCCGCACCAGCTCGGTGTAGGGGAAGGTGGCCGACAGGACGTGATTGAAGCGGCCGTAGCGGCGCACCACCTGGGCCAGGTCCAGGGTCAGGTCCCCCAGCCAGGCCCGCAGGCGGTCCGGCGTGGCCTCCCCGATCTCGGCCGTGAGCCGCTCCATGCGCTCGCTGAAGGCGTGCTCCATGCGGTGCACCTCCTGCACCGTGTCGCGCACCTCGAGGCGGGGGATCATCAGCAGGTGGTAGTAGTTCTCGATACGGCCGATGTTCGAGACGATGAACGAGCCGTGCTCGGCGACCGCCTCCGGGGTGCCGGCCACCACGTAGCGCTCCCGCCCCTCGAACGGCTCGTAGTTGGTGTACACGGCCACGTCGCCCCCTAAGACCCGGGCCCCGAAGCGGTTGCGGCAGACGATGCGCTCGCACACCTCGTCCGGGTCCATGGGGCGGTCCACCACCAGGATCTCCAGGCTGGTGAGCAGGGGCGGCCGGCCGGCCCGGTGCATGGCGGCGCTCACCGGCTCCATGCGCTCCGGCGAGGCGGGCTCCGGCCCGCCGTCCAGCACGGCGCGGATGAAGTAGTACTCGGTGTGCAGCTCCCAGGTGAGCTGGAGCTTCTCCGGACCATCCGGGGCCGGGCCCCAGGCGTGGGCGCGGGTCTCCCCCAGGGAGCGCTGGGTCTCGGGGATCTTGAGCTCGTCGCACAGGGCCGCGAAGCGGTCGCGGACGCGCTTCTCGTCCTCGTCCTCGTCCCGGAGGTAGGCGACATGGTGGACGAAGGCCGGCCCCGTCACCCGCTCCGCCGGCACGGCCCCGAGGCCGCCGTGGACCTCCTCCATCAGGGAGAAGACGTGGGGCGGGCAGGCCTCCACGCAGACGGTGCACCCCTCGGGGCACCGGTCGGTGTGGGTCATCACGATGCGGCGGTCGCCCATGGTCAGGATCTGCTGGGGGCAGGCCGGGATGCAGGCCGGCGCTCCCCCGCAGCGGTCGCAGCGTTCGTCGTGGATACGGATCGGTGTCAGCACGGTGTCCGGCCCGGACGGGCCCCGGCGCCCCTACAGGCCGCACATCCCGGCGCCGCACCCCCCCACGGGGGTGCCGCAGCCGCCCTGGGGCCCGCAGGCCGGGGCCGGCTCGGGGCCGCCGGCCACGGCGGCCGCGAACACGCTCATCCGGCGGGTGGCCTCCCGGGCCCCGCAGGCCGGGCAGAGCGTCTCCTCGGGGCGGGCGTGGATGGACTGCAGCAGGGTGAACCCCTCGCGGCAGGCGCCGCAGGTGTATTCGTACAGGGGCACGGGCCTGTCTCCTCCCTCGGGCCGCCCGGAGGCGGCGGTTCCAGTTCTGAAACAACTTTTTGAAACAACACATTACCACGCCGCCGCCGTCTGCGCAACGCAACCCCCTGGCGCAAAAAGGCATTTCGCCCCCCGTCCGGGCCCGAAAACTCCGGGGGGACCGTTCGGCGGGGATCGGATAAAATAGGCCCATGGACGAGATCGTCTCCGTCACGTCCCGGAACGCCGACCGGGCCCTGCAGGAAGGGTTGGCCCACTTCGATGAGGGGCGTTACGAGGAGGCCCTGGCCGTCTTCGACGCGGCCCTGGCCCGCCTGGGGCCCCAGATGGACCTGAACCACTGGAAGGGGGTCGCCCTGCGCCACCTGGGCCGCCTGCGGGAGGCGATCGAGGCCCTGGAGCTGTCCGCCGGGGCCGAGGCCCCGGAGGGCTCCCTCTACGAGCTGGCGGTCCTGCTCCTGGAGGAGAACGTGGACTCGGCCCGGGGCCTGAAGATCCTGGAGGACCTCTCGGCCCGGGACGACATGCCCGCCCGGGAATACCTGGCCCACCGGGCCTACGAGGAGGGCCGCTTCGCCGACGTGGTGGCCCTGGCCCGCCTGCCCGTGCCCGCCGGGGCCGACAGCCAGTGGCCCGACAGTGTGGAGTGCCTGGAAACACTCGAGGGCATCGCCCTCACCGAGATGGGCCACCTCGAGGAGGCCCGCTTCCACCTGAAGAAGGCCGCCCGCAAGAGCCCGGGGTGCGCCTCCCACCTGACCAACCTGGGGCGGGTGTACCAGCTGGAGGGGCGCCACGCCCGGGCCCTGAAGTACTACATGCGGGGCATCGAGCTGGACCCGGACGACCCCATCCCCCGGGTCAACCTGGCCCACCTCTACGAGGAGATGGGGCGCACCGAGACCGCCCGCACCATGTTCCGCAGCCTGTACGAGGGCTTCGGCGACGACCCGGCGGTGCTGGAGGATTACGCCCGCTTCCTGGCCCGCCACGGCCAGCTGCCGGACGCCACCCGCCTGGTGGAGCAGGCCCTGGCCGCCCAGGGGGAGGAGCGGGACGACGACCTGGCGGCCTTCCTGGGCTGGCTGGCCCTGGACGCCGGCGAGCCGGAGCGGGCCCGGTCCATCTGGGAGGAGCAGGTGCAAAGCCGCCCCGGCGCGTTCGCCGCGCGCCACTACCTGGCCGGCCTGCTGGCCGAGCGGGGCGAGACCGGCCGGGCCCTGGACCTGCTGGAGGACGCCGTGCGCATCGACGCCGTGGCGGCCCGCAACTGGTGCGTGCGGCCCGACGGCGAGGTGGAGCCGTGCTTCGCCGGCCTGGCGGGCCACCCCCGCTTCCAGCGGGTGGTGGGGGCCGCCGGCGACGCCGACGCCGGACGCTGACCGCCCGCCCCGCACGTCCCGACAAGGGGAGCCGTCCCGCGTGAGCCCGCCGTTCTCCGCCGCCCTGGTCCTGTCCGCCTACCGCCAGGGGATCTTCCCCATGGCGGAGCCCGGCGACGGCACGATCCACTGGTACGCCCCCGACCCCCGCGCCGTCCTCGACCTCGAGCGCTTCCACGTGTCCCGGCGGCTGGCCCGAACGGTGCGCGGGGGGCGCTTCACGGTGGCGGTGAACCGGGACTTCGAGGCCGTCATGCGCGCCTGCGCCGCCCCCGGTCCGGGGCGGGAGCAGACCTGGATCAACGACGCCTTCGTGCGGGTGTACGCCGAGCTGCACGCCCTGGGCCACGCCCACAGCGTCGAGACCTACCTGGACGGCCGCCTGGCGGGGGGCCTGTACGGCGTCTCCCTGGGCGCGGCCTTCATGGGCGAGAGCATGTTCTCGCGGGAGCGGGACGCCAGCAAGGTGGCCCTGGTCCACCTGGTGGAGCGCCTGAAGGCGCGGGGCTTCGTGCTGCTGGACACCCAGTTCATGACCGAGCACCTGGCCCGCTTCGGCGCGCGTCCGATCTCCCGCCGGGCCTACCTGGCCCGCCTGCGCGAGGCGATGGCGCGGGACGCCCGCTTCGCCTGAGCCGACGGCCGTCCGGGCGGGCTCGCCCCCCGGCCCGGGTTGCGTCCGCCGCTCAGGATGGCATTATTGAATCAAACCGTATCGAGGCGTGGGGTGGGACACGGGGCACGGTCCCCTCCCGCCGTGCGCTCTCCGCCAGCCGCCGGGAGGACCTGTCCATGCGGATGCGCACGCGTGCCAAGCGCGCGCTCCACCGAGCCCTGTTCCGCGGTCCGGGCCTGAGCCGGGTCCACATCGTCGGGTGCGCCCGCTCGGGCACGACGATGCTGCACTATGCCTTCCTGGCCTTCCGGGGCACCTGGCTGCACGACCGCGAGACCTCCCTGCGCAACACCCCCACCGGCCGGGAGAGCCTCCACCTGCTGCGCATGCGCGCCCGGCGTCCCCCGGCCTTCTACGTGACCAAGCGCAACTACGACTGGTGGCGCGACGCCAGCGTGGAGCGCCTGATCGCGCTGGCGATCGAGCAGCGGGCCCAGGTGATCGAGATCGTCCGCGACCCCCGGGACGTGCTCACCAGCGTTCACGCCCGGGCGGGGACCGGCTACTACGTCTCGACCGACATGTGGCGGAGGAGCGTCGCGGCCGGCGAGCGGGTCATGCAGGCCCTGAAGCCCCACGGCCTGGCGCTCCGGCTGCGCTACGAGGACGTCGTGGCCGAGCCCCTGGAGACCCAGGGGGAGGTCACCTCCCGCCTGGGCCTCTCTCTGCGGGACGGCGTCACCTCCTGGGCCGCCCTGGCCGACAACATGGGCCGGGCGCGCAGCCTCGGCCGGATGGCGGCCTACATGCACAAGCTGCGGAACTTCGACCCCGACTCCATCGGGCGCTGGGCCCGGGACGACGCCAAGCGCCGCCACCTCGACGAAGCCCTGGCCGGGCCCGCCGGTCCCGCGCTCGAGGCGTTCATGGCCCGCCACGGCTACTGACGGCCCCGCTTCCGGCCGATAAGGGGCCGGAAGGCTCCTCCGGGGGGGACGTGTTGGCGGATTGTCGATGAAACAGGGGGTTCGATACGCTCTCGCGGCGCTGGCCGTGGTGCTCCTGGCGGGGTGCAGCGCCCACCCGGCGCCGCCCGTGCGCATCGGCACCAACACCTGGCCGGGCTACGAGCCGTTGTACCTGGCGCAGGACCTGGGGCGGCTCGGCCCCAAGAACGTCCGCCTGACCCGGTTTCACTCCGCTACCGAGGTGATGGGGGCCTTCGGCGCCGGCACGATCGACGCCGCCGCCCTCACCCTGGACGAGGCCCTGCTGCTGCTCGCCTCGGGCCGGGAGGCGCGCATCGTCCTGGTGATGGACACCTCCCAGGGGGGCGACGCCATCGTGGCCCACCCCGGCGTGCGGGACCTGAAGGACCTGGCGGGCCGCCGGGTGGGCGTGGAGCAGACCGCCGTGGGGGCCTACATGGCCAGCCGCGCCTTCCAGAAGGCCGGCCTCTCCCCCGAGCAGGTGAGCCTGGTCGATCTGCCCGCCAACCAGCACGCCGCCGCCTTCCTGGGGGGCCAGGTGGACGCGGTGGTCACCTTCGAGCCGATGCGCAGCGCCCTGGTGGCGGCGGGAGGCGTGGAGCTGTTCTCGAGCGCCGAGATCCCGGGGGAGATCGTGGACGTGCTGGTGGTCAATCCCACCTTCCTCGACCGCCACCCCGAGCGGGTGCGGGCCGTGGTCGCGGGCTGGTTCGAGGCCCTGGACTACCTGAAGTCCCAGCCCTCCAAGGCCGCCAACTTCATGGCCATGCGCCTGCACCTGACGCCCTCGGCGGTGATGAAGGCCTGCGACGGACTGCGCTTCCCCACCCCCGCCGACAACCGCCGCATGCTGGTCGGCACGGGGGGCGTCCCCCAGCTGGCCACGGCCGCCTCCCGCCTGCACGAAACGATGCGCACCATGGGCCTCCTCCCCCACGCCGTCATGCCCGCCCGCCTGTTCCCCGGCCCGGACGACGTGGAGCCGCTGCTGACCAGGAAAGGGGAGCCGGACCGGACGTGAGGCCCCGGGCGGGCTACCCGCCGTCCATGTCGGGTATGGCCTCCTCCGTGTACCCCTCCGGCACCGCGAACAGGTCGGCCTTCACGGCGCCGTGGGAGATGGACCGGAGCGTCTCCGGTGCCCCGCCGTCGTCCGCGGCGGCGGCCTCCGGCGTGTACGCGAGGGCCAGGCCCTGGGGCATGATGTCCGGCACGGCCCCGCCCCCCGGCGCCATGGCCGCCATGCGCCGGATGCCCTTGTGCATCTTCTCCAGGGCGGCCCGGTCGGCGGCCGGGACGCCCAGGGACTCCAGCTCCGCCACGCACATGCGGGCCATCGGCCGCCCGCCCGCGACCATCTGCACGTCCTTGCAGGGGTGGCCCGCCACCTTCCGCGTGCTCCCCAGGGGCCTGATCTCGACCGGGGACGGGCCTTGCGCGGCGGCCGGCTCGGCGGCGGCGAGGCCGCCCATCATCTGCTCCATCATGGCGCGCTGCTCGGGCGGCATCCCGGCCATCTGCTCCTGCATCTGCTGGATGGAGCCCGCCATCTGCTCCCGCGCCCGCGCCGCCCCGGCGGCCATGCGCTCCATCTCCTCGGCGCCCATCACCGTGTACGACCGCTCTTCCGTGTCGATCATGGTGAAGCGCTCCGCCGCCGCGTCGTACAGCATCACGCCGCCCCCCGTCTCCAGCCGCACCTTCCCGTCCTTCACGTACACCTGCGTGGCCGCCTGCCCCGCGTCGTCCACGTAGGCCAGGTGCGTGTCCGCCCAGGCCGGGCCCGCCAGCGCCAGGGCCGTGACGATGCCTGCGATCGATGCGCTCCGCATGGCCGTCTCCTTTCGGGATGGGCGAGGTTGTGACGCGGGGGGCGTGGAGTTCAGTGTAGCGCGGGCGGGGGGGTTTGTATGGGCGGAGCGGAGGCAGGAGGGGACGGTAAGGAGGTTGAAGGAGGCGCGGCTTTCGCAGGGTCGGACACGACAGGTAATTCCGACACGGAGGCTCAACTCAACAAATCATTTGGCATTCTTGGTCGCAATTCGGTAATACCGTAGATCAGAATTTTCTTATAGAACAACATGATCCATAACGACTCCTTGGGACTGTCTCCTGCCCGCGCATATCTATATGCGAAAGCATCAATACCAACCGAATTTAACGCCATTTCTTCCATTATTGGAACGAACTCGTTCGGAATCGACGATAACAGGCCAATAGTAACGGTAACGTCAGCGGATAGTACGTCGTTAAAGTGGTGAAAATACAACCCTCTAACTATCTTCTCCATCGTTTCCACAGTCGATGTCTTTTCCCACGGAATTCCTCTCTGCTTTCCAACGATAAGCCCCCCGCCCGTCCGGACTTCGTACTCGCGCATGGATCCGACGATTCGGTGCAACAGCTTCTGGTTGTGCTGTAACGTGGGCACAGCGTGATTTGTCCAGAGCCGCGATGCCCTTTCAGTCCCGGTTCCAAGCTGAAGGCTCAAGAACACCCTAAATTCTTCATCTCGTGTGGATGCTCCATGGTTGCAGGACGAACAGCCGGGGACGGTAATTAGATCTTCCGGAAATGGAGCCGGAAAGATCGCCTTCGGGGGCACATGATCTCTCGTAACAATACCGATCTTCCCACAGAAGGCACATCTGCCTTTCCGTCTATTGAATATCCGGGCGATTCCCATCAAGGATAGTCTTTCATCTTACGGCACTGACAGAGAGGCGAGGAAACTCTTGACTCGGTTAGTAGTGAAGAATGGCCACACCCGAATCGGTTGAAGCGGTGGAGCCTTAGGTGCCCTTCTTCGGCAACTTCCGCCACGCCATCCGCATCACCCCCTTCTCCCACTCCGGGTGCTCGGCCTTCAACCGCCTTGACGCCTCGCGCCACACGCGCCAGCTGGCCAGCATGTCCCGGATGCCCGGGACGCGGGGGAAGTGGGTCAGCTCCCAGGTGATGCCGACGGGGTCCTGGAAAAAGACGGCGAAATAGCCGGGGTAGTAGAGCGGGTAGGCGGCGGGGGGATCGACCACGGTCACGCCCTCGGGCACCAGGAACGTGTCGTGGAAGCGGCGCACCTCGCGCTTGGACCTGGCCCACAGGGCCACGTGGTTGATGCCGGGGGCGTAGCGCTTGTCGGCGAGTCGCCGGCCGGTCTCCACGGTGGCGGGCTGGATGCCGATGTAGCTGTGGGGAACCGGAAAGCCAGCGAAGTAGTAGGTGGAGGTGTACTCCAGCCCCAGGGTCCAGAAGCTGCGGTAGCCCAGCCAGCCGAACATCCGGTCGTAGAACCGGATCGACGCCTCGTAGTCCGGGACCGTCAGCTCGACGTGGTGGACCGTGCGCTGGCGCATGGGGCGGGCCTCCTCTTCCCCGGAGGGACCGCCCCATTCAACGGCGCGAGGGGCGCCGCGTCAACCCGCTCCCCTACAGCCGGTGCTCCCACGCCACGATGGGCAGCACGCCCTCGTGGTGCCAGTACCAGGAGCCGACGTGCAGGCCGAAGTGGATGAAGTCGGTGGGGTTCACCTTCCACTGGTAGGAGACCCCGGCGTGGATGCCGACCAGGCCGGCGACGCCGGAGACGACGAAGCTGTCGCCGCTGCGGTCGTTCAGGAACACCGCCCCGCCGAGGCCCACCAGGATCGGGCCCAGGCCGGCGGTCGCGAAGAGGTCGGTCTGCCGGTCGGTGTAGAGGTCCTTGCGGACGCCCACCAGGTTCCAGCCGTACGGGCTGGGGCCGACCAAGACGCTCAGCTGCTGGGCATGAAGCTCCGCCTGGGTCACGCCCCAAGAGGGGGCGGGCACGAGGGCGAGCAGGAGGAATACGGCGAGGCGGAGGCGAAAGACGGTCAAGGGGTCCTCACGGGTCGGGGGCCCCGATGGTACCACCGGACGCCCCACGCCGTGGGCGTGCGGCCTCAGTCCCCGGCGGCCGCGCCCGCCCCGGCGGCGGCGCTGACGGTCAGCTCGCCGTCCTTCACGTCCACGCTCACGTGGGCGCCGTCGGGCACGTCGCCCGCGATCAGCTTGCGGGCGATGGCGGTCTCCAGGCGGTGCTGGATGAAGCGCTTGAGGGGCCTGGCGCCGTACACCGGGTCGTAGCCCTCCTCGGCCAGGTACGTCTTGGCGGCGGGGGTGACGTCCAGGCTCATCTGGCGCTCGGCCAGGCGGGCGGCCACCTCCTCCAGGAGCAGGTCCACGATGTGGACGATCTCGCCGGAGGTGAGGGGCTTGAACAGCACCACGTCGTCCAGCCGGTTCAGGAACTCGGGGCGGAAGTGGGCCTTCAGCTCGGCCATCACCCGCTCGCGGGCGGCCTCCGAGATGTGGCCCTCGGCGTCGATGCCCTCCAGCAGGTGGGGCGAGCCGATGTTGCTGGTCATCACCACCACGGTGTTCTTGAAGTCCACCGTGCGGCCGTGGCCGTCCGTCAGGCGGCCGTCGTCCAACAGCTGCAACAGCACGCCGAACACCTCGGGGTGGGCCTTCTCCACCTCGTCGAACAGCAGCACGGCGTAGGGGCGGCGGCGCACGGCCTCGGTGAGCTGGCCGCCCTCCTCGAAGCCCACGTAGCCCGGGGGGGCGCCGATCAGGCGGCTGACCGTGTGGCGCTCCATGTACTCGCTCATGTCGATGCGCACCAGGTTCTGCTCGCTGTCGAACAGGGTCGCGGCGAGCGAGCGGGCGAGCTGGGTCTTGCCCACGCCCGTGGGGCCGAGGAACAGGAACGAGCCGATGGGCCGGTTGGGGTCCTTGATGCCGGCGCGGGCGCGGATCACGGCGTCGGCCACGGCGCGCACGGCCTCGTCCTGCCCCACCACGCGGCGGTGCAGCACCTCGTCGAGGCGCAGCAGCTTCTCCCGCTCCCCCTCCACCAGGCGGGTGACCGGGATGCCGGTCCAGCGCGCCACCACGGCGGCGATCTCCTCCTCCGTCACCGCCTCCTGGAGCAGCGGCGTGCCCCCTTTCGCCGCGGCGGCCTTGCTCTCCTCGGCGGCCAGGCGCCGCTCCAGCTCCGGCAGGCGGCCGTGGCGCAGCTCGGCGACCTTCTCCAGGTCGTAGGCGCGCTCGGCGGCCTCGATGTCCAGGTGGGTCTTCTCGATCTCGGCGCGCAGCTGCTGGACGTGGCCCAGGGCCTCCTTCTCGGCCCCCCAGCGGGCTCGCATGGCGGCCAGGTCGGCCTCCACGTCGGCCAGCTCGCGGCGCAACGCCTCCAGGCGCTCGCGGCTCGCCGGGTCGGTCTCCTTCTTCAGGGCCGCCTCCTCGATCTTGAGGCGCATCTGCTTGCGGGTGATCTCGTCCAGCTCGGCGGGCATGGAGTCGATCTCGGTGCGGATGCCGGCGCAGGCCTCGTCCACCAGGTCGATGGCCTTGTCCGGCAGGTGGCGGTCGGCGATGTAGCGGTCCGACAGGCGCGCGGCGGCCACCAGCGCGGCGTCGTGGATGCGCACGCCGTGATGGACCTCGAAGCGCTCGCGCAGGCCCCGCAGGATGGAGATGGTGTCGTCCACCGACGGGGCCTGGACCATGACCGGCTGGAAGCGGCGCTCCAGGGCGGCGTCCTTCTCGATGTAGCGGCGGTACTCGTCCAGGGTGGTGGCGCCGATGCAGTGCAGCTCGCCCCGGGCCAGCATGGGCTTGAGCATGTTGCCCGCGTCCGCCGAGCCCTCGGTGCGGCCGGCGCCCACGATGTTGTGCAGCTCGTCGATGAACAGCAGGATGCGCCCCTCGGCGGCCTTGATCTCGTTCAGGACGGCCTTGAGGCGCTCCTCGAACTCGCCCCGGTACTTGGCCCCGGCCAAGAGCGCCGTCATGTCGAGGGCCCACACGGTGCGGTCCTTGAGGCCCTCGGGCACGTCGCCCCGCAGGATGCGCTGGGCCAGGCCCTCCACGATGGCGGTCTTGCCCACGCCGGCCTCGCCGATCAGGACCGGGTTGTTCTTGGTCTTGCGCGACAGGATGCGGATCACGCCGCGGATCTCGGCATCGCGGCCGATGACGGGGTCGAGCTTGCCCGCCTTGGCCATCTCCACCAGGTCGGTGCCGTACTTCTTCAGGGCCTCGTAGCCCTCCTCCGGGTTGTCGCTGGTGACCCGCTGGTGGCCGCGGACCTCCGAGAGGGCGGCGAGCAGCCGGTCCCGGTCCACGCCGGCCGCTTTAAGGGCCCGGCCAGCGGCGGTGCGGTCGGCCTCGGCGGCGAAGGCGAGCAGGAGGTGCTCCACCGAGACGAACTCGTCCTTCATCCGGCGGGCCTCGTCGCCGGCGGCGACCAGGAGCCGGTTGAGGCGCTGGGTGACGTAGATCTTGCCCGCCTCGGTGGCGCCGCCGGTCACGGCGGGGCGGCTGGAGAGGTCCTTCTCCAGCGCGGCCTGGACGGCCTGAGGGTCGGCCCCGGCGCGGGCCAGCAGGCGGGTGGCGAGGCCGTCCCTGTCCGCCAGCAGGGCGGCAAGCAGGTGCTCGCCGTCCACCTCCTGGTGGTGGCGGCGCACCGCCGCCTCCTGGGCCGCGGTCACGGCCTCGCGGGCGCGCTGGGTGAGCTGGCTCGCATCCATTGTCCGCCTCTTTGGGTCCGTCTCCCTGCCGCGTCCCCCGCTTCGGGGACGCCGTCCTCCGTCCATTCTCCGGGGCCGGTGTCCCGGCCCGCTCCCCCTTAGTTAACCATCATCCGCCCCCTGGCAACCCGCCGGGGTCCCGGCCCCGCCCCGGCCGGCACAAAAACGGGCCATCCCGTCCGCGCCCGGCCCCGGCGGGGGAAGGGCTTGGGCGGCGATGGCCCGGGCGGCCCCCTTCCCGGCGGGGGCGGGCCGGCCTCGAGGGGGGTCAGGCGGCCTTCACCTCCACCTTGCGGGTCTCGCTCTTGACCTGCTCGGTCTTGGGCAGAACCACCGTCAGCACGCCCTTGTTGAACGTCGCCTCGGCCTTGTCGGTCACCACCTCCCGGGGCAGGGGGACGGTGCGCTGGAAGCTGCCGAAGTGGCGCTCGGCGTGGAAGTAGCCCTCCTTCGTGGTCTCGGTCTCCTCCTTCTTCTCGCCCTTGATGGTGAGGCTGTCGCGGGCGATGGTGACCTCGATGTCCTTCTCGTCCATGCCGGGCAGCTCGGCGGTCACCCGCACGTCGTTGTCGGTCTCGGTCACGTCCACCTTGGGGGCGAAGCCCTCGGCCATCCACGGCCACGGGGCGGCCCCCGGCCACTCGGCGGGCAGGCCCCGCCAGAAGCGGTCGAACAGCCGGTTCATCTCCTCCTGCAGGGCCAGGAAGGGGGCCTCCGGCTCGCGCCGGACCGGCACCTCCCTGCGCCCCCACCGCATCAGATCGCGCATGGGCATGGTTCGTTCCTCCTTGCCTTGGCCTGGGGGGCCCCGGAGGGCCCTTCAGGCCGCCTTCACCTCGATGCGCCGGGCCCGGGCCGGGGCGGCCTTGGGCAGCACCAGGGTGAGCACCCCGTTCCGCACGCGGGCCTCGATCCTGTCGCGCTCGATCGCGTCGGACAGGGTGAAGACCCGCTGGTAACCGCCGGGGCGGTACTCGGCCCGCACCGCCTCGCGCCCGGCCGGGCGCGCCTCCGCCGGGTTGCCGGTGATGGTCAGGGTGCGCCCCTCCAGCTCCACGGCCACGTCGCCCGCCGCCACCCCCGGCATGTCGGCCACCACGACGATGGCGTCCTGCGTCTCGTAGATGTCGGTGGCGGGGGTGTAGCAGCGCTGGCTGCGGGTGCGCTCGGGGGCGCCCGGGGCCTCGGTCCCCGGCGCCGGCTGGGTCACGGTCGCGTCCATCGTCTCTCCTCCTTCACTGCCGGGCCCGCGGCCCCTTCAGGCCGCCTCGATGGCGATCTTCCGGGGGCGGTCGGCCCGGGCCCGGGGCAGGGTCACGGTCAGCACGCCGTCCTTGAGGGACGCCGCCACCTGGTCCGACTCCACCGCGAAGGGCAGGACCACGGCCCGGCCGAACCGGCCCGCCTCCCGCTCGCGCCGGTGGTAGCGGCCGCCTTCCCCCGGCTCGGTCGTGGCCCGCTCCCCCCGGATCGTCAGGCGCCGCCCGACCACCTGGATGTCCAGGTCCTTCGTTTCCACGCCGGGGAGCTCGGCGGTGACGGTCGCACCGTCCTCGTCGGCCCACACGTTCACCGGCAGGTCCCCGGGCGACAGGCCCCGGCGCCCGCCGCCGAACAGCCGGCTCACCTCGCTCTCCAACGCCTCCAGCTCCCGCCAGGGGTCCCACGCCCCCGCGAAGCCCTCCAACGCCCTCGTCACCATCTCGTCGCTCCTTCCCTTCAGCGGGGTCCGCCCGGCACGGGCCCGGGACCGGCACCCCCACTCTTTGCGGATAACACCCGGAACCGCGAAGTCAAGGCCGCCCGGGGGGGTGTCCCCGGCGGCGGCGCGGTCTCGGCTTCCGGGCTTTGTTTAATCCGGTTTTCGGGGAGCGCAAGGGGGGGCGAACGCCCCGCTCTTGGAATCCTGGCTTGTCGCTGCCATAATCTGAGGCAAATTGGAGGCGATCCCTTCCCTCCAGCCCTAATTCCCAATTCTAACGTTGGGAGCCCGTCATGCTCACGAAGCGGTACATGGCCTCCGTCAAGAATGTTCCGTCGATCCTCGACAAGATCGTCAGTGGGACAGCTCCCAGCAAGTTCACGACTGCCCATCTCAAGAACATTGGCTTCGCAAGCAGTAATGACAGGGCTATCCTTGGAATCCTTAAAGACCTCGGTTTTCTCTCTGCAGATGGAACACCGACTAAGCGGTATCACGAATACCGAAACCCAGCGCATTCACGCCAGGTATTGGGCGAGGCTCTAAGGGAAGCGTACGAGGATGTCTTCCACGTAAATGCGAAACCGACGAAGGCGGATCGAGCAGCAATTCAAGGCACATTCAAGAGTGTCAACAACGCCAGTGATAGAGTCGCCGAACAGCAGGCGATGAAGTACTTCGCCCTCCTTGATAAGGCAGATTTAACAACTGACAGGCGTAAAGATACGGAAGCAGACCGTGCCAAGGTCGATGCAGAATCACAAGAGAAGCCGCTGACGCCTCCCCCCGCTGGCCGATCTCTTCATTTACGGCACAACATCGAGGTCCATTTGCCAGCCACGAAGGAGATCGAGGTCTATAACGCAATCTTTAAGGCACTAAAGGAGAACCTCCTTGACTGAGCGCCTGAGAATCTTGAGGGATTGGATGTTTAGAGGGCTTCTCTTCGAAGCATACGCAGAGAAGTTTCGACAGGCGGGAATCCGTCTCGGGACCGACCAACGCGAGATCGAGGCCAGACTGTTAGATGAGGCAATTGCTCCTTTCTCGATCGACCTGCGGAACGATGCTCTTCAAATGGCTCATCTGTATGCCCTACTATATTGCTTTGAGAACTCAGTCCGGCAGCTAGTGAAGGAGAGATTGCAGGAAAAGTACGGCCTCGACTGGTGGGAAAAGGGCGTTCCCCAGAAGGTAAGGAAGGTGGCGGAAGAGAGGTTGAATACTGCACAGGTGGATTCCTGGTTAGAGGGTAACAAGACCGAGCATATTCAGTTTGCTGAGTTTGGACACCTTGCCGATGTTATCGTTCAAAACTGGGAGGACTTCTCCGACCTTGTTCCCAGTCAGCACTGGCTCAAACAACGCATGGACGAACTTGAGAAGGCGAGGAACTTCGTCGCGCACCACAGGCTCCTACTTCCAAGCGAATTCGACCGACTCTACATGTACGTTGCGGACTGGAACCGAATGGTTGGCCTGTAATACCCCCTCGATATTCGGTACCAACGTACGGGGCCTGACAACTTTGGTAGGCGCTTTCTTCTGTTTCGGTGTCTGAAGCCAAGCCAGCGGGGTCAAACGCCTAGAGAGCCGGTAACGAGGTCCGCCAGGGCGGCGACGTGGTCCGCGCGGTCGTTGAGGGCCGGGATGTAGCGCAGCGCGCCGCCGCCGGCCTCCCGGAACAGCTCGGCGTTGGTGACGGCGATCTCCTCCAGGGTCTCCAGGCAGTCGGCGGGAAAGCCCGGGCAGATCACGTCGACCGTCCCGAGGCCCTCGGCGCCCCAGTCCCGCAACGTCTCGTCGG
>Ga0210144_1000527_pt1 | contig 19593 bp, 18 predicted proteins | sample Muzzi_PWA_D2_FD_185532 | JGI IMG/M metagenome (GOLD analysis project Ga0210144, IMG submission 185532) | Wetland microbial communities from San Francisco Bay, California, USA, that impact long-term carbon sequestration - Muzzi_PWA_D2 (SPAdes) | ecosystem: Environmental > Aquatic > Marine >...
AAGCGGCTTGATCACTGACCACTCGAAATCCGTCAAATCGAACCGCGCCATCTCAATCTCCCCTGCTCCGGAAATTGAATCAGCCTTCACTCGATTCGTGAATCCCCTTTATGGGTCTATGGCCTAGGGTCGCAGCGTCAGCGGATCAGCCTGTAGACGAAGTCGTAGCCGGTGCCCTTGTCGTCGCGGGCATGCAGCTTCATCTCGCTGCGGACATCGGCATAGGCGCCAGTTCCACCGGTGACGGCGTTGAGCGAGTCGCCGTGATCGAGGAACGGCCCCTCGACGGTGATCTGCCCGTCGCCGAGAATGCTGGTCCACACGCACTCCCAGACTTCGCCGGGGATCGTGCGGACGCACCAGCCGTTGTCGCGACCGACCTGGATCTGGTTCTCGGCATCGAACAGGTCGTTGTGGAAGGTCAGCACATCCCCTTCGCTGTCGCCCGGCCTGCCGACATCGACGATCGTGTTCGTCGTCGCCCGCTCGGCGACGGTGAAGGTCGTCTCCCCGGCGTGCACGGCGCCGGCGGACGCCGGGATCAGGATCGCGGCGATGATCACCTTGACAGTAGCATTGGGCATGGTCGGCCCTCCCGTTCGGCCTCGTGATGACGGGGCCGCCGAAGTCCAGGGGAAATTCGTCACAGCCGCGCTACCCGTCTCGGCCTCTCCGGAAGCAGACCCGGGTGTGGGGGACTAGCCGGCCATGACGCTCCAGTTCGTAGCGGGATTCCTCCTCGCGGGTGAAGCCCAGCGCGTCGAACCTGGCGATCTCCGACGGCATCAGCGGCCACGGCGGCCCGCTGGATTGCGAGCCTTCGTCGCGAACCAGCGCAATGACGAGAAGCCGTCCACCGGGTGCCACGAACGAGGCGACCGCCGGAAACGCGTCCCGGCGCAAGGCACCGTCAAGCGCCTGCAGGGTGAAGCACTCGTTGACCAGATCGAAGGCGCCGCGCCATTCGGCGGGCGGATCGAGGAGATTGGCGTTGAGATAGGTGACCGGGCTTCCCCGAAAGCGCCGGCCCGCCCAGGCAACGGCATGGTCGGAGAGATCGAAGGCCGTCGTAGCGTAACCCGCCACGGCAATGGCTTCCGCGTTGTCACCAAGCCCGCAGCCGACATCGAGGGCGCGGCGCCCTTCCCCCGGATGGCGGGAAAGCCACTCGAGCAGACCCTGCTTCGGTGCCAGGTCCGCCCACGGCACGCGCGCCGGGTCGCCAGCGGCGTCCGTGTAGAGCGCATCGAACCAGCTCAGGCCGGAGGCATCGCGGTCAGGGCTCACCCCTTCCGCTCCCAGCGGCCGCGTTCGGATTGCTGCCAGTAGGTGGTTTCGTGGCCGGCGGCCTTGACCTGCGTCCACGCGGTGCGGGCGCGGTCGACCGCCTCGTTGTCGTTGCCGTCGAACAGCATGACGACGCGGACATAGGCAGCCGGGTCCGGCAGGTCGGCGCCGTCGGCGACGAACCGCACGACCGCGGCGTTCGGATTGTCGTCGCCGACAGTCAGCCACACCGGCTGCACCACGGCATGGCCTTCCCTGGCCGTGCCGTGCGGCAGGAAACCGTCATCGCGATAGGTCCACAGGTGAGCGTCGATGGCGTCGAGGCGCTCCTCGGAGCCGAGCTGCACAACGGCGCGCCAGCCGCGCTCGAGGCACTTTTCGAGAAGCTCCGGCAGCGCCCGCTCCAGCGGCTGGCGGTCGAGGTGATAGAAGAGGACCTCGCTCATCGCCGACCTATTTCTCGTACTTGTCCGACACCATGCGGTCGAGCAGGCGGACGCCCCAACCCGACGCCCAGGACTGGTTGATCTCGTTTTGCGGTGAGGACATGGCCGTGCCGGCAAGGTCGATATGGGCCCACGGCGTCTTGTCGACAAAGCGCTTGAGGAACTGGGCCGCACTGACGGCGCCGGCGGCGCGGCCGCCGACGTTCTTCATGTCGGCGAACTTCGACTCGATCAGCTTGTCGTAGGCCGGCCCGAGCGGCATCCGCCACAGCGTGTCGCCGGTGGCGGTGCCGGCGGCGAGCAGCGCCTCGGCGAGCTCGTCGTCGCTGGCGAACAGGCCGGCATTGGTGTGGCCGAGGGCGATGATGATGGCGCCGGTCAGCGTGGCGAGGTCGACCATCAGGCGGGGCTTGAAGCGCCCCTCCGCATAAGCGAGCAGGTCGCAGAGCACCAGGCGACCCTCGGCGTCGGTGTTGACGATCTCGATGGTCTTGCCGGACTTGGCCTTGACGATGTCGCCGGGGCGCTGGGCGGCACCGTCTGGCATATTCTCGACCAGCCCGATGATGCCCACCGCGTGGACCTTGGCCTTGCGGCCGGCGAGCGCCTTCATGACGCCGACGACGGCCGCCGCCCCGGCCATGTCGCCCTTCATGTCCTCCATATTGGCAGCCGGCTTGATCGAGATGCCGCCGGTGTCGAAGACGACACCCTTGCCGATGAAGGTGACCGGCGGCTCCTTCGCCTTGCCGCCGGTCCAGCGCATCACGGCGACACGCGGCGGGCGGGGCGAGCCCTGCGCGACGCCGAGAAGCGCCGCCATATTGAGCTTCTTCAATTCCTTCTCGGTCAGGATCTCGACCGCCACACCGAGCTTCTTGAGCTCCGAAGCGCGCGCGGCGAATTCGACCGGACCGAGTTCGTTGGCCGGCTCGTTGACAAGGTCGCGGGCAAGCACCACCCCCTCGCCGATCGCCTCGGCCGACGCCCAGGCCCGGCGGGCCCCCGCAGGATCGGCGCAGGCGACAGTCACCGCGATCCTGGCCGGCGGCTTGCCGTTCTCGTCCTTCGTCGTCTTGAACCTGTCGTAGGAGTAGGCGCGCAGCTTCATGCCGAGGGCGAAATCGGCGACGTGCTTCGCCGCCAGCTTGCCGCCATCCGTCCGCTCCACATGGACCGTCGCCGACTTCGACTTGAGCAGCGCGCTCATGGCGACACCACCAAGGCGAAGCCAGTCATACTCGGTCAGCTCGTCCGGCTTGCCGGCGCCGACGACAACGATGCGGTCGAGATCGGTTTCGGCCGGCGCCAGCAGATCGAGCTTTGCCATCGCCTTGCCCTTGAACGAGGCGGTCGCCGCCGCTCGCTTGATCAGATCCCCGACGCCGAGTGCCGTGGCCTGCACCCCCAGTGCAACGTTCGCGCCGGCAAGGACGACCTGGGTGCCCGCAGCCTTGCGGCCGGGCCTGGCGAAGGTGATGGTGATCGGAACCGTCATGAGCTGCCTCGCTTTGAGAACGTGTCCTGGAGATAGGCCGATTTGCGGGAAGGCGCCACTCTTGCCGCCTCGCCGGCAGACGGCAACCCCGATTCTTGGCATCCGCCCGGCTCAGGCCGCTCGCGTGATCAACGGCATCCCGCGCTCAGCACGTCGGGCGAAGCTCCCTTGGCTAGGAGCACGGCGTAGGACTCGATCGTCCCGTCGGGGCCGCGACGCGAGACGTCCTCGATCGGCTCGACCGACTGGAAGCACTTCCCGAAGCGTGTGATCGTGTGCTGCTTGTTGGGAACGACCAGCAGCGCCGGCTGTTGCGTCAGCGCCGCATCGACCGGCTCGTAGGCGTAACGCTTCCGCTCGTCGATCTGGCGGATCTTCTTGGCGCCGGGACCATAGAACGCCAGCTCTCCGGTAACCTCGTAGCTGACGGTGGCGATCCAGCCGGCGCCGCGTTCCTGGCGCAGCCGCTCAATCGCCTCCGCCAGGTCGCGCCAGCCGGCTACCCGCTCCGCCGGGCTGCGGAGCGAGAACACGCTTTTCGGCTGGACGACGAAATAGCCGAGCGCAAGGAGCGAGATGATGATCCCGACCGGGGCGGCGAGATCGGCCAGCCCTCGCAGGATTCGCACGTTAGCCTTTTCCGCTGCAGCGGCCGCCGCGAGCAGCACCAGCCCCGGATAGAGCGGCGCCAGCCAATTGCCCTGCACCCGGGCGTGGAACGAATGGATCAGCATGTAGACAACCAGCGGCGCCGCGAGGGCGACAAGAAAAGCTTCCGGCCTGCCCCACCGGCTCTGCGAGCGGATCACCATCCACGCGCCGATACCGACGAAGATTGCGATCAGCGGGTTGAGCAGACCGAACTGGGCGGCCAGAAACTCGCCCGCATAGCGAAGGGTGAACCCTTCGGCGGCGAGACGGCCGAACTGCTTGCCGAAGGAAACCCAGTTGTGGTCCGCGTTCCATAGCAGCACCGGCAGGAAGACGAGCAACGCCACCAGGCCACCGAGCCACGTCCACGGGCTCAGAAACCACCGCCGCGCCGCCGGGTCGAGCAGCAGCCAGAGGAGAATGCCGAGGCCGAGAAAGAAGTTGGTGTATTTGGAGATGCAGCCGAGCCCGGCGAAGAGCCCGACCAAGAGCCACAGCCAGCCGCGCCCGGTGCGGCGGATCGCCGCCAGCACCCAGACCGCCAGCGCCCAGAACATCACTGACGGCGCGTCCGGGGAGATCAGGATTGCGCCAAAGCCGACGAGGATCGTCGCGTTGAGCCACAGGGCGGAGCGCCCGCCGATCATTCGCGTCGGGAGCAGTTCGCGGGCCGTGGCATAGACCGCGACGGAGGTGACGATGACCGACAGGATCGCCGGAATGCGAACGCCGAGCTCAGTGTTGCCGAAGATCGCGGTGGACAGCCAGATCCACCAAGCGACCATCGGCGGATGGTCGAAATAGCCGGCGGAGGGGACCCGCGACCACAGCCAGTAATACGCCTCGTCCGGAGCAAGGCCGATACGGGAAGCCGCCCACAGCCGGAAGATCGTCAGCGCGGCGATGATCGCCGCCGCCCATTGCCATCCGTTGTCGGTCTCGTCGGCCGGATTCAACGGATGCGCCAGGTGATCATCGTGTTGGTGATGTAGTTCCACAGCGTGCCAACCGCCGCGCCGGCAAGGCCGGCAATCCACCAGGACTCTCCTGCATAAATGAAGGTGGACACGCCGACCCCGGCCACGACGCCAACGCTGCAAAGCACGGCGAACATGATGAGACCCGTGAAGAACCGCCAGCCCCGTCGCCGCATATCGCGATAGGTGAGCCAGTTGTTCAGCGTGTAGTTCGATGTCATTGCCGTCAGCATGGCCGCCGTCTGGGCGACGGAGAAATCGACATTCTGATCGAGGAGCACCGAGAGGACGACAAGATTGATCACGATACCGCTGGCGCCGACCGTGCCGAACATCAGGAAGCGGATCGAGATGAGATCGCGCGAGAGCTTGGCGACAATCAATCCCAGATACTCAAGGGTGACGGCGGCATCGAGCTTGCTTTCGCCGTGGAGACGCTCCCTGAACGCGTAGGGCACCTCGCTCACCCGCAGCGGGGTAGGAGAGGAAGCCAGAATGTCGAGCAGGATCTTGAAGCCCTGATGGGACAGCGCCGGCGCAACCTTCTCAACGGCCTCGCGGCGGATCATGAAGAAGCCGCTCATCGGGTCGCTGAGGTCGGAGTGGAGGATCGGCTTCGCCAGGCCGGTCGCCAAGCGGCTGCCGAGATGGCGGATGCGCGTCAACCCGGATTCGCTGGGCCCGTCCAGATAGCGGCTGCCGACCACAATGTCCGCCTCGCCGACGCGCAAGATACGAAGCATGTCGATGAGGCGCTGCTCGTCGTGCTGCAGGTCGGCGTCCATGACCGCAACGAACGGAGCGGAGCTGGCCAGCATGCCTTCCAGCGACGCTCCGGCGAGACCGCGCCGGTGGACACGGCGGATGCCACGGATGTACGGCGATGCTTCGGACAGCCCGCGAATGACGTCGATGGTGCCATCGGTGGAATCGTCGTCGACGAAGATCGCCTCCCACGCGATGCCCTTGAGGACTTCGTCCAGCCGCGCGGCGAGAACCGGAACGTTCTCCCGCTCGTTGAGGGTGGGGATCACGACTGTCAGCTCCGGCGCCCGCCAGCCAGCGGGCGGCGTCACGGTCTGAGGCCGCGCGTCCGGCACACCGGCTGCGCCACCTGTGCGCACTCCGCCGTCGACCAGCGCGGCCGCCCCACTGCCGGCCGCTTTCGCGACGGCCACACGCCCACCGTAATGGTCATCTTCAATCAAAGTCCGAACGTCCGACAGCGGTGGCACCCCGTGGGTTTTTGCGTAGGCCTCCAACACCCAATAATCAAGCCGGCGCTGCTCCGGGCCCGGCGAGGTACCGTCGAGGGACGCCCCATCGGGCCGGCGGTTGCGCGATTCGCCTTTCCGCTCTTAAGTGCGCGGGACGTTGGCGAGGACGATCGGCCCTCATGAAGCTCATCGAGCGCTACATCTTTCAGAAGATCGTGCGTGCATTCCTGCTCAGCCTGGCGGCCCTGACCACGACGGTCTGGCTGACCCAGGCCCTGCGGCAGTTTGACCTCGTCGCCGCCCAGGGGCAGTCGCTCCTCACTTTTTTCGAGGTTACGCTCCTGCTGCTGCCTCCCCTGGCGACGGTGGTTGCCCCGGTGGCGCTGATGATTGCCGTCATCTACACATTCAACACGCTCAACGACGGTTCCGAGCTGGCGGTCATCAACGCCACCGGCACCCGGCAGTGGTCGCTGTTGAAGCCGGCCTTGATCGTCGGTCTGGCGGTGACGGTCTTCATGGCCGCGATGACCCTCTACCTGTCGCCACTCGCGATGCGCACGTGGCGCGCGCTGGTCACCGACGTGCAAAGCAGCATCCTGACCTCGATCCTGCGGGAAGGCGAATTCATCAAGCTTGACGACGGGCTGACCTTTCAGCTCCGGCAGCGGGCCCCGGACGGGACGCTGCGAGGCATTTTCCTTTCCGACAGTCGGGAATCCGACGAAACCACCGTCTATCTCGCCGAACGCGGGGCTGTTCTCGACAGCCAGATCGGCACTTTTCTCGTGATGAGCGACGGGACGATCCAGCGCCGGAAGGAAAAGGACGGATCTATCTCGATCATCCAGTTTTCGTCTTACGCCTTCGACATGTCGACCTTTGCCAGCCGTGACAAGGTACCCGCCTACCGGCCCCAGGAACAACCTACGCCGTATCTGTTGAACCCGGACAAGGACGACAAGTTCTATCGCAAGGATCCGTCGAAATACCGGCAGGAACTCTACACTCGGCTTGTGACGCCGCTCAACGCACTGGTCTTCGCATTGCTGCCGCTGGTGTTCCTCAGCCAGGCCGAAACGACGCGGCAAAACCGCTCGACGACGATCGCCATGGCGGCCGGGTCCGCGGTAGCCTTGGCCAGCGGGAGCTTCACCCTGAGCGTCGCGGCGGGCGACAGCGTGATCGCCGCTGTCGCCCTCTTCGCGCTGACGCTGGCAGCGCTCGCGGTCAGTATCTGGCTTGTGCTTTCCGGATACCAGCCACGTCCGCCAGAGAAACTGCTGATCTTCGCCGACAAGGTCACGGCAGGGGTCAAACGCCTGTTGCGGATGCCTGCAACCACGGTCGCCGCCCAGAGCAGCTAGAAGCAACGAGACGATGCTTATTATATAAACATGATCGGAAAGACGCTTGCCCTCTATTTTGCTAGGCAGTTTGCGACACTCGCAATCGCGATCTTCATTTTCTTCTTCTGCCTTATATTCGTGATTTCCTATCTCGAATTCTTCACGCGATCGCTGGGCACGCAGGACTTCGACCCGACGCAAGTGTTCCTGCTCACACTTTATCGGGTGCCTGCGATCTGCGAGGACGTGTTGCCGTTCACCACCCTGTTCGGGTCGATCGCAGCGTTCGTCCTGGCGAACCGCCGGCTCGAGGTGGTCATTACCCGCGCCGCAGGAGTATCGGCATGGCAGTTTCTGCTTCCCGCCTGCATCGTTGGGCTTGTGTTCGGTGTGCTTGCGACAACCGTCTACAACCCGATCTCGTCGGTCTTGCGGAAGTGGTCGGACGAAATCGCCGCAGACGTTCTGGCAAAGTCACCACAGACCTCCGACAATCGTGGCCCCGTGTGGCTGCGTCAGGCCGGGGAAGGCCGCGAATCGATCATCGGCGCGCTGCAGTCCTACCACGATGGGTTGAGCCTGGCGAAGGTCACCGTCTTCGTATTTGACGAGAAGGGCCAGTTCCTTGAGCGGATCGACGCCCGGCGCGCGAACTATCAGCCAGGCGCGTGGGACGTCAAGGACGCAACCATAACTGCGCCGAATCGCAAGCCCCAGCGCCAGAACACCTACCGCCTGCCGACGACGCTTTCGTCGAGCCAGGTGCGCGAAGCCTTTGATAATCTTGAATCAACGTCGTTCTGGGAACTCCCCTTTCTGATCGATTCGGCCGAGCGGGCCGGGCTGCCCACGGCACAGTACGAGCTCCGTTACAACATCCTACTTTCGCGTCCCGTTGTCCTGTTGGCAATGGTCCTCATCGCTGCCATCGTATCCCTGCGATTCTCCCGTTCCAAAGAGCTCGGGAACATGATTTTGGCTGGTGTCGGCGTAGGCTTCATGCTTTATGTTGTGTCGAAGATCGCGTGGGATTTGGGAAGCGGCGGCATCGTGCCTGCGGCGCTTGCAGCTTGGTTTCCAGCCATTGTCACGATCTTGATGGGGGCGACTGTGCTCCTGCATTTGGAGGATGGATGACCGTCGGGGGGTTCGTCCGAGTGCTAGCAAGGCTGAGTGCCAGGGTTTTCGGCTGTGCGGCCCTGCCCGTGGCCGTCATCGCCCTCCTGCTCGCACCTGTCCTCCTTATGCCGGCCGCCGCACAGGATGCGACCGGCGACTACGGAATCCAGATGAAGCCCGGCAGCCAGATGCTGGTCGAGGCAGACCAGCTGGTCTACGACTACGACAACAACACGATCTCCGCCGTCGGCAACGTCAAGATCTACTACGTCGGCTACACGCTGGAATCGGAACGGGTCATCTACTACAAGATCACCGCGAAGCTGATCGCCACCGGCGGCGTCAAGCTGACCGATCCCAGCGGCATCGTGCTCTACGCGGAACAGATCGACATCACCGACGATTTCCGCGACGGCTTCGTCAACTCGTTGCGCGTCGACACGCCCGATCGGACCCATTTCGCCGCGGAGGAGGCCGAGCGGCTGAACGGGGAACGAACCGTTTTCGTCAACGGCGTCTACACGGCCTGCGAGCCGTGTAAGGAGCATCCCGAGCGACCGCCTCTCTGGCAGGTGAAGGCGGCGAAGATCGTCGTCGACCACCGGGAGAAGATGATATACTTCCACAATGCGTCGATCGAATTCTTCGGCGTGCCGCTGGCGTGGGTGCCCTATTTCAGCACGGCCGACCCGTCGGTGAAGCGCAAGACCGGTCTGCTCGCACCGAACTTCGGCTATTCCGACATTCTCGGCTGGTCCGTCACGACCCCCTATTTCATCGCGCTGGCGCCGAGCTACGATGTCACGCTGACCCCGACCTACTATTCGAAGCAGGGCTTTCTCGGCGAGGTCGAATGGCGCCAGCGTCTGGCGTACGGGCAATATACGCTGCGCATGGCCGGCATCAGCCAGAACGACCCCAAGGCCTTTCTGACCAGCACCGGGGGCGGCACATACGCCCAGCGGACGTTCCGCGGCGGCATCCGCTCCACCGGCGAGTTCGACATCAATCAGTATTGGACGTTCGGCTGGGACGGGACGATCAGCACGGACCGCACGGTCACCCGTGACTACGGCGTCCTCAACGAAGACACCGCCATCACGACCTCAGAGGCCCATCTCACCGGCCTGCGCGACCGCAACTACTTCGATGTGCGGGCCGAGCACTTCCAGGTGTTGACCGACAAGACGACGCCGACATTCTCGCAAGGCCGGCAGGCGGACATCACGCCGATCGTCGACTACAACCGCATTTTCGACAACCCGGTCCTCGGCGGCCAGCTGTCGCTGACATCGAACGTCACCGTGCTGTCGCGCAATGAAGCCGACCCGTTCAAGGTGAACGGGATGACGTACTATCGCGGCCTCGCTGGCGACTATATCCGGGCGACCAAGGAGCTCGACTGGGAGAAGCGGATGGTGGCGCCTGGCGGTCAGCTCGTCACCACCTTTGCCTCCCTACGCGGCGATTTCTTCTCGCTCAACCCGAACGGCGTCGTGCCACCACAATTGACCTCGCAGACCAACCCGACGCGGTTCATGCCGGCGGCAGGTGTCGAGTGGAGCTGGCCGATCATGGCGAGCGTACCCGGCTCGACCCACGTCATCGAGCCGATGGCTCAGCTCATCGTGCGACCAAACGAACCGTTGGCCGGCAAGCTTGAGAACGACGACGCACAGAGCCTGGTGTTCGACGATTCGATCCTGATGCGGCGGGACAAGTTCTCCGGCGACGACCGGGTCGAGGGCGGCACGCGGGTCAATTACGGCATTCGCTACATCGGTACCTTCGACAACGGCTACGTGCTCGATGGCATGTTCGGCCAGTCACAGATGGTCGCCGGGAAGAACTCCTTTGCAGTCTCCGACATTGCCGACGTCGGCGCCTATTCCGGCCTCGAAACTCCCATCTCCGACTATGTCGGTCGCGTATCCCTCGACACCGGCGACGGCACCGTGGTGTCGCTGCGCGGTCGCTTCGACGACAAGAATTTCAGTGTCAATCGCGGCGAGATCCAAGCGCGGAAGTCGACCGGCGTGCTGACGGCGTCGGCTTCCTATGTCTATCTACGGGAGCAGCCGACGGCAGGCATCACGACGCCGACCTCGATGATCACCGGCTCGGCCTCGCTGCAGCTTTTTGATGGCTGGCGCGCCTTCGCGTCAGCCGTCTATGACCTGACCAATTCAAACCTGCGCAAAGACAGCCTCGGTCTTGCCTACGATAACAGCTGCGTGTCCCTGTCGATCGCTTACAGCGAAACGCGGGGGACCGACATTCCGGATCGCAAGATCATGATGAAACTCCTGTTGCGGACCCTCGCCGAGGGGCAGGTGACTTCACAGGTGCATTGATTTGGCGCAATCTTCACTGTTTCGCCCGATTTTTTCGTTTTGAAGTTTGGGTATTGGACTTCTGACCATCGGCTCTGGCCGCCATCGACCGCACGGCGCCGCACGAGGGCCGGGGCTGGGGCCGGGACAGAGAAGAAAAAGATCGGGACAGAATCCATGCAACGTCTTCTTCGCTTCATCCTTGTCGCCGTGGTGGCAACTGCAGGGCTGTCAACGGGACTGGGCTCGGCGCTCGCGGCAAGCTCGATCCGCATCAAGGTGGATGACCAGCCGATCACGTCCTACGACATCGCCCAGCGGACGGGCCTGTTGCGCCTCAGCGGCGTCGGCGGGGGCGAGAAGGCTGCCATCGAAGAGCTGATCAACGAAACGCTGCAGTTCATCGAGGCGGCCAAGCGCGGCGTCAGCATTCCCGAGGGGCGTGTGGACGTCGCGATCGCCGAGATCGCGCAGCATGTGAAAATGTCGCCGGATGGGCTGACAAAGGCTCTCGCCTCGCAGGGCGTCGACATCGCGACGTTGCGCCGCCGGATCAAGGCGCAGATGACATGGCAGGCGCTGGTCCAGATGCGCCAGCAAATGGAAGGCGGTTCGGTGAAGGGGTCGGACGTTACGGCGGCATTGTTCGAGCAGAGCGACGGAGGCGGCGTCAAAACGACCGAATACGTCCTCCAGCAGATCATCTTCGTGGTGCCCCAGGGCTCCTCAAGCGCATATGTGAGCCAGCGCCGCCGCGAAGCCGAGTCATTTCGGGCGCGCTTCCCCGGCTGCGACAAGAGCATCGAGATGGCCAAGCAGTTGAAGGGGGTGGTCGTCAAGAATATCGGCCGACGGATGTCCGACCAGCTCAATGGTCCGGACGGCGACGAGGTCAAGAACACGCCGGCAGGTCGCACCACGCGACCGGCCCAGTCGGACAACGGAATCGACCTGATTGCCGTTTGTTCGACCCGGACGATCGAAAGCAATGCGGCGGCGCGAACCCAGGTCGAGAACAAACTCTTGTCCGAGCAGAACAAGAACCTCGGCGCGGACTACCTCGCCGAACTTCGCAAGAAGGCGGTGATCGAGTACCGCTAGATGGACCGGAAGGGGGGGCTGTGGGCGAGCCGCTGCCTCTCGCCCTGACCATTGGCGAGCCGGGCGGCGTCGGCCCGGACATCACCCTTGCCGTATGGCGGGAGCGTCGTCGCCGTCAGCTGCCGCCATTCTATTGCTACGGCGATCACGATTTCCTCGCCGAACGGGCGCGGCTCCTCGGCCTCGATTGCCCGATCGAGACGGTGTCGCCGGAGACGGCGGATAGCTGCTTCGATCGTGCCCTCCCCGTCGTCGCGCTGGATGCCAGGATCGCTGCGGAGCCGGGTCGCGCCGACCCCGCCAATGCACCGGCCGTCATCGAGGCAATCGCCAAAGCAGTCGGCGACATCCGCTCCGGCAAGGCCGGCGCGATGGTGACCAATCCGATCAACAAGCAGGCGCTCTATCAGGCCGGTTTCCGGCACCCCGGCCACACGGAATTCCTCGGCACCCTTTCCGCCGCCTGGACCGGCGAACCCGGCCGGCCGGTGATGATGCTCGCCGGGCCGGAGCTTCGCGCCGTGCCGGTGACGATTCATATCCCGCTCAACCAAGTGGCGGGAGCCCTCAGCGAGGACCTGATTGTCGAGACCGGGCGGATCGTCGCCGCCGACCTGAAACGGCGCTTCGGCATTCCGGCGCCGCGGCTGGCGGTCGCCGGACTCAACCCGCACGCCGGCGAAGGTGGGACGCTGGGGGGCGAGGAAGGCGCTGTCATCGCCCCGGCTGTCGCCGCGCTGCGTGCCGAGGGAATCGCGGCGACCGGACCGCATTCGGCCGACGCGATGTTTCATCCGGCCGCCCGCGCCACCTACGACGCGGCGATCTGCATGTATCACGATCAGGCGCTGATCCCGGCCAAGACCCTGTCGTTCGCGGAAACCGTCAACGTCACGCTTGGGCTCGCCTTCGTCCGCACCTCGCCGGACCATGGTACAGCCTTCGACATCGCCGGAACCGGCAAGGCCGACCCGTCCAGCCTCGCCGCCGCGCTTCGCCTCGCCGCCGAACTCCACCGGAATGAGACCGCGGCCTAGCGCCGATGGATGATCTGCCGCCGCTCCGCCAGGTCATCGCCCGCCATGGCCTGTCCGCCCACAAGGCGCTTGGCCAGAACTTCCTCCTCGACCTCAACCTCACCGCCCGCATCGCGCGCGCGGCCGGCGACCTTGCCGGCGTCACCGTGATTGAGGTCGGCCCTGGTCCGGGTGGCCTGACGCGGGCCCTGCTTGCGGCCGGCGCAAGGCGTGTCGTCGCCATCGAGCGCGACCAGCGTTGTTTGCCGGCACTGGAGGAGATCGCCGGTCATTACCCCGGCCGTCTCACCATCGTTCCCGGCGACGCGCTGGCGGTCGACTGCGCGAGCCTGGCGGACGGCCCGACCCGCATCGTCGCCAACCTCCCCTACAACATCGCGACACCGCTTCTGGTCGGATGGCTCCGCGCCGAGCCCTGGCCACCCTTCTACGACTCGATGACGCTGATGTTCCAACGCGAGGTGGCCGAGCGGATCGTCGCCAGCCCCGGCAGCAAGGCCTATGGCCGGCTGGGCGTGCTTGCCGGGTGGCGAAGCAATGCGGCGATCCTCTTCGACGTCTCGCCGCGTGCCTTCACCCCGCCGCCGAAGGTGGTCTCCTCGGTGGTCCGGCTCGTGCCGAAGCGGGAGCCTCTGCCGTGCGATGCGGCGGCTCTCGAGCGGGTCGCGACTGCGGCGTTCGGCCAGCGACGCAAGATGCTGCGGCAGAGCCTCAAGACCCTTGGCGTCGATCCGGCGCCCCTTCTCGCGGCCACCGGGATCGCCGAAACCCGTCGCGCCGAAGAGGTCGACATCGCCGGCTTCGTCGCGCTCGCCAACGCCTTTCAGGAGACGGCGCGTGGCTGATCTTCATCGAGCAGCCCTTTGACGAAGGCGGCGAGGCTCCCCTGGCTTTCCCTTCGGTAGCGCGCCGCGACGGCAGGCGGCTCGCGGGGCGGTCGTTCCCGGGCGCCTCGCTCGGCTTGCAGGATCTGCCGCGTCGCCTCGTAGGTGTCCTGAAGATCCTCGTTGACGATCACGTAGTCATATTCCGGCCAGTGGGCGATTTCGGCCCGCGCGTTGGCAAGCCGCCGCTTGATCACGTCAACCTTGTCCTCGGCGCGCCGCTCGAGGCGCGACCTGAGCTCGCGCATGGATGGCGGCAGGATGAAGATGCCGACGACGTCGTCGGGCATCGCCTGTTTCAGCTGCTGGGTTCCCTGCCAGTCGATGTCGAACAGGACGTCGCGGCCGCGGGCAAGGGCGGCTTCGACCGGCTCGCGCGGGGTCGCGTAGAGATTGCCGTGCACCTCCGCCCATTCGAGGAGCTCGCCGGCCTCGCGCAGCGCCACGAAACGGTCGCGATCGATGAAGCGATAGTGGACGCCGTCCACTTCGCTTGCCCGGCGGGGGCGGGTCGTCACCGATATCGACAGCATGAGGTTGCCGTCGTTCTCGAGGAGCAGTCGCGACAGCGTCGATTTGCCGGCGCCGGACGGCGACGACAGCACCAGCATCAGGCCGCGGCGACTGGGCTCGGAAACCATCGGCTATTCCAGGTTCTGGATCTGCTCGCGCATCTGGTCGACGACGGCTTTCATGTCCAGACCGATGGCGGTGAGCGCCCGGTCGTTGGACTTGGCGCAGAGCGTGTTGACCTCGCGGCCGAACTCCTGGGCGAGGAAGTCGAGACGCCGGCCCACCGGTCCGCCCCTGGCGAGCAGGTCCCGCGCGGCGGCGATATGCGCGTGAAGCCGATCGAGCTCCTCGCGGATGTCGGCCTTGGTGGCGAGGATGACCGCCTCCTGATAGAGGCGGTCGGGATCGAGCGCCGGTGCCGCATCGAGAAGCGTCGCGATCTGCTCGGCAAGCCGTGTCCTGATCGTTTCGGGCGCGCGGGCCGGCGAGGCTTCCGCGTCGTCGGTGAGCTCCGCCATCTCGTCGAGGCGCAAGGCGAGGACCCTGCCGATTGCCGTGCCTTCCCGTTCGCGCATGGCGACCAGCCCGTCGAGCGCGGCATCCAGCCCGGCAAGGACCTCTGCGTCGAGCGTTTCGCGGGTCGCCTCGTCGGCGACCCGGTCCTCGACCTCGACGACGCCGCGCAGGGCCAGAATGCCGTCGAGAGTCGGCGGCTGCACCGCAAGCTTCTTTCCGATGCGCTCCATCGCATCGAGGACGGTGGCAAGCACGTCTTCGTTGATGGTGAGCCGCTGGCCTTCCGTCCCGGCGCTGGTCGACAAAGCGACCTGGATGTTGCCCCGGGTGAGGCGGGCAGCGCACCGTTTCCGCACCTCCGGCTCAAGGCGATCGAAGCCGGCCGGCAGGCGAACGCGGACATCGAGCCCTTTTCCGTTGACGCTCCGCAGTTCCCACGCCCACCGGACGATGTCGCCGCCGCCGTCGGCGCGGGCAAAACCGGTCATGCTCCTGAGTGCCATTCGCGGTCACCCCCCGGATCGTCGGGCCGGCGCCGGTGCCCCCACGCGGCGCGACGGTCAGTGTCGCCGGCGAGAGGCCGGCATCGGCCTATTGCACCGGCTTCTCGGGCGGACTCAAAGCGAGCGGTTCGTCGGCCGGTGCGGCCGCCGCGCCGTCGCCTGCCGCTCCGCCATCTGGCGCTGCCACCGGCGCGGCATTGACGTCGCGCCAACGCGCCACGTTCCGCAAATGCTCTTCATAGGTCTCGGCAAAGGCGTGCCCGCCCGAGCCGTCGGCAACGAAGAACAAGTCGCGGGTGCGCGACGGATTGGCGACCGCCTCGAGCGAAGCCTGCCCCGGATTGGCGATGGGGTCCGGCGGCAGACCGTCGATCACGTAGGTGTTGTACGGGGTCCCCTTTTCGAGATCGGCGCGGGTCAGCGTGTAGTCGGGCGGCTTTCCCTTGCCGCCGAACAGTCCGTAGATCACGGTCGGGTCGGATTGCAGGCGCATGTTCAGCCGGAGGCGGTTGATGAACACGGCGGCGACGCGACTGCGCTCGTCGGCGAGGCCCGTCTCCTTCTCGACGATCGAGGCCAGGACGACCAGCTCCTCCTTGTTGGCCAGGGGCAGATCCGAGGCGCGGCGACTCCACACGTCGGTCAGCACCCGGTCCCGCTCGCGCCGCATCCTGGCGATCACGTTCTCCCGCGTATCGCCGCGCGTGAAGTCGTAGGTCGCCGGCAACAGGCTGCCTTCCGGCGGAACCTCCTTGACGTCGCCGATCAGGATGTCGTTGGCATTGAGGCGGTCGACGATCTGCTGGCTGGTCAGCCCTTCCGGGATGGCGACCGAGTAGACGATGCTCTTGCCCTCGACCATGAGGTCCATGATGTCGGCCATGCTGGCGTGGGCGGGAATCAGGTACTCGCCGGCTTTCAGGTTGTTCTGATCCTGGTTCAGCCAGACGCCGGCAATGAACAGCCACTTGCTGGAGATGGCGCCCTCGCGCTGCAACCGGTCGGCGATCTCGGAGAGCCCGGTGCCGCGCTGGACGGTGATCGTCCGTTCCTGATCGAGGCCGCTGGCCCGCTCGAACTGCATCCTGCCGATCAGCAGCCCGCCACCCACCACCACCCCGGCGATGATGACGATAGTGAGGACGAAGTTGAGAAAGACGACGAGCGGATGGCGAACCGCCTTCGAGCGGGGCGGCGGCGGCGGCACCGGCTCGGGCTGAAGCGCCTCGGTCGGACTCTTCGGCGCCGAACGGCTGGCTGACACGAGCCGAGCCGAGAGAATGTCGGTATCGCTGCCGAAACGATCCCCTCTGAGGTCACTCATTACGCGTCCAAGCCTTTCCGCGGTCGGATGCTCCCCGGCCAGGGACTTTATAAGCGATTATGGCGAGACCGGGATAGTGCCTGTTACGCGTGGCCGCGAAAAACCAGCGACGCGTTGGTGCCGCCGAAGCCGAACGAGTTCGACAGGACGACGTCGATGGGACGCTCCTGCGACCGGTTCGGCACCAGGTCGAGAGCGGTCTCCACCGACGGGTTGTCGAGATTGAGCGTCGGTGGCGCGACATTGTCGCGGATGGCCAGCAGCGAGAAGATTGCCTCGACCGCCCCCGCCGCGCCGAGAAGGTGCCCGATCGCCGACTTCGTCGACGACATCGAGACCCGCCCGACCGCGTTGCCCAGCAGCCGCTCCACCGCGCGCAGCTCGATCTCGTCGCCGAGCTGGGTCGAGGTGCCGTGGGCGTTGATGTAGTCGATCTCGTCGGCCGTCACATTGGCCCGCTTCAGCGCAGCGCGCATGCAACGTTCGGCCCCGTCGCCGTCTTCCGCCGGCGAGGTGATGTGGTAGGCGTCGCCCGAGAGGCCGTAGCCGATGACCTCCCCGTAGATGGTGGCGCCGCGCGCCAGCGCATGCTCGCGCTCCTCCAGCACGACGATGCCGGCGCCCTCGCCGATGACAAAGCCGTCGCGGTCGCGGTCATAGGGGCGGGACGCCTGCCCAGGCCGGTCGTTGAAGCCGGTCGACAGCGCCCGGCAGGCGGCGAAGCCGGCGAGCGACAGGCGGTTGACCGGCGACTCGGTTCCGCCGGCCACCATCACGTCGGCGTCGCCGAGCGCGATGAGGCGTGACGCATCGCCGATGGCGTGGGCGCCGGTCGAGCAGGCCGTCACCACGGCGTGGTTCGGACCCTTGAGCTGGTGGCGGATGGAGACCTGGCCCGAGGCAAGGTTGATCAGCCGGCCGGGTATGAAGAAGGGGCTGATCCGCCGCGGTCCGCGGTCGCGCAAGGTGATCGAGGCATCGTAGATGCCGCCGATCCCGCCGATACCCGACCCGATCATCGTGCCGGTCGCGCACTGGTCCTCGTAGGTGGCGGGATGCCACCCGGCATCGTCGAGCGCCTGGTCGGCGGCAGCCATGGCGTAGATGATGAAGTCGTCGACCTTGCGCTGCTCCTTCGGCTCCAGCCACTCGTCGGGATCGAACTTGCCTTCCGAGCCCGGGCCGCGCGGAACCTGGCAGGCGATCTGGCACGCGAGGTCGTCGACCGGAAAGTCGGTGACCCTCCCTGCCCCGCTCTGGCAGGCAAGCAGCCGCTCCCACGTCGCCTCGACCCCGCAGCCAAGCGGGGTGACCAGGCCAAGACCCGTGACGACAACACGCCTCATGGGGCAACTCGACTCCGGCCTCGCCAGACCCGGTGCTCTGTCACTGCCGAAGCGCCTTGTTCAGGCCGCGTTCTTCTCGAGGAATTTGACTGCGTCGCCGACGGTCAGGATCGTCTCGGCCGCGTCGTCCGGAATCTCGACGCCGAACTCCTCCTCGAACGCCATGACCAGTTCGACCGTGTCGAGACTGTCGGCGCCGAGATCGTCAATGAAGCTGGCGTTTTCCGTCACCTTGTCCGCGTCGACTCCCAGATGCTCGACGACGATCTTTTTTACCCGTTCAGCGATATCGCTCATCTTGTCAGAACCTCAGTTGCCTAAACATGATCAACCCCGAAGAGCCGTCCCTCCGCGAGCGATCGGTCTTGGCCTGCGCACGGGAACGGGAAAAAATCGCCCGAAATACTCGGTGCGGCGTCGGCGCAGCTGCCGATCGACCGGGGTTACGGTGAGCCGCCCGGACGCCGGCATTGCGGCCGGTCGTAACACACTTTACGGACCTTGACCAGCGGCCGGGACGGCTTGCGAACCCCTTCCCGACGGATCGGGGACGGCTCGTTTTCTTCTTTTAAATCATGGCCATACCACCATTGACGTGGATCGTTTGACCGGTGACATAGGCCGCCTCCTCGCTCGCCAGATAGACGGCGGCGGAAGCGATCTCCTCGACCGTGCCGAGCCGCTTCATCGGCACGCGCTGGAGGATCGATTCCTTCTGCTTGTCGGTCAGCGCGTCGGTCATCGACGAAGCGACGAAGCCCGGCGCGATGCAGTTGGCGGTGACGCCGCGGCTCGCCACTTCCTGGGCGAGCGCCTTGGTCATGCCGATGAGGCCGGCCTTCGAGGCGGCGTAGTTGCCCTGGCCGGCATTGCCGGTCATCGCGACCACCGACGAGAGGGAAATGATTCGGCCGTTGCGACGGCGCATCATGCCCATCAGCACCGCACGGGAAAGCTTGAACGCCGCCGTCAGATTGACGGCGATGACCTTGTTCCAGTCGTCGTCGGAGATCCGGACGAACAGCGTGTCGCGCGTGAGGCCGGCATTGTTGACCAGGATGTCGAGATCGCCGATGACGGCCTCCGTCTCCGGCACCAGCCGGTCCACCGCCTCACCATCGGAGAGGTCGCAAGGCAGCACGTGGCAGCGCTCGCCGAGTTCCGCGGCCAGCGCGTCGAGCACCTCACGGCGAGTGCCCGAGATCCCCAGGATGGCGCCCTGTCGATGCAGCGCCCTTGCGATGCCGCCGCCGATGCTGCCGGTGGCGCCGGTGACCAGAGCGCGCTTGCCGGTCAGCTCAAACATGGCCCACCTCGCCCGTTGCGAATTGTGCCGCCAGCGCCTCGATCTCATCGGCCGTGCCGGCGGTTACCGTCTCCGCCCCGTCGGCGATTCGTTTGGCGAGCCCGGAGAGGACTTTGCCGGCGCCGACCTCGACGAAGCGATCGATCCCGTTTTCGGCGAGCCAGGCGATCGATTCGCGCCAGCGCA
>Ga0210144_1000532_pt1 | contig 19507 bp, 17 predicted proteins | sample Muzzi_PWA_D2_FD_185532 | JGI IMG/M metagenome (GOLD analysis project Ga0210144, IMG submission 185532) | Wetland microbial communities from San Francisco Bay, California, USA, that impact long-term carbon sequestration - Muzzi_PWA_D2 (SPAdes) | ecosystem: Environmental > Aquatic > Marine >...
GCTACGAAGGCGATCAGGAGCGGCCGGCCGATCTCGATGGCGTGTTGCTCCGTCGGGAAATCCTGGCGCCCGTGTGCGCGCCCGCGCTGTTGCACGGCGACCCGCCGCTCGAGAAACCCTCGGACCTCGCGAGGCATCTTCTGCTGCACCCGTTTACCGAGCCCTACGATTGGCGAAAATGGCTCGACGCCGCCGGGCTGCTCGGCACGATCGACCACCGACAGGGGCAGACCTTCTCGACGATGGAGATGGCGGTGCGGGCGGCCATGGGCGGCCTGGGCGTTGCCATCGCCGATCTGCACTTCTTTAGTGACGAGCTGGTGTCCGGGCGGCTGGTCGTCCCCTTCGAACTCGCTGTGAGCAAGAACACGGGCTACTACCTGGTTTGCCGGCGCGGCGGTTTCGCGGAGCCGCAGATCGCGGCCTTCCGCGACTGGCTGCTCGCCGAGGTCGCGTCCGACGAGAAGGCGATCGCGCCAAGGCGCGGCGTGCCGCGACCGGCCGCCCAAGCCTCTTCCTGACTGCTGCGGCGGGGAATATCCGCGTCGCGTGCCGGGCCCGCCGCGGGATTCGCCCCGATGCTCCGGCGTAATCAGCCGGGCTTTCGCTCCCGCAGGCGCAGCAGCCGGGCCCAGGTGAGCACGACGAAGACCGGCGCGACCGCGGCGGCGCCGATCAGGAGAAAGGGAAACAGCCCGAACCACGCCGCCGGCCCCAGCAGATAGAGCACGTCGTCGAAGTCGAAGCCGAGAATGCCGGCATAGGCCTTGCTGGTGCCGGGGCCGCTGTGTTCGAGCCGTTCGGAGAGCACCGAGGCGGCGGCGACGGAGAGGCCGGCAAGCGCGCCGAGGGCGATCGCCCAGGCGCCGAGCTCGGTGGCGCGCAGTCCGACGCCGACGGCGAAGAAGAACAGGCCGTTCACGCCGACGTCGCAGAGGTAATCGTAGTGATGACCGGAGGCCGAGCTGGTGCCGCTCATGCGGGCCAGCTCGCCGTCGGCGCGGTCGAGCAGGCAGGACGCCAGCCACAGGAGGCCGCCCCAGACGTCCCAGGCCGGGTCGCCGACCATGAAGGCGCCGCACGCGGCCAGCCCGGTGACGAGCCGGCCGGTGGTCAGATCGTTCGGGGTGACGCGGGTGCCGACCAGCGGCCGCACCAGGACGCGGCTCAGCCGGTGGGTCCAGGAGGTATACGGCGGCGTGAAGACCGATTTCATGCGCGCTCTTCCGTGCTCGGGTCGGGGACGGCGAGCAGGCGGCGCCCTTCGACGAACTGCCAGACCAGCATGGCCGGCACGCCGAGCGTCAGCTCGCGCACGCGCCGGATCAGCGAGACGGAGAGCGCGACCTCCGGGGCGATGCCGAGGGAGACGCCGAGCAGCATGTAGCCGCCTTCCTGCACGCCGTAGGCGCCGGGCACGAGGAACGCCGCCGAGCGCAGCGCCTGACCCAGGCTCTCGATGATCAGGGCGTCGGCGAAGCCGACCTCGGCGCCGAGCACGCGGAGCGTCAGCCAGACCTCCACGGCGCCGAGCAGCCAGGACGCCAGGTGCCACAGCATGCCGCCGACCACGGCCGAGCGGTGGCGGTAGATCGCCATCACGGTATCGTGCAGGCTGGTCAGCGAGCCGAGCGCCGGCCAGTCGAAATAGCCGGCCATGCGCTCGAGCAGCCGTTCCAGCAGGAGGAAGATCCCCCAGCGCTGGGCCAGCAGAAAGCCGCCCACCGCGAGCACGGCAACGCCCAGCCCGACCGCCACCCACTCGGCCAGGCCGCGCTCGCCGTCGGCGAGCACGAGCGCCAGGCCGAGCAGGGTGAACAGGATCTGCGACAGGATCTCCAGCGTGATGTCGACCAGGATCGAGGCGCCGGCGGCCGGCGCGCGGCTGCCGTGAAACGTCAGGATGCGGGCGCCGACGACGTCGCCGCCGACCTGGGCAACGGGCAGCAGCCCGTTGATCGCCTCGCGCAGCAGCCGGCCCCAGAGGAACACCCAAAGGCGGACCGGCGCGACCGGGCGCGCCGCGGCCCGCCAGGCCAGGGCCGAGGCCGCCATCGGCACCAGATGGAAGGCGGTGACCAGCGCGATGCCCCAGCCCGCCGCCAGCAGCACCGTGCCGATCTCGGCGAAGCCCTGATAGGCGGTGAGCGCGACGATGGCGCCGATACCCAGGAGCGCGGCCAGGCCGCCGCCGAGGCGCAGCGCGCGCCGCCTCGCCCCGCCGCTCACCGGGGGCCGTCCGCCGAGAGTGCGCCGAAGGCGGTGCGCTCGATCCCGAGGCGCGCCAGCGCCGCCGCGACCGCGCTGTCGGTCAGCGCCTCGAGCTCCTCGCCGAAGCGGTAGCCGGCCGCCAGCGGCTCCATGCCGGCCCAGGGCCCGGTCGCCGGATGGCAGTAGATTTCCGAGACGCCGTCGGGCAGCTGGGCCAGGAAGCCGAGCATGCGCTCGCGGACCATGGCGCCGCTGTCGTTCATGCCGAAGACGTAGTCGTTGCGGGCGACCCCGGCACGGTCCAGGCGCCGGCGATGCGCCGCCAGCAGCGGCCTCAGCAGGACGTCGTTGGCGAGGCGCCGCGACAGCCCCTCGCCGGTCGCGCGCCAGGAGGCGAGAAACGGCTCGTGCGGCAGCCGGACGGCGCGCAGGCCGTAGTCCGCCCCGATGCGCAGGATCAGGTCGAGCACCGTCGGGTGCAGGTGCATGTGATTGTGCGCGTTGACGTGGTCGAGCGTCAGCCCGGTGGCGCGGAACGCGTCGAACTGCGCGCGGATCTCGGCGGCCAGCTGGCGGCGGACGCGCGGGCTGAAGTAGAAGCGCAGGCCGGCCCCGAAGAGCGCGCTCGGCAGGTTGCCCTCGGCGTCGACCAGGTCGGGGATCGCGTCCGGCGCCAGCACGGCGCGGCCGCGTACCACGACCAGGTGCAGCCCGACCCGCAGCTCCGGCAGGGCCCGCGCGCGCTCGACCGCATCCCCGGCAGCCGCGCCGGCGACCATCAGGCTGGCGGTGTTGAGGATGCCCTGGCGATGGGCCCGTTCGATGGCCGTGTTGACCGAGGTCGAGGCGCCGAAATCGTCTCCCGTGACGATCAGACGCTTCAAGAAGCGATCTCCCGCGCGTTGAGGAAGTGCATGAACTCGACGCCCTCGCGCAGCCGCCGCTTCATCATGTCCCAGCTCTGCAGCATCTCCAGCGTGATGTCGGCGATCTTGCGCGGACGGAAATAGAACCGCTTGTAGAAGGTCGCGACGGCCTCGAAGATCTCCTCCTGCGTCAGGTGCGGGTAGGCGAGCGAGGAGACCTGGAACCCTTCGCCCTGGACCATGTCGCCGCCGTTGTGCACCAGCCAGCCGTTCTCCACCGCCTGGTCGTAGAGGAAGGTGCCGGGATAGGGCGCCGCCAGGGACACCTGAATGGTGTGCGGGTTGATCTCGGTGGCGAAGCGGATGGTCTCCTCGATGGTCTCGCGCGTCTCGCCGGGAAGGCCGACGATGAAGGTCCCGTGTATCGTGATGCCCAGCTTGTGGCAGTCCTCGGTGAAGCGGCGGGCGACCTCGACGCGCATGCCCTTCTTGATGTTGTGCAGGATCTGCTGGTTGCCCGATTCGTAGCCGACGAGCAGCAGCCGCAGGCCGTTGTCGCGCAGCACCTTGAGCGTGTCGTACGGCACGTTGGCCTTGGCATTGCACGACCAGGTCACGCCGAGGCGGCCGAGGCCGCGGGCGATCTCCTCGGCGCGTGGCCGGTTGTCGGTGAAGGTGTCGTCGTCGAAGAAGAACTCCTTGACCTGCGGGAACAGCTCCTTCGCGAGCGCGATCTCCTCGACGACGTGGGCCGGGCTGCGCGTCCTGTAGGTATGGCCGCCGATGGTCTGCGGCCAGAGGCAGAAGGTGCAGCGCGATTTGCAGCCGCGCCCGGTGTAGAGCGACATGTAGGGGTGCTTCAGGTAGCCGATGAAATAGTCCTCCGGCACCAGGTCGCGGTGGTAGACCGGCGTGACGAAGGGCAACTGGTCCATGTCGTGCAGGATGGCGCGCTCCGGGTTGTGCACGGCGCGGCCGTCGACCTTGTAGCTCACGCCGTCGACCTCGGCGAGCGGCTGGCCCTCGGCGATCTCCTTGATGGAGAAGTCGAACTCGCTGCGCGCGACGAAGTCGACCGCGTCGGAGGCCAGCACGGAGGCCTCCGGCGACACCGCGACGTGCGCCCCGACGAAGCCGATCATGAGCTTCGGGTTCGCCGCCTTCAGCGCCTCGGCGACCTTCACGTCGGAGGGGAACGAGGGCGTGCTGGTGTGCAGCACGGCGAGCTCGAAGTCGTCGGCCAGGGCCACCACCTCGGCGAGGGAGAGATCGCGCGCCGGCGCGTCGACCAGGCGGCTGCCCGGGACCAGGGCGGCGGGCTGCGCCAGCCAGGTCGGATACCAGAACGAGCGGATCTCCCGCTTGGCCTGATAGCGTGCACCCGCGCCGCCGTCGAAGCCGTCGAACGACGGCGGGTTCAGGAACAGCGTTTTCATCATGCCTCGGATCCTTCGGTAACCTGCATGAGTCCCTTGGTGTTCACGATGAAGCGCCGGTCTCGCCAATCGACCCGCCGGCCGAGGAAGCCGGCCGCCCAGATCAGCAGCCTGAGCACGTCGCACAGCGGCACCAGCCAGAGCGCCCGGCCGCCCATCGTCAGGCCGAGCTTGCGGCAGACGGCGGCATGCATCCACAGCCGCAGGACGATGGCAAGGGCGATCGCCGCCAGCCCGGCAAGGCCCCAACCCAGGGCCGCCTCGAGCAGCACGGCGCCGATCATGGATAGCGGCACGCCGTACATCAGGAAGGAGAAGGCATACCCCAGCGGCTCGGCGATGCGGATCGTGCGCGCCCAGCGCAGCTCGTGGCGGAAGAAGGCGGCCAGACTCGGTTCGTGGACGACGTTCTCGACGACGTAGCCGGAAAGAACCACCCTATAGCCGAAATCGCTGACCAGCCTGCCCAGCATCTGGTCGTCGGCCAGGCGATGCGACAGGGCCGCGAAGCCGCCGATCCGGTCCAGCAGCTCGCGGCGCAGGGCGATCGTCGCGCCGAGGGCGAAGCGCAGCTTGCCGAGCGCGGCGCTCGCCAGCACGGAGGGCAGGAACCATCCGTTGATCATCAGGCCGGCGAGCCGCGACGGCAGGCCCCCGGTCGGCACGCCCGAATAGAGGCAGGTCACGGCGCCGACCGCCGTGTCCTCCAATGGCGCGACCACGCTCGCGAGATAGCCTTGGTCGACCCGCATGTCGCTGTCGGCGATGACTAGGTAGGGGTGCTTTGCCGCCCGGACCATGTTCGCGAGGTTGCTGACCTTGAGGTTCGGGCCGATCACGGTGCCGTCGACCACGAGGGAGATGTCGACCTGCGGCAACTCCTCGATCAGCCGGCGGACGACCGGCACCGCCGAGTCGGCCGCCTCGCGCACGCCGAATACGACCTGATAGCCCGGGTAGTCCTGGACGCAGAACGAGCGCAGGTTCTCGTAGAGGCCGGCGTCCAGGCCGCAGAGCGGCTTGAGGATCGTGACCGGCGGCCGGAAGCTGCCCGCGGCCCGGCGCTGCGGCCGAAAGCGGCCGACCAGCCGCGTTGCCGTCAGGACATAGGCGACGGCGGCCAGGTTCGCGACCGCGGCCAGTATGAGAAGGGTGTCGAGGGCGCCCGCGAGAGTCACGATCATCCACGCCGTTGCCGGGGCCCGTCGGGGCCCCGTCGCTGCCGAGCCCGAATTTAACCGCTCGGCCTGCCGCTGACAAATTCAGGGTTCGGCGCCGCTGACCGCCGGCGGGCCCCGGGGACGGGGCCGGTCCGGCGGGCGCGCCGGCCCCGGAGCGGCCGGGACGATGGGCAGGTTTTCCCGCCGGGGCAAGTGAATTTGCGGACATGCGGGGGCGGCCGGGAGCCGGGATCGGAGCGCTGCCTTGGCACCGTTCCAGCCGCGATCCGGAACGAACGCAGCGGCAGCCCATAGCTAGGCACTGGCTTTCCGGCACGCGGCGCCCGAACCCGGGTCCGGAAGCAACGGATGAACCGCCGATCTTCGCATTGGCCTGGCGGCGAGTCCGCCGCCGTCGTTCACCAGAGCGGCGACTCAATCGCCGAGCCACGCCGTCAGCCGCGACCTTTCGCGCACCAGGCCGTTCTGATCGAAGTGGTGAATGCAAAAGTGCGCCCAGGATTTCTCGAACGCCATCTCCATATCGCCGGTCACCGATGTGGTGCCGAGCCCGAGTTCCGCGTAGGTGAACTCGAAGCTGCCGCTCGGGCGCGCAATCGCGATATGAAGCGGTTCTCCGTTGAACGCGTTGATCTTCGGGCTGGCCTTACTCTTCAGTATGCCCGGTATCTCGACGCTGGCGGTGCGCCGTTCCAGGTCGGCCACCAGGTCGATCGGCAGGAACAAAGTCTCGCAAATCTCGGAACAGGTGGAGGCGAAGACGGCGAAGAAATTACTCAAAGGCGCGCAGGCCTCGCCGGAAACGATCGTTTCGAGCGCAGTCCGCTGCGCTCTATCCGCGCGTTCGTCTATGACGATCTGGCGTTTGCCGTTGCCCTGCGCGATTTCTCCAGGCCATTTGTAAAGCCCCGCCCAATTCAATCCCGCAATCGGGGTATCATTGAAATGGCCTTCAACCATATGGCCGATGAACGCCGATTGGCAGTAGCCATGGGTGCTCGGCAGATTGAATTGGCAGCCGCAGTTGATCTCGCAATTGCAGTTATCGTAGGTTTCGCTCTTGAAGAGCCATTGATCCATCATCTCGATGACCCTCCCGTAATCCGCCATTTATATGCATTTGAGAGGGTATGCTGACGTGTTACGGCTGTCGAGCACGATTTGGGTGCGCTGGTTTCACAGCCTGTCCAGGCGAGCGCTTCGACTGCGGGCACGGAGTTGGATTCGCTCCTATGCCGTCCGCCGGCGAACGTCCGGAGAAGCTCGAACAGAGACGTTCGGAGCCGCGATGCGAGTGTCCGCGTCGAGATAAGACGCATCGCCTAGCGCGAGCATCCCCCTGCCCGAGATGGATCGTTTCCGGGCGGGCGCCGGGAGCGCTTGCCGCGGGCGGAAGCGGTGGTGAAACGGGCGTGTCGATCCGGGCTGGAGAACGTTCGCGAATAGCCAGAAGGAGACGTCAACGCCTAGCTCTCCAATCCCCTATGATGACGGCTGCAGGTTCGGGCTTGCCGGCACGTTGCATGGCAGGGGAGCGGTGAGGCGTGGCGATTTCGGTCCGGACTGGTGTTGTCGTCCGGTCATGAGCCCTCAGTCTTGCCCTGCGCGGAAGGACGATACGCCAGGTACTTGCGTTGCGTGGCAATATGGTCCGCCAGATACTTCGCGTCGTGCCAGACGCCCCAGATGAAGGAGGATGCCCGCCGCGACAGCCATGGCAGCCCCAGGAAATAGATCCCGGGCTCGGCCGAAACGCCGCGCCGATGCTTCGGCCTACCGCCTTCGTCGAATGCGTCAACCTTCAACCAGCCGAAATCGACAGCAAAGCCTGTCGCCCAGACGATCGAGGTTATTCCGGCCTCCGCCAGATTCACCTCGAGAACGGGATTGGTCACGCAGTATGGGTCCGGCCCGATATTGCGGGCATCCGGCTCCTCCGGGAGGTCGAGACCGTTGCGGGCGACGTAAACGTCGGCTTCGTCCAGTACCGACAGGTAGTTGGTATCCCCTCGCGCAAGATTACCCGCCAGATCCGGCGCGAAGTGCATCACGCCGTCTTCGAACGATTCTGTCCGACCAACGAGCGTCATCCCCTGCGCAGCAAGACGCCTGAAGTCGATCGTATGGCCGCCGTAGGCACCGCTCACCGAGATCGTGACATGCTCCATGCCTGACTCGACGGCTTCGGCGTCCCACTTGCCGAGTACCCCTAGCCACCAGACGAAGTCGCGCCCGCGATAGCTTCGCGGAGGACGGTCGTGCGGGCCGACCGAGAGGTAGACACGCTTTCCCGCGCGCAGGAGTTCATCCGCGATCTGCACCCCCGAAGACCCCGCTCCGACCACCAGCACCGCACCCTCGGGTAGCAGGTCGGGATTTCGGTAGGCGTTGGAATGGATCTGTATGACTCCTGCATCTTCGGGAACAACGGCTGGGATGACAGGGCGTTGGAAAGGTCCGGTGGCGGCAACCACGTGGTTGGCTTCGATCACGCCGTCCGACGTTTCGACACGGAAGCCGGGCCGGCCGACATTCCGTTGCACAGCCTTTACCGCCACGCCGCAGCGGACGGGGGCAGCGATCTCATTCGCGTAAGCGACAAAATAGTCCGCAACGCTCTCCTTGGGAGCAAAGGCGTCGGGATCGATATCGGAAAATTCCATCCCCGGAAACCTGTCATGCCAGGCCGGACCATTGGCAACCAAAGAGTCCCATCTTTCCGAGCGCCAGCGCTCGGCAATCCGGTGCCGCTCCAGAACGACGTGAGGCACACAGCAGTTGCTCAGGTGTTCGCTCATGGCCAAGCCGGCTTGGCCGCCGCCAATAACGAGTGCCTCTACCTTTTCGATTGACATTTCTCGGCTCTTTCCCGGCATTCCAGAATTGTCAGTGTGCCTAACCGTCAGCCTATAAGATTCGCTGGATTGGCAAAAACGTCATTTCATTAGGCATGGGTTCGGTCTTTCCCAATCGTCGCGCCGGATTTTGATGTGCCGTAGAACGACTTCCGAGTAACCAACGAGCCGTAACCGTACAGAGCTGCTCGCCAAGGGCCGGGAATGGCTGGAGGTGATGTCCGCCTTGGGTCAATTCCGAAAGTGGGCCGGGAGCACCCGCGATGCCCGCTCTTGCGGCCGAGCGGGCGTGTCCTAAGCCCAAAGTGACGGCCGGAGATAGCCAATGGGAGGCCCTGAAAAGCCTCTCGTGGCAGCCAGGGATAGCAAGATATAATACCCTAGTTGTTCCCGAACAGCTCGACCAATGCCGTCAACGCCTTGTCACTCAGCCCTGCATCGACGCCTTTGTGGGCGAGATCACTGAATAGCTGCGGAAGCTCTGCTGGGGCGCCAAGCGTCTTGAAGGTGTTGAGCGCATCATCGAGCGCTGCGGCATAAGTCGTCATCGTCGCCGGCGGATTGTCGAACTGGCCTGTGGGAACGGTATCGGCAAAATACTTGTGATAACTCGGCAGCATACCCAGCGACACGGGCACTTGATCTGCAAAGGCATCGAGCGGTATTCCAGCCTTCTTGCAGACGAGCCCGCCATAGATCATCCCGAACATGAAGCCCTGTCGTGTTGTGAATAGTGCGGCGAAGAGAGCGGCTGCCATGCTGGCCTCCTCACCGACGCGAGTAGAGTTGCCGCCGAGGACCTTGATGACAGGCTGCCATTTCTCCCAAACGTCCTCCGCCCCAACTATGCTCAGCACGGTTTCTGGCTTACCAATAGCCGTGGGATAGGCGTTTATGATGCCGATCAGCCAAGCTGCGTCATTGTCCGAAAGGAGTTTCGCGAGAACCCCGGCCTCGGTCGCGCCGCCGGTACTCAGCTCAATGATCGTCTTGCCCCCAAGCGACCCGGCAAAACCTTCCAACAGCTCGATGGTCTTGTCGTGTGAGGCAATGCAGGTAATCGTGACGGGACTTGCAGCAACCGCCTCCGCTGCAGAGCCGGCTTCCGTGGCCCCGGCGGATACCAGGGGTTCCGCCCTTTCAGCCGTGCGGTTCCAGACCGTGACCGCATAGCCGTTTTGCAGAAGTGCACGCGCTAACGCGCCGCCCATGGCCCCAAGGCCAATCACAGATATATCGGACATCGTCCACCTTCCTCTCCGACATGAAAATCGCTTGTCTGCACCCGATGCGTAACATCGAACGGATCTGAGTAACATCGAACGGATCTGAGTAACAAGGAGTGGGGAGAGTCGATGCTTAGGTCAATGCGGCCGTTCCTGCTTATGACAGAAGAGGCGACATTCCGTTCCGTCGCGGCTCGGGGGGATCTCGCGGCCGTCACGCCCCGATCTGCACGCGGACGCTGCCCAGCGCGCCGAAGTCGGCGGCGATCGCGTCGCCGGCGGCGATCGGCAGCGGCGTCATGCAGGTGCCGGTGGTCACCACCTGGCCGGCCTCGAGCGCCAGGCCGAGGCCGGAGAGCTCGTTGACCAGCCAGGCGAGCGCGACGCGCGGGTCGCCCAGCACGTTGGCGCCGCGGCCCTCGCGCGGCGGCTGGCCGGCGACGGTGCCGAGGACGCGGTGCCGCACCAGGTCGATCTCGCGCCACGGCGCCTCGCTCGGTGCGCCGAGCACGAACTCGTGGGCGCAGGCGTTCTCGGCGATGAGCTGCGCCGCGCCGACGGCGGTGAAGTCCTCGAAGCGCGAATCGGGCAGCTCGATCGCGGGGTGCAGCGCGGCGACGGCCGAGAGCACCTCGGCCACCTCGTAGGGCGCGGCGCGCGGCGGCAGGGTCCGGCCGAGGCGGAAGGCGAACTCCGGCTCGGCGACCCGCATGTGGTTGGCGCCGAGCGGAATCGCGGCGCCGTCGTCGTGCACGCGCTCGGCCAGCAGGCGCCCGGCGAGCGGCCCGTCGACCGCGATGTGCTTTTGCCCGGCCGCGCTGGTCGCGGCGATCTTCCAGCCGACGATCGGCCGCCCGCTCAGGGCCGCGAGCCCGGCCTGGATCGCATAGCCCTCGGCCCGCGTCGCGGGGCGCAGCGGCGCCGGCAGGGAGGCCACGCGCCTGCCGTCGCGCCACAGCCGCCACAGCAGGTCGGCGGCGTCCCGGGCCTGCGCCTCGTTCAGCATCGCATCCGCCCCCGGGCCGCTACTTGCCCGCGCCGGCGGTCTGCTCGCCGCCGCGCGTGACGTAGTAGGCGACCAGGATCGGCACGAAGGTCGCCAGGATCACGAAGACCGCCACCACGTTGGTCACCGGGCGCTGGCGCGGGCGCACCAGCTCGGTCAGCATCCAGATCGGCAGCGTGGTCTGCTGCCCGGCGGTGAAGGTGGTGACGATGACCTCGTCGAACGACAGCGCGAAGGCCAGCATGCCGCCGGCCAGCAGCGCGGTCGCGATGTGCGGCAGAAGCACGTAGCGGAAGGTCTGAAAGCCGTCGGCGCCGAGGTCCATCGAGGCCTCGATCAGCGACACCGAGGTGCGCCGGAAGCGCGCCAGCACGTTGTTGTAGACGACGACGACGCAGAAGGTGGCGTGGCCGATGACGATGGTCCAGAAGCTGAACGGGAGGTCGATCAGGTTGTAGGCCGCGCGCAGCGAGATGCCGGTGATGATGCCGGGCAGCGCGATCGGCAGGATGATCAGCAGCGTGACCGTCTCCTTGCCGAAAAAGCGGCTGCGGTACATCGCCGCCGCCGCGAAGCTGCCGAGCAGGATGGCGATCGCGGTCGAGGTCGCCGCGGCGCGCAGCGACAGCGTAAGCGCCGCCCAGATGTCGTCGCGGGCGAAGGCGACGGCGAACCACTTGGCGGTCAGGCCGGGCGGCGGGAACTGGTACGATTTGTCCTCGGTGGTGAAGGCGTAGAGGATGACGAAGGCCATCGGCAGGTGCAGGTAGAGCATGCCGAGCGTGGCGGCCAGCTTCAGCCCCAATCCGGCGCGCGTGCCCGGAACCGCCCCGCCCCTTTGCCGCCTAAAGCGCATCGAAGGCCCCCAGGCGCCGGGCGATCGTCAGGTAGACCGCGATGACCACGATGGGCACGACCGAAAAGGCTGCGGCCAGCGGGATGTTGCCGGCCGTACCCTGCTGCAGATAGACCACCTGGCCGATGAAGAAGCGCGACGAGCCGATGATGTAGGGAATGATGTAGTCGCCCAGCGTCAGCGAGAAGGTGAAGATCGAGCCGGCCACCACGCCGGGGAAGGCGAGCGGCAGGATCACCTTGCGGAAGGTCATGCCCGGCTCGGCGCCGAGGTCGCCGGAGGCCTCGATCAGCGAGCGCGGCACGCGCTCCAGCGCCGCCTGGGTCGGCAGGATCATGTAGGGCAGCCACATATAGGTGAACACCAGGAACATGCCGAGATAGGAGACCGAGAGCGACGGCCCGCCGATCACCGGAATGCTCAGGATGCCGTCGAGCAGCCAGCTCAGCTTGACCTGCGCGAACGACCAGCCGATCACGCCTTCCTTGGCCAGGATCAGCTTCCAGGCGTAGACCCGCACCAGGTAGCTCGACCACAGCGGCAGCATGACGCCGAGATAGAACAGCGCCTTGGTGCGTCCGGTGGCGTAGCGCGCCATGTAGTAGGCGATCGGGAAGCCGATCGCCGCGGCGGCCAAGGAGACCGAGGTCGCCATGCCGACGGTGCGCAGGATGACGTCGAGGTTGGCGCGGCTCGACAGCAGCTCGGCGTAGGTGCGCAGCGAGAACTCGTAGACGATCTGCCCGGTGAAGCCGTCGATGTAGAAGAAGCTCTGGGCCAGAAGCGAGAACAGCGATCCGAGGTAGATCACGCCGAGCCACAGCAGCGGCGGCGCGAGCAGCACGGCGAGCAGCAGCCGCGGCCTGCCGTAGAGCAGGGTCGACAGGCGGCGCAGCGAGCCGCCCGGCGCGGCCACGGCGACGGCGTCCGGCGCGGCGGTCATGCCTCGTCCCCGACCTGCGCCGGGGTGCGCATCGGCTGCACCGCGCTGCGCGCGAAGGCGACGCGCACCGCACTGCCGCCCTGCGGCCCGGTGCCGAGGCCCGCGCCCTCGGCATTCTGCTGCACGACGACGAGCCGGCCGCCGCCGTCGAGCGCCACGTCGTAGCGGATGCTGGCGCCGAGGTATTGCAGCGCCTCGACCACGCCGGCCGCGACGCAGTGGCCGTCCGGCGCCGCCTCGTCGGGCGCCATGAGGCGCAGGCGCTCCGGGCGCAGCGCGATCGCCGCGCGCGTGCCGGTGATGTGCGCCGCCGCCTCGGCGTCGAGGAAGTTCGAGACGCCGACGAAGCCGGCGACGAAGGGCGTCTCGGGATGCTCGTAGATCTCCTCGGGGCGGCCGATCTGCTCGACCCGGCCGAGGTTGAACACGGCCACGCGGTCGCTCATCGAGAGCGCCTCGCCCTGGTCGTGCGTGACGTAGACGAAGGTGACGCCGATCTTGCGCTGCAGCGCCTTGAGCTCGATCTGCATCTGCTCGCGCAGCTTGAGGTCGAGCGCGCCGAGCGGCTCGTCGAGCAGCAGCACGCGCGGCCGGCTGATCAGCGCCCGGCCAAGCGCGACGCGCTGACGCTGGCCGCCCGACAGCTCGCCCGGCTTGCGCGCGCCCAGCCCTTCCAGGCGCACCAGGGCCAGCATCTCCTCGGCCCGCTCGCGGCGCTCGCGCGCCGGCACCTTGCGGACCATCAGGCTGTAGGCGACGTTGTCGGCCACCGTCATGTGCGGAAACAGCGCATAGTCCTGGAACACCGTGTTGACGTCGCGCTGATAGGGCGGTACCCGGTCGACGCTGTCGCCCCGGATGTAGACGTGGCCGGCGTCGGGACGCTCGAAGCCGGCGATCAGGCGCAGGCAGGTGGTCTTGCCGGAGCCCGACGGCCCCAGCATGGAAAAGAACTCGCCATCCGCGATCTCGAAGCTGACCTCGTCGACCGCGCGGACCTCGCCGAAATGACGGCTGACCGAATCGAAGCGTACCGCCGCGACCATGACTCTCCGGCGTCTCGTTGCGCGAGGGAAAGACGGACGGGCCGAACCGCGCCGCGGCCCGGCCCGCCGAACGCGGCCTAGCGGCCGCCCAGGACCGCGATGTAGCTGGTCACCCAGCGATAGTAGGGGACACAGGCCTCCGAGCCGTCGCATTGGGCGCGCGGCGTGCGCCAGAAGTGGATGCGGTCGAAGTCGCCGATGCCGTTGACCTTGCAGCCGTCGGCGCCGAGCAGCTCGTTGCCCTCGCAGGCCGCCGGCACCACCGGTACCGAACCGAACCAGGCCGCCAGGTCGCCCTGCAGCTTGTCGTTCAGCGACCACTCCATCCACATGTAGGCGCAGTTCGGGTGCGGCGCGCTGACGTGCATCATGGTGGTGTCGGCCCAGCCGGTCGCGCCCTCCTTGGGCACCACGCTGTCGATCGGCTGGTCCTTGCTCTTCAGCAGGTTGACCTGGAACGGCCAGGCCGAGGAGGCGACCACGCCCTCGTTGGTGAAATCGTCGATCTGCATGAAGGGGTCGTGCCAGTAGCGGTTGACCAGCAGGCGCTGGCTGCGCAGCAGGTCGAGCGCCGCGTTGAACTGGTCCTCGGTCAGCTCGTAGGGGTCCTTGATGCCGAGCTCCGGCTTGTTCGCCATCAAATAGAGCGCGGCGTCCGCGATGTAGATCGGCCCGTCGAAGGCCTGCACCCGGCCCTTGTTCGACTTGCCGTCGGGCAGGGTCATCTCCGCGAACACCACGTTCCAGCTGTCGGGTGGCGTCTTGAAGGTGTCGGTATTGTACATCAGCACGTTGGAGCCCCACTGGTAGGGCACGCCGTAGTGCTTGCCGTCGACCGTGTGCCAGGCGGCGTTCTGCAGCCGCGGGTCGATGCGCCCGTAGCTGGGAATGAGCGCCGTGTTCACCTCCTGCACGCGGTTGCCGTAGATCAGGCGCAGGCTGGCGTCGCCCGAGGCGGTCACCAGGTCGAAACCGCCCTCGTTCATCAGCGCGACCATCTCGTCCGAGGTACCGGCCGTCTTGACGCGCACCTTGCAGCCGGTCTTGGATTCGAAACCGGTCACCCAGTCGTACGCCGGATCGGTCTCGCCGCGCTCGATGTAGCCCGGCCAGGCGACGATGTCGACGACGCCCTCGCCGGCGCCCAGCTTCTGCAACGCCCCGGCGGCCGCCGTGTTGGCCAGCCCCAAGGCAAAGGAAATCGCGACGCCGGCAAGCCAGGCGCCACGCGCACCCACATTCATACGATCCTCCCTGCGGTAGTGGTTCCCCTGCGGGAACGCGGTTCAGCCGGCCGCCTGCAGCATGCCCTGCCGGCCGGCCCGTGCGGGATTATGGCGAAACTTCGGGGCCGCGGGCCAGCGCAATCTTTCCCCCCGCTTTCCCGCCGGCGCGCCTGGCCGTCGTTCCCGGGCGGGTCATTCGTGCCGCAACGCTTCGATCGGGTCGAGCCGCGCGGCGCGCCGCGCCGGGAAATACCCGAAGACGACGCCGACGGCGGCGGAGAACAGAAACGCCACGACGACGATCAGGGGGTCGAGCACGAAGGGTACCTGCAGCAGCCGGGCGGCCAGGGCGGCGAAGCCCAGGCCGAACGCGATCCCGATCAGCCCGCCGAACAGCGACAGGACCACGGCTTCGACGAGAAACTGCAGCAGCACCTGGCCCTCGATCGCGCCGATGGCGAGCCGGATGCCGATCTCGCGGGTCCGCTCGGTCACCGAGACGAGCATGATGTTCATGATGCCGATGCCGCCGACCAGAAGACTGACCGCCGCAACCGCACCGAGCAGCCCGGTCAGTGTGCTGGTGATGCCGGTCAGCATGGAGGCGATCTCCTTCATGTCGAAGACGCTGAAGTCGTCCTCCTCGCCCGGCCCGATGTGGCGGCGTTCGCGCAGCAGGCGCTCGATGTCGCCCTGGACCTTGGCTGTGGCGACGCCGTTTTGCACCGCCACGTAGATCGCGCTGATGTCCTGGTTGCCGGCGATACGCCTTTGGAAGGCGCGCAACGGTATCAGGATGAGGTCGTCCTGATCGGTGCCGAAGGTCGAAACGCCCTTCGAGGCGAGGACCCCGATCACCTCGCAGGACAGATTCTTCAGGCGGATGTACTCGTCGACGGGATTGATCGCACCGAAGAGGTTCTTGCGCACCGTCGCGCCGATCAGGCAGGACATCTTGCCGGCGCGCAGATCGGCGGGGTCGAAGACCCGGCCGCTCTCGAGCGCCCAGTCCCGCGCGTCGAGGTAGCGGTTGTCGGTGCCGATCACGCTGGTCGACCAGTTGGCGTTGCCGTAGATCGCCTTGAGTCCCCTGGTCGCCGCGGGCGCGACCGTGCGAATCCCGCCGACCTGCTCCTCCAGTGCCGTTACGTCCTTCATATCGAAGGCCTTTGCCGCCGACCGGCCGCCGACGCCGCGCATCGACTGGCCGGGGCGCACAACCAGTAGGTTGCTGCCGAGCTTGGCCACGTCGCTGGCGACGCGCTCGGTCGTCCCGGCGCCGATGGTCACCAACGCGATCACGGCGCCGACGCCGATGACGATGCCGAGCACCGTAAGAAACGACCGCAATGCGTTCATTCTGAGGGCCAGCAGGGCCAGCTTGATCGTTTCGAGAAACATTATCCTTCTCCCTGCCGTTCGGCATCGGACGCGATTCGGCCGTCGAGGAAATGGACGATGCGCCCGGCAAAGGCCGCCATCTCCCGCTCATGGGTCACCATGACCACGGTGAGCCCCTCGTCCGCGTTGAGCTTCGCGATCAGGGTCATGATCTCCAGGCTGCGGGCGGTATCGAGATTCCCGGTCGGCTCGTCGGCGAGCAGGACGTAGGGCCGGGTGACGATGGCGCGGGCGATGGCGACGCGCTGCTGCTGCCCGCCCGACAATTCGCTCGGCGCGTGCCCGGCCCAGTTTTCGAGGCCGACCCGGGCGAGCGCGTCGTGCGCCTGGCGGCGGCGCTCGGTGTGGCTCAGGCCGCGATAGATGAGCGGCAACTCGACGTTCTTGATCGCCGAGGTCCGGGCCAGGAGGTTGTAGCCCTGGAACACGAACCCCAGGAAATGCCGCCGCAGCAACGCCCGCTGATTGCGCGCCAGTCGGCCGACGTCGGTGCCGGTGAACAGATAGCGGCCGCTCGACGGCGTATCGAGGCAGCCGAGGATGTTCATCGCCGTGGACTTGCCGGACCCGCTCGGTCCCATGATGGCGACGAATTCCCCGGCGCGGACCCGGAAGCTGACGCCGTCGAGCGCGCGAACGGCGGCATGGCCGCGGCCGTAGACCTTGGCGACCTCCTCGAACTCGATCAGCGGCGGGGCGGTGGCGTGCGCGTCTGCCTTCACAAATCGACTGCGTCCTATCGGGCCATCTATTGCGCCGAGACCATATCGACGATCACGGGGTCGCCCGGCGCAAGCTTGCCGGAGACGATCTCGGTGCGCGTCCCGTCGCTCGCCCCGACGATGACCGTCACGGCCTGCGGCGTGCCGTCGCGCAGCACCCAGAGCCGGCGCTCGCCGCCCTTGACCGGCGCGTTCGTGCTGGCCGCCTGCCTCTGGGGGCGATGGGGAAGGATCCGCGTGAGGAAGCCGCCGCCGCCGGCGGACTCCCCGCCGTTCGTCGTCGGCGCGAAGCGCAGCGCGGCGTTGGGCACCAGCAGCACGTCCTTCAGCGTCTGCACCGTGATCTCGGCCGTCGCGGTCATTCCCGGGCGCAGCAGCAGCTCGGTGTTGTCCACCGTCAGTACGGCCTTGTAGGTGACCACGCCTTCGACCGTCTCGGGCGCCAGGCGGATCTGCGAGATCTTTGCGGGGAATTGATGGCCCGGATAGGCCTCGACCTGGAAGGTCGCCGGCTGGCCGTCCCGGACATTGCCGACGTCCGCCTCGTCGACGTCGACCTCGACCTGCATCCGGCTGAGGCTCTCGGCGAGCTGGAACAGGACCGGCGCCTGCAGCGAGGACGCGACCGTCTGGCCCGGCTCGACGTTGCGGACCAGCACGACGCCGCTGATGGGCGAGCAGATGCAGGCTTTCTTTAGGTTCGTCTCGTTGAGATCGAGATCGGCCTGGGCCACGGCGACGTCGGCCTTGGCGCTCGCCAGCGCAGCGACCGCCCGATCGTAGGCCGCCTTGGCGGCGTCGAGGTCCTTCTGGGTCGAGTAGTTCTTGGTCGCCAGCCGCGAGATCCGGTCGAGGTCGCGCTGCATCTCGACGACGGTCGCCTTGGCTTCCTCGACCTTGGCCTGCGCCGCCTCGAGCGCCGCGCGCGAGCGCGCCACCTCCGCCTTGAGCTTGTCGGTGTCGAGCTCGGCCAGCACCTGGCCGGCCTTGACGCGGTCGTTGTAGTCGACGTTGACGCTGCGCACGATGCCGGACAGCTCGCTGGAGACGTCCACTTCGTTGATCGGCTGCACCGTCCCGGTCGCCGTCACCGTCACGGTGAGATTGCCGTGCGCCGCCGGCTCGGTCTTGTAGCGCGCGGTCTCGCCCCCGCCGTTGCCGCCCCAAATCAGGTAGGCGACGACCGCAAGCGGGATCGCGACGACGCCCAGGACGAGGAGCGCCCGGGCGAGCCGGCGGGCGGGCGACCGGCGGCCGGCCCGCAGGACCGAGTCGACATCGGCCGCGGACACGTGTTTCTCGTTTTCAGCCACGAAAACCGACCTTGTTCGCAGGACCAGCCGGGGAAACTGCCGGCCCGCGTCCTTTCACCGCATTGATATGGGGCAACGCCCGGCCGGTTTAAACGGCCTTGCAGGTGACGGCAATCGGCGGCCGGTTGCGCAGGGTCTGATAAACGACGCAGTAGCGCTCGGTCAGTTTCATAAGACTGGCCAGCTGCGCCTCGTCGGCCGCGGTGTCGAGCTCGAAGGCGAGGCGGATCTCGCGAAAGCCGACCGGGGCGTCGCGCTCGACCGCCAGGGTCCCGCGGAAGTCGAGGTCGCCTTCGGCGATCACCCGCCCGCCCTTGACGGGGATATCGAGCGCGCTGGCCACCGCGTTGAGGGTGACGCCGGCGCAGGCCGCCAGGGCCTCCAGCAGCATGTCGCCGGAGCAGGCCATCATGCCGTTGCCGCCGGCCGCCGGGTGCAGCCCGGCCTCGACCAGGGCGCGGCCGGTCTCGACCTTGCAGGCGACCTTGGCGGCGTCGAGTTCGCCGACCGCGCGCATGGTGACGACCGCGGCCCCGGCGTCCGCCCGGTAACGGTCCTTGAGCGGGGCCTGCAGCGCGCGCAGCTCGTCGGATTTCATCGCGTCGACCTCCCGGTTCACTTGCCGTCCGGCGCCCAGCATAGCGGACCGTGCCCGATCGGCCGAATCACCGTGCCGGCGCGGCGCCCGCCACGCCGGCCGCGGTCGGTGCCGCCGCGTCCTCGTTGAAGGCGGCCAGCGTGCGGGCGAAGGCCGCCGGGTCGAGGTCGCGGGTGATGAACACGAGGCGCGTGCCGCGCTCGGCGTCGGGCCAGGCGTCGAGCGCGACCGGCGCGTGGAAGACGTGCTGCACGCCGTGAATCACCAGCGGGCGGTCCGATCCGGCGACGTCGAGCAGCCCCTTGACCCGCAGCAGGTTCGCCCCGTAGGCGGCGATCACCATGTCGATCCAGTCGTTGAAGCGGTCCCAGTCGAGCGGCCGGTCGTAGCGCAGCGAGAAGGCGCGGATCCCGTCGCCGTGGCGGTTCACGTCGTGCCCGTGTCCATGCTCATGGCCGTGGCTGCGCCCCTGTCCGTGGGCGGCCCCGGCCGCGGCATAGGCCTCGGCCTTGAGCCAGCGGCGCACGTCGGCGCTCTTCGTCTCGGGGTCGTAGAGCCCGGCGTTGAACAGGGCGGCCGGCTCGACCGCGCCGTTGAGCACGTCCAGCAGCGCCGCCGCCG
>Ga0210144_1000533_pt1 | contig 19497 bp, 19 predicted proteins | sample Muzzi_PWA_D2_FD_185532 | JGI IMG/M metagenome (GOLD analysis project Ga0210144, IMG submission 185532) | Wetland microbial communities from San Francisco Bay, California, USA, that impact long-term carbon sequestration - Muzzi_PWA_D2 (SPAdes) | ecosystem: Environmental > Aquatic > Marine >...
GGTCGCGCCGAAGCCGCACCACAGCCGCAGCGGATGGCTCTCCGGGAATACGCCCTTGCCCTGGATCGTGGTCGCGACCGGCGCCTGCAGGCGCTCCGCCAGCGCGACGAGGTCCGGCTGCGGCACGCCGGTGCAGCCGTTGCCGAGATAGAGCAAGGGCCGCTCCGCGCCCGCGAGGCGCTCCGCCACGCGGGCCAGATCCTCGGCCGTGGCGGTTTCCTCTTCGGCCGGCGCGGACTCGTCCGCGGCCGGCGCGGGTTCATGGTGGAACACCATCAGGTTGGCCGGGATCTCGACGATCACCGGCCCCTGCGGCGGCCGGCGGGCCGCGCGGCAGGCGCGCCGCAGGACGTTGGCGATGGCGCCGCCTTCGGTCACCCGGAACTGCGCCTTGGTGATCGGCCGGGCGATCTCGAGCTGCGGGATGTCGTGAAGCTGAAAGGCCTTGCCGCTGTCCGAGCGCACTCCGCAGGCCAGCACCAGGAGCGGCACCTGATCCATGAAGGCCTCGGCGATCCCCAAGAGGGCGTGCGTCAGGCCGGCGCCCGGCACCAGGTTGACGCAGCCGAGCCTGCCCGAGGCGCGCGATACGCCGTCGGCCATGAAGGAGGCGCATTGCTCGTCGGTCACCAGGACCGGGCGGACGCGCGCCGAACGGTCCAGGGCATCGTAGAGCTCGAGGTTCTGTGCGCCCGGTATGCCGAAGGTGAAGGGCACGTCCTCTTCCTCGAGGACCGCCACGATCATGTCCGCACCGGATCGCTTCGTCATCTTTCCGCACTCCGTCGTCGCGCTCGCTCTCGCGTGCGTCGCCGCGCTCAGGTCAGCAGCCCCGCGCGCGTCATCCAGTCGCAGGCGTCGGCGACCATGGTCTCCAGCGCCGCCGGCTCGTAGCCGAGCTCGCGCTTCGCCTTGTCGGAGACGATCTCGGGGTCGTTCGTCATCAGCGCGACGCCTTCCGGCGTCAGGTCCGGCTCGCGTCCCGTGACGGCGGCCTTCAGAACTTTGAATTGGGCGACCAGGCGGAGCAGCGGCGTGGGCAGGTCCCGCCCGGGAATCGGCTTGCCGATGCGGCGGCCGATCGCCTCCAAGACCTCGCGGAAGCTCGCCTGCACGCCGGGCAGGAGATAGGTCTCACCGGGCCGGCCGCGCTCGGCCGCCGCAACGTGGGCGCCGGCCACCGCCTCGGCGTGGCAGAAGCGGCTGCGCACCCCGGGCACGCCGGGCAGGCTGCCGTCGTGCACCATGCGGATGAGCCGCCCCCAGTTGCGCGTGTCGTAGCGGCCGATCAGGTGGCCGGGGTTGAGGATGATCGTCGCCAGGCCCTCGGCGCCGACGCGCCGCACCTCCTGCTCGGCCAGGGCCTTGCTGCGCACGTAGTTGATCCAGGAGCGCGCACCGCTCTGCGGCGTCGTCTCGCTGATCGCGCCGCGACCCATGCCGAAGGTGTTCCAGGTCGAGGTATGGACCAGGCGCCGCGCCCCCTTGGCCAGCGCGACCTCGGCCACGTGGCGCGTGCCCGTGACGTTGACGCGGGTCTGCAGCGCGTTGCGGCGCGACCAGATCGACGTCATCGCCGCCGTGTGGAAGACCGCGTCCGGCGCGTCCGGCATCGCGGCCTCGAGCTGCCGCCGCTCCGTGACGTCGCCCGCGACCAGGGTGATCGGAAAGGCCTCGGCGTAGCGTGTCGACGTTCCCGGCTGATACAGGCCGACCACGTCCCACTGCCGTGCGCAGAGCTGCTCGACCAAATTGAGGCCAAGAAAGCCGTTTGCGCCGGTGACGAACGCGCGTGGCATGAGAGGCGGCCTTGCCGTCACGCAGCGCCGCCGTGCGATGGCGACGACGGCGCGGCACGATGCGGCAATGCTGCCGCAAATCGGCCCCGCGTGCCTTGATCTGCGTCAGGTGGGGCGTCGCGCCGGGCCGTCAGTCCTCGCCATAGAGCTCCGGCCTGCGGTCGCGGCGGTAGGAGATCTTGGCCTCGCCCTCGGCGAGGCGCGCCTTGTCGAGCTGGGCGACGAGAAGCTCCTCTCCCGCCCCGGCCAGTGCGTAAACGTCGGTCAGCGGGCCGGCGACGATGCTCTTGCCCATGTAGCGGTAGTGCCCGTCGTCGCCGCAATAGTTGCTGTAGGCGATGAAGCAGTTGTTCTCGATCGCCCGGGTCGCGATCAGCATCTCGGAGAACCGCGACTGCGGCCCGTAGCTCATCGTCGCCGTCGGCACCGCGAGCAGCTCGGCGCCGGCGAGCACGACGCGCCGGACCAGCTCGGGGAACTCCGCCTCGTAGCAGATCAGCAGGCCGACCGTGGTGCCCGCGACCCGCGCCAGGGTGACCGGCCGCTGACCGAGGCCGAACAGCCGGCGTTCGCTGTCGCCGAAGAGATGGGTCTTGCGGTGATGGGCCAGCAAGGCGCCGTCCGACCCGATCAGCGCCGCCGCGTTGTAGACGCCGTCCGGCGCACGCTCGGCGAAGCCGTAGCAGACGGCGATGCCGCTGTGCCGCGCTGTCTGGGCGATCCGCGCGGCGCCCGGGCCGTCGCAGGCCTCGGCCAGTTCGGCGATGCGCCCGGCATCGAGACCATAGCCGGTCAGCGCCAGCTCCGGGAAGACCACCAGCTGCGCGCCGGCCTCCGCCGCGCGGCCGGTGCGCTCCGCGATGATCTCGAGGTTGCGCTCCTTGTCGCCGGGTGTCAGGGCCACCTGGGCGACCGCGACGGTCAGGCTGTCGCCGCTCACCGAACCGCGCGCCCCCGGCTCACAGGCCCAGCCGGTTCATGAAGCTGAGGTCGTACGACAGGCCGCCCTTCAGGGCGTAATCGGGGTGCGGCAGGTCGTGGGCGTGGACGTGCTCGGCGCCGCTCTTGCGCAGGACGTCGCAGGCCTTCTTCTCCTGCGCCTCGTCGTGCGTCGACACCCACAACAGCAGGCCGCCGTGGTCGAGATGCTCGCGCAGGCGATCGGCGTGGTGCTGGGCGAGGAAGCGCGACAGGGTGCTGCCGATCAGGCCGCCCATACCGCCGGCCGCGGCGGCCCCGATGATCGCCGCCGCCACGGTGCCGCCCGACGCGACGATCGCCCCGACCGCGCTGAGCGCGCCGACGTAGGCCAGGCCGCTCACGGCGACCGCCTCGCCTTCGATCCGGGAGTCGCTGCCGACATAGGCGATCCTCGGCACGGTGAGGTCGTCCTCGATCTCGTCGATCTTGCGATAGCGGTGCCCCAGCTTCTCGCTCACCGCCTGTTCGCTGGCGAGCAGGGTCATGCTCGAACGATCGAACCCGGCGACGAGCATCTCGTCGACCGCACTTTGCAACGATTTTTCGTCGTGAAAGACGCCCACGGCTTCGCGTACGGTCTGCTCGGCCATCTCCGCCTCCTTCGCGCTTCGGCGACAGGCATAATGCCTGTCCTTTCCAAGAATTTAGCCTGACGCCCCGGCGGGTAAAATGATCTAAGACAAAGGCCCCGGCTGCAACGGCGTCGGCTCAGCGCCGCTGGTACTGGAGGGCGCCGAACATGACCTCGCGCTCGCGCTCCGAGACCGGCCCCGTGCGGCGCCGGTCGGCCAGCACCTCGAGCCCCCTCTGCACCGCCGGGCGCGCCGCGACGGCGTCGAACCAGCGCCGCACGTTGGGATAGTCGGCGAGGTCTATGCCTTGCCGTTCGTGCGAGCGCAGCCAAGGAAAGATCGCCATGTCGGCGATCGTGTAGGCCTCGCCCGCGACGTAGGGCACCTCCCCGAGCCGGCCGTCGAGGACGCCGTAGAGCCGCTTGGCCTCGTTGGTATAGCGCTCGTAAGCGTATGGAATCTTCTGCGGCGCGTAGTAGCGGAAGTGATGCGCCTGGCCGAGGAAGGGGCCGATGTTGCCCATCTGGAACATCAGCCACTGCAGCGTGACGTAACGCGCCCGGGCGTCGTCGGGGAGGAACCGCCCGCTCTTCTCCGCCAGATAGATCAGGATGGCGCCGCTCTCGAACAGGCTGATCGGCGCACCGTCCGGTCCGTCCGGATCGACGATGGCCGGGATCTTGTTGTTCGGGCTGATCGCCAGGAAGTCCGGCTCGAACTGGTCGCCGGCGCCGATGTCGACCGGGATGGCCCGATAGGACAGCCCGGTTTCCTCACACATGATGTGGATTTTGTGGCCGTTCGGCGTCGGCCAGGTATAAAGATCGATCACCTGCGATTCCTTTCGTCGGCTGCAGGAACCTGTCCCTATTACATAGGTATTTGAAGGAGCAGCGCCAGTTCACGGTTTCGGGACCGCAATGGCGGGCCGAAGTCTGGACAAGGCGTCGCGGCCTAGCGTATGTCATGCGCTGAGACCGTGAGACCGAACCCGCGGGGTTTCTCAACCGGCGGTTCCACGGAGAAGGGGCAGATGACGGAATCCATCAACGACGATTTCTCGCAGCGCGTGGTGCTCGACACCACGAAGATGAAGTGGCAGGCCAGCCCGAGCGCCACGGTGTGGCGCAAGCGGCTCGACCTGATCGACGGCGAGCACAGCCGCGTCACTTCGATCGTCCGCTACGACCGCAAATCCAGCTTCCCGCCGCACGAGCACCCCGAAGGCGAGGAGATCCTGGTGCTCGACGGCACCTTCACCGACGAGCACGGCGAGTATCCCGCCGGGACCTATCTGCTCAATCCGCCCGGCTCGCGCCACGCGCCGGAATCGCGCAGGGGTTGCGTCCTCTTCGTCAAGCTGCGGCAATACGCCGGGCCGCGCCGCGAGCACGTCGTCGTCGACACCCGCAACGCCTCGTGGAAGCCGGGGCCGGTGCCCGGGGTGGACGCGCTGCCGCTCTACGCCAACGGGGCCTATCCGGAGACGATGGACCTGCTGCACTTCGCCGCCGGCGCGTCGCTGCCGCACCGGGACTGTCCCGGCGGCCTGGAGCTCTACGTGATCGACGGCGATATCCGCGACAGCCTGGGCAGCTACGGCGCCGGGACCTGGCTGCGCCTGCCGCACGCCAGCGACTGCAGCCTGCGCAGCGACAAGGGCGCGACGCTCTACGTCAAGTGCGGCCACCTGCCGCGGGACTGAGGCACGGTCCGGCCGTGCGGCGCCGTCACGCGCCGCCGCGCCCGGCGGTCGTCTCCCGCGTCTCGAGGATCGCCGCCACCGCATCCGCCGAACCGGTGAAGGGTCCTGCCTGCTCGATCTTGGCGGTCGCCAGCGCGGCCCCGAAACGCGCCGCCGCGTCCGGGTGCGCGCCGCGCAGCCGCCGGAACAGGTAGCCCGCGCAGTAGCTGTCGCCGCAGCCGGTCGGGTCGACCACGGCCCGCGGCCGGTAGGCCGGAATGCGGCGCAGGCGCCCCTGCGTCATCAGCAGCGAGCCGGCGGCGCCCAGCGTGACCAGCACCTCGCGCGGCCCCAGGGCGGCCAGCGCGCGCCGCCCGGCCGGGATCGCGCACACCGGTCAGGACCTCGGCCTCGCCGGCGTCGGCCTTGAGGATATCGACGCAGGCGAGGCCGGCGCGCTTCGCGGGCCAGTCGGTCAAGCGGACCTCGCCGTCGGCCAGCCCGCGCACGCAGCCCTGCACGTCGAGCGAGATCAGCGGCACGCGCGGGCGCAGGGCGCGCAGCACGGCGAGCGGCAGGTCCGACGGCAGCAGCGGCCCGAGGTGCACGGCCGCGGCGCGCAGGCCGCGCAGGTCGGCGGCGGCGAAGGGCCCGGCTTGCGCGCGCACCCGCTGACGGCGCGACGCCAGGTCCGCGCCGCTGTAGAGAGTCTCGAATCGCGTTGTGGCGCGCGCCGGGCGGACCTTGACGTCGGCCCCGGCCGCGCGCAGCGCCTCGAGCAAGGCGCCGTCGCGCGACGCGAGCCGCGTGCGAACCTCGACCGCGAGGCCGAGCGCGCAGAGCGCGACGCCGGCATAGATCGGCACGCCGCCGGGCGCGGCGCGGTCGGGCGCGCCGGGGATGCGCCGCAGGTCCTCGGTCACGGCGCCGAGGATGCAGATGTCGGGGCGGGCCGCTGCCGCGGGTCGCGCGCTCATCCCGGCCTCCGCATGGGCGGCCGGGCGGCCGACTCAGGAGAGCTTCCGGCGCAGGATCTGGTTGACCACACCGGGATTCGCCTTGCCCTGTGTCGCCTTCATGACCTGGCCGACGAACCAGCCGAGGATTTTCTCGTTGCCCGACTTGAACTGTTCCACCTGCTTGGCGTTGCCGGCGATGATGCCGTCGACGATGGCCTCGATCTCGCCCGTGTCGGAAATCTGCTTCAGGCCCTTTTCCTCGACGATCGCGGCGGCGCTCTTGCCGCTTTCCCACATGGCGTCGAACACGTCCTTGGCGATGCGTCCGGAGATCGTGCCGTCGCCGATGAGGTCGAGCAGGCCGCCAAGGCCGGCCGCATCGACGGGCGCGGCGGCGATGTCGAGGCCGCTGCGGTTGAGCGCCGCGAAGAACGCGCCGGTCAGCCAGTTGGCCGCGGTCTTCGCGTCGCGGCCTGCGCCCTTCGGGTCGACCACCGCCTCGAAGAACGCCGCCGTTTCGCGCTCGGCGACCAGCAGCCCGGCGTCGTAGGCCGAGAGGCCGTAGTCCGAGATGAAGCGCGCCTTCTTGACGTCGGGCAGCTCGGGCAGGTCGCGGCGCAGCGCCTCCACCCAGTCGGGATCGAGCACCAGCGGCAGCAGGTCCGGATCCGGGAAATAGCGGTAGTCGTGCGCCTCCTCCTTGGAGCGCATCGAGCGCGTCTCGCCGCGCTCGGGATCGAACAGGCGGGTCTCCTGCACCACCGAGCCGCCGTCCTCGAGCACCGCGACCTGGCGCCGCGCCTCGTACTCGATGGCCAGCCTGATGAAGCGGATCGAGTTGACGTTCTTGGTCTCGGTGCGCGTGCCGAGCGGCCCCCCCGGGCGGCGCATCGAGAGGTTCACGTCGCAGCGCAGCGAGCCTTCCTCCATGTTGCCGTCGCAGGTCCCGAGATAGCGCAGGATCGAGCGCAGCTTCGTCATGTAGAGCGCCGCTTCCTCGGCCGAGCGCAGGTCGGGCTTGGAGACGATCTCCATCAGGGTCACGCCGGAGCGGTTGAGGTCGATGTAGGTCTTCTGCGGGTGCTGGTCGTGCAGGCTCTTGCCCGCGTCCTGCTCCATGTGCAGCCGCTCGATGCCGACCTCCTTGGTGCCGCCGTCGGGCAGGTCGAGCACCAGGATTCCCTCGCCGACGATCGGCTCCAGGTATTGCGAGATCTGATAGCCCTGCGGCAGATCGGGATAGAAGTAGTTCTTCCGCTCGAACACCGAGGTCAGGTTGATCTTGGCGTTGAGCCCGAGGCCGGTGCGCACCGCCTGCTCGACGCTCTTGGCGTTGAGCACCGGCAGCATGCCGGGCATGGCCGCGTCGACCAGCGAGACCTGCGTGTTCGGCTCCGCCCCGAAGGCGGTGGCCGCACCGGAGAACAGTTTCGAGTCCGTGATCACCTGGGCGTGCACCTCGAGCCCGATGACCATCTCCCACGCGCCGCTGCTGCCCTCGATCATGGTCGTGGTCCGCGTTTCATTCGACTCTGCCATCGATCTCACACCCGCACGGCCAACCGCACGGCACGATAACGCGCCATCCCCCGCACCTCACCCTGAGCCCGTCGAAGGGAGCGGGTTCCAACGGCTCAGTCACCGCCGGCGACAAAGCCCGGCCGGGCGTCAAAGCCTGCCGCCTGCTCCAGCACCTCGGCGACCTTCAGCATGGTCTCCTCGTCGAAGGCGCGGCCGATGACCTGCAGACCGAGCGGCAGGCCTTCGGCCGACAGCCCGGCCGGCACCGAGACGCCCGGCAGGCCGCTCAGGTTGGCCGGCACGGTGAACACGTCGTTGAGGTACATGGCGATGGGATCGTCCATCTTCTCGCCGACCGCGAAGGCGGCCGAGGGCGCGGTCGGCGTAAGGATCGCGTCGACGGTCTTGAAGGCCGCGGTGAAATCGCGCGCGATCAGCGAGCGCACGCGGCGCGCCTTGTTGTAGTAGGCGTCGTAGTAGCCGGCGGAGAGGACGTAGGTGCCGATCAGCACGCGGCGCTTGACCTCGGCGCCGAAGCCCTCGCCGCGCGTCGCCTCGTACATCTCGGTCAGGCTGTCGGCCGGCACCCGCAGGCCGTAGCGCACGCCGTCGTAGCGCGCCAGATTGCTCGAGGCCTCGGCCGGCGCGATGATGTAATAGGCCGGCAGCGCATAGGCGGTGTGCGGCAGCGAGATGTCGACCGTCTCGGCGCCCGCGGCCTTCAGCCAGTCGATGCCCTGCTGCCACAGCGTCTCGATCTCCGCCGGCATGCCGTCGATGCGGTACTCCTTGGGGATGCCGATCTTCAGGCCCCGCACGTCGCCGGTGAGCGCCGCCTCGTAGTCGGGCACCGGACGGTCGACGCAAGTCGAATCCTTGGGGTCGTAGCCGGCCATGGCGCGCAGCATCAGCGCGGCGTCGAGCACCGTGCGGGTCATCGGCCCGGCCTGGTCGAGCGACGAGGCGAAGGCGACGATGCCCCAGCGCGAGCAGCGCCCGTAGGTCGGCTTCAATCCAACGATGCCGCAGAACGAGGCCGGCTGGCGGATCGAGCCGCCGGTGTCCGTGCCGGTCGCGCCCAGGGCGCAGCGCGCCGCGACCGCCGCCGCCGAGCCGCCGGACGAGCCGCCCGGCACCAGCGGGCGGTTGTCGCCGCGCCGCCGCCAGGGGTTCTCGACCGCGCCGTAGTAGCTGGTCATGTTGGAGGAGCCCATGGCGAACTCGTCCATGTTGGTCTTGCCGAGCAGGACCGCGCCGCTGCGCCACAGGTTGGCGCCGACCGTCGACTCGTAGGGCGGCGTGAAACCGTCGAGGATGTGCGAGCCGGCCGTGGTCGGCACCCCCTCGGTGCAGAACAGGTCCTTGATCGCCAGCGGAATGCCGTCGAGCAGGCCCGCCTCGCCCGCCTTGCGGCGCGCGTCGGAGGCCTTGGCCATCGCCAGGGCCTTCTCCGGCGTCTCGGTGATGAAGGCGTTGAGCGGGCGCGCCGCCTCGACCGCGGCGATGTGCGCCGCGGTCAGCTCCTTGGCGCTGATCTCGCCGGCGTCGAGGGCATCGCGCGCCGCCGCCAGGGTGAGATCGGTCGGCGCCGCCATCACTCGACCACCTTGGGCACGACGAAGAAGCCGTCGGTCGATTCCGGCGCGTTGGCGAGGACCTTGTCGCGGCAGTCGCCGTCGTCGACCGCGTCGGGGCGCTGCGGGGCGCGCAGCTCGACGACGCTGGTCATCGGGGCGACGCCCTCGGTGTCGAGCTGCGACAGCTGCTCGATCCAGCCGAGGATGTTGCTGAGCTCGCCGGCCAGCGGCTCCAGGTGATCCTCCGGCAGACGGATGCGGGCGAGCTTGGCGATCTGGGCGACCGTGTCCTTGTCGACCGACATGACGCTGGATGTGGCTCCGGTTTGCAGTGGAACGCGGCACCGCGGCCCGCCACGGGCCCGAGCGGCCCCGAGCGGCCCCGCGCGCGAGCGGCGCGAAGGTATCACCGGCCCCGAATCGCCGCAAGACGGCCGGCGGCGGCGCCCTCAGCGCTTGAACTGCTTGCCGAGCGTCAGGCCCTGCTGGTGGTAGGACGAGCCGATCTGCGAGCCGTAGGGGCGGTCGGTCGGCTCGGTCAGGCGCTCGACCATGACGCGGCCGATGATCTGGCCGTGCTCGATCATGAAAGGCACCTCGTGCGAACGCACCTCCAGGACGATCTTGGTGCCGACCGCCTCCTCGCCGCGATAGCCGAAGCCGGGATCGAAGAAGCCCGCGTAGTGCACCCGGAACTCGCCCACCAGGGTGTCGTAGGCGACCATGTCGGCCGCATAGTCGTGCGGCACGGCCACCGTCTCCTTGGTGCCGAGGATGTGGAAGTCGTCGATGCCGAGCACGAGGCCGCCGGCGTCCGGCCGGTAGACCCGCTCCCAGAAGGCGTCGGCGTCGTAGTAGTTGACCTTGTCGATGTCGATGTGCTCGTCGGTCCGCTTGGCCCGGTAGCCGATCAGCCCCGACACGGGATCGCCGCGCACGTCGACCGAGAGCGCGATGGCCCCCTCCTTGACGTTGGCGTAGCCGCCGTCGGCGTGAACGATGCGCACCTCCTTGTTGAGGCGCCGGGTCTCGGAATCGGATGACCGCGGCGAGCCGCGGCGCAGGCGCACCTGGGTCAGGCGCGAGCCGCGCCGGACCATGACGTTGAACGAGCGCGGCGCGATCTCGAGCCAGAGCGGCCCCTTGTAGTGCTCGGGAATGGAATCGAACTCGATCCCGCCGTCGGTGATCACGCGGGCGAAGACGTCGAGGCGCCCGGTCGAGCTCTTCGGGTTGGCGAAGCCGTCGGTGCGCTTCTTGAGCCGCAGGCGCTCCTGCAAGCGCACGATGTAGACGTGACCGGGGCGCAGCACCGCGCCGTTCTCGAGGTCGATCGTCTCGAGCGACAACTGCTCGACCTTGTCCTGCACCGTCGACGACGGGCCGGGCAGGAAGCTTGCCGGCAGGCGGTAGGCCGTGCCGCCGAGGCGCAGGTCCAGGCTGGCCGGCTGGATCTGCGCGTCGTCGATCCGGTCCTCGCCGCGAATGTCGCCGAGCTCGATCGCCGACTTGATCGCCTGCGCGGGCCAGATTCCGGTCCGCGACTCGACCGGCTCCTCCATGATCGGCAACATGGCCTGAATCGCCATTTCCTTCATCCCGACTTGCCGCCCCGCGCCGGCCGACGCCGGCCACGGGACGGGGTTGAGTCCCCCACCTGCAGGATTCCCGGTAAATCGTTCCAAATCAAACGGTTCGTATCCACAACTTTATCCACAGGACGAACCGCCGCGGCACCGCGTCGTGCCGGAAGGCTGTGACAGCAGACCACGATTCTAGGCCCGCGGGCAATCGCCCAGAACGCGGCGCGGCGGCACGGCCCGGCGCAGCGCAGGCTGGACCGCGCCGCCAAAAAAAAGCAGTAATGCCGCCCCGCCCGCACCCGAGCCGCCAGAGAGACCCGCCGCCGCATGCCCGTCGTCAGCCTGCCCGAGATCGCCGCGAGCCTCCCGCCGGGAACGCGCCTGCTCGGCCTCGACCTCGGCGAGAAGACCATCGGCCTGGCGATCTCCGATTCCGGGCTCTCGGTCGCCTCGCCGCTCGCGACCCTGCGGCGCGGCAAGTTCACGCGCGACGCCGAGGCGCTGCGCAGCCTGTGCCGGGCGCGTGCGGTCGGCGGCCTGCTCCTCGGCCTGCCGATCAACATGGACGGCAGCGAGGGGCCGCGCTGCGCCTCGGTGCGGCAGTTCGCCGCCAACCTCATCGAGATCGCCGGGTTCGCGCTGCCGATCGCCTTCTGGGACGAGCGCCTGTCCACCGCGGCGGTCGAGCGGGTCCTGATCGGCGAGGCGGACATGTCGCGCCGGCGCCGCGCCCAGGTGGTCGACAAGATGGCCGCCGCCTACATCCTGCAGGGCGCGCTCGATTCGCTGCCGCGCGAGCGGCCGACGCGGGACGCGCGATGACCGAGGTCGCGCCGCTGCAGGTCGTGCTCGTCATCCTGCCCGTCTTCCTGCTGATCTTCGTCGGCTATGTGACCCGCGTCTCCGGGTTCCTCGACCGCGGCTTCTGGGACCCGGCGGAGCGGCTGATCTTTTTCGTCCTGTTCCCGGCGCTGCTCATCGTCGCCACGGCCGAGGCGGACCTCGGCGGCCTGGACATCCCGGGCATGGCGGCCACGCTGCCCGCCTGCATCGTCGCCATCGCGCTGGTGACCCGGCTGCTGCGTCCCGTCATCGGCCTCGACGGGCCCGGCTTCACCAGCGTGTTCCAGGGCGTCGTGCGCCAGAACACCTACATCGGCCTGGCCCTGGCCGGCGGGCTGTTCGGCGCCGCCGGGCTGGCCGCCGCGGGATTGGCGCTCGCCGTCGTCATTCCGGTGATCAATCTGCTCTCCATCCTGGCCCTGGCGCGCTACGGCAGCGCCGCCCAGCCCACCTTGCGCGGCACGCTCGGGCTGCTGCTGCGCAACCCGCTGATTCTGGCCTGTGCATTCGGCATCGCGCTCAACGCGACCGGCGTGGGCCTGCCGCCGGTCGCCGGCGACCTGCTCAGGCTGCTCAGCAAGGCCGCCCTGCCGCTCGGGCTGCTGGCGGTCGGCGCCGGGCTCGAGTTCGCCATCGCGCGCGCTTCGCTGCGCCCGGTCGCGCTGGCCGCAGGCTTGCGGCTGGTCGCGCTGCCGGCGCTCACCGTGCTGGCCTGCAAGCTGGTCGGCGTCGTGGGCGTGTCGGCCGCCGTCGCGGTCCTGTTCAACAGCACGCCGAGCGCGCCCAACGCCTACATCCTGGCGCGCCTGCTCGGCGGCGATGCGCGCCTCATGGCCGGCATCCTGACGGTCGAGACCGCGCTCGCGATGGTGACCCTGCCGCTCGTCCTGGTGCTCGCCTTCTGAGCCGCGGCGTTGCCGCGATGTCGCTTGCGCGCCAGTCGCTTGTCGCCAAAGCCTGTAGCGGCTAATCAATGGGGCGGATCACCAGGGAGAGGGCCCGAATGAAAATCGGAATCTACGGGGCCGGGGCGATCGGCGGCTACATCGCGGTGCAGATGGCACTGGCCGGCCACGAGGTCACCTGCATCGCGCGCGGCGCGCACCTCGAAGCCATGCGAAAGAACGGCCTCAAGCTATTGATCGACGGCGAAGAACGCGTGGCCACGGTGAACGCCACCAACGATCCGCACGAGGCCGGCCCGCAGGACTACCTGTTCATCGGCCTCAAGGCGCACCAAGCCTACGAGGCGACCGAGAACTTCCTGCCCATGCTGGGCCCGGACACGCCGGTCGTCACCGCCATGAACGGCGTGCCCTGGTGGTATTTCTACAAGCTGCCCGGCAAGTTCGAGAACCATCGCCTGCAGAGCGTCGACCCCGGCGGCTGGCAGTGGGACACCCTGGGGCCGGAGCGGGCCATCGGCTGCGTCGTCTATCCGGCGACCGAGATCGTCGAGCCCGGCGTGATCCATCACAAGTACGGCGACAAGTTCACCCTGGGCGAGCCCGACGGGTCGCAGTCCGACCGCGTCGTGGCGCTGAGCCGGGCGATGGAGGAGTCCGGCCTGCGCGCGCCGGTGCGCGACAACATCCGCGACGACATCTGGATCAAGCTCTGGGGCAACCTCTGCTTCAACCCGATCAGCGCGTTGACCGGGGCGACGCTCGACGTGGTGGCGACCGACACGGCCACGCGCATCCTGGCGCGCTCCATGATGCTCGAGGCGCAGACCATCGGCGAGGCGCTGGGCGTCCACTTCCGCGTCGACGTGCACCGCCGCATCAACGGCGCCGCCGAGGTCGGGGCGCACAAGACCTCGATGCTGCAGGACCTGGAGCGCGGCCGGGCGCTGGAGATCGACGCCCTGGTGACGGCGGTGCAGGAGATGGGCCGGCTGGTCGGGGTCGATGCCCCGTTCATCGACGCCGTGCTCGGCCTGATCCAGCAGAAGGCCCACGTGCTCGGCCTCTATCCGACCTTCCCGGAAACCGCCCTCAACGGGGACGAGGAGGTCCACGAGGTCATGGTCGATTAGCCTCCTGGCCGGGAGCCTCCGGGCCGGCGGCGGGGGCTTGGAGATAGCGGCGCACGGCGGCGGCCAGGGCCGCGGCGTCGAGCACCGGCGGAAACAGCGAGAGCACGCGCCCGTCGGGTCCCACCAGATAGATGAAGGTGCCATGGTGGAACAGCGCGCGGCCCTGCCAGTCGTGCCCGGCCGGGGTCGCCGCGACGCGGTAGGCGCGCCGCGCCGCGGCCAGCTCTTGCGGCGTTCCCGTCAGCGCAACGAGGTCGGGACCGAGGCGGGCGGAGAGCGCGCGCAAAGCTTCGGGCGTGTCGCGCGCCGGGTCGACGGTGATCAGCACCGGCGCGACCCGCGCCCGCTCCGCGCCCAGCAGGCCGACCGCCGCCGTCATGTTTTCCAGTCCCAGCGGGCAGATTCCAGGGCAGGTCGCGTAGCCGAAGAACAGCAGCATGTAGCGGCCGCGAAAGTCCGCGTCGGTGACGCGCCGGCCGTGGGCATCGGTCAGCGCGAAGGGGCCGCCGATATCGACCGGCAGCGCGGCGCCGTCGACCGGTTCCGCGACCCCCAGTCCGATCGCGGCCGGTGCGGCCGGCCCCTCCGGATGGCCCTCGTGCGCCGCCGCAGGAGCGGCCGCGAAGAGCGCCAGCAGCGGCAGGACCGCGCGCAGTCGCATCGCCCGCGCCCCTAGCGGTTGAGGTATTCGCGGTCGGCCGCCAGCCCCAGCCCGAGACGGCCGTCGGCGGCGATCCGCTCCTTCACCCGCGGGTCGTTGCGGAACCACTGCTTGGCTTCCTTGCTCTTGGGATCGACGCCGTTGCGCGCGGCCCAGCGCGACAGGAAGCGGTTGGCGCGGCGCCACTCGCCGTCGGGCGCGGCGCGGACGAACTGCAGGGCGAAGACCCTGTGCCCGCGATTGGTGGAAAACAGCCCGTCGGCGATCACGCGCTGGCCGCAGAAGTCGACCAGCTCCTCGGCCGCCCCGGCGAAGGGCACCTGGTTCTTGAGCGCCGGGACGAGGCGGCCCTCGTCGGTCAGCAGGCCGAGCTGGCGCGCGCCGCCGCCGCAGTTGTCCGGACAGTTGCCGCTCAGCTCGCAGAGGACGTCGACCACCTTGGCCTCGAAGCGGGCCTTCTCCTCGTTGATCAGGCCCCAGCTCTCCGCGGCCTGGGCGAGGCCCGGCGCGGCCAGCGCCAGGGCGAGTGCGAGAAGCGAGACGAAACGTTGCATGGCGCTACTCCCCCGACGGCTGGATGCCGTAGTCTTCGTGGGTCAGGTTGACGATGCCGGCGTCGTTGGCGACCCGGTCGATCACCAGGTAGTTGAAGCCGTCGCGCGCGAAGGCGTCGCCCTCCACGCTGACCTGGTGCGACTGGATCTTCATCAGGCGCGGGTTGGCCACGCTGGCGGCGTCGTCGCCCACCTTGAGGATGATGTAGACGGTGCCGTCGTCGGCGCGCAGGCCGACCGGGACGCCGCCCGCCGCGCACCACAGGGCGCACTCGTGATGGGCGGTCCCCTCGGCGTACATGATCTCTGTCAGGTAGCACCAGGAATCGATGATCTCGCCGGTGACGCTGACGCGGTGCGGCGTCGCCGCCGAGACCGGCGCGCCGAGCGCGAGGACCAGGCTGCCGGCCAGGACCGCTCCGCTCGTTCTTTTCATGGCCTCCCTCCGTCGCTGTGCGGTGTCGCGCCATCCTAGCGGGCAAAGAATCACGCGATCATCACGTTGCCGTGGCCGTTCGATCACGATGGCGCGAGTCCGCTCGGCGCCCCTCCCGCCCCGCGGCCGCTTGACGGCTTCCGCCGGGCGGGCGAAAAACTGCCGCCGACCCGACGCCACAGCAAGGAAACCCGATCATGTCCGGACCGCTGCAGGGCCTGCGCGTATTCGACCTGACGCGTATCCTGGCCGGCCCCACCTGCACCCAGCTGCTGGGCGATCTGGGCGCCGACGTGATCAAGATCGAGCGCCCCGGCGAGGGCGACGACACGCGCAAGTGGGGCCCGCCCTACCTGCAGGACGCGGCCGGCGCCGACACCGGCGAAAGCGCCTATTACCTCTCGTCCAACCGCAACAAGCGCTCGCTGTCGCTCGACGTGTCGAAGCCCGAGGGCCAGGACCTGGCGCGGCGCCTGATCGCCGGCTGCGACATCCTGGTCGAGAACTTCAAGGCCGGCGGGCTCGCGAAATACGGCCTGTCTTATGCCGATCTGAAGGATGAATTCCCGGATCTAATATATTGCTCGATAACGGGTTTCGGTCAGTCCGGCCCCTACGCGCCGCGGGCCGGCTACGACTACCTGGCACAGGGCATGGGCGGCATGATGAGCCTGACCGGGGAGCCCGACGGCGAGCCGATGAAGGTCGGCGTCGGCATCGCCGACGTGATGTGCGGCATGTATGCGACCACCGCCATCCTGGCCGCCGTCCGCCACCGGGACCGGGGCGGGCGCGGCCAGTACATCGACCTGGCGCTGCTCGACACCCAGGTCGCCTGGCTGGTCAACGAAGGGCTCAACTATCTGACCTCGGGCCGGGTGCCGCACCGGCTGGGCAACGAGCACGCCAACATCGTGCCCTACAAGGTGCTGCCCTGCGCCGACGGCCATTTCATCCTGGCGGTCGGCAACGACGCCCAGTACCGGCGCTTCTGCGGCTTCGCCGGCGCGCCGGAGCTGGCCGACGACCCGCGCTTCGCGACCAACGCCGCGCGGGTGCGCAACCGCGAGGCGCTCTATGCCCTGCTGCCCGACCTGACCCGGCGCAAGACCCGGGCGGAGTGGCTGGACGGCCTCGAGCGGCTCGGCGTGCCGTCCGGCCCGGTCAATACGCTGGACCAGGTTTTCGCCGACCCGCAGGTGCGGCACCGCGGCATGCGCCTCAGCCAGCCCTATCCCGGCGCCAAGGGCGGCCAGGTCGATCTCATCGCCAACCCCATCAAGTACTCGGCGACGCCGGTCGACTACCGCCGCCCGCCGCCCCGGCTCGGCCAGCACAGCGAGGAGATCCTGCGGGAGCTGCTCGGCCTCGAGTCGGAGGAGATCGGCCGCCTGCGGGACGCCGGGATCGTGTGAATCCCGCTCCGCGGCGGGCAGTCGCGGCCGCGCCCGTCGTGCGCCTTGCCTCGGCACCGGACCGGTGCCATAAGAGGCCTTTAATGACTGCGCCGGCGCCCGAGTCCCTCCCCGCCCGTTTTCCGCACCGCCACCTGCTCGGAATCGAGGGGCTATCGGCGGACCAGATCACCTTCCTGCTGGACCGGTCCGAGCGCTACGTCGAGGTCAACCGCGGCGGCAACAAGAAATCCTCGCTGCTGCGCGGCCTGACGGTCATCAACCTCTTCTTCGAATCCTCGACGCGCACGCGCACCTCCTTCGAGCTGGCCGGCAAGCGCCTCGGCGCCGACGTGATCAACATGTCGGTCGCCTGGAGCTCGATCAAGAAGGGCGAGACCCTGATCGACACGGCGATGACGCTCAACGCCATGCACCCCGACGTGCTGATCGTGCGCCATCCCGACTCCGGCGCGGTCAAGCTGCTGTCCGAGAAGGTCAACTGCGCGGTCATCAACGCCGGCGACGGCAGCCACGAGCATCCCACCCAGGCGCTGCTCGACGCGCTCACCATCCGCCGGCGGCGCGGCCGCCTGGAAGGCCTCACGGTCGCGATCTGCGGCGACATCCTGCACAGCCGGGTGGCGCGCTCGAACATCTACCTGCTCGGCACCATGGGCGCCCGGGTCCGCGTGGTGGCGCCGCCGACCCTGCTGCCGGCGGCAATCGAGCGCCTCGGCGTCGAGGCCTTCTCCGACATGACGGCGGCGCTCGAAGGCTGCGACATCGTGATGATGCTGCGCCTGCAGACCGAGCGCATGCACGGCACCTTCGTGCCCTCGATCCGCGAGTACTTCCGCTTCTTCGGCCTCGACCGCGAGAAACTTCAGGCGGCCAAGCCGGACACGCTGATCATGCACCCCGGGCCGATGAACCGCGGCGTGGAGATCGACAGCGAGGTCGCCGACGACATCGACCGGTCGCTGATCCGCGAGCAGGTCGAGATGGGCGTGGCGGTGCGCATGGCCTGCCTCGACGCCCTGACCCTGGCCCTGCGCGGCGAGGCCGAAGCCACGGCGCCACGGAAAGCCGCGCCGTGAGCGAGCGCTTCGCCTTCGTCAACGCCCGCCTGCTCGACCCGGCCAGCGGCCTCGACGCGCGCGGCGCGCTGGTGATCGAGAAGGGCCGCATCGCCGACTTCGGCGCGCATCTCTTCGGCGACGGCGTGCCGGGCGACCTGCCGGCGTTCGATTGCGGCGGACAGTGCCTGATGCCCGGCCTGGTCGACATGCGGGTGCAGCTGGGCGAGCCCGGCGAGGAGCACAAGGAGACGATCCGCAGCGGCGGCCTGGCGGCGGCACGCGGCGGCGTCACCTCGATGGTCGCGCTGCCCAACACAAAGCCCGTGGTCGACGACGTGGCCGGCGTCGAGTTCGTCGCCCGCCGCGCGCGCGAGGTCAAGCTGGCCAAGGTCTATACCTACGGCGCGGTGACGCGCGGCCTGGAAGGCAAGGAGATCACCGAGATCGGGCTGCTGAGCGAGTTCGGCGCGCTCGGCTTCACCGACGCAACCAGGGCCGTCGCCGACGCCGGCGTGATGCGCCGCGCCCTGGCCTACGCGCGCGCCTACGATCAGTTGATCGTGCAGCACCCCGAGGACCCCGCGCTGGCCGACGGCGACATGAACGAGGGCGAGATCGCGACGCGCCTCGGCCTGCACGGCATTCCGGTCGCCGCCGAGGTGATCATGGTCGAGCGCGACCTGCGCCTCCTCGAGCTGACCGACGGGCGCTACCACGCGGCGCACGTCTCGACCCGCGCCGCGGTCGAGGCGATCCGCGCGGCCAAGGCGCGCGGGCTGCGCGTGACCTGCGACACGGCGCCGCATTACTTCACCCTGAACGAGAGCGCGGTCGGCGACTACCGGACCTTCGCCAAGGTCTCGCCGCCGCTGCGCGGCGAGGACGACCGGCGCGCCGTCGCCGAGGCGGTCGCCGACGGCACCATCGACGCCATCGCCAGCGACCACAGCCCGCACGATCAGGACTCCAAGCGCCTGCCCTTCGCGATCGCCGCGCCGGGTATCGCCGGGCTGGAGACCCTGCTGCCGCTGTCGCTCGCCCTGGTGCACGACGGACTCATGCCCTTGCTCGACCTGCTGGCCCGCCTGACCGGCGCGCCGGCGGCGATCCTCGGGCTCGAGGCCGGGCAACTGCGGCGCGGCGCAGCGGCCGATCTGACCCTGTTCGATGTCGAGCGCGCCTGGCGCATCGATCCCGACGCCTTCGTCGGCAAGTCGAAGAACTCGCCGTTCGACGACCATCCGGTGCAGGGCGCGGTGCTGCGCACCGTGGTCGACGGACGGACGGTCTTCCAGACCGAAAGCTAGGCCACATGCCCAATCCGATCTCCTGGTCCTATGCGGCGCCCTATCTGCTGACCGCCCTGGTCGGCGGCTTCCTGGTCGGATCGATCCCCTTCGGCCTCCTGCTGACGCGCTTGGCCGGGCTCGGCGACATCCGCAAGATCGGTTCCGGCAACATCGGCGCGACAAACGTGCTGCGCACCGGGCGCAAGGACATTGCCGCCCTGACACTGCTGCTCGACGCGGCCAAGGGCGCGGCGGCGGCGCTGATCGCCGGCCACTGGGGGCCGGACATGATGCTCGCCGCCGGGATGGGCGCACTGCTCGGCCACATGTTCCCGCCCTGGCTCCGCTTCCGCGGCGGCAAGGGCATGGCCACGGCCCTGGGCGTCATCCTCGCCCTGAACTGGCCGGTCTGCCTGGCGACCTGCGCGGCCTGGCTGGCGGTCGCCGGCGTGCTGCGCTACTCCTCGCTCGCCGCCCTGCTGTCCATCGCCGCCGCGCCGGTGTTCTCCTGGTACATCGGCGGC
>Ga0210144_1000534_pt1 | contig 19475 bp, 17 predicted proteins | sample Muzzi_PWA_D2_FD_185532 | JGI IMG/M metagenome (GOLD analysis project Ga0210144, IMG submission 185532) | Wetland microbial communities from San Francisco Bay, California, USA, that impact long-term carbon sequestration - Muzzi_PWA_D2 (SPAdes) | ecosystem: Environmental > Aquatic > Marine >...
GTTTCAACAAACGGCAAGTCGCCGCCCCCAAGATATCCGAATACCATGGAGGTTCCGGCTTTGGTCGATGCTTCAAGCGACAGGACCAGATGATTCAACGAAATGAAAAAACTTCTAAAAACAGGCAACTTCAACAAAATGAATCCGATCACCAGCTGAACGGCAATCCCTGCGATGACCGGTTTAACTTTAACCTTTTTATGATTTTCACTGACCAACCAGGCAATGGCTGAAAAAACCAAAAGCCCGGCCGTGCTTTGGATGATCATGGGTCAGCCCTTCCGTTGAATGAGATTTTCATTTAAAAATCTGACGTATCAATAAATGCTCTTTTTCCATGCGCTTATATTTTTAAAAGATTTAGTGTGCTTGTCAACTTATTTCAATAATAGATTTAAACTTTGTAACCTTTCCCGCGGAAGTCAAAACCCTATCCGATTTAGGACGAGATTTTAAACCTTTATCCAACAGGGAAAAATATTTTCTTCTGCAAGCCTTCAACCCCAATGCCCCGCTATTAATCTATTATCGGGGTGTGATATGACTTCCCAACCTGGCCAGACTACTCATTGCTTCATACAAAGTCTATCAAAATGGACAAAGCACCATGAATGTTAACCCATGAAGAAATGCCAACAGCTAAATTTACAATAACTTATAATTCTACCCTCGTTGCTACGCCAAAAGCTCGAATTGCCCTTATTGAAGATGGTTTGATATTAGGATTGCTTGACTTGACAACGGCCAGTAAACGATATCTATTAATAAGATCTAATTTTGAATACAGCCAATATTGCTAAGAAATGTCAGGAGTAAAGGGGGAAATCATTTTAGAGATATTATAATCTTATCTCTTTATATGTGAAAATAGATACTTGCAAGGTAGCTCCAACTGCACTGTGCTTCACCAGGCCATATTGTCTTGAGTTTGAACCCTTTGTTCTGGTATGGTTTAGATTATCACTTTCAGCCAACACCTGACCTATTCCTGATTTCACGAAACACTTCGGCAGCGCGCTTCACTTCTTGCACTCTGGAAATTGAAGAATATCATCAGTATTGTTGAATTTACCGCGATTCAAGTATAATGCAAGTAATCCTGAAACCGCTAATAAGGAGGTTCGTTATGTTTTGTTACCAATGTGAACAAACCGCTAAAGGCACAGGTTGCACAGTACAGGGCGTTTGTGGAAAATCACCTGAAGTTGCGGCTTTGCAGGATCTGCTCCTTTACTCGTTAATGGGACTGTCGCAAGTTGCCGTGGAAGGGCGAAAAGTTGGTGTCTCAAACAATGACGTCAATGTTTTTACAGTCAAGGCAGCCTTCTCTACGCTAACAAATGTAGATTTTGATCCTGATCGATTTATGGATTTGATCATGCAATCCAGTACCCTGCGTGAAAAATTAAAAACACAAGTTGATTCTGCCGGAGCCAATATTGGCTGGTCTGACGGATCTGCTACCTTCCAACCCAAAACCAGCTTGGATGATTTGGTCAAGCAAGGAGAGCAGGTCGGAATAAAATCTTATCCCGGTGATTCTCCGGACATCCTGTCGTTAAAACACACGGTGCTTTATGGCATTAAGGGCGTGAGTGCTTATGCGGACCACGCACTAATTTTAGGGCAGGAAGATGACAGTGTTTATGCATATGTGCATGAGGGACTGGCGGCTATTCAAAGAGATGATCTGGGGGTTGACGACTGGGTCAAGATGGCGCTCAGATGTGGTGAAGCAGCCTATAAAGCCATGGAACTGCTTGATGCCGGCAATACGAATACATATGGCCACCCTGTGCCGACAAAGGTTCCGCTGGGTTATAAGAAGGGAAAAGCCATTCTTGTCTCGGGTCATGATTTGAAAGATCTCGAAGAATTGCTAAAACAAACTGAAGGAAAAGGCATTAACATTTACACCCACGGTGAGATGCTTTCAACTCATGGTTACCCCAAGTTAAAAAAATATCCACATTTCTACGGCCAATTCGGTACGGCCTGGCAAAAGCAAATTAAAGAATTCGCTGATTTTCCAGGCGCTATTCTGATGACCACCAATTGTATCCAGCGGCCCAAAAATGATTATAAAGACAATCTATTTACCAGTGGCATGGTTGGCTGGCCGAGTATTCCCCATATTCCGGATTTGAATTTTCAACCGGTCATCGATAGAGCTCTTGAACTTCAAGGCTTTGAGGAAAACTACGTCAAACAGGAGGTTACGGTCGGTTTTGCTCGAAATGCCGTTCTCGGTGTCGCAGACAAGGTCATCGAAGCCGTGAAATCCGGAGATATTCGACATTTCTTTCTGGTGGCCGGTTGTGACGGTGCCAAACCTGGTCGAAATTACTATACGGAATTTGTAGAAAAAGTTCCCAAGGATTGCATCGTGTTGACATTGGCCTGTGGTAAATACCGTTTCTTCGATAAAGATCTGGGCGATATCGGCGGCATACCGCGTCTTTTGGATGCCGGGCAGTGTAATGATGCCTACTCAGCCGTTCAGATCGCTTCGGCACTGGCAAAAGCCTTCGATGTGGAGGTTAATGAATTACCGTTATCGCTTATCATTTCCTGGTATGAGCAAAAAGCAGTTTGCGTGTTACTGGCGCTATTACACCTCGGCATCAAAGGCATCCGCTTAGGACCTTCCCTGCCGGCCTTTTTGACACCTAATGTTCTGGATACTTTGGTTAAAAACTTTGACATCAAACCGATTTCATCAGCTGACGAGGATCTTAAAGCCATTTTAGGATAATAAGGTGTAAAGGGTTCAATAAAATTGGGGGTTATACATAAAGATTTTCAATTTTCCTTTAGGTTTCAAGAAGACAGGCTTGGTGTGATACTCAAAAGGTATCATCTAAATATTTTTCAATTCAGGTAGTTGTTGGCTTTGCAAGATAATACAGTTTTTTACTCGCCCGATTGTTATCTGTCATTCTAACTGTATCTGCAACCTTTTGGTTTTAGGAAATACCACAAGTAGAGAAAAAAAGAAGTTCGCGCTTGGAGTGTATGACACACTTTCTCATGATACATAATTGTATCACATACACAGGTTCGAACGAATAAATGCTCAAATTTATATTTTAATTATAGGGCGTTATAAATTATCTCTCTTATGGTATGGTTGTTGCTATTTAGTAAGGTAAGTTTTTATGTTTTTTAAAAAATCATCATTAAACATCGAAGCAACTAATCGAGAAAGGAGAAAATCATGGAAGTAAAAGACTATTGTTCAAATGTGGATATGGAGCTGACCTTATGGAAGGCAAAAATTTTTGACACAATTCGTAAGGCGGATCAATTGGGATCTGCGGAACTGGAAAAAATTCTTCCAAACATTCAAGACCTCAAGATGGTTGTCACTGAATTGGAAGACAGGATTCATCAGCTAAGGGTGGAATGCCCTCTGGAATGGAAGCCGATAAGAGATGAAATTGAGGGTGTCAAGGGCAACCTAACCAATACCTATGATGAAGTCATTGATTACATCGGCGGAAGGGCCGCGCCTGTAGATGTGCCGGGCTAATCTCTAAAACTGATGCCCATCTGTTTTTATTCGTAGAGTTGTTTCTAACTGTTCGATGATCTGAATCTACCGGGTTGTCGGACAGTTTTTTTAACCGCCGTTCTAGCACCCAAATCTAAGTTGTATATTAAATATCATGTAAATCATTAAAGGCGGTGATCATTAAACTTTCAATCCGAATCACGGTTGCAGTAGCGATCATAATAATTGGAGCGATGGATGCGATGGCGATAGAAGAGGCTAAGTACGAAGTGGTAAAAAAAGACAACAAGTTCGAGATCCGCGATTATGCACCACACATCCTCGCCGAAACCGTTGTGGAAGGAGATCTTGAAGAGGCTGGAAATAAGGCATTCAAAAGGCTTTTCCGCTACATTTCCAGAGACAATCGGTCACGCGACAAAATGGCGATGACGGCTCCCGTATCCCAACAGCCAATGAGGAAAAAGATCAAAATGACCGCTCCCGTAGGACAGCGACGTGTTCAGGAAAAATGGGCTGTAAGTTTCATGATGCCAGCCTCGTACACACTGGAAACTCTTCCAGAGCCAGAGGACCCAAATATCACTTTGCGTCAGGTTCCAGCTCGACGGATAGCTGCAGTGCGCTATTCCGGTTTTTGGAGCGAGAAGCGTTATCTTCGATACAAGTTGGAACTGGAGTCTTGGATTAACGAAAGAGGCCTTACCATTGTGGGCGATCCCATATGGGCCAGATACAACCCACCTTTTACCCTGTGGTTCTTGCGGCGAAACGAGATTCTGATTCCGGTAGATACAGGTAGTGACTAAGAAAAAGTTCAACAATCGCAAAGAGCACTAAGTCATACAAGTGGATGTTACGATGATGTTCACGTAGTGAGGCTAACCTATATACAATATACAGTACCAAGGAGATCACCAGGTTTTACATTAAAATGTTGAAGCTGAGTGATAGATAGGTTGTTAGTACCACATCGGTTTGGAATAATTAGATATCTGAGTTTTTTGCAAGTTATCACATTTCACTGGTTCAAAATTCAATCTAAAATTATTGTCAATCAAAGCTAATGCATGTATTGTGAAATCTATCAATATTTAGGTGAAACTGTAAATGGTTCTAATTCCTTTTAGCCCGGCCATCTCATTTTCAAGGGCTATCTGTTTGCTTACTTCATAATTGGTGATCATAATATTTTATAAAATATTCGGGCCAGGTTCATCTTTTTAAAGAATGATAGAATTTAAGATTCTTCTGCCACTGATCATTATCTTCACATCCGCGTTGATCGCAGCCTTATTCGGCCTGCCGTCACTCAACCGCAGGTTAACCGTAACGCAACTGAGCGGATTACTGGCACTGGCGCCGCTCACGGCGTTTGGCTTCCTGTTATCATATATTCCCGACCTCCAGGCAAACCTGGTTTTCACCTGGAAAATACGATGGCTTCCGTCGATGGGATTCGACGCGGGGTTTTATCTAGACAGCTTAAGCTGTCTATTTGCTTTGCTGATAACTTTTATCGGCATCCTGATTGTCATCTACACCGGACAATATTTCAAAGGTGATCCGACAGCTTGGCGCTTTTTAACCTTTCTTCTCCTTTTTATGGGAACCATGTTGGGGTTGGTCATGGCCGGAGATGTGCTGACCCTGTTCATGTTCTGGGAAGGAACAAGCATCGTTTCTTTTCTGCTGGTGGCCTATAAATACAAGGACGAAGATGCCCGACGAAGCGGTTTCAAGGCACTCTTTATTACCGGCGGTGGCGGTATCGCTCTGCTGGTCGGTTTGCTGATCGTCGGTTTCACAACCGGAGATACCGGTTTTGTAACAATACTGGGTTGCGGTGATCTGTTGCGCAGCAGTCCGCTGTATCCCGCGATGCTGGTGTTGATCGCTATCGGTGCGTTCACGAAAAGCGCCCAGTTCCCAGCCCACATCTGGCTGCCGGACGCCATGAGTGCACCCACACCGGCCAGCGCCTATCTGCACTCAGCAACCATGGTAAAGGCCGGCATCTACCTGATGGCCCGTCTCAATCCGGTCCTGGGACAAACAGAGCTCTGGTTCTGGCTACTGTCAATCACCGGAATGATCACAATGTTGGTAGGCGCATACCAGGGCTTGAAACAGAACGATCTAAAGGCACTGCTGGCATATTCAACGGTCAGCCAGCTGGGCATACTCATGATGATGATCGGGCAGGACATAGAGATCGCTTTCAAAGCACTGGTGATCGGTATACTGGCCCATGCCCTGTACAAAAGCGCACTCTTTATGATTGCCGGTATCGTGGATCATGAAACAGGCATGCGGGATCTGCGCCGTCTGGGTGGTCTGAGGCGGTCCATGCCGTATACCTTTTACATCGGTGCGGTTGCCGCCCTCTCCATGGCAGGTTTACCGCCGCTCTTTGGCTTTTTAGCAAAGGAAACGTTGCTGGCAACGGCCTTTCACCCTTCCCTGCCCGGGTTAGTCAGCTGGATATTCACACTGGCAAGCATCATTACCGGTGCATTGATGTTTGCCCTTGCGGCCATGATGTTATGGGACACCTTTATGGGTAAATCAAAGGATGAGACGGTACATGGCCATGAAGCCCCAGTGACAATGCTTTGTGCGCCTGCTGTTCCTGCTGTTATGTCATTGGTCCTGTGCCATCTTCCCGGACTGAAACAAGAAGCCGCGTTGCTCGCCAATGCAGCCGGCGCTGCCCACGGAACCAAGGTCAAGGTGTCCCTGGCCTTGTGGACCGGTCTCAATATACCACTTATGCTGTCTGCGATTGCCATCACCATTGGCTTGGCGCTCTTTGTTTACCGCCATCGTGTAAGGGAACTGCAAAATCGAATCAGTGTAAAATTTACATTGAACGCTGCTTATAACGGGTTACTCAAGATCATCGATCAGGGGGCTTATCTGGCCACGCGCATGCAACAGGGTAAATTGCGCACCTACCTTGTGGTTATTCTGGCAGGCACTGTCGCACTGTTCGCGGGTTTCGGCGGTTTCTCCTTACCGTTGGATTGGTCTGCACTGACGTGGCCTTCATTCAATTTCAGAGGAGAACTGGCCATCCTTCGTGTCTTTGTTTTATTTGTCATCGTCGGTGCGGCGCTGGCCAGCGTTCTGTTGCGCAACGATCTTTTCGCCATTATCGCTTCAACCGCATCTGGTCTCGGCATTGTCGTTCTGATGGTGCTGGAACCTGCGCCGGACGTGGCGCTGGTACAGATTGTTGTGGATATATTATCCATCGTCATCCTGGTGCTGGCGCTGGCCCGGCTACCCCGACTGCAGCGGGAGAAGGCACAGGATCTCACTTTTAAGCAAAATCCGGTGAATATGGCCCGGGATGTACTCGTTTCATTGGCCGGCGGTATAATGGTGATGCTGGTGACCCTTTCGGCCTTGCTCTCTCGACCCCGTCAAAGCATTGTGACACCGTTCTACACTCAAAACGCTAAGCCCATGGTTGGATCCAAAAGCATTGTCGGAGCTATTATAACAGATTTTCGTGGTATAGACACGCTGATTGAGATCGGTGTATTCAGTATGGCCGGTATTGGTATTTACACCCTGCTACGGTATGCGGGTCGAAAGCACGGAGACAGCTGCAGCCAGCCGGGTGTGTTTTCTCCTCCGAATGTTTACACGCTGCCGACCTTTGGCATCGGTGGATTAAAAACATCATCATTTATCCGTTTGCTGGCCCATATAGCGTTACCGGTAGCAATGGTGATCGGTACCACAAACATCATGTACGGACACGATCAGCCTGGCGACGGGTTCACCGCCGGCGTAATTATCGGTCTGTCCGTAAGCTTCTGGTACGTCGTGTTCGGGTATGATGAAACTCGAAAACGTCTGCAATGGCTGGAAGGTACACCCCTTGTTGTCTCGGGTATATTACTGGCCATTATGACCGGTATTGTTTCCGCCTTTGTTAACGGAACTTTTTTTTCCAACGTCGATTTCGGACATCTGCTGGGGCTGCCCCTGCCCAGAGGATTTCATTTAAGCACGTCGTTTCTTTTTGAACTGTCCATCTGCCTGAGTGTTCTGGGAAGTGTCACCCACATGCTCAATGCTTTGGGGCGTCCCAGTGAAAGGGATATTGATAGTAATATATGTCTTCAGAAAATTTCAGAAGACGAAGAACATATGGAATAAATTATAGATAAAATTAAGAGAGGACATATGGAACTCATTTTGGCAATCGGTATCGGTATTTTGTTTGCTACGGGCATTTTCCAACTTCTGCGTCGCAATATCATCCGATCGGCCATTGGATTGGTTATCCTGATGAACGCTGTAAATTTGTTTCTGCTGGGTACGGGTGCGTATGTCGGCGGTGAACCCGCTTATATCAGCTCGGTCGCCGGCGTCCGCAGCGATGCACTGCCCCAGGCATTGATCCTGACAGCGATCGTCATCAGTATGGGGGGTACGGCGTTTGTCCTGTCCATGCTTTACATTATTTCTTCCCGTTACAAAACGAGCGATTTGGATGAAGTAGATGGGTTGAAACACTAGCCCGGATTTTTCATGCTGGATTTATTTTGATTTTTACTATGTTTTAATATTTGGAAGTTTGTAAAGTTGAATAACATGTTACATGACCACCTGACGGTTTTACCCATATTAATACCGTTGACCGGAGCGATGATTACCCTGATGTTACGTCAGACGCAACGCCTGCAGGCCGGGTGCGCACTGGGGAGCATGCTTATGTCACTGGCCGCCAGTGCCTGGTTGACGGTAGCGGTGTGGCAAGGCGCACAGCCGATCGTGTTCCACTCCGGAGGCTGGTCCCCGCCGTTTGCTATTACCTTGGTCGGTGATTTGTTATCCGCCGTGTTTGTCTTGATGAGCCAGTTGGTCCTGACCACAGGTATTATATATGCCATGGGCAGCAAAGACGCTGTCGTAAAGTATCCAACATTTTATCCGTTGTTTTTGATGCTGGCAACCAGCTTGACCGGTGCCATACTGACTGGTGACCTGTTCAACATGTACGTGTTTGCGGAATTAATGGTAATATCAGGTACAGTTTTGACGGCGATCTCGGATGACAGATACGGCACGGAGGCAGCCTACAAGTACTTTTACATCAGTCTCACGGCCTCTTTTTTCATGCTTTTTGCCATCGGTAGTTTTTATGTCTGCTACGGCACACTCAACATGGCGGACCTTGCCGAACGGATACCTCTTGACGGCGGTCAGCCCTTACTGCTGCCCGGAATTGGATTTTTAATGGCTACTTTTATGGTCAAGAGTGCGGTTTTTCCGTTCCATTTCTGGCAGCCGGACTTCCATACGGCCGCGTCGACATCCGTCAGTGCTATGCTGTCCTCAGTTGTTGTCAAACTGGGAGTTTACGGTTTCCTGCGCATGACGACACTCCTCTTTGTTTTGCAGGCACCGGTAATTCGTTGGATCCTGATCGTGTTGGGCGTTGCCGGGGTCATCTTCGGCGGCCTGTCTGCTGTGGGCACACACAATGCAAAGCGAATGCTTGCCTACTCGACTCTGGCCCAGATCGGTTTCATCTTGATCGGTATTGGCTGGGGCACACCCCTGGCTATTGCAGCCGCGATTGTGTTTACCTTCAACCATAGTCTGCTCAAGGCCGCAATGCTCATGCTGGCCGGATATGTTGCAAGCCGAGCCCCGGTCAAATCGGCTGCGTTTGATGTTGTTACCGGCGTAGGCAAATCAATACCGGCTGCCGGCGCCCTGTTCCTGATAGGGAGCCTCGGTCTGGCCGGTATTCCGCCGACAAACGGTTTCATCAGCAAAATGATGCTGTTTCACAGCGGTATTGACGCTGCTGATTTTAACGCTTTACTTCTAATGGCAATTGGCAGTCTGTTGACGCTGGTTTACACCAACCGGGCTTTCATTCGGATCTGGTGGCAAAGGCCGCCTGGGAGCACCGGTGCCAAACCTACAGGTGATCATTTGTTGGCGCCTGCAATTTTGATAGTGCTGGTACTGATACTGGGCCTATGGGCGGAGCCACTGGTCCATGTAGCCAGAGAAACGAGCCTTTGGCTCGATCGTCCCGGTCTTTATATCCAGGCTGTTTTAGGGGGATAAAAATGTACTATCTTTTAATTATTGTTCCACTTCTGTTTGTATATCTGGAACTTTCTTCAAATTTCGAACTCAGCAACATTATAGTGGGTTTGATGATTGTCACCGGGATTGTGAAGCTTATCCGTCCACGACGTCTTCCCACGGATTTGCGTCGCCTTCCCTCATCTGTGTTCGCACTGGTGCGATACCTGGTAAAACTCGTATATGATGTTATTGCCAGCGGTATCCAAGTGGCCCGGATCGTAATGGATCCGGCCCTGCCTATTAAACCGGGTATTGTTTCCATCTCCTCAGAGTGCGAGTCAGAAATGGGGACTGCGTTGAGCGCTCACGCAATTACCCTGGCGCCCGGTGAGATGGTCGTGGAGATGGATGAAAAAGGTGTCATGTACACGAGCTGTCTGGACACGACCAATTCTGAAAAATATATCGAAGATGCACAGAAGATTCGCAAAGACCTGCTGCAAAAAATATTTACTTGAGGTAACAAATGAAAATAATCTTTGACACCGTTCTATACATTTCGCTGTTTGTTCACATTGCTTTGATGGCTGTTGCTTTCTGGCGAGTGTGGCGGGGAGAAAACGTTATCGATCGACTCATGGGGCTCGATCTGCTCGGCATTTTGACTCTGGCAGTACTGGTAGTGCTTGCACTTATTTTTCGACGGATCATTTACATTGACGTAGCGATGGGTCTCGCCGCATTGAGTTTCGTGGGTACGATTGCTTTGGCAAAGTATATTGCGGATGAGCAGATGTTCTAACCCGGATATTCACGAATTTGATTCTTCTTTAAAATGGAAAAGACATGGACACAATATTACAGGTCATTGCCATTCCGGCCGTACTCATCGGTACATTTTTTTCAGTAGTCGGTGTATTAGGATTCATTCGGCTGCCAGATGTCTATACACGATTGCATGCCACAGGGAAAGTTGGCGTCTTTGGCGTCGTATTTCTCCTGATTGCCGCAGTTTTATGGGCGCCCTTTGCTTGGGGCAGAGGATTGATTCTAATTTTGCTGCTCATAATTATCGGTCCGGTCACAGCACATGCGTTGGCATCGGCCGCCAATCGGATCGGTCTACCCAGAAAAGGATCGATTCGCGATGATCTTATACACCATTTGGATCTCTAAAACTAACTGGTGATACTATAACTTATCGAAGCTGGGTTGAATATTGGTAAAATATGCTTAAAGTTTCTGACATCATTTAACAACAATACTGTGGTACTTTATGAGTTGACAATTACAATTAAAGGATGAAATGTATTTTGAACTTTAACCTGAAAAAATTTCATGGATAGTTCCAAAAGTCCCAGGTTTTCAGTCGCTTACTTACAGGAATTATATATTTAGCTGCTAATATCATCCTAAATATTATCCAAGAGGCCTACAAAAACGTTCACAGTGGTCAACTTTTACTCAAAATTGAACAGGCGATACTGATAGATTGTGTATGGGATCAAAGGTGAATATTTTTAGACAACGAGGAGGTTAAATGGAAAAACACCACAAATTTTCTATCTGGTACATTTTTTTAGGCATCTGGGGAGTGTTTATCATTCACAACATGATTTTTTCAGCCATGTCTGTCAAAACCATCCCCTACAGCGAGTTTTTGAAACTCGTCAAAGAAGGAAAGGTTTCGGAAGTCGCCATCACACAAAACCAGATTCAGGGTCGCCTTCTCGACGACGGAAGTGGATCCGGAAAGGGTGAATTATTCCGAACCGTTCGCGTCGATTCCAATATATCTCAGTTGCTTGAGGAAAATAACATTACATTCAAGGGGGAGATCGAATCGACCTTTTTCCGTGACCTTTTCTCGTGGATTTTCCCAATTTTTATCTTTGTCGGCATATGGTATTTCATGATGCGGCGAATGACCGGACAACAACCGGGTTTTATGAGTTTGGGTAAGAATAAAGCCAAGATCTACATGCAAGACGACTTGAATGTTACTTTCGATGACGTAGCCGGTGTGGATGAATCTAAACAGGAATTGGTTGAGGTGATTGACTTTCTTAAAGAACCTCAAAAATTTACCAAAGTGGGCGGTAAAATCCCTCGGGGCATCTTGTTGGTGGGTCCTCCTGGTACCGGCAAAACCATGTTGGCCAAAGCAGTGGCCGGTGAAAGTGGTGTGCCTTTTTTTAGTCTTAGCGGGTCTGAATTCGTGGAAATGTTTGTTGGACTTGGAGCTGCACGGGTGCGGGATCTTTTTGAACAGGCTAAACAGAAAGCGCCTTGCATTATCTTTATCGATGAATTGGATGCACTTGGCAAGGCACGCGGTTTCGGCTCTATGGGAGGCCACGACGAACGTGAGCAGACACTGAATCAACTGCTGGTTGAAATGGATGGCTTCGATCCCCAGATTGGGGTGATTCTAATGGCAGCCACCAACCGCCCCGAAATACTCGATCCAGCGCTTCTGCGCCCCGGCCGTTTTGATCGCCAAATTCTGGTGGACCGACCAGACAAAAACGGCCGCGAAGCCATCCTCAAGGTCCATCTAAAAAGCGTTCAATATGAAACTAATTTGGACGTTGCGAAAATTGCGGCAATGACACCCGGAATGGTGGGTGCCGATCTGGCCAACCTGGTGAATGAAGCCGCCCTTTTGGCTGTTAGACGCAACAAAGACAAAGTGACCATGTCCGAATTCGAAGAAGCCGTAGAGCGTGTGGTGGCAGGGCTGGAGAAAAAGAACCGGCTGATAAATCCCAAAGAACGCGAAATTGTCGCCTACCACGAAATGGGTCACGCCTTAGTGGCATTGTCGCTGCCGGACACTGACCCGGTTCAGAAAATTACCATTATTCCCCGCGGCATTGCTGCACTGGGATACACCATGCAGGTCCCTACCGAAGAACGGTTTTTGATGAAAAAAACAGAATTGCTGAATCGTATCGCCACCCTTCTGGGAGGCCGTGCGGCTGAAGAAATTATATTCGGAGATATTTCCACCGGAGCCCATAACGATTTGGCCAGAGCCACCGACATTGCCCGCAGTATGGTCAAGGAATACGGCATGAGTGCAAAAGTCGGCCATGTTTACTTTGCAAGGGAAAAACAATCCCGTTTCCTAAATATACCTGGATATCAAGGCGCTGTCGAATATAGCGAGGCAACGGCAGAAATGATTGATAGCGAGGTCAGGGAGATTATCAATCAGCAATATGAAATGGCCCATAATATTCTTGATGCAAAAAAACCCCTTCTGAAAAAAAGCGCCGAACTCTTGCTGGAAAAAGAGACTATTGAAGGCGATATCCTGAAACAATTGATTGCAGAGGATCAGCAGGCCCAAGTTTAGAAGTCGATTCAAAATCTGATATCCGTTGATTATGCCATATCGTCAAAATATTCGTCTATCTCATTAGCTTTAGGCGTTGCCGTAGATCAAAGGTTTTGACAAGCTTGATTTTTATAAGGTAGTCTCAATGGATCACACCGAATACCAGAGCGGATATCAGGAATGGATACCTTAAAAACGATCTCGACTCGATATTTATAGTTAGAGTGTGATATTTATCATGAGATGAAATCATAGCAAATCTGTAATCAACTAAATTACCCTGAAAAAAAATAAATGAAATTATAGTTATCTTAAGACAATTCATTTGGTTTAATTCATTTATGACAACAAAAAAAAGTTTCAGTATGTTAAAAAAATTTGAAAAGATGATCGTTGTTTCGCTAATCGTCATGATGGTCTTCGTTGTTTTAATCTCCACCATTGAACTTGCGGTACTGATTATAAAAGATATTATCGAGCCGCCGCGATATTGGCTGGGAATCGATCAGTTGTTTGAAATCTTCGGATTTTTTTTAATGCTGCTCATCGGTGTGGAACTGCTCGAAACCATAAAAGCCTATCTCTCTGAAAGCGTGGTTCATTCAGAAATTGTTCTCGAAGTGGCCCTGATTGCAATCTCACGAAAGGTGATTACCCTGGAGGTCAAGGCATATGAGCCGTTGACGCTCATAGGTATCGCTGCATTGATTGTCTCCATCGCGCTGGCATATTTTTTTATCAGAAAACGCCGTTCGAATATCGGGATAAAGGTCAGTTCATCAGAACAGAAGAGTATCGACCATCAAGACGGCTGATTGAATAATTACAGCCAGTAATTACAATAGTAACGGAGCAGGAGGGTTTATGAGTTTTTTTAAGAATATCCTATTATTCTACAATGACGAGTTTGCCGGAATAAAGTCGGAAGTTACCCGACTGGTCCGCAAAAATCCAGCCAGGCTGAAAGTAATCGATGTTTTTGATAATTTCGACCAATATCTCGAATTGCTGCCGCCGTCAAGTTCCATTGACGAATTAAAAGAGGTGATTATTTCAGAGCGCCGCTTGGAAATCCTTGGCCATTTCGAAACGGATCCGGACATTAGCAGCCAGATGACCGTAATTTTCAAATTCGGAAATCCAGTGATAGAGATTATCAAGGAGGCCATTCGAGGCGAACACGACCTGGTGATAAAGGCTGCCAGTGGGAACAAAACCCTTAAGGATCATCTTTTTGGAAATATCGCCGTCAAGCTGCTGCGAAAATGTCCTTGTCCCGTTCTTATCGTAAAACCTTCCGAGGGGATATCCTTTAAAAAAATACTTGCCCCTGTTGATCCAAACACCGTAAGGGAAGAAACTTCTAAGAACGGTGAACATGAAGATCTCATCTCTAGAAAAGTTATTGATATTTCAATATTTATGGCGCAAATTGAAAACAGTCATCTGGATATTTTTCACTGCTGGTTTCTGCCGGGGGAAACATTGCTGACAAGCGGTCGAACCCGTATTGCTCCGGACAAGCTGAATCACATGAAGATGCTGGCTGAAAAAATTCATACCCAGAGAATCAGCTCTCTTGCAGCGGAGTATGATCTGTCGGATATCAGCCATTCGGTAGTTGTCCGTAAAGGCGACCCCGGCAAAATGATCGTTGAATATGCGGATAAAAATGGAATTGATCTGATCGTCATGGGAACAATAGGTCGATCCGGGTTGTCAGGTCTACTGATCGGAAGTACTGCTGAAAAGGTGATCGACCAGGTCAATTGTTCGGTTTTAACGATCAAACCGGCGAATTTTAAATCCCCCATCACTATCGTATAAACACCACCTGGGCTAAAGCCTTGTCAATTTCTGTTTTCAGAATCCGTCAAGGATAAGAAAGTAGTTTCTGTATCTGTTAGAATCATTCAGATATTTGTCTATTTTTAACTAATGGTTCTTAAGACGAAGTGATATTCTGATAAACTTAAATACAGGGTGAAATAGAATAGAAAGAAAGGAAAAGAAGATGGAAAAGAAAATTTTGCTGGCCGTGGATAATTCACGGCACTCACGAAATGCGATTCACTATGCTGTTCATGTATCTTCTTTTGTCAAAAATTTACATTTTATACTCTTCAATATTCAGCCGGCGATCTCCCTTTTTTTGAAAGACGAGGCTAAGAAAAGCTTAACGGTAAAAAGCCAACTGGAGAATGTCGTGAAAAAGAACAAAGAAGCTGCTCTTGAGCTCCTTGAGAATTACAAGGCTGAAATGGTGCAGATGGGAATAGTTTCCGATCGGATCGAGACCGTCACCCGAACAAGAAAGCTGGGTTTGGGCAAAGATATTATAGATTTTGGACAAAACCGAAATTTTGATGCCATCGTGATAGGTCGCAGGGGGTTGTCCCGACTTCAAGAGATGTACTTGGGAAGTGTTACCTCCAATGTGCTGGAACATTCAAGGATCATTCCGGTTTGGCTGGTTGATGGTGACGTCAACGCCACCGAAATTTTGGTGGCAATTGACGGCTCTGAAAGTTCTCTTCGGACTATAGATCACGTCAGCTTCATGATTTCCAATAATCCCGACGTCCGCCTGACCCTTTTACACGTAACGAACAATGCTCGAAACTATTGTGGAATTGATCTGGATGAAGAATCCATCCCAGATTTAAAAGAAATAGTTGCTCTTGGTGATAAAGCGTGCGTCGAACAGTTTTATCCTCTCGCAAAGAAGAAATTTAAAGATGCTGGCATTTCACAAGACCAGATTGAAATGAAAACCGTCAAGGGCGGTCGACAAGTGGGCAAAATCATCCTCGATTTTGCTTTAAAAGGAAATTACGGAACGGTGGTTATCGGTAGGCGTGGGATTAATAAGTCATTTTTCATGGGAAGTGTTTCCCGTTATATCATCAACAGGATTTCAAATCGTTCCCTTTGGATTGTTACTTAATATGGATGAGCACTTTCAATGCTGAATTCGGATGCGGTTTTTATGATTTTTGCCATCGTGGTTCCTATGGTGGAGCTTCTTGGCATCATTGCAGCAATTCATGCAGTAATGAACGCCAGAACATCTCAGGGAGCTATCGCCTGGGGAATCTCTCTGGTAACCTTCCCGTGGATAGCTTTGGTGCTATATGCCATTTTCGGGCGTAATAAATTTAAAGGTTATGTTTTACTTAGAAACTCAAAAGACAAAGAAATTCAATATTTTATTAATAGATTCCAATCGGAAGCTGTTGAAAAAGATTTGATCAAAGAAGAATCTTCGATATCTGAAATCGCCCTAACCCGCCTGACCTCTTTTCCGATTACACGCTTTAATAAAAGCCGATTGCTTGTGGACGGCAAAGAAACCTTTAGCGCTATATTTGACGGTATCGACTCCGCAAAAGAATATATTCTGGTACAATTTTACGTAATTAAGAATGACAAGCTTGGCAAGGAACTGAAAGCAAAGCTGATTCAAAAAGCCAAGGAAAATATCAGGGTCTATTTTCTCTATGATGAAATTGGCAGCTATAAACTTCCGGAAACATACATACAGGAAATGCAGGACGAAGGAATTGTAACCTCTGCGTTCCACACAACCAAAGGTAAAGCCAACCACTTTCAACTTAACTTCCGGAACCATCGAAAAATCGTCGTTATAGATGGAAAAACCTCCTATGTTGGGGGACACAACGTGGGAGATGAGTATGTATCGAAGCATCCCAAATTTGGTAAATGGCGGGACACACATGTCAAGGTGGAAGGCCCGATTGTAAAATTGATTCAGTATTGCTTTATCCAAGATTGGTACTGGGCAACGACCCGCATTCCCAGTCTAAACTGGAATCTGCAAAAGGCGGAGAACGGATGTGAGGACGCCCTGATCGTTGCTTCAGGACCTGCGGATCCTGTAGAGACCTGCAGCCTCATGTTCGTCCATGCGATCCATATGGCCAAAAAACGTATTTGGATTGCCAGCCCATATTTTGTCCCGGATGGGCAAGTTCTTAGCGCATTGAAATTAGCGGCTTTAAGGGGGGTTGAAGTACGAATACTTATTCCGAAAAAGCCGGATCATCGAACCGTTTACTTGGCCTCTTTTTCCTATTACGAAGACACCTTGCCTCTGGGCATCAAGCTATACCGTTATGAGACCGGGTTTATGCATCAGAAAATTTTCCTTGTCGATTCGACCTTTGCTGCTGTTGGTACCGCCAATTTAGATAATCGATCGTTCCGATTAAATTTTGAACTTACACTATTGAACTATGATTCGTCTTTCATCAAAAAGATCGAAGATATGTTTAATGAAGATTTTTCTCGAAGTCACTTGGTCGAGCTGACAGATTATACCCATCGGTCGTTTTTCTTTAGACTGGCTGTTCGTTCAGCGAGATTATTGGCGCCGATATTATAAAACGAGGTTAAAAAGGGAGAGGATAGAACTCAAAATCAGAACTGTTTGCTTACTAAGACTAAATAAAAAACCCTGAATATATGAATGTTAGCACATTGGAGACTGGTAAATTATTAAAAAAACATTTACAAAAAAAAATTGGGGGAGGATTTTCTTATGAAAAAGATTTTATTACAAATTCTGGCTGGTTCTTTTTTTATCTTTATTCTTTCTTTTCAAGCCTATGCTCATTGCGAAATACCTTGTGGAATATATGACGATGAGATGCGAATTAAAATAATTAATGAGCATATTGTAACCGTGGAAAAGTCCATGAAACAGATCATAGAACTTGAAAAAGAAAAACATCAAAATTCCAATCAATTGGTGCGATGGATTATGAATAAGGAGCGTCATGCTGATGAAATTCAGGAGATTGTTTCTCAATATTTTATGACCCAGCGGATCAAGTTGGACATTGAAAACTATGAAAAGCAACTTAGTTTACTACATCAGATGCTTATTTACAGCATGAAGTGTAAACAGACGACCGATTTAACAAATATAACTAAATTAAAAAGTATAGTTAATGATTTTGAAGCACTTTATTTCAAAAAGAAATAATGTATTTTATTTAGGGCAAACCCTTTGTGAGGAGTTTGCCTTTTTTGCAATTTTGTAAGAAATAGGATATTTGTACTTGAAATCGGGACGTTTGAACCTGTAATAATTAGTAAATATACGAAACTGCTTCGCGTTAAGGAAAGGAGGTAAACCATGAGTGGAAGTGTCTACAAAATTGTTGAACTGGTGGGATCAAGCTCTACCTCCTGGGAGGATGCTGCCAAAAACGCGGTGGAGACCGCCGCCAAGACCTTAAAGGATTTGAGAATCGCGGAAATTACTCAAATGGACATGAAAATTGAAAACGGGAAGGTCACTGCCTACCGGGCCAAGGTAAACCTGTCATTCAAATATAAATCATCTGACTGATAAATATAACAGGTTTGGGCGACTTCATAAAAAAGGCTCAACCGAACAGGAAAAGGCAGGGTCTTTGGTGAGCTCTGCCTTTCAATTTTTGGTGTCCACATATTACGATTTCAATATGAAATCATTAAACCCAAACCTTTGATAGCTGCAAGTGCGCCACGAGCGCACTTTAATATAAAGTGTGTGTAACTGCACAAGAGATGAGGGTGGGCCCCTCGGAGCCGGCTTACAGGAGCAGGCTTCAAACCACCTCAAGCTGCTGTGGTCAAAAGCCTTGGTGGTGAGCGTTGAGGAAAAGGCATGGCATAAGACTGTGTCAGGTGAGGATCAAGGAGATGAGCAGAAGCGAACCATTGATGAGGTGTCGAAATATCAAGGACGGCGTCAAAACTGGGGTGCTTGCAGGTCTCCAGGATAAGCTCAGGGGATACCTGTTTACTGCCTGGGCGGCGTCCGGCATAAAGATGGCATGAACTTGGTTCAGGCTTTTGTGCGGAACGTGGGAACTCTTCATGTGATGTTAAGAGAAAACCCTTTAAGTGAAGACCACGAAGGGGGAAAGTATCGATGCACATGAAGGGGGCGGATCATCCTGTAATAGTGTTGAAAGTTCTGTAATGGAGCTGGAGCGAAGGGGATGAGTCAGCTCGTAGAAAGATTCAGCCAACCAGAAATGGGAGGAGCTAATTTCTTTCTGCGTCGACTTGAAGCCGAGAGGCTTCAAGAGTATGGCTGGCAGGAGCCGTATGAATCGAGAGGTTCACGTACGGTTCGGAGGGGGACTGGAGGTGAGATCCCTCCGGTCTACCCGACTGTATATGGAATCGTAAAACCAATATTGAAAGTTGTGATATCCGAAACATATATAACATCTTTCAGGGGTTGCACTCACTGTCATTGGTTAAAGCTCGACACAATTATAAAAATCTTGCGTTTTCAGATATCATAAAGCTAATCATTTAGAGGGGATTTGCCCTTTTATGCAATTTTGTAAGAACTGATAGCTGTTCGGTTATTTCTTGACAATACGTATGCCATGATGTAAAAGTTTTCAAATCTGGAATGGATATTGACGAGTTATGCTCAGGCCAAAGGGCCATCCCGACTCGGGATGGCCCTTTTTTTATGGAGAGAGGAAAAATGAAAACCTATAAAAACCGCGCACTATACTTATC